>Ga0163155_10006960_pt1 | contig 10785 bp, 10 predicted proteins | sample OliLakLV19SP4G1_FD_148611 | JGI IMG/M metagenome (GOLD analysis project Ga0163155, IMG submission 148611) | Freshwater microbial mat bacterial communities from Lake Vanda, McMurdo Dry Valleys, Antarctica - Oligotrophic Lake LV.19.SP4.G1 | ecosystem: Environmental > Aquatic > Freshwater > Lake >...
ATCCACTGCGCACCATCGACCCCCCCCGCCCCCGGCAAGGGCCTCAGTTTGTCTGGCATGATCATCAACAATCAGGTCATTGAGCAAACCGGCACCAAGGACCAATTGACGATCAAGAAAAAGCCCGATTGGCTACGCGCCAAGGTGCCGGGCGGCCCCGAATACACCCGTCTCAAAAACGTACTCAAGGAAAATCGGGTCTACACCGTCTGTGAAGAGGCAAACTGCCCGAACATGGGCGAGTGCTGGTCGCGGGGCGTGGCGACGATCATGATCCTGGGCGACACCTGCACCCGCGCCTGCGGCTTTTGCAACGTCAAGACTGGCAGGCCCCAAACACTCGACAAGGACGAACCGCGAAGGGTCGCTGAGTCGATGCGCATCATGTGGGAACATGCCAAGCTCAAGCACATCGTCATCACCAGCGTCAATCGCGACGAACTGCCCGATGGCGGGGCCGCGATCTGGGCCGAGACCATCATCCGCACCCGCGAAGCCTGCCCCGGCATGAGCATCGAGGTACTGATCCCCGACTTTGAAGGCAACTGGGGCGCGTTGCAAATGGTGATCGACGCACGCCCCCACATCATCAATCACAACCTCGAGACAGTCCGCAGGATGTACCCCGCCGTGCGCCCCAGCGCAAAGTTTGATCGCTCGCTCGAACTGCTCCGGCGCTGCAAGGAGCAGGGCGTTGTCGCAAAGACCGGCATCATGGTGGGCATCGGCGAGCGTGACGATGAAGTCCTGACGCTCATGGATGATGTGCAGCGGGCCACGCACGCGGGCGGCAGCGAATCAGCGAGTGAGCGAACCAAGGAAAGCATGCGCGATCCATCGCACGCGAGTACCGCTTCCTCGCGTTCCCCTTCACGCTCGTTCGCTTCGCGCTCTTCCTGCGACATCCTCACCATCGGCCAATACCTTCAGCCCACTCGCAACCACCTGCCCATCGACCGCTGGGTCACGCCCGAACAGTTCCGCATCTTCCAGGACGAGGGCCTGCATCGGGGCTTCAAGGTAGTTGAAAGCGGGCCCCTCGTCCGCAGCAGTTACCACGCCGACCACCAGGCCGACAGCCTGACCAACGTGCTGGACGAGCGAGATCGGGCCAACCGAGAAGGAATGGCACGCTTGCTCGCTCGCTAGAGTGCTTCGGTGTATCGTGGCACAGTGTCACGTGGTCGCAGGCCTCCCCAAAAACGAAACCAAGCCGCAGGTCCATTCCATCGCCACCTACGCTCGCGTGTGTATCGACTTAGAGCGCTGTTACTTCGTGGCGGCCTGCCACCGGTTCCCGAGTACGGTCGGTGGAAGTTGTTCTCCTCGATCTTCTTCTCGTTCACGATCATCGGGTGGCTGAGCGCGTTGTCGAGCATGACCCAGACGCTGACCGTCTTCTCCGCCAGTGTTTCGGCGACTCTCTCCGGCATGATCGCGATCATGTACGGCTTGGTCGTATCACTGCGCTGGTGGTGGATGCTGCCCATCGCGTTGCTCTTCCACATTTACGCAGCCCCGTGGATCTGGAATCAACTCGCCATGATGAAACTGCTCGCCATCCTTCCCAAGGATCTGGACCCTTCGCCCACACGCACCGTCCAAATGGCGCTGGGCATCTGCTGCGTCGCGATCGGGCAGACACTCCTCATCTCCTACATCAACACCATCGCCAGAAGGGGCCTTGCCATCAGGGCCGAAGTCGAGCAGGCCCAACGCATCCACGAAGCCGTCGTCAGCCCCTGCCACCTCCGTCGCCCGGGTCTCGAGATCATCGCTCGCACCACCCCATCCGCCAAGATCGGCGGAGACCTGATCGATGTCGTCGAGAACGACGCGTGCGTCGATGTCTTCGTTGCGGACGTCGCGGGCCATGGCGTGGGCGCGGGCCTCATCAGCGGCATGGTCAAGAGCGCCGTGCGCATGGAGCTGGGCGGGGCCGTCGGATCGCTGCAAACTCCCTTGCAAGAGATTGTCCGGCGACTGAACCTCGTGCTCGCAGACCTCACTCGCCCCGAGATGTTCGTCACCTTCGCCTGCGTCAGGCTTTCTCGCGATCAAGGCGAGAGATGGAGCCGGATGGAATGCGTGCTCGCTGGCCATCCGCCAATCTTCGTCTGGCGTAGCGAACTCTCGAACCTGGAAGAGATCACCAATGCCGCCTTACCCTTGGGCATTGAACGCAATACCTCGTTCGTGTGCTTCCCCTGCACGCTTGAACCGGGCGATGTCGCGATGATTTTTACCGACGGACTCAACGAAACATTTGCGAAGTCGGGCGAACAATTCGGTCTCACGCGATTGGCGGACGTGCTCGCAACTGTTGCCCAGCGTGCGGGCTCGCTCGAGTCCATGCACGAAGAGATCGTTGCCGCCGTGAGTGCGTTTGGACCTCAGACCGACGACCGAACACTTGTACTGCTACGCGTGGGCAACGATGTGGGCTGAGGCGGGATTGTCGCCTATGATCTTCATCCACCGTCGCTCGGTCCTCTGGCGTGTTGCCATGTGCGTCCGGGCCTCTTGTCCACGACGGATTGACACCTATGACCAAGTTTGCCCGTTTCGGTACGACCGTAAAGCCCCGCATCACCAACACCAACAAGCACGGCAACGTCATGGTGGACTGGAAGGATGTGGAAAACCTTCGCAAACTCATGAGCCCCAACGGCAAGGTCCTGGGTCGCAAGCGCCTCCAGACCAGCGCTCGCGAGCAGCGGCTGCTCAGCCAAGCCATCAAGCGAGCTCGATTCATGGCCCTGCTGCCATATACCAGTGCGACGATGTAGGACTATTGTAAGTCGCGCTGCCATACTGACCGCCCGGACACAACTCGCCCGTAAAGAGCGCCTGTTCAGTCTAGCGGGGCAGATTCCCTGCTCAATTGCCTTGTCCTAGGGCGACTCTTGATGCTCATCCACAAAACGATGCGCTGATCAGCCGAGCCTGTCCGGATCAATCGGAACATGCTCGGCTTGTCATGACCATCGTCCTAGACCGCTGTGAATAAGAAGTATTTGGGTCGTTGCCAATCAACGAAGCCTTGTTGGTTTGTGCGGCGGCACCCAGACACAGTTGCCCGCAATGCTAACTTTGGTGGACTGTCGCACCTTGCGTGACTCCTTGTCAGCGCCACAGTCACGACCGGATGCCATTCGGATAGCATTGGCAGCCCGTAGGAATGAATCGCCAAAAACATCGCAAAAGCCCAGGGATCTGCTTGAGAACCGCAGGGCTGCGCGATGCGTATGGTCGTACGAGCGCTCATGTAGGGCAGCACGTATGTGCTGAGCAATGATGCACGATGGTTGATACGGATGTCCCATCTGGAACGATGTCCGAGGCCGAACCGGTCTATGGAGCCTCACGCGCAGTGGATTCGCGCGAGGTTGCAGCACGCCGGTGGGTTGCGGATCATGGCGACATTCTTTGGAAGTTTGCGATAGCACGGACGAAGTCGCGGGACATTGCCGAGGAGATCGTGCAGGAGACAGTGCTGGCTGCTATGCAGGGCTATCAATCGTTTGCGGGCGGCTCATCAGAACGCACATGGCTGCTGGGAATCGCGGCTCATAAAATCGCTGATTACTTCCGGCGCGTACGGCGAGCCCAGTCTGCTAGATTGCCAGCGATCTCTCCAGATGCGACTTGCGTGTGCGCCACATGCCGCGGCATGTTCAACAATAAGGGGATGTGGGCGTGCATTGCGGGCAAGTGGCCCGAAGTTAACCAGAGCGAAGCGGAGAAGATCGAGCAGACCAAGGCACTCCTGGCGTGCATCGATGCGCTGCCGCCCGGACAGAGCGAAGCGGTCTGGCTGCGAGATATTCTGGGGATTCCTGCGGGTGAGGTGTGCAAGGCCATGGGCCTTACAGATACTAATCTTTGGTCAAGGATGCATCGTGCGCGTATGGCGATGCGATCGTGCCTTGAAACCAAGTTTGGCCTGCGTAAGGAGAAGGTCCAGTGATCCGGTTTGTACGGGATATGGTGCGTGTGCTTTGTTCGCCATGCCGCGATCATGTGGCGCTCTTTAGCCAGCAGATCGACACCCCGCTCTCCCGCGGAGAGACCTTTGGCTTGCGCCTGCACATCCTGTACTGCGGCGGTTGCAGGCGGTTCATTGAGCACCTCCGGCACATGCAATCTCTGGGGCAAGTGCTGGCTCAGCAAGCGGAGAACCAGTCCGGCCTTCCGGCGGACGTTCGCTCGAGAATTCATGCCCGCCTTGCGAAGGCAACCAAGAAAATCTAGATCAAGTTGCAAGGCGCTGATCGTGAACGCGACTCACTTTCGTGAACGAGTGACTTGAAGAGACCGACGGTCTTGGTTGAGTCACTCGGGCAAGACTGCGTGCAGGGCCACTGGCTTTGGCATGTGGGGCGAGAGACGCACGCTGAACAAGTGTGCGACCCCAGACACAACAAATCCTGTTCATTCGGCCAATGTGGGTCGCGTGCTATCACTGACCGCCAGGTCGGTCGTTGTTCACTTATTAGGAGTTTTAGATGACCGTTCACAGAAATCGAGTTTCAATCTCCCTGATGATGATGGCCGCGTGCGCCGCCATCGCTCATGCCCAGCCCGTCCAAGTGCGCGTCACCGTCCAGAACCTGGCACCGGCGAATAGCCTTTCATTCGCCCCGCTGCGCGTTGCCTTCAACAACGGCACATATGATGCGTTCAACAACGGCACGACGCCGACCGCGCCGATCATCTCTATCGCCGAAGGTGGCAGTGGCGCTGACTGGTTCCCCGCCTTTGCCGCCGCTGATCCGACGGCAACGCTTGGCAGTGTGGTTGGCACCGCTGGCGGACCACTGTTCCCCGGTGTGACTGCTATCACTGAATTCACTGTCGATCCCTCGATCAACCGCTTCTTCACCTTCGGTTCGATGGTGGTGCCCAGCAACGACCACTTCATCGGCAATGATGACCCGATGGAATACATGCTGTTCAACGCCGCAGGGCAATTGAACATCACCACTATTTCCCAGTTCGGAAACGAAATTTGGGATAACGGTTCTGAGACCGAAGACCCGGCGAACGCGGCCTTCCTGGTCGGCGGTGTCAACGCCCAGCGCACACCACAGAACGGCGTTGTCAACTTCAACTTTGATAAGCTCGATGCCTTCAACGGCCTGACCACTGCGGCGGGGTACACCTTCCAGCGGCAGATCGGCGCGGACGACGAAGTCTACCGCATCTCCTTTGAGATTGTCCCCACCCCCGGCGCGGCGGCGCTCCTGGGCATGGGTGGCCTGCTCGCGGCACGTCGTCGGCGCAACTGATTGGCTTTGCAGATATCTCCTCACACACGGCCCCGGCCCACGCTGGGGCTGTTGTCATTTATTTCCAGCCCGGCAATGCGCGGACATAGGGCGTGCTCTGGGGCGAGGTTTTGGTGCAACTGCTCGATGCTACTTGCACTCAGTCTCTCCCATCATCGCTTCGCTTGGTCTGGCGCCTGAGTTTCTGTGCCGAGTTCCACACGACCAAGAGCAAGCGGACAGCTATCTCCATGTTGTGCAGGCTCAAGGCCCTCGCCATGAAGGGGGTATGGTCGGAGATTGGTAACATGAGCGTGGGTTGGTTTGTGACCTTTATGTGATCTGACATCTGATTGGACATCGACACACGAGCATGAAGTCGGGCCAGGTTCAGGCCGATAATTTAGAATACGACCGCACCAAACCGGGTCGCGCGATCAGCATCGCTCCGCTTCACAAAGCCACCGTCATGAAGACATCGAACACCATTATGCTCGATTCACACTCAGGTGTGGTGTCGCCCGCTATCGGATTGGGTGCGACACGCACCAGGGAATCACGCCGGCGCATGATCGCCGTCGCCATTGGCGTCCAGGCTCTGTTGCTCGCAGCGGGGTGGATGTTCACCTTCAGCGAGGTGCGGTCGCGGGTCGGAGAAAAGTTCAAGGACCAGATTGTCGACACCAACAAGGCGACCGCCGAGGCTGTGAGCAGTAAACTCGCCGAGCGGATCACCGGTGCCATCACGTATGAAAGTGCCGACTGGGAGACTGCGCAATCGGTCATCGAGAGCCTCCGCATGCCCGCTGGCGGCTTTGCCTGCATGGTGGACGATGATGGAAAGATCCTCTGCCATCCAGACATACGCGAGGAACCGGGCCTTCGCGAAGTGCGACTGGGCACCGAGCGACTGGCGGACGATGCTGGTGGGAAGACGACAACGCTCACCGATCTGCCGCGTACCGGCGTCTCCACGGGCCAGGTCGTCTTCAACGGTTTGGTCATGCACTATGTCGCGACGACATACCTGCCTGGCATGAAGGCCCGCTTACTCGTCCACCAGCCCGAGGAAGGACTGCTCAGCGCGGGCGAAGCATCGACCACTGGCCTGCTCTGGATCGCGTTGGGCATCGGTTCTGTGGTGCTGCTTTCAACCGGGCTGACCACCGCCCGGCTCATGCGTCGCCATGACCGCCAACTCGAGAAAATCAACACCGGGCTCGAAGGCGAGGTAACGCGCAGGGTCGATCAGGCCATGACTTTCCGCGACTCGCTCATCCTCGGGCTCGCGAAACTGGCCGACTACCGCGACACCGATACCGGCACACACCTGGAACGGATTGCCGAGTACACCGAACTGCTCGCTCGGCAGTTGCGGGCGACCAATGCCGAGATCGACGACGCGTATATACGCTGCCTGCGTGTGGCATCGTCGATGCACGACATCGGCAAAGTAGGTGTCGAGGATGCCGTGCTTTTGAAGCCAGGCCGGCTGACGGACGAGGAGCGAGCAAGGATGCAGCGCCACCCGATCATGGGCGCGGACACGCTGCTGGCGATCCGCGAAAAAATGGGTCACGATGATCTCGTTGAGATGGCGATTGTGGTAACACTCGAACATCACGAACGCTGGGACGGGAAAGGCTACCCGCTGGGCATCGCGGGCGACCAGATCCAGTTGCCCGCCCGCATCGTGGCGCTCGCGGACGTGTACGACGCGCTCACAAGCAAGCGCGTCTATAAAGATGCCATGAGCCACGAGGCCGCCGCGGCCAACATCGTGAAAGAGAGCGGGACGCAGTTTGATCCGATGGTGGTCGATGCGTTCGTGTCCTGCGCGACCAAGTTCGCCGAGGCGCGATCGCGGCTGCAGCCGACACAGGCAGATGCGCCCGTCGTCAAACTCGCGGCGTGAGCGGCACGACCGAACGTGGCCAACAGTGAAGTGCTGCCCCCGCATTCGTCTGTCGCACTCAATACGCCTCGTTGAAGAGAACACAGCGACCCGGCCTCCGCCTTCGGCGATCCGAGCAGACTGTCATTGCTGGCAGTGACTACCAATTCAACTTGGTCGAGTGGCTCTTGGGCGGAGATGAACCCCCGGCAAGGGGCGGCAACAAGGAATGAATCAACGAATGGGAGCAGCCAGCATTGTGGATTGCTCTGGCCTCGACTAAAAAGATGGGTCAATTGCGGGGGAGGGGAGCACTATCTCGCGGACAACCCTGTCATGGTTGAACGCTACATTTGATGGACATGCGTGATTACACCCTCGCCCAGAATGAACTCGTTGAGTCCCGTAAACTCCTGGGAAATCCATCCATTGACGCACGCATGAAAGTGGTCACTGATGTCTACTGGTCCCACTTCGGCTTCGACAAGCCCGGCCTTGGCCGTGGTGTCTCATGGTGCGGGTTCTATCGGCGCGATCAGACGGACGAGCCGGGGCAGGAGATGACACTGGTCTGCCGCGAGCCCAAGCCCGCGTGCAGCCCCATTGGCCTAGAAGGCATGTGCGGGCGCGGATGGAAGGAAGAGGCTTCGTATGTGGTGCGGGACGTGCGGGTGCTGGGGCCCCACTACATCGCTTGCGATCCGCGCGACCAGAGCGAATTAGTCATTCCAGTGTGGGATGCGCGGACCGGCACGAACAACCCAGCATGCTGGGGTGTCTTCGATGTCGATAGTTACGACATTGGATCGTTTGACGAGGCCGATGCTCGCGGAGCGATCGCGATGCTGGAAGCGGCTGGGCTATTTGACGCGGGAACTGCCAAGGCGATTCGCGTCCTGTGACAATGACTTTCGACGTCACGAGCGGCTTGCACCGCAGCGCATCTTTTGGCTGAGAACCGCGTGCTTGATACTTGCAAGACTACTTGCACGCAGCGCATACAGTCGGTGATGCGGGTCCGCATGCCCGGCTCGACAGCCTCGCAGAATTGTTGGAACGATAAAACTAGTTGCCCAAGGCAGACAGAACGCACGCCAAGGACCCCACATGATCAAGATGATCAAGATGATGAACATGATCAACATGATGAACATGTTGAAGACGATGATAAACACAATCACCATGACACCCAAGAACCCAATCCAGTCCGAACTTCCCAAATTCAATCTTGCCCATGCCCCAGCCATGCTCGCAACGTTGCTCGTCACAGGACTGGCGCACGCGCAAGGCACAGGCGGCGGGCCCACCCGCTCAAACTGGAACCCGATCCTCACCGTGGTGATCATCATCGCCGGCATCGTGTTCCTTGTGATTGTCGCCTTCGTCCTGCAGTTCCTGAAACTATGGATTCAGGCCCAACTCTCAGGCGCAGGCGTCAGCATCATCGACATGGTCGGAATGAAGTTCCGCAAGGTGAACCTCGAAACCATCGTCATCAACCGCATCCGCGCGGTCAAGGCGGGCATGGAAGTGCCTACCAACGCCCTCGAAACCCACTACCTCGCGGGCGGTCGCGTCAGCAACGTAGTGAGTGCCATGATCGCCGCTCGCGGCGCACGCATCGACCTTCCCTGGAACCTCGCAACCACCATCGACCTTGCCGGACGAGACATTTTGGATGCCGTGAATACCAGCGTCAATCCAAAGGTGATCGATTGCCCCGCCGCCAACGGCCCACGCGCAACCATCGACGCTGTGGCCAAGGACGGCATCCAACTCAAGTGCAAGGCACGCGTGACGGTGCGGACCAACATCGGCCGGCTCGTCGGCGGTGCAACCGAAGAAACAATCATCGCTCGTGTGGGCCAGGGCATCGTCAGCACCATCGGCTCCGCCGTCGATCACAAGCAGGTGCTGGAGAACCCCGATGAGATCAGCAAGAAGGTGATGAGTTCAGGCTTGGACGCGGGCACGGCCTTCGAGATTCTCTCCATCGACATTGCAGACATTGACGTGGGCGACAACATCGGTGCCAAGTTGCAGACCGACCAGGCCAACGCCAACAAGCAGATGGCCCAGGCAGAGGCCGAGAAGCGCCGTGCCTTGGCAGTCGCCCAGGAACAGGAGTTCAAGGCCGAAGAGCAGAAGAACCGAGCGACGGTTGTGCTGGCCGAAGCAGAAGTGCCCAAGGCACTCGCCGAAGCCTTCCGGGCCGGACGCCTGGGTGTGATGGACTACTACAAGATGCAGAACGTCCAGGCCGACACCAGCATGCGAAGTTCCATCGCAGGCGGCGATGGTCAGCGGTAAAACCTGTCCTCTGCACTGCTCAATGAATCAATGTCAAAGAGGCTGGACACACGTCCAGCCTCTTTTCATTTCGATTATTCAAGTACAAATCAAATCATCACGTCCGCGTTTGACCAACATCGCCCTTGAAAAAGGAGAGTCAGGGTCGGGGTCAACCAGAGTTTGCTCACGATCCATGCGGATCAGTATCCCGAATTGCGCCGGTTCTGATCGCCCAGCACCGCGCCGCCCAATCCACCCAGCAGCGCGCCCGCCGCGGCACCCTTGCCAGCATCGCCTGAAAGGCTGCCCAGGCCAAAGCCCACGAGTCCACCGAGCGCCGCTCCGCTCAGTGCGCCCTCGCCACCGTTGTTGCAGCCACCAAGGCCTGCGGTCACAAGCGTGCCGATCGCGAGGATGACTGCGGAACGAACGATGCGGGACTTGGTCGTGCGTGCGGAACTGGTGATTCTCATGGCCTTCTCCTTCGACAGATCGAGACGTGCTTCGACAGCGTGCTGCATTGACTCGGGACTATGGGTCGCTTGAATGGTTGTGCCCTACGCCGACACGGTTGTGACTTCACAAGAATCTCATCCACTCCAAAGCATGCCAACCTGCGGACGCTTTTCGTAAGTTTGGACGCACAAACTTACGCCCGGTTGCAGGCTTTGTTTCGGAAATCCAATTTTGTTTGTATTCCGTTAGTTTTTGCGCATTGGCTTGACCAACTCTACCGATCACTCAATCAGACGACACTGTCCTTTGCACGCGGTTTTAGAAACCCCAGACTACCGTCCGCCCATGGCACAGAAAATCTTCGACTCAGCAGTTGCGGCGTTTGAACTGCTCAAGCAGCAAGGCGTGATTCGCGACGGCATGACCGTCATGGTCGGTGGCTTCGGGCTGTGTGGCATTCCCGAGCATCTCATCGTCGCCCTGCGAGACACGGGCGTGCAGGGCCTGACCTGCGTCAGCAACAACGCGGGCGTCGACGACTGGGGATTGGGCCTGTTGCTCCAAACCCGCCAGATCAAAAAAATGATCTCCAGTTACGTGGGCGAAAACGCCACCTTTGAAAAGCAGTTCATCAGTGGCGAACTCGAAGTGGAGTTCAATCCGCAGGGCACACTCGCTGAACGAATCCGAGCCGGCGGCGCGGGCATCCCCGCCTTCTATACCGCGACCGGCGCTGGCACGATCGTCGCCGACGGCAAAGAGACCCGCGAGTTTTATCGACCCGCCGATGGCCTGTGCGGCTGCACCATTCCCGGCAAGGGCTTCGCTGGCCGAGACTTCAAGACAATCGCAGTTGGTGGAACTGGCGGAGCG
>Ga0163155_10006962_pt1 | contig 10785 bp, 10 predicted proteins | sample OliLakLV19SP4G1_FD_148611 | JGI IMG/M metagenome (GOLD analysis project Ga0163155, IMG submission 148611) | Freshwater microbial mat bacterial communities from Lake Vanda, McMurdo Dry Valleys, Antarctica - Oligotrophic Lake LV.19.SP4.G1 | ecosystem: Environmental > Aquatic > Freshwater > Lake >...
AGGAGCGGAACGGAACGGCCAACTGAACCGCCAAGCACGCCAAGTCGCCAAGAACGGCAACGGATTGGGACTATTACAAAGTACACATTGGGCACGGAGGACGGCAAGAAAAGGGTTAAAAGAAAAAGGCGCTCAGATAAACGCCTTTTCTTTTTAGCTGTTCTTTGCGGCTTGCGCGCGACATCAAGAAAACTTGCGGGCGAGACGCCCGCGGTACTTGTTATTTCAGCGCGGCGCGGACCATGTGGTCGGCGTCGATGCCGGCGTCGGCGAGCTGCCATTTGCGCGGGCCGTGTTGCACGAAGCGGTCAGGAATTCCCAGGCGCACAATCTTGCGTGCATCGAGGCCCATCGTGTTGGCCTCTTCCAGAGCGGCGGAACCGAAGCCGTTCTGAAGCTGATGGTCTTCCACGGTGATGATGCGCTCGTGGCGGCTCAGCAAATCCTTGAGCAGTTCAGTGTCGAAGGGCTTGGCGAAGCGCGCGTTGGCGACGGTGACTTTGACGCCGGTTTTCTTCTCGATCATGTCGGCGGCTTCGAGCGCGTGAACGACCATCGCGCCGTACGCCAGGATCGCGGTCTTCTCGCCCTGGCGCAGGATTTCGCCTTTGCCCCAGACGATCGGCTTGAGTTCGGCGCTGAGCGGCGAGGCCGGCACATTGTCGCGCGGGTAGCGGATGGCCACGGCTTTGTTGCTCTTGACGGCCCACTCCACCATCGCCTCGGCTTCGGGCTGATCCTTCGGAGCCATCAGCGTCATAAAGGGGAACGAGCGCATGTACGCGATGTCGAACACGCCGCCGTGCGTCGGGCCGTCGTCGCCGACGACACCCGCGCGGTCGATGCAGAGCACCACCGGCAGGCCGTCCTGCAACGAAATTTCATGCATAAGCTGATCGACGGCGCGCTGCAGGAAGCTGCTGTAGATGCAGGCGACCGGATGCAGTCCGCTCTTGGCGATGGCGGCGGCGAAACAGACCGCGTGCTGTTCGCAGATGCCGACGTCGAAGTAACGTTTCGGGAATACTTTCTGGAAGTTCACGAGGCCGGTGCCGTCAGGCATGGCTGCGGTAATTGCGACGAGTTTCTCATCTTTCCGAGCCACGTTGATGATCGCGTCGCTGATGACTTTGGTGTAGGCCGGGGGAGTCGGGGCGCTCTTTTTAACGCGCGCTTCGGAGCCTTCGACTTCGTACGGCTTGGCGCCATGCCACGTGTACGGATCCTTCGCGGCCCACGGCAGACCGTGGCCTTTCTTGGTGACGACGTGGAGTAGCTTGGGTCCTTTGACGGACTTCATTTCGGTCAGCCAGCGGACGAGTGAATCGATGTCGTGGCCATCGACGGGGCCGTAATAGCGGAAGCCGAGATCGAGGAAGATCGAGCCCGACGCATTCGCGGCGCGGCTGACGGCTTCGAAAGCCTGTTCGGCGATGCGCTCCACTTCCTTGCCGACGTACGGAATTTTTTCGAGGAACTCTTTGCCCTTGCCTTTGACCTGTTTGAAGAGGTGGCTGGCCTTGATGTCGGAGCAGGTCGCGGAAAGCGCGCCTGTGGTCGGAGCAATCGAGCAGCCGTTATCGTTGAGGATAACGAGCATGTCTTCTTTCAGATCGCCGGCGTGATTCAGCGCTTCGAAGACGATTCCGGCAGTCAACGCCCCGTCGCCCACGACCGCCACCGCGTGATTGTTTTTGTTCTGCATGTGATCGCCGACCGCGAGGCCGAGCGCGGAACTGACCGCGCAGCCCGCGTGAGCGGTCATGAACATGTCGTATTCCGGGCTTTCGTGATGATTGGGATAGCCGGATATTCCGCCCTGCTGGCGCAACGTGTGGAACCGATCGAAGCGACCGGTCAGGAGCTTGTGCGGGTAAACCTGATGGCCGACGTCGAACACTAATCGGTCGTGCTTGAAATCGTAAACGCGATGCAGCGCGATGGTCAGTTCCGTAACGCCGAGATTGGACGAGAGATGGCCGCCGGTGATTTGCACCGTGGCGTTGATCTTCTCGCGAATTTCAGCAGCGAGCTCCGGGAGCAACTCCGCCGGAATGCGCTTCACGTCGCAAGCGTCCTTAATGTGTTTCAGGAACGGCCGCGCGATGGGGCAGTCGACCAGAGGCCGTTCGGCGCCAACAGCCGCGCCGGCTTTATGTGCGACGTCGCCAAGAGTCTTCAACGTACTGTCCGCCGAGTGCGTCCCTGTAAGCGTTAGGTGATCGCTCATCGATGCTGATTCTCCGTCGATCCGCGCGCGCTGTTGTCTAACGCGCCAGGATCGAATTAGTCGAACAAAAGGCCGGACTCGTGATGGCCTGAACCGCTCCATCCGGACCCGACTTCCCATTCCCCCTCACGTGTGCACCGGGCACTCGCCCAGCGTCCTGCTTTTGAGCCAAAACAGGCTCCGATTATTACGAGAGTCTCTCTACCACAAACCGTCCAAGCGCTTCTAAATTCCGGCTTCTCGAACCCAGTATCTTGAGTTCGTCGAAGGCCTGATTTGCCAGCCGGTCCGCTTCGATGCGCGCCTTCTCAATGCCTATCACCGCAGGGTATGTTGCTTTTCCAGCAGCGGCATCTTTACCGGGTGTTTTGCCGAGCATTTCCGGCGACGACGTAATGTCTAGTATATCGTCGACAATTTGAAATGCCAGACCAATCTTTTGACCGTACGACTTCAAATGTTCGTATTCTGTTTGGGTGGCGCCGCCAGCTAATGCTCCGGCTTCGCAGGACGCCATGATCAGCGCGGCCGTCTTCCACGAGTGAATCGCGCAGACGGAGGCGAGCGTTGCCGTCTTGCCCTCTCCTTCTATATCCAACACCTGGCCGCCGACCATGCCCAGCGTTCCCGCGCCGCGCGCGATAGCGCGGACGATGCCCGGAATGGCTTCGGTGCGGGCGGTATGGGTTAGGATTTCGAAGGCAAAGGTGAGCAATCCATCGCCGGCGAGAATGGCCATGGCTTCACCGAAGGCCTTGTGGCAGGTGGGCTTGCCGCGGCGCAAATCGTCGTCATCCATCGCCGGCAGGTCATCATGAATGAGGGAGTACGTGTGGATCATCTCAAGCGCGCAGGCTGCGGGGATGCCCTCTTCACGGTCGCCGCCAACAGCTTCCGCCGAGGCGAACACCAATGCCGGGCGTAAGCGCTTGCCGCCCGCCGAGATGGAATAGCGCATGGCTTTATGCAGCGTTTCGGGCGTCACTTTTTCAGGCGGCAAAAAGCGGTCGAGATGTGTGTTGACGAGCAAGCTGGAGCTTTCCAGGTACGCTTTAGCGATGGAGGCGACATCCTCCATGGCGGCTTTGACCGCGGGGCGCCGCGACGACGAGGCGATGCGGGGAATAGATGTCTTATTGCGCGCTGCCAAAAAGCGATCCTCCGCCGGCGTCTGCCTGATCTGAAACGGGTCGTGACTTGGGTTTCACTGAAGGCTCGGTATTCTGGCGGGGGAGTGGCTCGCAGTCAATAGGCTGCTGCCCACTTTTTTTTGAGCCTACATCGGGTGGGGTAATCTCCGAAACTTTCGCACCTTGTGCAGGATTCGGTGTTTCATGCACAGGTGCAGTGCGCCTGCTGCTTGACTTCCGGTCGGGGATGGGACTGTCGCTGACCTCGGGCTCTCCTTTACTATTCTTAACCAGCAGGCGGATCCGTTTCTCAGCCTTGTCGAGAATGGTATGGCAGTGCCGCAGCGAGTTCACCCCTTTTTCATAAAGCCCTAAACTTTCGTCCAGCGGCTTCGCGCCCCCCTCAAGTTGTCCGACAATGTCCTCGAGCTCGTGCAACGCGTTCTCGAAGGACTTGGCCTTCTCGAGTTCCTCGTTTTGATCCGGTTGCGACGGTGAAGCAGCGGCCATTGCATCTGTCCTTGCGTGAGAAAAAGTTTCGACGCCGTCACGTTACCTGTTGAAGAAAGAAGTGTCAATCAGGAAGGGTGTTAGGAAAAAGCCGGAAATCGAGGGTAGCGAATGGACGACTGACTAACTCTCCCGCTTCAGCTTGCTTCTCACCTGGGTGCCACACGTCTCGCCGTTGAGACGGGTGCGGGTTGCGCGTAGAATACAAACTCGCAGGGTGGCCCGGGCCAACGGGCCGGGTCGCGAAGCGACAAGAAGCCCCATCACACGCGCGGGCTGCAGTTCAACCGTGGCTTATGGCGTGCGGGCCTCGCGGCGGCGAAAGGCGTATTCAAGTATTCTTGCGATAGTGAAAAGTAGAGTCATTACGAAAATGACATCGATCACGCAATTCTGAATACTCCACTCAGGAGCCCGCGCAAAAGTCCACTTCGCTTCGTTTGGATTCAAGTCTGTCATTCTGAAGGGCGGAGTTTTGGGCCGGTAGAACACGCTATCGTCGCCCGCCCAACTGGAAATTCCATCACCAATCAATGCGTCGGTGACTTCCATGTACGTGACACCCGGCACAGGCCAGCCGCGAGAAATCGAGTACGTTTTTGTGCCATCGGGCAATCGCCAGCGGCCCGGTTTCGCCTCCACCAATACATAACGCAAGCGACTATTCACATACATCAGCCCGCCCGCGACAAACATCAGCAGGATGCAGGTCGACAGATGCCATTGAAATAAGCGGCGCATAGCCCGGCCTCCCAGATACTTGCGTTCAAGATACGCATTCCATGCCCGATAGAGGAATGAAAAAAGCGCTCCACTATTTTTTGAATGGAGCGGGGGGTGTCGCGCGTCTTAGCTAATAAGGAGAAGTGCATTCATGCGACTTGAGTTGACATCGGTTTTGGTTTTGCTCGTGATCGGTTTTGCGGACGTGGTGGCCGAAGAAACTCTGGTTATCGATCCCGCCAAGGCGGCTCAGTTGCGCCGCATGGAGCCGCTGACCAACGACAAGGTAAACGTTTTTGTCGAGGCCGGGCAGCTCACGCCGACGCAGGCGGAGTTTGTAAAGCGGCATATCGGAGCGGGCGGTAAGCTCGCGCTTCCGCAAGCGGCCATTGCGCCGGAGCCGCGCCGCGCGGTGCTCAACACGGCGCCGCAGCCTGTTCCGTCGCGCCAGGCTCCGCCGTCCCCCGCAGCGCCACCAGCGTCGAGTGGCAATCCCTACTCCCCGTTCAATTACAAAATGCCGGTGGCCGAGCAAGATCGCTTGCGCCGTATGATCGCGGAGTACCGCCACGGCAATCGTCCCGCGATCGGCCGCGAGCTGCGCCAGTTCCGTCCGGCGGTGAATCAATTGGTTGCGGAAGCCTATCTCGATGCGATCGATCTACCGATCAAAATTAAGCTGTGGGAAGAAATCGCGGGGCCGCAGAATCCGGACGCGTGCATTGGTTTGTTCGATACGCACCGCGTTGCGTACGATGTGGCGCGGCCGGTGTTGATTCCGTACGCCAAAGATGTCGGCGGCGTTATCGTGCGCCGGAAGCGCTCGGGGCCGGATGCCGGCGCGAGCCCCTCCGAGCGCTGGTTCACCAGCCGCGATCTGCGCGAAGACATTCTCGAAATTGAAGGCCTGATTGCGCGCTGCGCCGGTGTCAACACGGCGGTGTTCCTGATGAATGTCTATGCGCAGCGCTACGACGACGGCGACGCGCCCATGCGCGACAAAGGCCGCGACCGGCACCGGCTGGTTGAAGCGTGCGGCGGCAATCCGAAGGACTTCGACGAAGGCAAGTCACACACGTGGGGGTCGACGCTGAGCGCCGCGGAGCACGCCGACATCGCGGAGACCTTGATCCCGTATCTGCACCGCGACAATGGCGATCGCCGTAAGATTGCGCGCAACGGGCTGATGATCTGCCTGAAGGGCCGTCATCCCGACTGGGACGACAGCCGCGCCGAATGGGAACGCTGGTGGGGCCGCACTAAAGGCCTCTAACAAAACCTTAGTGCGGCCAGAAATTGCGAGCGCGACGGGACTGGCCGCGAGGCGTCGGCGCCGAATCGATACCTTGGAATTACTCGATTACCGCGACAGGCTTGATCGGATTGACGCGAACGGAGACGGCTTTGCGTTTGCCGCTGTCCATCGAAGCGGAAGCGGAAGCGGCGCTAACTTCCATTTTTTTTTGGTGCGTCATATCGAGATAGAGATTGTAGCCGGCGATGAAGCTGGGGAAAAGATTACTGAGCACGCCGACCATGTCCTGCTTCGGACTGAAAATGAAATACGTCAGAAGGATGGCGCTTCCGATCATGCTCAAGATCCAGAATATGCGCGGGGTCACAGGCTTGCCGGCTTTGCGGGAGTAGTACATCTGGACAAACCAGCGGCCAGTAAACATCAGGGCGCCGATGACGCCGAATATTTTCCAGCCCGTGATGACCATTTCGGTGCCGAAAAGCAGGAACTTAAATTCCATCAGCCTCTCCAGATTTTCTTACGGCAAAAAAAATATCATAGTTCTTCCGTATCGGAATGCAAGCGGCGTGATTGCATCCAGCGCACGGCGAAAGCATCGCGGAACGCCGTAAACGTCCGACCGAGCCCCCCGCCGTATTTTGGCGTACCCGCTTCGCGCGGGCGGTGATTGACGTCGATTTCGACGACGCTTCCGTCCTGCATGCGGATCAGCGTCGTGAAAAATCGGTGCATGCCGCGGAAAATTTTCATGCGCTTGGCATATTCGGCGCGGAACGCTTTCAGGCTGCAGCCCGTATCGCGAATAGGATCACCGGTCAGACAGATGCGCACAAAGTTGGCGATCTTCGACTGCAGTTTTCTAAAGCCGCTGTCCTGGCGGTTGGCGCGGCGGCCGGCCGCGCACGCCGGAGTTCCCGGGCCTTCCAATGCGGCGATGAGCTTGCCGATGTCGGCGGGATCGTTCTGCATATCCGCGTCGATCAGCACGATGTAGCGGCCGTTTGCAGCGCGGATGCCGGCTTCAAACGCGCCGGACTGCCCCTGATTTTTCAGCAGGCGGACCACGCGGAGCGCGGGAAAACTTTTCTTCAACGTGATCAACATTTCGCGCGTGCCGTCTTTCGAACAATCGTCGGCGCACACGATTTCGTAAGGACGCCCCAGTTTTTTTAGCTCCGTGTCGGCTTCGCGGACGAAAGCCTCGATACACTCCTTTTCGTTATAAACGGGAGCGACCAGCGAAATATCAATCGTGCTCATGCGGTATTTTTAGTTTCCGTTGCCCATTTCACGGGCTCAAGAATGTAAAGGCCGGGCGGTAAAACGCAAAACGCAAAACAGCAACGCGCGCGCTCCGCCCGAGGGTTGAAAAGATTCGACGTTATGGTTTTTCTTTCAGCAGCGCGTTGATCGCGTCGTTGAGTTCGCCGCCATGCAGGTTCACATAACGAATGATGCCCTTGCGATCCAGCAGAAACAGCGCGGGAATGCTTTGAACGCCCCATTTATCGGCAATGGCCTGATCGCGCGCCATCGTCCACGTCGCGCCGATTTTCTTCGCGGCGGCCACCGCTTCTTTGTCGCCCTGATCGAGGCTGATGCCAAGAATTTCGAGGCCATCCGCTTTTCGTTCTTTGTAGAGCGTCACGAGGCTCGGCATCATCTTCATACACGGTCCGCACCAGCTCGCCCAGAAGTCGATCAGGAGGACTTTGCCCTTGAACTTTTCAAAAGTCACGGTTTCGCCGGCCAGGTCTTTCGTGGTGATGGGGAAGGGCGCCTTGCCGGGCTGCAGCTGGTCCTTAGCGGCGTTCTGGCTGTCCATCTGTTCTTCAAGCTGCTTGAATTGGGCCATGATCTGTTCATGAAGCGTGGCATCGAGCGGCTTGATATTATCGAGCGAGGCCTTCGCGGCTTTCATATCGCCCTTGCCGATGTGGGCCTGCGCGACCAGCGTCCAGCACATCGCCACGCGTTTCACGTCCACGCCGGAGGCGGGCGCCACGGTTGTGGCCATCTCGGCGTACTTCAGAGCGCTGGGATGCCGGACCTGCGACAGTAACATCGCGAGGTTGCTCGCCGCTTCGAAGCCTTCCGCCGTCTTTTCGTTCTGCTTGGCAAACGTCCCATACTTTTCTATCGCCATCTCAAGGTACGTCATGTGCTGCTCGCGCGTAGGCTGCTCATCGGGCTTGACGGATTCCAATTCTTTCTGGATGGATTCGAATTCCCGCTTGCGCGCTTCGGGAGTCAGCGCCGGGGTCGCCTGAACCTCTTCGCCGGCCCAGGAACTGAGCGCGCAAAGCGCCGCAAAAAGAGCGAGTGTTTTCATGACGAATCCCTTTAAATCAAGATAAAGAGCGAGCTGAACAGTCAGCGCCATAGCTTGCCCAGCACGTGCTGAATTACCAGCGAATCCCGCCACCTTTTGACGTTTCCCGATAACCAGCATTCGTGCAAATATCAATAAAAACGCACGCTGTTGAAGCGTGCGCCAATGCGAACGAAAGGGTGTTGCGGGCCGATTTAAAGGTGGCAGGAATCATGGTAGGCGCGGAATTTCTTGCGCAAAACGTCCAGCACCTGCGAATGAATCTGGCAAATGCGCGATTCGCTGAGTTCCAGTTCTTCGCCAATCTGTTTCATGCTGCGGCCCTGAAAGTAGTACTGTTCGACCACGGCGCGTTCCTTGGTGCTGAGGCCTTTCAGCGCCATGAAGCGGATCTCTTCGCGCTGCAGTTCGCGTGTGGGTTCCACTTCGCGGCGGTGTTCCAGCATCTCCAGGCGCATCAGATCGCGGTCGTCTGAATTCTCTTTGGCGCATCCTTCCACGGAGATCTGGGCTTTGACGTTCAATTCCTTGCGCAGATCTGTGTACTCCTGCTGGCTCATATTGAGCCGTCCAGCGACTTCTTCTTCGGTGGGCTCGCGGTGAAGCGCCGCGGCCAGTTCGCGAACGATACGTTCGTACTGGTGGCTCTTGTTGCGAATCAGGCGCGGCACCCAGTCCAGCGCGCGGATGGAATCCAGAATCGCGCCGCGGATACGCGGGACGCAGTACGTCTCGAAACGCACGCCGACTTCAGGTTCGAACTTGGTGATGGCGTCCTGCAGACCGATGTTGCCCGAACCCATCAGGTCGCAGACGTCGATGCATTCCGGCAGTTTTGTTTTCAGGCGCTCGGAGATGTAGCGAACGAGCGGCTGGTAGTGAACCCAGAGCGCGTTGCGGGCGTCTTCACCGCGGTTCTTGAAATACTTGCCCCAGAGTTGGTCTTCAAAATGGCGGCGTGCTGCCTTTGCCTGAGCCCGCTCGATCTGCAACGGAGTCGCGGGTGTGTCGTCCGCCACAAGATCAGGCGGCTTGCGGAACATGAGCGGCGCGGAAACAGGGGACGAGACGCGGCGGCGCATGCGTTTGTCCAGCGCTGTCGTCACGAACTTCTTTTTCGCGGCGGCGGATTTGGACTTTACGCTCTTCGCTTTGGAACGCTTCATACACTATCCCCTCAATCATTGCAGCGCGGCACGCTGCATATCAGGTATGGCGCACCAACAATCCGTCGAAGAGACGAAAATCCGGGCGCGGCGCAAAAATGTTGACTTTTCTCTGGAAGATCAGAATAATTTATAAAACGTAATTGACGAATGTCAATAAATAAAATATGCGTGCCTAAAGCGTTAAAAAATAACAGTTTAGATATATTAGCCTAAATAAAACCAAAAATATCTAGGAGAGTGTAATTGACGTTTTGGTTGAACATCGAACTTCAGTATGCATAAAATATTTTTCGAGTTTTTTCTATTTCTTGACGGGTCATCAAAAAGGCAAAAAAGTCAATCAAGTCTGGAGTCTGGAGTCTGGAGTCTGAAGTCTGGAGTCTGGAGTCTGGAGTCTGGTCTGGAGTCTGGGAGTCAAGAGTTCAGGTCCAATCGGTAGCGTTTATAGAGCGTCGCTGCCAACTCGCGCGCTTCGATTTCGTACGGATTATCCCAATACCCGTGGCGCATCGTGCGATACAGATACTTAAAAGGAAATAAAATCGGACTCCGCGCGAACTGTAAAACGTGCGCAAGCTCATGGAAAAGCAAGTCGATCGTTGCCTCATTCGCGAAGTTGATCGATTCGTGCGTTCGCCGAATATAAACGCGGTTCCACAACGTCAGCCCCGCATAGCGCCGACCGCGCCAGAGCGCCTCCAATGGAAGCTTGGAGCATGCAAAAATGGACACGCCGTCCATCCCACGGAGTTCCGGAACAGCCTGATCGATCCACGCAGTTAGTCGCGGTGGCGGAGTTTGGCGCACGGGCATGAAATCGAGTGTACTAAAGTCAGCACGAAGCCGATAGCTGATAGCCGACAGCAGCGTCATCCCGCTCCGCTGGACATCGTCACGTGTAGCGCTTACATTTCTGTGCCGCCTTCTATACAAGAAGGCGGAACGCAGCAGGAGATTGGACAGTGCCAGACGATGCCATTGGTTACGTGCTGACGACTTATACGGGACGCGGACAGCCTCCCGAACGCACGGACTTCGAAGACAAAGTGAAAGCTGAAAAAGCGTTTACCGACGCCAAGTTTTTTTCCATACTCTGGCAGTCGCGCCCGCCTACGCAGGGCTTGGGCTGGATCAAATTGAAAGAAAAAGAAGCACCGCCGCCGCCTCCACCGGGTGCAGCGGTGCCGGCTGCCGGTGCCAAGCCTGTCGTTGCCGCAGTCAAGCCGGTTGCTCTTCCCGCGGGGGCAGCCAAGCCGCCGGTTGCCGTCGTGGTCAAGCCAGCCGTCGTGCCCGCGGTAAAACCCGTCGCCGCCGCTGCGCCTGCTGTCGAAGGAGCCGCTCCCGCTGAAGTTAAAGCAGACCCCATTGCGGCGGCGCCGAACGTGGACGTAGCGCCATCGACAGAGACTGCCATGAAGACTGAAGAGGCGCCG
>Ga0163155_10006967_pt1 | contig 10778 bp, 9 predicted proteins | sample OliLakLV19SP4G1_FD_148611 | JGI IMG/M metagenome (GOLD analysis project Ga0163155, IMG submission 148611) | Freshwater microbial mat bacterial communities from Lake Vanda, McMurdo Dry Valleys, Antarctica - Oligotrophic Lake LV.19.SP4.G1 | ecosystem: Environmental > Aquatic > Freshwater > Lake >...
ACCTGATCCGGATGAGCAAGCTGCTCGCGGCCTGAAGGCCGCGGCGCGAGAACGGGTTCGCGCGATGCTCCGAAACGCGCACGACAAAGCGCTCAATCACATGCTCCCCGAAACCAGTTGATCCGTCGTCGAACCCGCGTTCTTCAACGGCCTGCTAGGTCCTCAGCGCCCCCAGAATCGCATCCACATTCTTCTTCGCATCGCCGAAGAGCATCCGCGAGTTGGAGCGGTAGAACAGCGGGTTGTCCACGCCGGCGTACCCCGTGGCCATGCTCCGCTTCATCACCACCACCGTCCCGGCCTTCCAGACTTCCAGCACCGGCATGCCCGCGATCGGGCTTGATGGATCATCCTGGGCCGCCGGGTTCACGATGTCATTGGCACCGATCACCAGCACCGCGTCGGTCTCGGGCAGGTCCTCGTTGATCTCCGACATCTCCAGCACGATGTCATAGGGCACCGCGGCCTCGGCCAGCAGCACGTTCATATGCCCCGGCAGCCGCCCCGCCACTGGGTGGATGGCAAACCGCACCGTCTTGCCCTGGTCGCGCAGAATCTTGACCGCATCGGCCAGCGCGTGCTGGGCCCGCGCCACCGCCATGCCGTAGCCGGGGACGATCACGATCGACTGGCTGCGCTTGAGCAGCGCCACCGTGCCCGCCACGTCGACCTCGGTGTGTGAGCCTGCGGGGCCCGCGCCGGCCGCAGGGGCCGACCCGCCGCCGGTGCCGAATCCGCCGAGGATGACGCTGATGAACGACCGGGCCATGCCCTTGCACATGATGTACGACAGGATCGCGCCCGACGACCCGACCAGCGCGCCGGTGATGATCAGCAGGTCGTTGCCCAGCATGAAGCCCGCGGCCGCCGCGGCCCAGCCCGAGTACGAGTTGAGCATCGAGACCACGACGGGCATGTCGGCCCCACCGATCGCCCAGACCATGTGGACGCCGATCACGCCGGCAACAACGGCGACCATGAGCAGGGGCGCCAGCCCCGCGTGTCCGTCAACAGACAGAAACCACGCCCCCAGCCCGACAACTCCACCCACCAACGCCAGGTTGATCGCGTGCCGACCCGGCAGCATCAACGGCTTGCCCGACATGATCCCCTGCAACTTCAGGAACGCGATGATCGAGCCGGTGAACGTCAGCGACCCGATGCACACGCCCAGGAAGACCTCGACATTGTGGATCACCCGCTCGGCCCCGCCGTGCGCCGGAGCGTCCCCCATCACCGCGGCCGTTCCCAGATACGTCGCGACGCCGACCAGCACCGCCGCCAATCCCACGAACGAGTGCAGGATCGCCACCAGCTGCGGCATCGACGTCATCGCCACCCGGGCCGCCAGGAACGCCCCGATCACCACCCCCGGCACCACCGCGCCGGCCATCACGCCCAGCCCGCCGGTTCCCACCGCCACCGCCGTCGCCACCAGCGCGATCACCATCCCGGCGATGCCCAGCCAGTTGCCACGCCGCGCCGTCTTCTGGTTTGACAGCCCGCTCAGGCTGAGGATGAAGAGCACCGAGGAAGCCAGGTACGCGATGGGGAGGATGGATGGTGGCATCAGATGGTCCGACTCGATCCCGCGTGTGTGTCGCTCGTGTGATGGTGCGCCATCATGCCCCCTCCGTCATCCTTGCAGAGCCTCGCCGCCACCTCCCCCGCACGCGGGGGAAGGCTGATCATCGTCGGAACATCGCCAGCATCCGCGCCGTCACCAGAAACCCGCCCGCGATATTGATCGTGGCGATCAGCACGGCGATCGCGCCCAGGATCGTCGTCGCCGAGAGCACCGGCCCGCCCAAGGCCAGCATCCCGCCGATGATGATGATCCCGCTGATCGCGTTGGTCACGCTCATGAGAGGGGTGTGCAGCGCAGGCGTCACGCTCCACACCACCTGCCATCCCACGAAGCAGGCCAGCACGAACACGGTGAGGTGGGTGACGAACGAGGGCGGGGCCCACAGCCCGATCGCCACGAACGCCAAGGCCGCGATTGCCAGGGCGACCAGGCTCGTGATCGACCGCTTCGGAGCGGTCTTCTTGACTTCGGGCGCGGGGGCCAGAGGGGCCGCGGTGTCCGCGCGCTTGGTGGGCGTGGCGACCGTCGGGGCCGCGGGCGGACGCGTGGGCGGCCATCGCAGCTCTCCCCGCTCAAGGATCATCGCGCCGCGCACAACGTCGTCCTCGGCGTCGATCTTGAAGCCGGCGGCGCCGCCCAGGTCCTCGAGAAAGTGCGCGATGTTGGCCGCGTACAGGCGGCTGGCCTGCGTCGCCAGCCGGCTGGGAAGATCCGTGTACCCGATGATGGTCACGCCCTTGTGCACCACCGCCTGCCCGGGCACCGTCAGCGCACAGTTGCCCCCCTGCTCGGCCGCCATGTCCACGATCACCGAGCCGGGCTTCATGCTCTCGACGGCGCCCGCGGTGATAAGCTCCGGCGCACGCCGGCCCGGGATCAGCGCGGTCGTCACGATGATGTCCACTTCCAGAGCCTGGCGTGCGATCAGCTCCTGCTCGGCCTTGATGAACGCGCCCGACATCTGCTTGGCGTACCCGCCCTCGCCCGCGCCCTCTTCCTTGAAGTCCAGCGGAACGTACTGAGCGCCCATCGAACGCACCTGCTCGATGACCTCGGGGCGCGAGTCGAACGCGCGCACGATCGCTCCCATGCCGCGGGCGGCCCCGATCGCCGCCAGCCCCGCCACGCCCGCGCCGATCACAAAGACCTTGGCGGGGTCGATCTTGCCGGCCGCGGTCACCTGCCCGGTGAAGAGGCTGGGGAAGTGGTGGGCCGCCTCGATGATCGCCCGGTGCCCCGCCAGGTTCGCCATCGCCGACAACGCATCGAGCTTCTGGGCCCGCGTGATCCGTGGCACGCAGTCCATCGCCAGCACGGTGGCCTTCCGCGCCACCAGTCGATCCACCAGTTCCTTGTTCTGCGCGGGCCAGATGAAACTGATCAGGCCCGCCCCCTCGCGGAGCAGGTCGGCCTCGTGCCGCCCGAGCGCGGGGTGCATCTCGGGCGCCCGCACCTTGGCGATCAGGTCGGCCTCGCCCCACACCCGCTCGGGCGAGGCCTCGATCGTCGCCCCGGCCTCGATGTACGCCGCGTCCGACGCGCTGGCCAGCTCGCCGGCCCCCGCCTCGACCACCACCTCGAAGCCCATCTTGCGCAGGCGCATGACGCTGTCGGGCGTGGCCGCCACACGCCTCTCGCCCGGATGCACCTCTCTTGGAATCCCGATCTTCATGGGGCGGGATGGTATCAGCCGCAAGGCGGGATGCCAGAGCCCAGGCATACCGAGTTCCCGCTACCGCCTGCGGCGTCCCATCGCCAGCAACCCCGCCACTGCCGACGCGGACGGAGGGGCGGGGATGACGGTGATAGACGTGCCGAAGTAGGCGGTGGGAACCGAAATCGGCGTCACGCTGATGAACTGCTCGTAGAACAGCGGATTTGGTAGGTCCGGCCGGGCGATCCATGTGAAGTCGACTTGGCCGAGTTGGGCCGGAGCGGTCCAGTCGTAGCGAAGGAAGTACAGAGGCGAAGCAAAATACGGGCTTGGACCGCCAAGGAAGCCCGGAGGAGGGCTTTGGATGTCCACGCCACGAATAGACCCAGCGGCGGGTGACCCCGGGTTCACGAAAGGGCTCGGCCCGCCATACGCCCAAGGTGACGCGGCCATTCCGAGGTCCGGCGAGGCGACGGCCTCACCGGCGATGTGGTGCAGGGCGAACACGCCAGTCCACGTGAGAACGACTTTGATTCGGATGGTCTCACTCGGCTGAACGAGGCCGGTCGCATGGGTGTGGGTGACGGTCACTGTCGCCGATTGAGCCCACGCCGCACTCGCAAGGCGCAGCACGACCAGAACCGAGATCGAGGACATGGTGCGCTGCATATGAGTCTCTTTCTACGGGCAGTTCGGGCGGGGCAATGACGCGCAGTTGGTCAGCGACATCTCATAGCAAGCATGGAAGTAATCTCAGTCCGATTCATCGAGCACGCCGTCGGGATGGCCGCAGTCCTCTTGCGGGTCCAGCGATTCACAATCGGTTTGGGTGACATCGCACGCTTCCAGATCGTCAAGAAGGAATCTTTCCTCGAAGGAGTCGAGGTCGTCGGAAGTGATGTGGCCGTCAGGAACGCCATATCCCGGCGTTCCGGGCGTGTTGTTCGTCGTGCGATCCGCACGACAAAAGTAGTGCCCACGTTCGAGGGCGAGCATGGCTCGATGAGCGTGGACGATGCCGTGTCCGTAATACTCGTTCCAGCCAGGCGTGTCCAACGGGTCGCTCGACGGCACTTCGGGATCGGGTCCGTAGCAACTCAGCCGCAGAATCTCCTTCATCTCGTCGAAGTCGATCTGTGCGAACCCCTCATTGATCTGCAGGAACTCGGCGCGAGCGAGGATCAGGCTAATTGTTGCCGCCACCATCGGCGCGGCCCACGACGTACCGCATGTAAAGTTGTGCTGATACTCCGCGCAGCGGTAACTGGCGTAGGGGCACGGCTGGGGTGAATAGAGCAGTTGGCAAGCATCGCTCTGACAAACCGTGCTGAGCATCGCCCAGCCGGGAGCCATGAAGTCGAGGGAGGCACCGGTGCCGGACTCCCACAGCCCACCATTCGACGAGAAGCGCCAGCCCTGAGAGTCGACTCCGCCGACCGTGAACACGTTCGAGAAGTTGTTCGGACACCAATAATCTGCGAAGCCCACCCCTCCGTTGCCGGCGATCGTCACAACAAATCGATTCTGCGCATGAAGAACCGCCACGACATTTCGCAGTGCGTCGGAAACAAAGTGGGGCGATGGCTCACAAATCTGACCCGTGCTCATGTTAATGACTCGCACCGAGTCGTATTTGGAGAGGGTCGCGATCTCTTCAAGCGCGATGATGGTGCGGCCCAGTTGAGGGCCGGGGCCGGAACTGTGGCCCACCGTGGTCGCCGACAGTAGCTTGCATTGCTGGTCAATCCCCGCGATGCCGAGGTTGTTGTTTGCCTTCGCCCCGATGAGCCCCGCAATCACCGTGCCGTGGCCGCGATTGTCCCCCGCGGACGGGAACCGGCAATCACCGCCGGGGCAGCAGGGATAGCTGTCTAGAGCATTTCCGGGACACACCAGCGCGATGTCGTCTTGGATGAAGCGATCCGGGTCGAAATCTGGATTGCAGTACTCGATACCTGTGTCCAAAACCGCCACTGCGACGTTCGGGCTACCGGTCGTCCGCCTCCAGGCGTCGAGGATGCCCATGTCCAGTCCGATTATTCTGTTCTTGGTCTGGCGCGCATGGGCCGGGTGGGACCGATCGACCATCTGCTGCCCAGTGTTCGCCATTCCCCATTGGTAGATAAAATAGGGATCGTTGGGGACGCCGAAGGCCGGGTACTGTCCAGGGGGAGTTGGCGGCCACGGAGCAGCTGGCGGTGCAGGAAAGGTGATCTGCAAGTCGGGCCACACCTCATCGCAGCATGTCGGGTCGGTGGGACAGGAAGGGGTGTGCGTGTCGACGCAGTCGGGCTGTCGGGCTCCCAACGACCCACCCAGGTTGTACTCCACCGCCGCGACATCGGCTCGGAGTCCAATGACTTCCTTGAAGATCGAGGTGAGTTCGGGATGCGGAGTCGCCAGCAGAACCATGCCGCTCATGGGCGCGATACCGATGATGAGATAGCCGGCTTGTTTCAGGTCTTCCGCAAGTGTCCACCCCTGGTATGCCTCTTTGGGGAATACGCACAGTTCGCCCGGGACGACGCCTGATGGCACACCGAGCCACCCAGTCTGGGCGTCAGCGGACTTCACAAGGCCGCACGCCGCCGCGAGCGCGGACGCCGAGACGCCGTGGAACGAATGTGGCTCATGGTCTGGTTTCCCTTGCGCCATGAGGCATTGGGCAAGGTACCACGGGTTCTGGCCGAGTGCAAGCCGAACCGGGGATAATCATGGAATCTTGTTGATTGGAGGCAGGGTGTGGCCGGGGGTCGCATGCCCCTGTTGCTCACGCTCGCCTTCGGCCAATCGTGCGGGGATCGGCGCCGCTCCCTCGCATTCACAAGTCGGAGACCTATGCCACCCATCGGCACAGGACCGAGGCCTGTGCTGCCCGCGTGCCGCGTCACGCGAGCAAACTCACCCCCGTCATCTCCGCCGGCTTCTCCACCCCCATCATCGCCAGCGCCGTGGGCATGATGTCCGCCAGCCGCCCGCGCCCGGCCCGCACCTCCGGCACGAACCACCCCGCCGGGTCCGCATCCCCCCGCAGCTTCCGACCCCGGAACCGCTCCCCCACCACGATGAGCGGCACGTCGTATACCGTGTGCGCCGTGTGAGGCGCGTTGGTCACCGGGTCGAACATCTGCTCGGCGTTGCCATGATCCGCCGTCACGATCAAACTGCCGATGCGGGCCAACGTCGCCTCCACGATCCGCCCGACGCAGGCATCCACGGTCTCGCAGGCCTTGATGGCCGCGGGCAACGACCCGGTGTGCCCCACCATGTCCGCATTGGCAAAGTTGACCACGATCATCGCCTCGCAGTCTTTGGCCGCCAGACGCCGCAGCACCGCGGCGCACACCTCCTGGGCCGACATCTCCGGCTGCATGTCGTACGTCCCGACCTTCGGACTCGGCGGGTTTTCGCGCGTCTCGCCGGGCCACGGCTCCTCGCGATAGTCGTTGAAGAAGAACGTGACGTGCGGATACTTCTCCGTCTCGGCGCAGCGGAACTGCGTCAGCCCCTTGCCCGCCAGCCACTGCCCGCCCGTGCTCACCATCCGCGGCGGCCTCGGGAAGGCCACGCCCGCCACAAACGGCGTCAGCGCTTCCCAGTACTCCGTCATCGTCACATAGTGCAGGTTCAACCGCCGCCCACGCGGGAACCCCACAACCCCCGTGTCCGGCGAGGGCTTCACCTTCGCCCACTTGTCGTCGGGGAACACGAACGCCGCCGAGATCTCGCGCGGCCTGTCCCCGCGATAGTTGTAGAAGATCACCGCATCGCCGTCCTTGAGCCGCGACGCGGCGGCGTCCTGTGGCGTTCCCGCGATCACCGACGGCGTGATGAACTCATCGCCGTTGAGCGTCCGGCCGGTCGGGTTGTCGTAGTAGTTCTGGATCGCCGCCGCCGCCGTCGCGAACACCGGCGCGCGAGCGGAGGCATCACCGCCCGTCAAACAGTCATACGCCAGTTTCACCCGCTCCCACCGATGGTCCCGATCCATCGCGTAGTACCGCCCCATCACCGAAGCCACCCGCCCCACGCCCGCCTTCACGCACATCCCCGCGACACGCCGCGCAAACTCAAGCCCTGTGAACGGCCCGGTGTCCCGCCCGTCCGTGAACAGATGCACGAACACCCGGTCCTTGGCCATCCCAAGCCGGGCCGCCGTGACCAAAATCGCCTCCAGGTGCTCCAGCAGACCGTGGACCCCGGCGTCGGAGTTGATCCCCATTAGGTGCAGGGCCGCGCCGCCCGCCTTGGCGTGCGCGATCGCCCCCGCGATGGCGGCGTTGGTGTACAGACCCTGGCGACACGCCTTGGTCATCACCAGCGATTCCTGCGGCACCACCCGCCCCGCCCCGATGTTCTGGTGCCCCACCTCGCTGTTGCCCATCGTCGCTTCGGGCAGCCCCACGTCCTCGCCGCTGGTCTTGATGAGCGTGTGCGGCCACTCCTTCATCAGGCTCTCGGCCACCGGGGTCCGAGCCAACTTCACGGCGTTGAACGAGTCATGCGATGGATTGGGGTTGCACCCCCAGCCGTCGCGGATGATCAGCACGAGCGGAGCAATGGTCGCCATGCGCCACTGTAGTGAACCCAGCCGGTGGTCGGGCCTGCGTCCCCGAACGCCCCGGCGCGCGAAATCCCGCGCGAAGGTGCAACCGACACGCCGCCAGCGGCATTGTGTTCCTCGTGACGACCCTCGACGCACACCCCGCGGATCGCCCGCAAAGCACGCCGACCCCCCGGGCTCCGCCTCACGCCGGCGTTCATCCCGCCGGCCCCCTCGCCGCCGAGGCCGCCGCCATCAACGCCGCCCGCCTCGATCCCGCCGCGTTCCAATCCATCTACGACACCCACTACCGCGTTCTGGCCCAGTATCTCTACCGCCGCACGGCCGACGCCTCGCTGTCCGACATCCTTGCCGCACAAACGCTCGCCGCCGCGTGGAAGGCCCTGCCTCTCTTCCAGAGGTGTGAGGTTCCCATCCGCTGCTGGCTGCTCCGGATCGCCACCTCGGCACCGACGGGCAGATGCAGGTCGAGGTCCAAATGTCCGGCGCCGTCGATGGCAAGCAGACCGTCACGGTCGAGCCCACGACGGCCGACCCTGCCGTCACGCCCGTTTCGCCCAACTGACCAGTGGTTGGCCTCACGACACGGGCGGTTCGAGACGCCCCCAAGCCCCCGCGCGCCCGCCGGCCATCTGTGTCGTCCGGGCGTCGCGGCGTGACGGAGCAGATCAGAGAAACACCCGCTGGCCGCGACCCGCGCCTCGATGCTCCCCGCGCCGGGCGTTCCTCTGTGCCCGCCGTGCTTGGTTGGCGAATCCCCTCCCGGGCTTCACACCTGCGCCAAAACCTTGTCCCAATCCATCGCCTGTCCCGGCTCCCGCGCCTGCACCCATTTGACCCGCCCCTTGCCGTCGGCGCTCTTGCCGACGACCACTGTGCCGCGGCGGGTCGTGTTCATGTCCGCCCAGAACAGCCCGTACCCCTTGGTTACATGGCGATGCTGGTCCGACAGCAGGGCCTGCCCGAATCCCTCAGCCGCCGCCCACGCCTTGAGCACGAACGGCGAGTCGCACGAGACCCCCACCACCTCCGCCCCCTTGGCCTTCCACGACGCCATCTCCGCCGTCACGCACTTCATCTCCGTCCCGCAGGTTCCGGTGAACGCGAACGGGTAGAAGCAGAGCACGACATCGCCGCGTTTGACCGCCTCCGACAGCGTCCAGTCCTTCCGCGCCTGATCGGCGATCGTGAAGTCGGGTGCAAGATCACCAACGGCGAGCAGCGTGTCGCGAGGGGAAGGAGCGGGCATGTTGACTCCGTGCATTGCCGACGAGTGCCACCACGAGCGAGTGGCGACCAGATGCTAGCCCGCGATCCTGAACCAGCGAACCGGATACTTCCGCAGCGACTAGAATCAGGCTCAAATGGAGAACCATCGCTCGATTTCGCCAATCGCCGATGATCAGCGGCGGGGTCATCTCGTCGATCGGGCGAGCCCGCTGTTCGGCGTCGTTTGGGTCAACCCGGACCGTAAGTGGGGCACGCCGTGCTTTTTCGGCACCCGCGTTCCGGTGCGTGCGCTCTTCGATTATCTCCGCGCCGGGCCACCGATCGAGGAGTTCCTGGACGATTTTCCGGGCGTCACCGCCGACCATGTCGAAGCGGTGGTCACACTCGCGCCTGCGCGGTTTATTCCCAAAGGCAATGCCGCGTGAAGATTCTGCTGGATCACCGCGTGCCCCGGCGCGTCGCCCAGCATCTTACGGGGCATGAGGTCTCCACCGCGAGGCAGATCGGTTGGGACCAGGACCGCAACGGCCGCCCGATGCAGAAAACAGCCGACGCCGACTTCAACGCACTCCTCACCGTGGATGCGAACCTCGTCTACCCGCGGCCGCCGGGGCGGTTGCCGGTTGCCGTGGTCGTGATCAGCACCCTTTCCGACGACATCGGTGACATTCTCAAGACTCTGCCCGACGCACTGGCCGCCATGGCGATGCTCGAGCCCGGCTGCTTGGTCGAAGTTGGACACCGCTCGCGAAAAAAAACCCGGGATAGATGACCGCATCTCGATCGACCGCGCCACCTGAGCTGGCGGTGGCGCGGGGTTGCGGATAGGCTCAGCAGAGTCCCGCGTCAGGCAAGGAGGCGTCATGACCATGCCCGCAACGCTCAACGACCGATACGCCGCCGTCCGGGTCCGCGTGGCCGATGCCGCCCGCCGGGCGGGGCGCACCGAACAGGACATCATCCTTGTCGCCGTGACCAAAAACGCCGACCCCACCCAGATCAGGGTGCTGCTCGAGGCCGGGCACCGCGACCTGGGCGAGAACCGCCTGCCCACGCTGCTCCAGCACGTCGCCGTCGTCGACGAATACCTCGACCGCCTCCGCGTCCTCTCCGGCACCCGCGACGCACGCGAACGCGCCAGCGCCGACATCCTGGGCGACCCCACCCGCGGCCCCGCCTTGGCCGTCGCAACGCCGGGCATCGCCCCCGTCCGCTGGCACATGATCGGCCACGTCCAGCGCAACAAGGCTAAAAAGGTCGTCGAGTGCTGCCGCCTCATCCACTCGGTCGACTCGCTCCGCCTGGCCGAGGAAGTCCAGACTGTCGCCCTTCGCCGCGACGCGGTTGTCGACGTGCTCATCCAGGTCAACTGCTCGGGCGAAGACCAGAAGTCCGGATGCCCCCCGGCGGCCGCCTCCGCCCTGGCCGAGCAGATCGACACCATGGTCAACGTCCGCGTCCGCGGGCTGATGACCATGGCCGCCGCCGACGCCACAGATTCCGAACTCCGCGCCACCTTCGCCCGCTGCCGGCACCTCTACGAGGACATCGTCCCCCGCCGCCTGGCCGGCGGAAAGTTCAATCTCCTCTCCATGGGCATGTCTGGCGACTTCGAGATCGCCATCGAGGAGGGGGCCAACATCGTCCGCGTCGGCTCGGCCATCTTCGGCGACGCCCTGGTCGAAGACGAGAACGACGAAGAAGACTGAGCCAGACGGCGCGTCCCCGCCCCGGGTGGTCCC
>Ga0163155_10006969_pt1 | contig 10778 bp, 6 predicted proteins | sample OliLakLV19SP4G1_FD_148611 | JGI IMG/M metagenome (GOLD analysis project Ga0163155, IMG submission 148611) | Freshwater microbial mat bacterial communities from Lake Vanda, McMurdo Dry Valleys, Antarctica - Oligotrophic Lake LV.19.SP4.G1 | ecosystem: Environmental > Aquatic > Freshwater > Lake >...
GCTGTTCCTCGTCGAGATGTGGGAGCGGTTCTCCTACTACGGCATGCGCGGCCTGCTCATCCTCTACCTCATCGGCGTCTTCGCCATCCACCAGCTCGGGCCGGGCACCTACACCAACGTCTTCGACATCAGCCAGATCGAGGAGGTGAAAGACCAGAAAGAGCCCAAAGTGGTCGCCACGCAATCGCGTACGTTCCACATTCTCGTGGGCCAACCGCCCGGAACCGCGGCACCCGGAACGATCGATGGCGCGGGCACGCTCCCTCTCGTGGTGCAACGACTGAAGCCGGTGTATGAAACTGCACCGGGTGCGACAACGCCGACAATTAAGGAATGGGTAGCGGAGGATTCGACAGCCGCGGATGTGAATCCGGTTGTGATCGCGGTGCAGAAGGGGGCGAGGCCATCGGACGCCGAGGCGGTGTACAGGTACAGGGTGACGAATCCGACGGATGCGCCGATCAAGATCCGCGCCGGGATTCGTCGCGACAAGGACGATAAGAAGTCCCGCACGTATTTCACGGTGAACGACTCTCCCGGCCAGGTCGTCATCGAGGTCAAGCCCGACAGCCAACGTGCCGCCGACGACAAGAATATCGACCTGACGATCGCCGCCAACACCCGCGACAGCGGGCGAAACTGGCCCAGTTCCGTCGCGTCGGTCCTCTACGGCTGGTACACAGGGCTGGCGTATCTCTTCCCCATCCTCGGCGGCATCATCGCCGACAAACTCATCGGCACGCACCGATCCATGGTTGTCGGTGGGTTGCTCATCGCGGTCGGTCACATCATTCTCGGCATCTCCGGCCTTGCGGGCCTCGCCCATAATCACGAGGGCATGGCCCTGTTCATCATGGGGCTCGCGGTCATCGTGCTCGGAACGGGACACTTCAAACCGACGGTCTCGGTGATGGTCGGTCAGCTTTATCCCAAGGGAGATCCACGCCGCGACGGCGCGTTCACCATCTTCTACATGGGCATCAACCTCGGCGCGTTCCTCTGCAACTTCGTCTGCGGCAGTCTCGCGGCGTGGTACGGCTGGCACTACGGATTCGCCGCGGCCGCCGTGGGCATGCTGCTGGGCCTCGGTCTTTACCTGTACGGCAAGCCGCGATATCTGCAAGGGATCGGCGACGCGCCGCGTGCAAACGCGTGGCGGACCGGCTTCATGTTCTTTGTGGGTTCAATCGTCGTTTCCGCCGTGTTCGCCGGGTTGTATTACGCCGGCGCGATGGGCAAGCTCGGCGAGCTGATGGACTCAATCCAGGGCAATCCAACCCTCGCGTGGTCCATCATCGGCGTGCTTCTGGCCGGCATCCTCGCGTGGACCGGCTGGTTCATCTCCATCAACCGACCTGAAGACCGCGCCCCGGTCATGACCATCTTCATCTTCATGCTGTTCAACGCCATCTTCTGGTACGGCTTCGAGCAGGCGGGTTCTAGCCTGAGCGTCTTCACCGAAACGAACACGAATCGAGTGATCTTCGGCTTCGAGGTTCCGACGCCGTGGTTCCAGTCGGTCAACGCCGGCTTCATCTTCCTGCTCGCGCCGGTCTCGGCGATCATCTGGACGCGGCTTGCGAGGCGGAAGATGAATCCCTCCCAGCCTGTCAAAATCGCGCTGGGACTGATCTTCCTCGGCATCGGGTTCCTGTTCATGGTCAAGGCGGGCCAGATCGCCATCGGCGGCGTGCAGAAGGCGAGCATGATGTTCGTCATCGGCGCGTACCTGCTGCACACCATCGGCGAACTCTGCCTGTCGCCAACGGGGCTTTCGTATGTGACCAAAGCCGCGCCGGTGAAGTTCGTGTCGCTGCTCATGGGCATCTGGTTCGTCTCGAGCTTCATCGCGAATCTGGGCGGCGGGCTTATCGCCTCCAAGGTCGAAGACATTGAGAAGGGAAACATCAAGCTTCCCTGGAACTTCGGCGGGCAGGCCGACTTCTTCTTCCTGTTCGTCGTCTCGTCGATCGGCGCGGGACTGTTGATACTTATCCTGACTCCGATCCTCAAGCCCATGATGAAGGGGCGCGATTCCTGATGTTCTTCATGCACATTTGCTGAAATACACGGGGCGTTCAACCACCCGATGCTGCCTCGCACAGGGCGCATCGAGCGCCACAATTCGCAAGGCCTCATCGTGGGCGTGGTTTGCCACATGGGTGGCAGCAATCACTGATCGAACAGGTTCAGTTGTCCCGTGGATTTTCTGCGAGCGAGGAACGCCGCGCTGGAAAGCTGGCGGCGGTCTCCACTGAGGCCGTACTTGCGCGCGAAAAGATCGAATGTGTCGCCGATGTTCTTCGCCCGCTCGCCGGTGCCCTTCATGCGGGTCGCGAAGTCGGCCTGATAAAGCTCGCCATCGCGCATCTCGCGGAGCGAGTTCTCGACGCGCGACGCACGCAACGGAAACTCGCGCTGCACCCACTCAAGGAAGATCGCCTTGATCTGGTGCGGCAGCCGCAGCAGCACATACCCCGCGCTCGTCGCCCCCGCGTCGCTCGCCGCTTTCAAAAGGGCGGGGATCTCCATGTCGTTCAAACCCGGCACGATCGGAGCCGTCATGACCGACACCCGCACGCCTGCCTTCGCGAGCTCTTCGATCGCGCGAAGGCGATCGCGCGGGCTGCTCGCGCGCGGCTCCATCTTTCGTGCGAGCTCCGGATCCAGCGAGGTCAGGCTGATCGCCGCGCCCGCCGCGTTGTCTCTTGCGAGATCCTTCAGCAGATCGATGTCGCGCGTGATGAGCCGATTCTTCGTGATGAACGCGACGGGTTGGCGAAACTCGGCACACACCTCAAGGCACTTTCGCGTGATGCGAAGTTTCGCCTCGATCGGCTGATACGGATCGGTGACGCCGGACATGACGATCGGCTCGCCGAGCCACTTCTTCGCCGAGAGCTCTTTCCGCAGCAGTTCGGGGGCGTCGAACTTCGCGAGGATCTTGGTCTCGAAGTCAAGGCCGCAGGAGAGGCCGAGGTATTCGTGGCCGGGTCGGGCATAGCAGTAGATGCACCCGTGCTCGCAGCCGCGGTAGGGGTTGATGGTCCACTTCATCATGACGTCGGGGCTGTCGACGGGGTTGATGAGGGTCTTGGTGCGGTCGGGGTAGATTCTGGTGGTGACGCGGGTGCCGTCGGGGTTCTCGGCGATGACTTCGTCGAGATGCTCGCCGAGGACGTGGAGGCGGACGTCCTCGAAGCGGTTGCCCGGGTTGAGGCCGGCGCCGCGCCCGCGGGCGTGGCCGCCGGCGAGGGCGTCCTGATAGTCTTCGCGTGCTTGCATCCGAATGTAATGCTAACGCCGTGGTTGGGAAAGGCAAGGTGAAGGTGCAGTTCGGGCGCGATGTTCCTGGAAGGGGGTATGGGGGTATCGGGCATGGGGCATCTTGGTGACGAGCGGTTGGATTCGTGAAACTCGCCTCCCGAGCAGGCGAGATCCACGGCACCCGGCTCGCGGGGTTCGGCTGGGATCTTCCATTTCCCAAATCCCATGTCCCAAATCCCATCCGCTTTCAATCCGCTTTGTTCACCGGTCGCTCGTCGCCGGGGGCGCGCTGTTCGCGCTCGAACCATTCGAAATACTTGATGCATCCCTGCTCGCCGTTGGCGACGAGGGTGCGGATGTCGTTGGGATTGAGATCGAAATCGGTGAAGGGGATTCCGGCGTCATCAAGGAAGATAGTGCGGTGCCAGTCGTATTTTTTGAGGTGGCTGCCGTTGGCGATGCCGCGCATGAACTGGATGAGCGACATGGAGTACGCGACGATGTTTTTGATCGGCTTGCGCTTCGCGGCGAGGCGGTTCTTGTATTCCTGCACCTCGTCGGCAGAGTCGACGCGGAAGCCGAGCGTCTGCTTGTTGTAGACGTGCCCATCGTCGTAGGTGCTCTTGATCCCGACCTGTTTCGGGTCGGCGCTCACGTCTTGCGGATGCGCTTCCTGAATGAACCGTTTATCGTCGAAGAGATCGATGGGGTAGTTCCAGGTGACGCCGCCATCGACGAGCAGGACCTTCCCGTCTCCCTCCTCATCTGCCTGCTCGCTTTCTGCTTTCGACGGGAACTTCTCCTGCACGCTCGAAAAGAAGAACGGAATGCTCATCGACGATCGCACGGCTTTCCAGATCGGCATGTCGGGCGTCTCGTTCGCGTCGTACTGCACGACGAGCCCGCGCGAGATATCGCTCGCGACAACGTACAGCTTGCGGAACTTGCCGGGCGCGGTCGATGCGACATTCGCGGGATCCTCGGCGAGCGCCTCAAGCTGCTTGAACGTCAGCCCCTCGGGCAGACCTTTCATCGTGATCCGCTCTTTCATCCACTCGCTGAACGAGTCGCCGGCGAACCAGCCGTAGCTGCGGAATGCCCGCACGAGGCTGCGGAAAAATCCGCCCGGCGCGTCCATGAAGGAGTTGAAGCTGGTTTTGGCGACGACATCCTGGATGCCGTCGGCGTCGTATCCGATGGCGAGCAGCGAAGCGGTGATCGCGCCCGCCGAGGCGCCCGCGACGCGCTCGATATCGGGCATGATGCCCTTTTTCTGAAGGACACGGAGGGCGCCGGCGTAGGCGATGCCGAGCACGCCGCCGCCTTCAAATACGAGATTGCGGAACTGTGAGTTGGGCATTGGGTGTTCCTGCTCGAACCGATGATCGCGGAGCCATCGCGCGTGGTTGAGGCTTGGGGCAGTATATCTATTTTGGAAACAGCCGCGGATGAACGCGGCGGAGTCGCGGATAGGGATTTGTGTGTGGGAAACGACGATGTGTTTTGCTGGAGTTGTTGATCGGTCGAGGCAAAGGACCTGGATGCCTCGCGCGTTCAGGCGTGAATGGTGGCGACAGTTTCGAAGATGGGCCGACACAGGTAGACAGCTCTGGAGAGCTGTCCCACCATGCCCCATGCCCCGCTCATGCGAATGATCGGGCATGCCCAAGATTCCCAGCCGTATTCTCGTTGAGGTAGCCGTGGACTCGATCGAGGATGCGTTGCACGCCGCGCGCATCGGCGCGGCTCGAATCGAGATGTGCTCGCGCCTGGACCTCGACGGCTTGACTCCTCTGCGCGGCGACATCCGCGAACTGAAAAAACAGTTGCCGCCGGGCGTCGGAATAGCCGCGATGGTGCGTCCCTCCCCCACTCCCTTCACATGCGATCACGACGACTTCGTGCGCATGCAGCGGCAGATCGGCGAGATGCTCGAAGAAGGCGCGGGCGGCATTGTCTTCGGTATCCTCGATGATCATTCACGGATCGACGTCGCTCGCTGCCGCGAACTTCTCGCCTGCTGCGGCAATGCGGAGAGCGTGTTCCATCGCGCCTTTGACCGCACGCCCGATCCCATCGAAGCGCTCGACCAACTCATCGACCTCGGCTTCACGCGCCTGCTTACGTCCGGGCAAGCAGCGAGCGCCGCTTCGCCGCCGGGCATCGCGATGCTCGCACGGCTCGTCGATCACGCACGCGGGCGGATCCAGATTCTGCCGGGCGGCGGCGTGCGCGCTGCGAACGTCCTATCCATCCTGAACGCCACCGGCTGTACGCAAGCGCACAGCTCGTGCCGAATCACGACGCCCAAGGGACCGCGCTTTGAGCCCCGGGAACTCGCCTCACTGCTGAGCGTCGTCCGATCCGAGGTTTCATAAAGAGCCCGTCCAGGGAGCCCTGAGCGCAAGCTCAGGTTGCCAAGTCCAGGGAGCCCTGAGCGCACGCTCAGGCCGCCGAGCGTCAGCGAGGCGCCAACCGAAACAAACGAAGAACTTGATCGCATCATGGGCAGTTGTCGACGATCAGTTTTTTACGGCCTTAGCTTGCCCTCAGGGCTCCCCTAAACCCAAAAACAAGTATCATCCGCACCCATGGATACCCCGCTCATTTCCGACGAAGCGCGAGAAGACAAGCTCAACCAGCTCCGATCGCTGGCGGCCCGATTCCCCACCAGCGACGCCGCGATCGCCGAAGCCGCCGGCCTTCGCGCCAAGCTGAACCTTCCCAAGGGGATCGTGCACGTCGTTTCCGACGTTCATGGCGAGGACGCGAAGCTTCGCCACATCATCGCCAACGCGTCGGGCGCGCTCCGCACGCTGGTGGAGGAAACCCTGCGCGATCGCCTGACGCCGGAAGAGCGCACGCAGTTTTTAGCCGTGCTGTATTACCCGCGCGAGGCGATCGAGCGTTTCGCATCGTCGATCATCGCGTCGGGTGATCGCGAGGGCTGGATCTTCCGCACCCTCTCGCTGCAGTTCGAGATTGTGCGCGCGATCCGAAAGTCCTATCGGCGCGATCACGTGGATGGCCTGATCCCGTCGCAGTACCGCGAGCTGTTTGTCGAACTGGTCTCGGGCACGCGCCCGGAGTTCGCGCGAGCCATGCTCGGCGAGCTTGCCCGATACGACCGCGACTGGGGCGCGATCCGCGCCGGGTCCCGCCTCATCCGCAACCTCGCATCTGAAGAACTGCTCGTCGCGGGCGATCTTGGAGATCGCGGGCCGCGCATTGATCGCGTGATCGACACGCTGATGCGCCAGCCGAAGGTCAACATTCTCTGGGGAAACCACGACACGATTTGGCTCGGCGCTCACCTGGGACACGAGCCGTGCCTGCTCAATGTCCTTCGCTTTTCCGCGCGGTACCGGCGTGCCTCGCAGCTCGAAGAAGGCTACGGAATCCTCACAACAGTGCTCGAAAAACTCGTGCGCGACGTGTACGCCGATGACCCCGCCGAGCGGTTCATTCCCAAGGGCAGCGGGCATCGCGATCACCAGACCGTCGCGCGCATGCAGAAGGCGATCGCGATCATGCAGTTTAAGGCCGAGGGCCAGATGATCGAGCGCCATCCCGAGTGGAACCTCGATCACCGGCGGCTGCTTCACCGAATCGAGTTTCACGCCGGTAAGGCGATCAGCGTCGAGATCGACGGTGTCAAACATCCCATGCTCGACCCCTTCCTTCCCACCATCAACCCCACGGATCCATACGCCTATTCGCCGAACGAGCAGGTCTGTCTCGATCGCCTGAAGGAATCGTTCGTGCGCTCGCAGCGTCTGCGCGAGCACATGCAGTGGGTCGTACGCCGCGGCTCGATGTGGACGCGGCGCGACGACGTCGTCATCTTCCACGCGTGCGTCCCCGTTGATGACGCGGGCAACCCGCTCAGCCTGATCGTCGATGGAAAAGAAGTTGCGGGGCGAGAACTCTTTGACGCGCTGGGCTCGGTCGTCCGGCGCGCGTTCCGCAAGCGATTCTTCGGCCTTGACCAGGATGGCGATTGGCTGTGGTATCTATGGGGCGGCCCGCGCTCGCCGCTCTTCGGCAAGGACAAGATGTCGACGTTCGAGACGTACTTCGTCGCGGACAAAGAGACGCACAAGGAACACAAGAATCCGTACTTTGAGCATGTACACGACGCCGAGTTCGTCAAGAAGATCGGGCGCATGTTCGGCGTCGGAAACAACGGCGCGAACGTTCTCGTCGTCAACGGGCACGTGCCGGTGAAGATCGAAAAGGGCGAGCACCCCGTCAAACGCGGCGGCAACTGCGTCACCATCGACGGCGCTTTCAGCGAAGCCTACGGCGACCGCGGCTACACGCTCGTGCTCAAGCCCGAAGGCGTGGAACTCGCCGAGCATTCGCCGTTCTCGTCAGTGGAAGCCGTGATCAAGTCGGGCGCGGACATTGTTCCGAAAGTAACCACGATCAGGCGCTACGAACGCCCACGTCGAATCGGCGATACCGAAGAAGGCCGCCTGATCCGACACGAACTGGAGAATCTCGAATCGCTGGTGCAGGCGTATCACGAGGGCGTGGTGCCTGAAGTCGGGTGAACAGTCCCTGAGTTTGACAATGATGCGGGGAGCGCAACGAGAGACGTGGGCCTGGTCTGGCCTGCGGGCGGAAGCTTCTCCCGCTTTTACACGCGAGACTTACAGGAGGCGCGTCAGTTGAATTCTTGAGAGCGTTGAAAAAAACGAAACTCGGCGGCGTCTCAGTGGTGGAACGCTCCGACTCCCGAACTCTTCCGCTTGCCGAGATTTTGATGCCGTGGATGGACCAATCACGACTGCTCCAGCACTTCGGATCGGCACGTGCGGCTCTGACGCTCTATGCCCGACAATGGCTCGATGAGGCGGGCGCGAACGACGCCGTGCAGCACGCATTCGTCAAGCTCTTTCTCTTGCGCGACGAGCCCGCAACGTCCGCGCCTGGTTGTATAAGGCCGTGCGGAACGCGGCTATCAGCGAATCGCGGGCTCGCACGCGACGAACGCGTCGTGACCGCAGCGCCTGGGCCGGTTCCGAAGTGTTCGCGCTCGCTTCCGACGCGCTGATTGATCGAGAAGCTGTAGCCGCGGCGATCGCGCCATTGTCCGACGAAGAGCGAGAGATCGTGGTCCTGCGGGTATGGGGAGAGCTTTCGCTCGACGAGATTGCGGGCGTGACGGGACTTTCGACCCCGACCGTTCACCGACGCTATTCCGGCGCGCTCACCCACATCCGCACCGCATTGGAGATGTCATGCAGCACGAAGAAAACCTGAGCCCGGCCGAACTGGAACTTGAACGGACGCTGCGCTCGCTCACGCCCTCCGTCGCTCCTGCAAGCGTCGCGCCCGATGTTGAACTCGCGTTCCGCCTGGGGCGAGCGTCGATGACACGGCGGCTGCGTGCGTGGCAAGCGTCAGCGGCTGGACTCGGACTTTGCATCCTTCCCGCGTTTCTTCTCGCGCCGCGGAGCGTTGCGCCGTCGCTGTCGCCATCGCCGTCGTTGGGCACGCCGTCTCTTGCCGAAAGCCAGCGCGGCACCAAACCGCCGATGCGCGATCGAGACGCCCCCGCGCTTGCTCACGCCGACGAGCCGCCCGTGATCGTCAGAGCGTCCTCGTCCGGCTATCCACGCCTGCGCGACGCGGTGCTGGCTCGTGGGATGGATGCGCTCCCACTACAGAGCGGAGCATCGGTTTCGGCAGACGAGATTCGATCGGATGATCTGCTGCCGCCCGGGCGTTCTCCTCCCGTCCGCGTGCCGGTGCACCAGACCTCATTCGACTTCCTTCTTCAACTTGTCTCACCCGGAGATCCCTCATGAAACACAGTATTTTCGCATGGCTTATCGTGCTTGCTGGCTTGGGCGTGTGCTTGACGAACCCCGTCGCGGCGCAGGTCGGCGGCGTCCTGCAGTCGCCGCCGACCGGACCCGCCATCGATCCCAACAAGGCGCGGGTGGTCGAAGTGACCCTGCATCTGCCCGACGCGGCTCCGCCTTCCGCCCCCTTCAGCTTTGAGTTTTCTCCGAACGAGCGAATGCCGGGAAACGCGGCGCTCATCTATCTCCAGGCTCTCACGTTCATGCGCCAGCTTCCGCCGGAAGAATCGGAGGAGATCAGCACGCTGCGCGATCTCCCCCTCGCGGAACTGAACGTTGAACGCGCGGGTGCTCTTGTCAAGTCGCAACTGGATGACGCTTTTCAGTACTTCGAGCTCGCGTCGCGTCGCGAGTCGTGCGACTGGGGCACGCCAATACGCGAGCTGGGAGCCGCGACGCTCATGCCCGAGCTGGGCCGCTTCCGTCAGTTTGCCCGCACCATCGCCCTCAAGGCCCGAGTTGAGATGGCGCAGGGAAAACTCGACGAGGCGCTCAATACCATCCGCGTCGGCGTCTCGCTCGCGCGCCATCTCGCCGAAGGACCGACCATCATCCAATCGCTCGTCGGAGCGGCGATCCTGTCCCTCATGCACTATCAGATCGACGTGCTTGTTTCACTCCCCGGCGCGCCCTCGCTCTACTGGGCGCTGACCGATCTCGGCACGCCCGTCCTCAGCTTCGACAGATCGATCGCAACAGAAAAACACTTCCTCGAAAGCGAACTGAAGGAACTTCTCGCGATTCACTCCGGCGAGATGGCGCCCGACGCCGCGGTCGCCGCGTGGCGCGCGTTCGCGATGCGCTTTGATCACAGTCTCCCGCGCGACAGGCCACCAAGTTCCGACGAGCTGTTTCGCTGGTCCGCCAAATCGGCCGTCGAGATGTCGACAGCATACCCCGCTGCTCGCGAATACCTGCTCACCCGCAACTACACAGGCGCGCAAATCGATGCCATGCCCGTTACCTACGTCAGCATTCGGCATCTCCTTGCGGAGTACCTTGTGTGGCGCGAGGAACTGTTCAAGTGGACGAACATCCCCTATTGGCAGGCGACGCCAGGCTTCGAGCGTGCATGGCGGTCGCTTGAATCCAGTGCGGTGCTGAATCGTTCCCAGGTTCTTGCCGACTTCATTCCTCCAATCGCGCACAACATGACAAGCTGGGCCGGATGCGAACGCCGCACAGCACTCCTTCGCTGCGTCGAAGCGGTGCGTCTCTACGCCGCGTCAAATGAGGGGAAGCTCCCCGCGTCGCTCGACGACACCGCGTCGATCGCTCCGTGCCCGATGGACCCAGTCACCGGACGCGCGTTCGACTATCGTGTCGAAGGCGACTCGGCTCTGATTTCCGGCGAAACGCCGCCTCGCCAGGAACCTGTCATGGGAACGCAGTATCGCGTGCGCATCGCGCCCAGAGCCAAACCCTGATGCGGAGTTTCCATCTCATGCAGTCACTTGCACCATCTTTTCCTCATGCAAAACGGGCTCTCGGCGTTGTACTGAGCGTGATCGCGATGATCGTCTCGCTTGTCACCTTCACGCCAAGAGCAGCCGCGCAGCCCGTCCGCAATGCGGAAATCACCGACGTCGCTGACATCGCGAGCTTCATCACCGAGACCACTGTCGGCGTAATCCGGAT
>Ga0163155_10006972_pt1 | contig 10772 bp, 6 predicted proteins | sample OliLakLV19SP4G1_FD_148611 | JGI IMG/M metagenome (GOLD analysis project Ga0163155, IMG submission 148611) | Freshwater microbial mat bacterial communities from Lake Vanda, McMurdo Dry Valleys, Antarctica - Oligotrophic Lake LV.19.SP4.G1 | ecosystem: Environmental > Aquatic > Freshwater > Lake >...
GGGGGGTTGGATGGTGGGGCGAGCGGTTGCATCCGCCCGCGTCCCGCGGCTTCGCTTGCGAGCTGCATCTCTTTGAGCAGTACTTCACTCGCTCCCAGTCGCGTTCCCATTTTTTCCGCCAGGCGAACTCCCGTGCACAGTGGGCACAGATCTTCGTGGGCAGGTGTTGGTTGGGCACGGACAGGTTCCTTCGGTGACAACTACCATCACGCTTTTCCACCATACGATTGCGCCGATGCCTCGGACATTCGCCGTATCCTCGAAACAACGCCGGAATGCGCCGCCACGGGGCCGACTGGTCATGGTGTTCGGCGACCAGCTTGATCTGGATTCCGCGCTGATCCGGTCTCTCGGATCCGAGGACACAGTGCTGATGATGGAAGTTGCGGCCGAATCGCGGCACGTTCCCAGCCATGTTCAGCGAACCGCTCTATTCCTCTCCGCGATGCGTCACTTCGCCGCGGAGCTGAAACGCCGGGGCGTTCGCGTCCGATACATCGCTCTTGATGATCCCGAGAACACCGGCGGGTTCGAGACAGAAATGGCCCGCGCCGCTGCCGCGCTCAATCCTTCGGAAGTTGCGTGCATTCATCCGGGCGAGTGGCGCGTGCGAGCGGTGCTTGAGCGCGTCCGCGACGCCACGGGCATCCCGCTGTCGCTGCTGCCCGATGACCACTTCCTGACGACCCCCGAGGAGTTCGCCGCCTGGGCGAACGACCGCACCTCGCTGACGATGGAGTTCTTCTATCGTGAGCAGCGTCGTAAGACCGGCTACTTGATGGAGGGCGCGGGCAGGAGCGCCAAGCCCGTCGGGGGCGCTTGGAACTTCGATAAGGAGAACCGCCTGCCCTTCGGCAAGAAAGGGCCGGACCCAAGGCCGCGCCCGCCGCGGAGTTTCGAACCGGACGAGATCACGCGCGGCGCCATCGAAGCAATGCAGCGCGTGCTGCCCGATCTTCCCGGCGCCATTGAGTCTTTCGCCTGGCCCGTCACCCGAGAACAGGCCCTCGGGACGCTTGACGACTTTATCACGCACCGCCTCGCGGGGTTCGGACCCTTCGAGGATGCGATGTGGTTCGATGAGCCCGCACTTTACCACTCAACACTGTCAAGCTCACTCAACCTCAAGCTGCTCAACCCGCGCGAATGCTGTGAGCGAGCCATTTCCGCGTATCGCGCCGGCAAGGCCCCGCTGCAATCCGTTGAGGCGTTCGTGCGCCAGCTCATCGGGTGGCGAGAGTTCATCCGCGGCGTCTATTGGCTCGAAGGACCCACCTACGCCGATCGCAACGGGCTCGACCAGCACGGGGACCTGCCATCCTTCTACTGGAATGCTGACACCGACATGGCCTGCATGAAATCCTGCATCGGCCAGGTGATCGAGTCGGGCTTTGGCCACCACATCCAGCGATTGATGGTCACTGGCAACTTCGCGCTCATCAGCGGTGTCCACCCGCGAGCTGTCAGCGACTGGTACCTCGGCATGTTCGTCGATGGAATTGACTGGGTCACACTCCCGAACGCGCTGGGCATGGTCATGCACGCCGATCAGCGCGGGAACGGGGCAAGGGGCGTCACAGGATTGGTCGGCACGAAGCCCTACGCGGCGAGCGGCAAGTACATCCAGCGGATGAGCAACTACTGCACGCGCTGCCGCTACGACCCGGCTGCCCGCAGCGGCCCCGCGGCGTGCCCGTTCACGGTCTTCTACTGGGACTTCCTCATCCGCACTCGCGAGAAACTCGCGCCAAACCAACGGATGACGATGATCCTGAAGAACGTGGATCGCATGACGACCGAGGCCCGCACGCAGATCACGATCGAGGCCGGCCTGCTGCGCGGAAAGCTGGGAATAAACGCGCACGGCTCCGGCGGATAATCGTCAACGTGCGGAAGCACGCGGCGTCGCTGCTGTTACTACGATGACTCTGAATGAATGCGCCAGCAGCAGGTTCGACGGTGTTTGTGACCGGGGCAACCGGCTATATCGGCGGGAGATTGGCTCCGAGGCTGATCGAACGCGGATATCGCGTTCGCTGCCTGGCACGCAGCGCGGCCAAGCTTCGAGCACGTCCGTGGGCCTCTTCGCAGCACGAGAACGTTGAGATCGTCGAGGGCGATGCCGCCGACGAAGGGCGCCTGACGACTGCAATGGGTGGTTGCATCGCGGCGTACTACCTGGTGCACTCGATGGACACTGCGGGCCTGGAGTATCGCCAACGTGATTTGGCACTCGCCGAGACGTTCGGGCGCGCCGCACTGCAGGCCGGTGTTCCGAGGATTATTTACCTGGGTGGCCTCGGGGAAACCGGCCAGGGTCTCAGCGAGCATCTCTCGTCGCGAAGAGAGGTTGAGAATGCGCTGAGTCGCGGCGGCGTGCCGGTGACGGTGCTGCGCGCAGCCATGATCATCGGATCGGGGTCCGCATCATTTGAAATTCTCCGCTACCTCGTTGAGCGCCTTCCCATCATGATCACGCCCCGCTGGGTGAGCACCGAATCGCAGCCTATTGCCGTTCGAGATGTGTTGCACTACCTGATCGCCGCGCTGGAAACTCCCGCGACGACTGGCAGGACGCTGGATATCGGCGGGCCGGATGTGTGGTCCTATGCGAAGGTGATGCGCGAGATGGCCTCGGCATTGCGACTAAGGCGACGGATGGTGATCCCGGTGCCTGTTCTCACGCCTCGCCTCAGCTCGCTCTGGATCCATCTGGTTACACCGCTCCACTCGAGCATTGCGCGTCCCCTCGCCGAGGGCCTGCGAAACCGCGTCGTGTGCCGGAGCGACGAAGCCCTGCGACTCATGCCACACCAGTGCCTGACTATTCGACAGGCGATGGACGCGGCCCTCGCCAAGGTTCACGCCGGCGACATTGAAACAGCCTGGTCAGACGCGGGTGTGATGCCGGGAGATCCGTCGTGGGCCGGCGGCACCGTGTTCGTTGATCGCCGTGAGATCGGTACGCCAGCAACGCCGGAAGCGGTGTGGCGGGCGGTGTCGTCGCTGGGGGGTGATCGCGGCTATTACGCGTCCGACTGGCTCTGGCGCCTGCGCGGCATCATGGACCGGTTTACCGGCGGCCCAGGCCTTCGGCGCGGACGGCGCAGCCCCGACGAGCTGCGGCTCGGCGACGCGCTGGACTTCTGGAGAGTCACCGCGATCGATCCGCCCCGAAGGTTGGAACTGATGGCTGAGATGAAGCTCCCGGGCGTCGCCATGCTCAGCTTTGATGTCGATCCTGCGGTGACGCCCGGCGCGGATACACGATTGATCATGACGGCAAAGTTCCGACCACGCGGGCTGCTCGGCATCGCATACTGGTACTCGGTGCTCCCGCTCCACGGCATCGTGTTCCGAGGAATGCTGCGGGGACTCGCGCAGGCCGCAGGCTCAGGCAAACCCGGTCGATAGCGATACAAACGCCCGCGAGCCTAGGGCTCACGGACGTTCGCACGCAACTCGCGATTCCAGTACACTTTGAAGCGAAAACGTTAAGGGGAGCGAGAGCCGCTTCCGATCGCGCCCGTTCGTCCGCCCTGTGCGGCTCAGCGTGTGCGACGCGGGATGGGCAGTAAGCCGCGCACCTGCCGCCGGTAGGCGTGGTACTCATCCGGGTGCGCGGCGATCAGGTCGCGCTCCTCGATCCAGGTGCCCGCGAAGATGTATCCCGTGACCATCACGGCGAAGAAGAGATGCCCAACAGTCATGCTCGGCGTCGCCCAGAACGCGATGAGGAATCCCACCATCAGCGGATGGCGTACAAGCTTGTAGAGCCCGACGAGGCGGAAGCCCACGGGAACGTAGCTTCGCTCGCGGAACCGGAACCACGTCTGCCGAAGTCCGAAGAGATCGAAATGGCTGACCATGAACGACGACGCAAACACAATCGCCCAGCCCAGGAGCGAGAGCGCGGTGAGCGCCGTCGCCAGCCCGGTGTGTGATACATGCCACACTACCTCGGGCAGCGGACGCCATTGCCAGAAGACCAGGCCCAGGCTCGCGCTCGCCGCGATCACGAACGTCGATCGCTCAATCGCCGCGGGAATCACTCGCGTCCAGGCCTGCTTGAAGCGGGGACGCGCCATGATGGTGTGCTGAAGCACGAACACAAGCAGAAGCCCGGTATTGATGAGAAGCGACGGCATCAATCCCTGCGGCGTTCCCGAGTCGATCGATTTCGGAACGAAGCGATCGGCGACAAATCCGATGGAGTAGAGAATCGTCACGAAAAAGGACGCATACGCGAGGAGCCCGTACGTCATCGTGGCGATGCCCGCGAGCGACACGGTCCCTGCGGACGATTTATCGCGAGTCAAAAGCCGAAGCGGGCACGTTCGGGCCGTGGCTGGTTCGGCAGCGGTTGTGGAGGCGAGTCCCGCAGATGCGCCGCCAGAGACATCTGACCCAGCGCGGCGATCGGGGTGAACAGGCTTGGCGACGATCATTCTAAAATCTCCTGGTGCGACGCATTTGCGTCCATACCAGTGCGAAAGCTGGATGTCGGCCAACGAGAAAACGAGATCAATTTCGCAACTTTTCCTGCGCCGATGTCTCCCCGTCTCGCACCCCGACGAAATCAGCCCGCGAACTCTTGCCAGCGCTTCGCATCATCCGCACGCCCCGCACGCTGGCAATAGTCCGCAAGGCGCCGCGCCATTCGCCGCGTGAACGGGTTGGAGTCGCCGAAGAGTTTTCGGGAGTCCTCAACGACGATCGTCTGCTCTGCGATCGCCTCCTCGAGTCGTTCGAGTCGAGAAAGCGAGTCGCCCAGGTAATAACGCGAAACTCCCACCGCGAGCTTCTTTTCAAGGCGTTGACGGATGGCCTCGCGCATGATGCGCAGGCCCTCCTCCGCGCGCCCTGGAATCAGCGAGATCGTCCTTCCAAGGGTAAACCAGGCGTCAAGCGCGACGTTATGTGAATCGCCGAAGTACTTTCGCTGCACGTCATAGTTTCGCTGGGCAAACGGCAAGGCCTCTTCAGCGCGCCCATTGGCGCAGAGCGCCATCGCCATCGTGAACTCGTATTTGACCGGCTTCATCTGCCCATCGTCCTGCGTAGTCGGGATGTACTTCACGCATTCCTGAATCTCGACGAGCGCCTCTTTCGGCTGGTCAAGCGCCAGCATGATCTCCGCGACCGCCTGGCGGCAATGCAGCACGCAGTCGTGCCCGGCGTCGTATACCTGCAGAAGTTCCCCGAGCGTTCGCGTCCCCACCTTCAACGACTCCTCAAGGTAGCCGCACTGTTGAAGTATCTCGGCAAAGGGCAGCGACACGATCAGCGTGTCAACATGCAGGGGGCCTTTGCGACGGCGATATTCTTCGATAAGCGTTCGACGCAACGCGAGCGCCTCATCACGACGGCCCTTTCGGACCAGCACGTTCGAGAGTTCATTGTTGAGATTCGCGAACGTCCGCCCGCCAAAGTGGCCCGCGCGGTCATAGTCGCCAAGGAGCGCGACAAGCTCATCCTCGGCGTCCCGCGCGTTCCCGTACGCGACGCTCATGAACAGCACCTCTCCGCGTGCGTCGAGCGTGTCGAGATCCGTTGGCTCAAGCTCCCGGGCGGCGGTCTCGACCGCTTGGGCCCTGCGCTCGTTCGCCTCGGCATGATGCCCCATTGAATCCAGTGTCGTGGCCAGGTACAGAAGCGGTCGAACGCAGTCGCCGGTGCTCGCCCCGAACGCTTCCTCCGCAGCCGCAAGCGACCCTCGGAAACACGCGAGCGCCTCGCCGTAGTCCCCCAGATCGAAGAGCGACACGCCCAGTCCCTGCAGCACCTCATGCCGGATGCGCGGGTCATGCGCGAACCGCGCGGGAGCGCGCCGGGCGGCGTTACGAACCACGCTCGCGTGCGTGATGTTCTTGAAGTCCGGCGTCGTCGGTGCCGCGCTGGCGATCATCTCGTTGAGCACGAACTTCGCCGCCCCTTCCGCCGCACGCCTCGCGCGGAGCGCTTCATCCCGCTCTCGCCTGGCCTGGATGAACCCGGTAAATGTGCCCGCGAAGCCGATCACGAGCGCTGCGGCAAGAGCCACGAGCGCGCCCACGAACTTCCGGTTGCGTGCCGCGAACTTCCGGAACGTGTACATCGCGCTCGCCGGGCGTGCCGTGATCGGCGCGTGGCTGAGATATCGGCGCAGATCCGACGCAAGCTCCGCCGCAGACTGATACCGGCGAGCGCGGTCCTTTTCCAGAGCTTTAAGAATGATGGTCTCAAGATCCCCGCGACATTCCGGCACGCGCGTGCCCGGGGTTGCGGGCGCGACGTCCGTGATCACACGCACCGCGTCCGGCACCGAGCGATCGGTCAGATCGTGCGGCAGCGTGCCTGTCAGCAACTCGAACAGCACCACCCCCAGTGAGTACACATCGCTGCGCGTGTCGAGGTCCTGTTGGCTTCCGCCCACCTGCTCCGGGCTCATGTACGCCAGCGTGCCGATCAACTGGCGATGTCCCGTGCGCACGAAGGTGAACCCCGGGTCCGCCGCGTTGGCGCTCACGGCTCGCGCCACGCCAAAGTCCAGCACTTTCGGCTGGCCCGATCGATCGACCATGATGTTCGCGGGCTTGAGATCGCGATGGATTACGCCGCGCTGATGCGCGTGCTCAACCCCTTCGCACACACGCACGAAAAGCCCCACACGCTGTTCGATCGAGAGAGCGCTTTCTCTCGCGTACGTGCTGATGTGGCTGCCGTTGATCAGCTCCATCGCGAGAAATGGCCTGCCTTGCCCGCCCTCCGGCGTCTCGGCGATCCCCGCCTCAATCACGTGCGCAATGCCCGGATGCTGAAGCTTTCCGAGAATCTCGGCTTCAAACTCGAAGCGCCGCAGCATCGATCGCGTGGAACACTCAGGGCGGATCACCTTGAGCGCGACAGTCCGTTTCGGACGCTCCTGCTCCGCGACGTACACCACGCCCATCCCGCCCTCGCCCAGCACGCGCAGCAGCGTGTAGCGCCCGACCGTCTGGCCCGAAGGCAGCACATCCGGATCATCGACGCGCGGTCCCGCATACGCCGGCACGAGATTCTCAAGCGGCCCCGTGTCTTCCTGCGCAAACGCAAGAAGGCCGCGGACGTCTCGCTCGAGCGCCTCATCCCCTTGAGTCCTTGCAACCAGCTCTCGCTCGCGCGCCGAAGCCGGGAACGCCATGAGTTCCTTGAACACACGCTCGGCGAGTCGTTGCCTCTGTTCGTTCATGGGTGTGGGCTCGCGCAGTTAAACGCCTGAACGGGACGAGTCCGTCTCGCCCGCGAGTTCCCGGTGCATCCAGGCCCGCGCATACGTCCACTCGCTGCGAACGTCGTGAAGCGTGATGCACATCGCCGCGGCGGTCTGCTCCAGCGAAAGCCCCGCGAAGCACCGCAGCAAAACGATTTGCGCTTTTCGCGCGTCGTACCTGTGGAGCCGCTCGAGAATCTCATCGATCGCGAGCATCGTCTCGGCTTCGGGCTCATGGGCCAGCGTCTCCTCGCGAAACTCGACACGGCGATATAGGCCGCCGTGCTTGAGGCTCTGGCGCTGGCGAGCGCGATCGACGAGGATGCGACGTATCGCGATAGCCGCTGCGCCGAAGAAGTGCCCGCGATTGCTCCAGGTGACGTCGCCGTTGCCGACGAGGCGAAGGTACGCCTCGTGCACCAGGGCCGTGGGCTGGAGCGTCTGGCCGGGTCGCTCTTTGGCGAGGTTGACGCGTGCAAGCTCGCGCAGTTCGTCGTAGACGAGCGGGAGCAGTTCATCGCTGGCTGCGCGGTCGCCCGCGTTCATCTGCTCCAGCAGCCGTGTGACCTGTGGTGATGCTTCCATCGTGTCGGATCCATCCCATTTGAATGACGCCGGTACGCGGCCGCACCGCTCGCGGCGCACGCGTCATCGTAGGTGCGATGCTGAAGTTTGGAGGGTTCCACATTATGGTTCTCACAGGCAGTCGCAAGTGCGGGAATCATGTCCGTGCGATCGAAGTTAGCTTTGAAACGTCGATGCTCCTGTGGGCATGCAGCGGCAAAGACAAGAAAGCCCCGGCGGTGAAAACCGCCGGGGCCCGAAGCGTCGATCGCTTGAAATCACGAGAACGATGTCGGTGGAAGCATCACAACCTCTAAGCCATTTGCGCGGCGCTCTATCAATCTGCGCCACCCGGACTGCTCTGGAGAGCAGTCCCACCAGGAAATGGCGTTGCAAAATCAGCATCCTTCAAAGAACGCGCCAAGGAAGTCGAAGAAATCCTGGGAGTTAATGAGCCCGTCCAGGTTAAAGTCGGCGTTCGGCGTCTGCGCGAAGAACGCCGTCAGGAAGTCGAAGAAGTCCTGCGAGTTCGCCGCGCCGTCGAGATTGAAGTCGGCTCGGCAAACCGTGTCGCCGATCTCCACCACGCCGAAGCGAACGAACCCGTTGCCGGTTTCCGCCTGGTCGTTCCACTGTCCGTTGCCGCCCAGCATCTCGGCGTAGTCTTCGGCGCCGCCGAAGTCATTGGGCTCGCCGGCGTTCCAGTTGGTGAACGTCACGGGCTCGCCGCTGCGCCACTGGAAGGTGCCTTCGATCTCAACATCGTTGAACCCGATCCATGTGCGCCGATCGGCCCCGTCGAACGCGAGCATGCTGATCTGCACGAAGTCGTTCTCGGCCTGATCGTTGATCGTCACCAGCGTGCCGCCGAGCGATGTGGCGATCGCGTCGGCGTCCGGCCAGCTCGTCGCGGCGAACAGTTGGTACGTGTGCCCGTTGTAGGTTGCGGTGTGCAGGATGCCGGACTCGATGCCGATGCTGCCGGCGCCGACGAGTCCTTCTGAATAGCCGCCCACGCGGATCATGTAGGTCTGACCGGTTTGCGCGGAGAACGACAAGGTGGACTGAAGCCCGCAGAAGTCGTCGTTGCAGGTGATCTCGTCGTTGCCCACGGGGCATCCGCAGCCGGTGTACACCGCGATGAGCGAGTCGTGGAAAACATCGCCCAGGCAAAGGCTGACCGTCACCGGCCCGCCCTGCGACGCGGTCCAGCAGTACCACACGTCGTTAAAGGCATCGCCCTGGCCGCAGGCGAGTCCGACCGTCGAAGTCGTCGCCGCTGAGGTGTCGAACGCGAAGGTCCCGAATCCCGCAATCGCGTCGGGCGTCGAGCATGAGTCGTTGGGCTGTGCGAAAGCAACGGGTGCGCCAAGGCCGGCCAGCGCAAGAATCGCAAGGCGAACATGCATCTTCGTCATCTGAATACCTCCTGTAAAAAATGGATCCGCGAAACGCGGAGAGTGGGCCGAATGGGATCTGGGGCTCAGCGGAGTGCGTCGGCGGATGAGCCAGCATTGTACTTGGGCGAAGCCGGGCAAGATAGGCTGTTCTGCGTTTGCAGGCGGCGAGGCTGCGGGTTGAGTGATTTACGGAAGTGGGGGGTTGACGCATGGGCTCACGTGACAAGCGACCTTGGCTTCTCGGTTTTACTGATGGAGCGCGTAGTGAACGCCTGGACCCGCTCTGCAGATTGAAAACCACAGTCGCTCTTGAACTGGCTCGCTCCCCGAATGTGAAGGAAGAGTTTCCGGCTTATCGCCGTTGACCCGCTTTGACGCCCGCGGATTCCGTGTTACACTCAGAATTGCACTCGTCTTCCGAGCGCACCACGCGGAGAGGGATGGAGAGATTCCAGCGTTCGCGGCAAAGCGTGTGTTGCACGCTGTTTTCGGGCTTCAGATCAGCCCGCGGACAGGCCATGTCACCATGCGGTTCCAGTTGGGTCGACCGCAATCGGGATCGGCCGCCGCAAGTCCGCATTGTCTCAGCAAGTTCGTTTGAGTAAACGGTTCAGTAACCAAGGGATTCGACGTGATGTTTAACTGCTTTGTTGTCTCTCGGCGTCGATCACCCCTTCGTTTGCCCCGCACGCTGGCGATAGTCGCGTGCGTCGGATGCCTGCAATCCATCGCGGCCGCCCAGCCCGTCACCGCGCGCTGGGCCCGTCCCTCCGGCAGCGACTGGTTCGTTGCGAGCAACTGGTCGCCCGAAGTCGTCCCGCGCAACGGCAACCCTACGCCGCAAACCACCTACGACGTCGTCATCGACGCCGTAGGCCCTGCCTACGCGGTCGATCAGTACTGGCCATTCGATTTCGCCCTCAACTCGCTCACACTCAACTCCCCGAACGCCACGCTGAACCACACCTACAACACCCTGACCTTGACCGCCGGGCTCCAGATCTTGTCCGGGGTCTATCGCATAGGAAGCGACGACAACTCGCGGGCCGGTCTGGCGGGCGGTCCACTGTACATCGCGCCGGGCGCTCGATTCGGACCCGCCGCCAGCAACACGTCCACTGATGGCCCCAGCGTTCGCCTCAACAACATGACGATCAACGGCGATCTTTCACTCGACGCCCGCACCGCCCGCCTCGCCCTCGTCGGAAACACCACGCTCAACGGCACCGCCAACGTCACCGGTGATCGCTCGCTCCTCTATTTCCTGGGCAACGCTTCGCTCTCTGGCAACGCCGATATCAACGTTCGCGGCGGCACCACCGAGTCCCGACTGCACTTCGGCGATGCGGGTTACGGCCTCGCAAACTACACCCTCGATTCCTCCGTCCGTATTCGCGCCTCCGAAGCCGAGATCGTCTTCCGCGGCAATGTGACCAACCGCGGATCCATCACGTCGGATACATCCGGTCGCGCGCTGGAAGTCCGCGGTATTTTCGGCACTTTCCGTAATGAAGGCGTCATGGAGGTCCTCCCCGGCGCGGCGCTTACACTCGGCGTGCCGGGGAGGACCTCCATGA
>Ga0163155_10006978_pt1 | contig 10767 bp, 10 predicted proteins | sample OliLakLV19SP4G1_FD_148611 | JGI IMG/M metagenome (GOLD analysis project Ga0163155, IMG submission 148611) | Freshwater microbial mat bacterial communities from Lake Vanda, McMurdo Dry Valleys, Antarctica - Oligotrophic Lake LV.19.SP4.G1 | ecosystem: Environmental > Aquatic > Freshwater > Lake >...
CCGCCGACGACACGCCATCGACCACCGGCACCGGCAACTGAGCGGTCAGCGAGCGCGCCAGGCCGGCCAGCGGCCCGCCGGCGAGAATCAATACTTCGGCACGGTCTTCATCGACTGCGCGCTCGCACAGCGCCAGCAATTGCGCGCGGTGGTCTTCCTGGGCGCTGCCGATATCGGCCAGAGGCCGGTCGAGCGCGCGAATGCTGGCCAGGCGTCCGATCAAACCGTTGGCCTCGACGCTCTCGCGATACCAGGCGGCGATGCGCTGTGAAATCGCGATGATCGAGAAGCGATGTCCGAGCAGGCAGGCGCTGGCCAGCGCCGACTCGGTCATGCCCAGCACCGGTACCGGCAGCACTTCGCGCAAGGCGGTGAGTCCGGGGTCGCCGAAGGCGGCGACGATCACCGCGTCGTGCCCGGCATGGCGCTCGGCGGCCAGTTGCGCGGTGGCATAGGCGCCGATCAGGGCCTCGAAACGGGTCTCGATGTAGGCCACACCGAAGGGCGCGGTCAGCACGGTGAGCCCGGTGCCGGGCGAGGCGCTGCGGCGTGCTTCGGCGGCGATCAGTTCGGTCACGCTGTCGCTGGTGTTGGGGTTGATGATCAGAAGGCGCATGGCCGGTGCTCCGTAGGTTCAGTGGCAATCAGTCAGGTGGGGAGGTGCACAACCAAAGGGCGTGGCGTGCCTCAAGCCTCGGTCAGTTTCATCAGAATGTCGGCGTACCAGGCGCAGTTGAGCCCGAGCGCCTCATCCACCGCCAGGTCGCGTGAACCGACATCCAGGCGCGCCGAATGCACGCCCAAAAGCCGCCATGGCAGTTCGTCCGGCACCTGGCCTGGCGCCGCGCGCATCACCACCGGTGCGCCGCTGGTGCCGCGGTGGGTGCGCGCATCGGTCAGAAAGTAGCCCTGACCCTGAAAGCGCAAGCCGAAGGACGAGGCCACCACCGCCTGGCGCACCACCGGCATGTGGTGCAAGGTGTCGTGAAAGCCGAGCGGGAAGCCCACCACCAGCAGCGAGGAGCCGACCTCGACACCCTCGTCCAGAGCCAGCAGGTGGGCTGGCGTGAAGGCACGGTAGAGCGCGGTTTTCGGCAGGACCGCGCGTTCGATTTCGAGTACCGCGACATCGATCTCGCCGGTGCCGTCCTTGCCCTGGCGCCATACGCTCTTTCTGGCGCGATACAGCGGCATCGAGAAGCCGGTCGATTTGGCGAGGTTGTCGGCGTCGGTATGCAGCTCGATCTCGATACGGTCGGGAAAATGCTTGCTCGGCTTGTCGATCATCACATGCCGGCTGGTGACTACGAACAGGCGTTCGTCGCGCGCAAAGAAAAAGCCGCTGGCACCGGTCAGCATCAGCTCACCATCGAAGGTGGCAACGCGTGTTGCGGTCAGGAGAATCGGTTCAATCATCATTGGCCGCTGGTTTCATAAGTGGGGCCCGCACCTGCCTGCGGACGCTGCGAAGAGTGGGTTGGCAAGCGCGCATTCGCCGCCGGCGCTTCAGGCGACGGCGATCACGCGGTAGCAGGGAACATAGCCGCTGCCGGGCAGCTTCATGCGCTGCTGCGCGACAAACGATGTCAAGAGGGTATCCATGCGCCGCATGATCGCCGCATCGCCGCGAATCTCGAACGGCCCGTGCTGCTCGATGGCACGGATGCCATGGTCCTTGACATTGCCGGCAACGATGCCGGAAAAAGCGCGCCGGAGATTGGCCGCGCGCAGATGTACCGGCTGTGCGCTGTGAATCGCCAGGCCATGCATGTTTTGGTGCGTCGGCAGGAACGGCCGCTGGAACTCGTGATCGATCGTCAGGTGCCAGTTGAAATAGTAGGCATCGCTGATCGACTTGCGGTATTCGCGCACTTCCTGCATGCCGGCCTGCATGTGTCGCGCCACCTGTGCCGGCTCGCCCACGATGACGGTGTAGCGTGCCTGCGCCGCCGGCCCCAGGGTGGCGCCGATGAATTCATCGATGTGCGCGAAGTAGGCTTCACTGCCGCGCGGGCCGGTGAACACCAGCGGATAGGGCAGGTCGGCATTGCCGGGGTGCAGCAGGATACCCAACAGGTAAAGGATCTCCTCGACGGTGCCGGCACCGCCGGGACACACCACGATGCCGTGGCCGACGCGCACGAAAGCCTCGAGCCGCTTCTCGATATCCGGCAGGATAACCAGGCCGTTGACGATCGGATTGGGCGACTCGGCGGCGATGATGCCGGGTTCGGTGAAGCCCAGGTAGCGCCCGCCACGACACGCTGCTTCGCATGCGCGATGGTGGCGCCCTTCATCGGCCCTTTCATGGCGCCCGGGCCGCAGCCGGTGGCCACATCGAGCGCGCGCAGGCCCAGTTCGTAGCCGACCAACTTGGTGTAGTCGTATTCCTCGCGCGAGATCGAGTGGCCGCCCCAGCACACCACCAGGTTGGGCGATTGCAGGGGGCGCAACACATCGGCATTGCGCAGGATGTGAAACACCGCGTCGGTGATGCCCGCGGAGGTGGCCAAGTCGAATTTCGGGTTGCCGCTGATTTCGTCGGCGGTGTAGATCACGTCGCGCAGCACCGCAAACAGGTGCTCGGCGATGCCCTTGATCATCTTGCCATCGACAAAAGCGCCCGCCGGCGCGCCCTTCAGGTCGAGCTTGATGCCGCGCTCGCGCTGGATGATGGAGATGGAAAACGACTTGTAGCGCTCGAGCAGCGCCTTGCCATCGTCGCTGTAACTGCCCGAATTGAGCACTGCCAGCGCGCAACTGCGCAACAGTCCGTACAGACCGCCCTGGCTGGTATCGAGCAGTTTGCCGACTTCGGCGGCGGAAAGGATTTCGAGGCGCCCTTCAGGCGTGACCTGGGCGTCGACAACGGCGTGTTCCATGGGGCGTGATTCAGACTAAAGGTGATGGTGCGGCGAGCATGTTACATCGCTTGCATGGCCACGACCGATCGCCCTGCACAGCGCCGGCGCAGGCAAACGCGGCTGGCGCCGGCCGACGCTGCTATGCTCAAAGGCTTATTCGGCCCAGCCGTATCCACTTGGAGCTCCGCCATGCCATCCAAAACCGGCAAGCGCCAGTTTGACGTGATTCTCTATGGCGCCTCCGGCTTCGTCGGCCGCCAGACCGTCGCCTATTTCGCGCAGCATGCCCAAGGCATCAAATGGGCGCTGGCCGGACGCTCGCGCGAAAAGCTAGAAGCGGTGCGTGCGGCCTGCGGGGCCCGCGCTGCAAGCGCCGGCATCGTGGTCGCGGCAGCCGATGACGACGCCGCGCTGGGCGCGCTGGCTGCACAAGCGGCGGTGGTGCTATCCACCGCTGGCCCGTTCGCGCTTTACGGCAGCGCACTGGTGGCCGCCTGTGTGACGCACGGCACCCAGTATGTGGACATCACCGGCGAAACACCATGGGTGCGCGGCCTGATTGATCGCCACCATGCGCAGGCGGCGAAAAAAGGCGCACGAATCATTCCTTTTTGTGGTTTCGATTCGGTGCCCTCGGATCTTGGCGCATGGCTGGTGGCCCAGGCACTGAAGCAACAGCACGGCGAGGCTTGCGTCAGCGTCAAGGCCTGCTTTTCGCTCAAGGGCGGGGTCAATGGCGGCACCCTGGCATCGATGTTCAACGCGATGAATTCGGGCCAGATCAAGCTCCTGGCCGACCCCTTCCTGCTCAATCCGGAAGGCCGGCGGCCGGAAGATGCAAGCACGCATGCCGACCCGGTTTCGGCCCATCGCGACGCCGATTTCAACGCCTGGGTCGGGCCATTTTTCATGGGGCCGATCAATACACGGGTGGTGCGGCGCAGTGCGGCGTTGCTCTCCGGTCGCGGCAAGGCGAAGCTCTACGCGCCTGACTTCCACTACCAGGAATACCTGCGCTTCGGCCGTGGTGCTGCCGCGGCGGTTGCCGCGGCCGGCATGAGTATGGGCATGGCGCTGGGCCAGGAGGCCATGCGTTTCAAACCCGGGCGCCGACTCGCCCAGGCGCTGGCGCCGGCACCGGGCAGCGGCCCGTCGGAGCGCAGCATGGATCGCGGCTCGTTCCGTTGTGAACTGGTAGGGCGCGGCGAACGCGGCAGCGTGGTGCGCGGGCGCATCGCCGGCAAGGGAGATCCGGGCAACCGCGCCACCACCATTTTCGTCTGCGAAGCGGCGCTGGCGCTGGCCTGCGATATCGATGCATTGCCGGTGGGTGGCGGCGTGCTGACGCCGGCTGCCGCACTCGGGCTGGTGTATGCGCGGCGCCTTGCGGCAGCTGGAATAACGATCGAACCGAGCGGATCCTGAAAGCAACGCGGCAGGGATAAGCAGCATGCATTGCACGCGGCTGCCGCCGCCGCCTGCGCCGCCTGCGTGCCGCCCGCCGCGTCTTGTTGCCGGCAACCGGGACTAATATTCGCGCCGCCCCTGCGGCTGGTCGGCGCCAACCGCCTCGGCCACGCTCGCAAAGCCATCGCGCAGCAGCAGTTGCACCAGGCCGCGCTTGATCTCGCGCACCACGCCGGGCCCGCGATAGACAAGTGCGGTGTACACCTGCACCAGCGACGCGCCCAGGCGAATGCTGCGGTAAGCATCGGCGGCGCTGAATATGCCGCCGACGCCGACCAGCGCTACGCGCGTACGATCGATGCGCGCGTACCACTGGCGTACCGCCTCCTCGGAGGCGGTACGATTGGCCGGCCCGGAAAAGCTGCCGTGCATGCGTGCACGTTCGAGCGCCGGCGTTTTCAGCTGCGCGGCCAGATCGGCGGGAAACGCATAGAAGCCGATTCCCTTGACGAAAGGAAACGCATCGATGGCATCGAGCAGCGCGTCGATCAATGCCGGATTGCTTGGCGGTGTGATGCGCAGGAAAACCCGGCCGTCGCTTTCGATCTCGCGCATGGCCCCGAGCAGGGCGCGCAAATGCGCCGGGTCGTCGAAATGGGAGAAGCCGCCGCCCGAATTCGGGCAATTGAGGTTGAGCACCCGATAATCCGAGACTGCACGCGTTGCACGCGCGGCCGCGACCAGTTCGGCAATCACCGCATCGACACTGGCCGGCACCCCCGTGTTGGTTTCGACCAGGCTTATCCCCAGCGGCACCGGCAGGCGCAGCCCGGCCAGACGCCTCGCAACCACGGCCGCGCCGTCATTGGGCACGCCGTAGAACACCATGATGCCGTTGTCGGCAGGCAAGCGGAACAGGCGCGGGCGCTGCGGATTGCCGCTGGAAGGCAACAGCGAAACCGAGCCCAAGTCGAGCATGCCGAAGCCGATTGCGGCCAGTGCCTGCGGCGCGACAGCGTTTTTGTCGAAACCGGCCGGTAAACCCACCGGGTTTGGAAACGCCAGACCGGCTACCTCGGTGTGCAGCACCGGATGCGCATAAGCGTAGAGGCGGCGCAACATGGCGCGGCCGGCTGCGCTGGTGCCGGCAAGCCTGCCCGCGCCAAGCGCCAGGCCGTGGACGCGTTCCGCGTCCATGCGAAACAGCAGCGGGCGCAGCAGGTGCGGATACAGGTTCATCAGCGGCTTGGCGCAGCGGCAGCGGGCTCAGTGGGCGTGGCGCTTGAGGAAATCGAGCAACAGCGTGTTCACCGCTTGCGGCTGTTCCTGCTGCACCCAATGTCCGGCGCCCTCGATCAGGTGCACGCCTGCGAATCGGGCGCACACGCCGGTCTGCATGGCTTCGAAATCGCCGGGCTTCTGGTAGATGCCCCAGTCGCTGGCGCCGGCGATGAACTGCGCCGGCACTTCGATGCGGCGCCCGGCATAGAGCTGCATGTCGCCAGTGAACTGCCCGCTCACCCGTGAGTGATACCAGTTGAGACCGCCCTGGAAACCGCTGCGCGCGTACTCCGCCACATACACCGCCAGCTCGGCCTCCGGCAGCCAGGTGCAAGCGGCAATCATTTCGGGCGTCGGCATATGCGGCGCCACGGTTGCCGCCATGTCGCAGGCGGCATCCATCACGTAATAGGTCGGCAATTGCGCATAGTCGGCGGCAGCCGCGCCGGCAAGTCGGGTTGGCCGGTTCTCTTTCCAGTCGGCGCTCTTGACGTGATAGTAGGCGCGCAGGAAAGCCGCCAGGCCCTGCGGCGCATGCCGCATGTCGGCATTGGCCGCCGCTGTGGAGTAGTACCACTGGTAGTGCTTGCGCGGCCGCGGCAGGCGCGCCAGATCATCCAGCAGTTGTTGCGTGCGGGTGGCCTGCAGTAGCGCCGGATCAGCCACCAGGGCGTTGTCGGCACTGCCGAACGGCAGGCCCGGCGGCCCGGCGAACGGCGCGCTCATCAGCACCACGGAGCGAAACACGTCGGGTCGTGTCAGCGCGCACCAGGCTGCCACCGAGGAGCCGAAATCGTGGCCGACCACCGCTGTCACCGCGCGTATGCCCAAGGCGTGCAGCAGGGCCAGCGCATCACGCGCCAGGGCCGGCATGGAAAACGGCCGCAGGTCGGTCTGGTAGTCGGCGCTCCAGCCGGTGGTGCGGCCGAAGCCGCGCTGGTCCGCTGCGATCACGTGATAGCCGGCGGCGGCCAGCGCCGGCATGACGCGGCGCCAGCTGTAGGCGAGTTCCGGAAAGCCGTGCAGCAGCAGCACGCAGGGACGGCCGGGGGATTCGTGGCCGGCTTCCAGCACATGCATGCTCATGGCATTGATTCCGCCGATCAGGCGCGAGCGGACGGCGGATGGCAAGGGCAGCGGTGCAAGCTGGATGGACATGGAGCGCGACGCAGCGGGATCGGACGGCAATTGTCGCTCACCGGCCAAATCGCGGCGGCGCCGCTTGATCGACGTCGAGCCTCGACCGCCTGAAGCGCCGGCGCGCTCAGGAACGTGCCAGAAACGCCTTGAGGCTGGCGCCGGCCTGCGCGCGCACCTTGCCGCGCAGGAACGGGGTCCAGCCGAGCAACCAGCCGGGCAGGCCCAGCGCCTGGCGCGACCAGCGCCAGAAATCGAAGCTGTCCTGGTGGCGCACGATCAGGCCGGCGCCATCGAACTCGAACTGCGCATCGATGATGTTGTGCACCATGCGCCCGCTGGCGGAAAAGCGGTAATGCGGTTCCCAATGCGCGCTTCTGTCGGTGATCGCGCTGACCTCGAGCTTCCACACATCGCGCCCCTTGGCCTTGACCGCTTCGCACAGCATGCGCCACATGCCGCCGATCTCGCGGCGACCGGAAAGCGAGAAGGCTGCATCATCAAAGCGCGCGTTTTCCGCGTAGCAGGCAGCCATGGCGTCGCTGTCGAGTCGCGCGAAGGCGGCGTACAGGGTTTCGATGGTCTTGCGGCTCATGCCAGGCTCCTTCGGGAACGGCCAAGTCTATTCGCACGCCCGGCGCGCAGCCGCGTGCGCCAATCCGCAATGGTGCTGCGGCACGCCGCAGTCATCGTCGGGGGCGACTCGTGCCTCTGGCCACCCAAGCGGCAAACTTCCGCCGCCCAGGTGGCCAGAGGCACGGACAATGGGCATGCAGAGGCGGGTTTCAAGGTTCCGGATGGCCGAGTGGCCATCGCGCCGGTACATGCAGGCGAGACCATCGGCACCGGTTTGCTTGCCAAGATATTGCAGGACTGTGATCTCACGCGCGAAAAGTTGAATGATCTCTCATGAGTACGACCCACGCTGATCCGACAACGGGCATAAGCCTGCAGCGGCGGACAAGGCGGGCGCAGGCAGATCATCCGCAACGCCTGCCCGGTGCTGTGCAACATCAGCGCGTGTCCCAGCGGCGCGTGTCACCGCTATGCCAATGTTGATGGTGTGCTGACGCGCCTCGACCCACTCGTACTTGTGCAACGAGCGGTAGCGGGAGAGCAAGGGCTGGTGCGGCTCTCAGAGTCCGTCGGCCCGGGAGGCGTATGGGCCAACGCTGAGCGGGCAGATGTCGGGAAGAAAATCGGCTCGGCGCAGGAACTCTTCGTCACCGGCATCGGCTCGGCCTCCACCTGCCAAGATTACAAACCGGGGCCGTTCATTGTCTCGTCGACTACGGCTTCACCTTTCACCCCGCCGGCCGGAATGGACATCAGCGGCTGGCCGGCGACCATCGGCGCCAACGAGAGCTGGTATTTCAAGCCAGACGCCGGTCAGTTGCTGGGTTCGCCCGCCAATGCCGATGACACCGTGCCGCATGATGTGGCGCCGGAGGAGATCGACATCGCCAGCGAAATCTTTCGCATCGAGGCGGCGACCACCCTCACGATCCGCCGGCCGAACCGGGTATGGGCGTAGTTGTGCTTGCAGGGGTTGGCGCGCACCAGGTCGGTGAGTTCCTTAATCGACTTCACGTCGACCAGCGCCGGGTTGATGGTCAGCACATTGGACACGTTGACGATGCGCGCAATCGGTGTGAAGTCGGCTTCCCCGTTGAAGGGCCTTGTACAGCGCCGCGTTCACCCGATGGGTGGCGGCGGTGTCGAACAGGACGCCATGGCCGTCCGGCTTGGCCCGTGCCACGTATTCCGAGGCAACGTTGCCGGCCGCGCCCGGGCGGCATTCTTAAACCAGATTGGTGCCCAGGGCTTTCTGCATCGAGTCCTGCAACAGGCGCCCGACTATGTCCACCGCCGAACCTGCCGGGACGGGCATGACGATGGTGACCGGGGTGGTGCCGGGAAAATCCTGGGCGGCCACGGGTGCCACCAGACTCGCAGCGACTCACAGGACATACAGCTTGATAAAGCCAGGGAGCAGTTTGTTGAGCATGGAACGCATGATGTTGTCTGGTCGCGATGGATCAGTCCCAAAGATGAAGCAACAGCGATACCAGCATGACGCGGCCCGCAGCAATGACTTTGCGTCAAAAGCTTATGCCGCTCCCCGCGCAAGCTCACTCCAGTTTCGCCCCCGACAACTTGACGGCCTGTCCCCAGGCCGTGAAATCCTCGCGCAGTTGCGCCGCGAATTCCGCCGGCTTGTTGCACACCACCTGTACACCGATGGCGTTCATGCGCTTGACGAAATCCGCATCTTTGGCCGCGATAGCCATGGCCTCGGCGATGCGGTCGACCACCGCCTTGGGCGTCCTGGCCGGCGCCGCGATCGCGTTCCAGGTATTTGTCTGGAAGCCCGGATAGCCCGATTCGGCGATGGTGGGCACACCCGGAAGCTGCGGCACGCGTTGCGCGCCCGACACCGCCAGCACGCGGATCTTGCCGCCGGTGAGATGCGGCAACACCTCGGCGACGTTGGCGAAGTACACCGGCACATGTCCGGCCAGCACGTCCGCGAGCGCCGGCGCGCCACCCTTGTAGCTCACGTGCACCATGTCGAGCTTGGCGCGCGTCAGGAAGGACGCCATCGAAAGGTGGCTGACGCTGCCGCTGCCGGCGGAGGCATAAGGCATCTTGCCGGCTTGCGCGCGTACCAGCGCCGCGAACTCGTCCAGTGTCTTGGCAGCGACGCCGCTGCCGACCGCCATCGCGAACACGTTGCTGGCCACGATGGTCACCGGTTCGAAGTCCTTGACCGGGTCATAAGGCGTCTTGGTCAGGTGCGGCAGCACGGCCATCTGCGGGGCGGTGGCCATGAACAGGGTGTAGCCGTCGGCCGGCGCGCGCGCCACCGCCTCGGCCGCCAACGCGCCGTTGGCGCCGGGCTTGTTTTCGACGATCACCACCTGGCCTATCTGTTTGCCGAGGAATTCGGCGCTGATGCGCGCGATGCTGTCGGTGTTGCCGCCGGCGGCGAAGGGAACGACCAGACGAATGGGTTTCGCTGGCCAGGCCTGTGCGGGCGCGGTTGCCGGGCATAGCGACGCGGTCAGCAGGAGCAGGGAGCAGATGCGGGCAAATCCGTTCATGGTCTGGGCGCTTTCATTCAAATTGCGGCGGTTGGGAAAAAGGTTCATGCGGCGTCGCTGGCACCGAAGGTTTTGCGCGCGGCTTCGCAAGCGCGGCCGACATGGGCGACCGCCGCAGCGCGCGCCGAGCGCGCGTCGCGCGCCTCGATGGCGACCAGGATCTGCCGCAGTTCGAGCGCGCTGTAGCGGGCTCGGCCGCTGGTCGCCATCGAGCGGGCGCGCAGGAAATTGATGCGGGCGAGCAGTGCCTGCAGTAGCTCGGCGATGACGCGGTTGCCGCAGCCGGCGAGGATCACGTCGTAGAAGCGCGCGGTCGAACCGAGGCGTTCGACCGCGTCGCCGGTCTTGACCGCGCGGTCGAAGTCGTCGAGCGCGTCGCGCATGCTCTGGAGGGCTTTTTCGTCGGCACGCGAGGCGTACAGATAGCAGGCCTCGCCTTCGAGCATGGCGCGAACGTGATAGATCTGCTCGGCCTCCTCGAGGTCGATGTCGGCGATAAACGGCCCCTTGTTGGGGACGGAGCGGATCAGCTTTTCCGCCTCTAGCTGGCGCAACGCCTCGCGCACCGAACTGCGGCTCACCCCAATCTGCTCGCACAGACTGGCTTCCACCAGCTTCTGGCCGGGCCTGAACATGCCGCCGATGATGGCCTCGCGCAATTTTTCAACCGTCTGGCTCTGCACGGTCTGTACCTTGATCTTCAGGTCCATGGTAGCCCCCGCTACGCGCCGGCGCGGGTGCCCGCGCGTCCGGCCTGGCGTGGCATGTGGCGCGAAAACACCAGATAGTGGCCGCTGAACCAGGGTTCGACGGCGAGCCTGGCGCGCCAGGGCGTGGCGCGTGCCCGCGCGCGCTCCGGCGACTCCAGCGCGCCAGCATCGTTCAGGTAATGAAGGGCCAGATGACTCCAGTTACCGGGGGCGCCGTCGCGGATGAGGAAGCGCCGGCACATCAGCCAGTCGCGGCTTTCGAGC
>Ga0163155_10006987_pt1 | contig 10757 bp, 10 predicted proteins | sample OliLakLV19SP4G1_FD_148611 | JGI IMG/M metagenome (GOLD analysis project Ga0163155, IMG submission 148611) | Freshwater microbial mat bacterial communities from Lake Vanda, McMurdo Dry Valleys, Antarctica - Oligotrophic Lake LV.19.SP4.G1 | ecosystem: Environmental > Aquatic > Freshwater > Lake >...
CGTTGTATGCCGCAAACAGCGTCGTCGTGCCGTGGCGTTCATAGTCGTGCGTCATGGTTTCACTGTACCCCCGCATCAGCGGAAGGCATTTCTGCGTTCGGTCGAGAGCTTGTATCTGGCTCTTCTCATCCACGCACAACACAGTCGCGTCTTCCGTGGGATTCGTATACAGGCCCACCACATCGATGACTTTTTCGGCGAAGTGCGGATCGTTGCTAACCTTGAAAGTTCGGGACAGATGCGGTTTGAGATTGGATTCTTTCCAAACCCGTCTCACGCGCGTGTCGCAAAGTTTCAAATGCCTGGCCAGCGAACGCGAACTCCAATGGGTGGCGTGTTCGGGCTTGGTGGTGGTAGTGGCGTCGATGATGATCTTTGCCAGTCGAGCGCGTTCGTCGCGGCGACGATTTCCGCGCGGACGGTCGTTCGCGATACCTGCGATGCGCCCGGCGGCAAAACGCCGGCGTCAGCGTCCGACTTTATTGGGCGGAACCTTCAACGCTTTAGAAATGTCTTTGTTCTGCATTCCGTCCGCCGCGCTCAAAATGATCGTGGCTCGCAGAATCAGACGCACCTGCGTCCTGCGCCCCCTGATCCATCGTTCAAGAGTGGCCCGCTCATCAGGGGTCAGTACAATTTTCGGAGCTACGCTCATCGATTCTTCTCCTTAGTTGGAGATTAGACGGTTGAGCGCATGAAAAATTCATTATGTGTGCACCACCACATTAGAGCAAGGTATATACCATGGGGCAGATGCGGTGAAATCTTTATTGCTTAAAGTCCTTTTGCCGGTCCTGGTTTGCGCCGCTTTCGTGTATGGCGGCGAGGATGCGGGGGAGGCCAGCACCCTGGTCATCGGCAAACGTCTGGAATCCCGGCTGAAGACCGAAGACGAACCGCTGGCGCTTGATGCGTGGGACGAGGCTCTCCGAGAGTCGTAACTCGCTTCGGCACGACACTTCGTGATCGTGGCACCCAACGGCAGGGGCGACATGGCTTGGGACGTCAAATGTGGAGTCGAGTCTTGCCACCCGCCTGAACAGAATGCGGGAGGTATTCGGCTGATGAGTTTACTTGCGGCAGAGAGCCCTGGTTTTATTCAGCCTTATCAATCCAAGGAGACTCAATAAAAGAAGTGATGCCGCGATGACGCCATGCTTATTCAGGGCGATCCCGTGTTGTATTTGCGCTGGACTGGCGATGGAGAGGTCGCGCGGGGTCTCGCTTGCGGATGTGCGCGGTGAGAGTGGCGCGCCGGGCAGCTCAAGCGAAGCACTGTCGGTTCGCTCGCTCAAGATCTGATCGAGATCCTTTTTGCCTGAAGCGTCTTGCACTGTTAATACTTGGCGATGTCCCAGTGGCAGGCTTTCAAAGGAACGATTGCGGAATTTCAATCGCGTGCCGCCTGTCCGCTTATACGTGAGTAGAAACTGATACTCGCCGGCCGAATCCTTGTTTAGCTGGATGCGGCTGGGAGCGAGCAACTTTTCGCTTAAGGACACTTCAAGCATTGAGGCGGCCACGGCGTTGGCGTCCGGGGATTCGGCCAGGAGGCTTTGCAAGTCGAGGGTGTTGTAGGTGAGGTTGACGAGAATCACGTCGTTCGAAAGATAAACCGTCGCGCTGCTGAAACCTGGATTGTGAGCGTGCACGGGCGGAATGGCGGCGCCAAGAATGAAAAGCAAAATGCCGATGCGAACGGGGGTAGAGAAAGGTTGCCGGTTGCAGATGTTCATGGTTTTCACTGGTGTCTCCCCCGTCCGCATGGATACGGCTTACGGATGGCGGTGTGTCCGTCCGTTGAGCGGCGTTGCGGCATACGGGAATACTTTATTGTACCCGATGTCATTCTTATCCACGCCGTCGCCCGCCGGTCCATTGATCGTCGGCGGACTGGTGCGCAAATCGCTGATTAACGCGGTCACGGCGATATCGACGACATCATCGCCGAAGCGACGGCCGTTCGGCCAACCGCCCGGAACCGTGCCGTTGCCAAAGCCGCTCTGAACTTTGCTGACCAGCGTGTCGCCTCCGAAGATGCTCAGGCGCGAAAAACCGGCATCATCCGGATTGGTTGCAGCTCCAGTGCCGTTCCCGGCCAGGCGTGCGGCCTCGGTGGACAAGTCCACCTTGATCAGATCGGGGATGAAAATTCCGGCGATGTCCGAGCGGCCGGTTTCTGGTGCGGGACCGGCTCCATTGAAGACCAGTAGATTGATCAGCTTGGCCAGTTCGGGCGTTTCGGCGTACTTTTTGAAAAGCAACGCGTCGGTGGCTGGGGAGGTGCGGTTGTAGGCATCCTTGTCCACGATGGCGACGAGACCTTCGTTGAATAGCGGGTTTCCCTGGCGTCCGACTTGCACAAATTTGCCCGAGGGTTTAGGCGGACCCTTCGCGCTGAACTTCACGGCTTGACGGCTGGTCGTGGCGTAGACGCCGACGATCTGCTGATCGCCGCCGAGCTGTGCGACCGGGATCTCCAGAGCCATCATGTGAAGGTTGAAGCCGCCCTGCGAATCCTGGCCGACTTTGCGCAGTTTCAACAGATCGAAAATGGCTTGAATGTCCCCGTAGAAGCCGTCGTCGCGCTGTCCGGCAAAAGCGCGATGGCCGTTGCCGAGACTGGCAATCGTTTGCGCCGTGTATTTGTCCAGTGCCCCCGTGCTCGAGACGCCTTCCTTGGCGGCATTTTCGCCGTTATCGCCTTGATTGTAGAATGGCGTGGCGTTGCCCTGGTTATTGGGGGGAACCGTGCCCGTTCCTAGAATCGTCGCAACGCCTTTTCCTTTGCCGCTGCTGCGGTCGATGAGCGTTACAGTATAAGTCTGCGTGAGATTCTGATTGGCATCGCCCGTGTCCTGCACGACGCCCACGTACGATTGCAGAATGGTGGCGGTGCTCTTGTACGCCGTTACGAAGCGGAACTGGTAGCTGAGCGTGGGCGTGCCGGCGGTCAGACTATCTTTCGTGGCGACGTGTATTTCGTACAACACACTATTGTCGAAGTTGTATTTATTGGGACCCACACCGGGTTCTTCGTGCGGATAAACGGCCAACGCGACGTTTAAATATTTTGCTCCGTCGCGCGCGCCGACGAAGGCGTAAACGTCCGTCGTATTTGCGGCCGGGTCAAGTGTGATGAGCGGCGCATCCATGTGACTGGACGCAATGGTCATTCCCGGCGGCAACAGCAGCCCGCAGATGATGGCAAGCGTCGCTACGGCGCAGATACCCGTCTTCATCCCTTTCATTGATCGTTCTCTACTCATTGGCCTTGCTCCTCCATTATGGTGAACTTGCACGAGCCCGTCACTTTTTCGGAAATTGAGAAGAATGTTCCAACAGCAACGCACGCTCTGAGGGATAGAGCATGTGCTCCAGTTCGACTGCTTTTTCGAACCACCGCGCGGATTCCTTGCTCTTGCCAGCGCGCGCGGTGATGATCCCGGCATGCAGAAATAAGCGCGGGTCACGCGTTCCCTCCGTGAGCGCTTTTTCCATTTCAATGCCTGCTTCAGCGGAGCCGCTCACATGCAGGGACCACGCCAGCGCATCGTAGGTAAACACGTCGAAGCGGCTCTCCAGTTCGGTGCGAGCCAATCGAAGCGCCAGTTCGGGATTCTCTTTTCGCGTGGCCAGAAACAGGGCATAGGTGCGGCCATCACTGCTGGCGCCACGCTGCTTCAACTGGCGTTCGACCCGTGCCGCCGCTTCCGTGTTGCCTGCGGACCGCAGTGCATCCGCCAGGAGCCATTGGTATTCGGGAAGCGGATTCAACGTTGCGGCGCGAGTCAAAACGTCGACCGCGAGATCCGTGTTATTCTGAGCGAGTAGAAGGCGCCCCTGCATCAGAAGCGCCGATGGATAATCCTTCTGCAGCTTGAGCGCGGACTCGATCGCAAGGCGTGTTTTATCGAACTGGCGCAGCTGAAACGAGTACGCCGCCAGGCGGGCATGAGTCCACGCGAGCGCTTCCGCATCCCCGCCTGAGGCGACCGCCATGTGCATGAATTCCAGCGCGGTCTCCGCATCCCCGCGAAGCCAGGCCATGTGGGCTGCGCGCGAATACACCTGTAGCCCCGGTTTCAAATCCGCCATTTTCTGATAGGCGGCGGCGGCGGCTTCAAGCTTGCCCTGATCCATCAAGGCGTCGCCGAGAAGTCCGAAATCGCTGGCCAGCCCCCGGCGCTTTGTGAGGACCTCCGCGGCGGCTTCTGCTTCTTTAAAACGATGCAGGCTGAGTTGCACATGCCCGCTCAACAGGAGCGCTTCAAGCGATCCCGCGGCACGTTGTTCAAGCAATGCGGCGCAGCGTTCAGCGAGAATATAATAACCAGGATCGCAACTGGATCGCGCTTTCGACACGAAGAGCCAACCCATCCGCTCGAGTGAATCCGCCGGCCGTTCAGAGCGCTTTAGCGCCGCCTGCATGCGTTGAATTTCGATGTCGACCGGATCAGTACCTGGATGAGCAATGAGAACAATTTTCTCCGATTCATCGGCGCGTAAGTAATGCGCGCCGGTGGGTGCTTCGTTTTGAGCCGCGTTAGCGTGTGAGAACGCCACGCACAAAAATACGCAGGCCTGTAGACGAATTGCTTTGAGCATTGACGGTCCTTGAGAAGCCGATACCACATTCGCCTTTAACGAACAGTTACTGAGCGCTTAACATTCACGCACAGCGGATAAACGCCGCGTCATCAATGCTGGATGCATAAAATGTCGCAATTTTTAGGCGAGGATTGGATCAGTGAAAAAAAATGCATCCATGGCTGGGCTCCGCACGTAGTGAACTCTGAAGCTCTGCGCAAAATGGATTCAATCGATGCTGACGATCGGGAACCCAGCCCCTTCCCGGGAGTCAGCCTTTTCATGCTTCCACCGGGCCTGAAACCGGCGTCGCTTCGAGCGTTCCTGAAATTTAATTCAGGCGCTCAATACCCGGCGCATACTCACGGCGACGGTGAACACTGCCTTGTTTTTAGGGGATCGATTCGCGATCAAAAGGGACTGCATACCCGAGGCGATTACGTTTATTTTGGACCCGCCACAGAGCATTCAAGTCTGCAGGCAGAAGAGGAGTGCGTTATCCTTGTGGTAGCGGAAGGAGCAGTCCGCTTCGATTGATCCCGCGCTATTCCAAGTTGCCGCACACGGCGCAATCCGGGTTGCGCTTGATCTGCACCGTTTTAAACGTCATCTCGCGGGTATTGCAAAGCAGGAGGCGCGAATAAAGCGGCTCGCCGAACCCGGCAATGATCTTGATCGCCTCGGTTGCGCCCAGGCTGCCGATCATCGCGGCGACCGCGCCGAAGACTGGAAATTCACGCTTCCACAGGGGCGGATCAGCCGGGTAGAGGCAACTCAGGCACGGCGTTTTACCCGGCAGAATCGACGTCACCTGCGCGTCCATCTCGTACATCGCGCACTCGATCAGCGGAATCTTCCGTCGCACCGCTTCCCGGTTCAGCAAATAGCGCTCGCGAAAAAGCGGCGCGCAATCGACCACGACATCGACCTTCTCGACCAGACGCCGCGCATTCTCTTCCGAGATGTTTTCGCTCGCCGTTTCGATCAGCAATCGCGGATTGAGCTCCCGAAGCCGGCGCGCCGCCGATTCCACACGCGGCGTTCCGATTCCATCGTGCGTCATGAGCAGTTGGCGGTTGAGGTCGTTCGGACGCACGTTGCCGCCATGGGCCAGCACCAGCCGTCCGACTCCGGCCGCTGCAAGAGCGTAGGCCGCCGCGCCTCCGATCCCGCCGCAGCGCGAGATCAACACGGACGCGTTTTTGAGCGCTTGCTGTCCCTTTTCGCCAAAGTCCGGCACCCACATCTGCCACGTGTAAACATCGCGCTCGGCATCGGTGAGCGCCGCACTTCGCTTCACATTCTCAGGAGTTGAATTCACCCGCATCTCCGCATCACGCACAGCCTCAACCGCCCGACATCGGCGGCAGAATCTCCAGCACGTCTCCGTTTTTCAGCGGCTGCGGCGCGTTCACAGAGATCTGTTCTCCGCCGACAAACACCAGCAGCGAGGGATGCGGCCGCTGCTCGGCGTCCAAAAGCAAGCGCTTCAAATTCTCGCCGCGCTGTGCGACACGCACAATGACATCCGCGGGCGTACAGCCCGCTTCAAGCTCCACCGTCTCTTCAGCCACGCCCGCGGCGACGCGCGCCTGAGCGCGGTAATGAACGACAATCTGGATCATGGAGCTCCCCTAGCCGGACGCGAAATTATGCGGCGACCGCATTATACTCGTGGCGGGTGGCCGCCGTCTAACCGTTCGCACAAGCTTGCCCTTCGTTCGGGTGCCACACGTCTCGCCGTTGAGACGGGTGCGGATTGCGCATAGAATTTCGGACTACTATGGTTGGTCCCGCACCGCATCGCAAGCGCAACAAAAGTACAACTTGGCGGGCCGCGAACGTGGCTCGTCGAATAATGGCGCTGGTCCAGTTTTCGTGGGCTGGCTTTCGGAAAACACGGCGGCGAGTCTCTGCGATTAAATGAGTGGGGCGAGACGCTTCCGGAATCCGAGCCCAACCGCACCCGTCTCAACGGCGAGACGTGTGGCACCCACGACGGGGAGCAAGCTAATGCGGACGGTTAGACCGCAGCCACCCGTGGACTTTAGAAACGCGGAAAGGTTCAGTCCGTTGCAGAATTCGCCTCTTCACGTATGATTTTTTACTCGCGCTCGCGTTCGCCCGGAGTGTTTTTTTTGCCGGTCGATGGCGCTCAATCGCAAGCAACTCGGAGGAATTATCCATGCTGCGACAATTCTATCCCGGCCGTATCAACGGAGTCTGGCTCGCATTTCTGGGCTCGATCATATTGTTGGGCCTGCTCATCGGTATGCTCGCCTGGCCTGCGGGAGAGGAATCCTCAAAGTCCCCTCTCCTTGTTTATTGCGCTGCTGGATTGAAGGGGCCCGTCGCGGCCATTGCAAAAGAGTACGAAAAGGAATATGGCGTTCCGATTCAATTAAATTTAGGCGGCTCGCAAACGCTTCTCGCCGGACTTGAAATCAACAAACGCGGCGATCTCTATCTTCCGGCGGATGACAGCTATCTTGTCATGGCGCAAAAAAAGGATTTGATCGCCGAAGCCATTCCGCTGGCGTCCATGAACGTTATCCTGGCCGCAAAGAAGGGAAATCCCAAAGGCTTCAAAGGGCTCGACGACCTTATGAAAGAGGGCGTCAAGCTTTCGCAGACTAATCCCGATGCCGCGGCAACGGGAAAGCTCACGCGCGAAAAAATGGAGAAACTCGGGCGCTGGGAAGAGCTCAAAAAGCACACGACCGTCTTCAAAGGCACCGTGAACGACGTCGCTGCGGACTTAAAAATCGGCTCCGCTGACGCGGGCTTTATCTGGGACGCATTGCTGCTTCAATACCCCGAGCTCGAGAACATTCCGATCCCTGAACTTGACGGGGTCTCCGCGACGATGTCGGTGGCGGTGCTGAAGTCGAGCGCCAACGCCACGGCCGCGTTGCGCTTCGCGCGCTACCTCGGCGCGCGTGACAAGGGACTGAAAGAATTCGAGCGCAACGGATTTAAACCTGTCGCCGGCGATACCTGGGCCGGCACTCCAGAACTCCGGCTGATGTCGGGTGCAATGCTGCGCCCGGCCATTGAAGAGACACTCAAAGCGTTCGAGCAGCGCGAAGGCTGCCGCGTGACTCGCGTTTACAACGGCTGCGGAATTCTTGTGGCGCAGATGCGCGCGGGGCAGAAGGCCGATGCTTATTTCGCCTGCGATATTACGTTTATGAAACAGGTCAACGATCTCTTTATGGACTCATCTGAAATCTCAACGAATCAACTTGTAATCATCGTAAAAAAAGGAAATCCCCACACCATTCTTGATCTGAAAGACCTGGGAAAGCCGAACCTGAAGGTCGGAGTCGGCCACGAGCAGCAATGCGCGCTCGGTGCGCTGACCAAAAATATGCTGGAGGTGGCGGGCCGCTACAACGTGGTCGCGAAAAACGTGACGGTGCAATCGCCCACCGGCGACATGCTCGTCAATCAACTGCGCACGGGATCACTCGACGCGGTGATCGCCTATGCGTCGAACATGACGCCGAACAAAAACGAACTGGACTCGATCGGCATTGATATTCCCTGCGCCATCGCCGTGCAGCCCTTCGCGGTGGGCAAAGAATCCGCCAATACGCAGCTTTCGATGCGGTTGCTAGAGGCGATCAAGTCTGGCGCTTCGGAAGAACGCTTCAGGAAAAACGGATTCAACTGGCAGGTAGCGCCGAAGTGAGCGAGCCGAATGCCGCGGTGGGGCAACCGCATTTGATGCGCGGCCGCTCGGATGTTCCCTTCTATGCCGCCTTCTCCATTCTGGGCGGCACTTACGTTTTTCTGATCGTTGCGATGATTATTGCCGACTTGGAATTCACGACGGCATCGCATGTGTTGAACGCGCTTTCCAGTCCCGAAATTCGGTACGCCATCAAGCTCAGCCTGATCTCATGCACGATCAGCACGATTCTGTCGCTCTGGGTCGGCGTGCCGCTGGGCTACCTTCTCTCTCGCGTTCAATTTCCCGGCAAAGGCGCGGTCGATGCCATTCTCGATATCCCGATCGTGCTGCCGCCGCTGGTGATCGGTTTGAGTCTGCTCATTTTGTTTCAAACGCCGTTTTTTAAAGCGCTCGATGACGCGTTTCCGATTACCTATGCCGTTCCCAGCGTCATTCTGGCGCAATTTTCGGTGGCGTGCGCGTTTGCGGTGCGGACGATGCGCATCACCTTCGATCAGATCAACCCGCGCGCCGAACAGGTGGCTCTCACGCTGGGCTGCACGCGAAGCCAGGCCTTCTGGATGGTGGTGCTGCCTGAAGCGCGCCGTGGAATTCTTACCGCCGCGACACTGGCGTGGGCGCGCTCACTGGGCGAATTCGGGCCGATCTTGATTTTTTCCGGCGCCACGCGGATGCGCACGGAAGTGCTTTCCACCACCGTCTTTCTTGAACTGAGCGTGGGCAACATCGAGGCCGCGGTCGCCGTGTCGCTGCTGATGATCGCCGCGGCCGTTTTCGTGTTGACGCTGCTGCGCGTGTTCGGGTCGGAGAGCGCCTTTGGAAAGGCCGTCGAACCGTGATCTTGTAAAAGTACCGCGGGCGTCTCGCCCGCAAGTCAAAAATCGCGCCGGACTACACGCGGGCGAGACGCCCGCGGTACGAACGAAAGGCTGCCGCTTATGATTTCGGTTAAATCCCTTAGCGTTCGCGCCGTCTCCTTCGTCTTGCATGAGGTTTCATTTGAAATTCCGAGCGGCGCGTACGGCGTACTGATGGGAAAAACCGGCAGCGGAAAAACAACGCTGCTCGAAGCGCTCTGCGGCCTTCGTTCGGCGCTCAGTGGAAGAATCGAATTCATGGGCCGCGATGTGACACATCTCAAGCCTGCCGAGCGCGGCATCGGCTACGTGCCGCAGGACCGAGCACTGTTCACGACGATGACCATTCGCGAGCACCTCGAGTTCGCGCTGGTGCTGCGAAAATGGAGTGACGCTGACAGGGCCCGGCGCGTCGGCGAACTGGCCGAACTGCTTGGCATCGCGCCTCTGCTGCAACGCAAGCCGCTGGGTTTGAGCGGCGGGGAAGCGCAACGCGTGGCGCTCGGACGGGCTCTCTCATGCCGGCCGGGCGTGCTGATTCTCGACGAGCCGCTCAGCGCGCTGGATGACGAGACGCGGCAGGAAATGTATGCGCTATTGAAACTTGTGCGCGAGCAGAGCCATGTCACCGCGCTGCATGTCACGCACAGCCGCGCCGAAGCGCAGTTGCTGGGCGATACGCTTTTGAAACTGGAAGGCGGCGCCGTTGTGCCACTGGAACGCTCTAATAATTCCGTTGCGCATTAGAGACCGCCGGGCTTGCGGCGTACCTTCGCGGGCGGGGTCGCTGAGACCTCTACGACTGAGGTGACAATGAGATACTTGGCCGCACCGTCCGGGGCGAAGTCATCCAGTTTGCCCATAACCTCCGCACTCTTTCCATTCTGACGCGTGAGCCCTTCGAGGACGGCCTTGCTGTCGTTCTCCACTTTCACCAGATAAGTCTGGCCCGGTTTCTTGTCGGACGCACCAGTGAGGTACGACCCGATGACATCAGAACTGAGTTTCGCGGAGTCACCGGAGCGCCCGGCAAACGTACCAAAGAATCGGCGCTGGTACTTACCTGTCAGCACCTCCGCCTCCCAATCCGCCGCAATCAGCAGATCGAGGCCCGGAGTCAGTTCCTTCGCTGTGCAGGCGCACGCGCCGGTGAGGAACTGCGCGGGCTCGATGAGCTTCTCCGAAAGCAGTTCCTTCTCCTTTAAGGCAGGCAGCGTCCGTCCGCGTCCGTAAACCGGAAAGACCAGCGGCCCCGCGCTATCGAGAGCGTCCGGGGGCGAGATAAGCTCCGATTGCAGCAGCGCGGAAAAAAACGTCTCCTCTGGCGCGGTGCGTGACACCCGCACGACAGAAAATGCCAGCTTCAGCGGCAGCGTCGACCACAGTTGCGTATCGTCGGTCGTGCCTGAAAGCAGCAGCCGTTTCGCCAGATCCGCCGATTGCTTCTCAAGCAGCGCCGCGATCTTGTCGTCGCGCGCCGCGTCGCCGCATTCCAGCAGCACCCAGACCGCCGAAGTGCCGCCGAGCAGCTGTTGCCGCAACTGCTTTCGCGCCGGGGAATCCAGAACTATCGCGATCCCCGCGGCATCCAGCGCGCCGGACCAGGCAAGCTT
>Ga0163155_10006988_pt1 | contig 10756 bp, 8 predicted proteins | sample OliLakLV19SP4G1_FD_148611 | JGI IMG/M metagenome (GOLD analysis project Ga0163155, IMG submission 148611) | Freshwater microbial mat bacterial communities from Lake Vanda, McMurdo Dry Valleys, Antarctica - Oligotrophic Lake LV.19.SP4.G1 | ecosystem: Environmental > Aquatic > Freshwater > Lake >...
TCGTTAAAGGGCGACGGAGCGAACGCGACCGCGCCCGACAGCTGCGCCAGGGCTTCAGCCAGCAGCACTCCCGGCACCACCGGATCGCCCGGGAAGTGCCCGGCGAAAAAATCCTCTTCGCCACTTATGTTCCAAATGCCCACCCCGCGGCGGCCCCTCTCGAACTCTTCGATGCTCGATACAAACCGAAACGGGTGGCGATGCGGAAGGTTGTCCAGTGTTTTAATTAACATCGTGTTCTACCCTCCTCGTACTCATGCCTGCCGGGGAACTCCCTCCATGAAGTCGCCCAGCGTCTGAACGTTGCTAAACGCACCCTTGCTCATCAACCCCTCATTTATCTTTACACCAAACTCTTTCTCAAGCTCGGTTACAATGAGTAAGATGTCCAAGGAATCAAGATCGTACTCACCCCCCACTAGTTGCATAGTGTCCTCAAACTGTGTCTGTTCATCAACTTTCAGGCACACGCGCAGTACTTTCTTCACGCGGTCTAGCGTCTCTGTGGTTGGCATTTACTTCCTTGCAAACTTCAACACGATTGTTCAGACGCACGCCTTGCGTTCCCTGAATCGCGGCTGCTCAAACGCTTTGATGACTCGATGACTCGTCTATGAATCATCCGCGACGCTCCTTGCCCAACGCTCGCCATTGTCCACTGTAACGATGTAGAACGACACCGTCGCCTCCAGCACGGGTTTCAGCCAGCGAATACTGAGGTACGTCTGGCTCACCAGGCCTCGAAAAAGTATCCGAGCCGTTGACCGTATGATGCGCGAAGCTTGGTGAAGGTCGCCGGAGTGAACATTATGGCCGAATCTACCTCAACGCCGCTGGCTACCCAACAAGGCAACCTAGCCAACGCCTTGGCACCCCACCCGCCCATCTCCGGCGCTTACGCCGCACCTGAACAGAAGAGACAATACGTTAATACGATCTTCGACGAGACCGCTCAAGACTATGACCGGGTTGAACGATGGCTCTCGCTGGGCAGCGGCCGCTGGTATCGTCGCCAAGCACTCCAGCGGGCCGGACTTAAATCCGGAATGCGAGTTTGCGATGTCGCGGTCGGAACGGGTCTGGTCGCTGGCGAAGTCCTTCAGATTATCGGTCCAACCGGCCATGTCGTGGGCGTTGATCCCAGCCCGCAAATGATGCGCCGCGCCAAAGAGAGATTAGGGATAGAAACCGCCGCAGGCAGAGCGGAGCAACTACCCTTTGCCGATCGCTCCTTTGATTTTGTCTCGATGGGCTATGCGCTGCGTCATGTGGAGGATCTTAACGCCGCGTTCCGAGAGTTCTATCGCGTGCTCAAGCCCGACGGTCAACCGGAGGACCAAGCTGTAGCCCGGGCGGCCGTGCAAGTAGGCAGCGAACCCGCTTGCGGTCGGGTTTGCATTCTGGAAATTACTCGTCCAACCTCGCGCGCGGGCCGCGCATTTCTGCGAGCTTATCTCGGCACGCTCTCGCGAATCATTAGCACCTTCGTGCCATTAGCTCCCCGCACCCCCGAGCTTTGGGCCTACTACTGGGAGACGATCGACAAATGTCTCCCCCCCAGCCGGGTCATGGAGGCGCTCGCCGCCACAGGCTTTACCGAAGTAAAGCGTCATGTGTTAGGCGGTGTCTTCTCTGAATACACCGCCACACGCAGATGACAGCCGCCTGTAAGTAAAAATACGTAAGGCCGCTGATGGTTCCGTGCCAAAACAAAACTACCGGTCGAGTGATCGGTGGCTCCGGCATTAAATTGCATTCGACCCAAGTCAGCTCACCTCTCGCGGCGACGGGTCCAGGCTGGTAAAGTCTGAGGCGATGTCTCTGCATGGATAAACACGGGCTTATCCGCTCAGCGAGTCATAACGGCATTCGAGATCTCAAGGAAAAGGCTTCACGCTGGCGTCATGCGGGGTGACACCCCTGTGGAAGTCAGATGTTGACGCCTCTTACCCACGCTATTGAGATCCGTCGGGGGTTCGCAAGCATCCACTGGGTCTAAATCTGTCTAACTGATAATCATGGAAAACAAACTCTCAAACTCGCAACAGGCTACTTACGACGCAATTCTTCGCCACCCTGCTGCGCACAACCTGCATTGGCGCGATGTGCGTTCGTTGCTCGGGGAGCTAGCAGAGGTTGTGGAAGAGGCTGGGGGCAATGTGAAAGTAACCCGAAACGGCCGTACGCTCGTGTTACACCCCGATGGTAATAAGAATGTCGAGACCTGGGATGAGCTGAAAGAGCTCCGAAAGTTTCTGGAGGGTTCGGACGAAACATTGCAGACTAAGACAGCCTCGGGCGAGGAAACAGAAAGAAAATCCATGGGAAACCAAGAAGAGAAATCAGCCGGAAACGCAACAGGCAAAGCCGCCGGAGCCCACCACAGCGGTGAGCCGGGCGCCGACGTCCAGAATCGAGTTCTTGTTGTCATGGATCACCGCGAAGCGCGTATCTACCGATCGCTGGCCAGAGGAACCACGCCCGAAGTCGTGCAATCTAACGACCCCGACCGCGGCGCTCGCTATTTGCACAATGTTGACAACGAATCCAACGGGCAGCGTCGTCCCGATCTTAAGAGTTATTATGATGCGATTGCGAAATCGCTTCGTGGTGTCGAGTCGGTGCTTGTATTCAGCGGCGGCAAGGGAACCAGTAACGCGGGTGAACAACTGATTCTGCAGTTGGCTTCACACAATAAGGAGCTTGTGCCAAAGGTGATAGGCGTGGTTTCCGTGGACGAACATCACATGACTGAAGACCAGATATTGGCCAAGGCGCGAGATGTGTATGACAAGGGTATAAGCACCGAGAAATCAGAAACTTGAGTATCACCTGCAACCAGCGCTCTGAGAGGTTTAGCCCGTGCTCTTCGCCGTCAAAAGGTTCCGCTCTAGCCCGCCTGAAACGGTGGTCTCGATCGCCCAATCCTTTCATCAAGCGGGAAGTAAGCCCGTCTCCAAGCGCAATATATTATTTACTTATCGCCTAGCGTCGCGAGCCCATCCTCTAATTACCACGTGGAAACGCGAATATTAACCATAAGTTAAAAGCGATTTAACAATTGCAAGCTCACTTGTCGTGCTCGCAATGTACAAGATCCTGGTGCATTACATTTCCCAATAGGCAAACCGGTGCAGTACCCGGCTTACTCGAGCCGAGTGCCTGACGCGGCGACGCAGTTACCAGCGACTTCCCTCGTGTGGCTACGGCCGTGAAGCCGCAAAATTTGCTCACAAAGTCCCTTCTTAGAAAGGTAGAGAGATGACGAAGACAATTATTATGTTTTTGGGCGCGGTAGCTACGTTTGCGCCGATGGCGGGTGCCAGCGACACTATGCTCGGCACCGCACAGCGGTTCGGTGTTCTGGCCGGATCCACGCTTACCAACACCGGCTCGTCAGTTATTACTGGCGACGCGGGGGTGTGGCCGGGCACTTCGATCACCGGCTTTCCGCCCGCTCTGGTTCTGGAGGGAGAATTACATTGGGCCAATGCGCTGACCCAGCAAGCACAACGCGACGCGCGTCGAGCTTATGATTCCCTCGCATCGATGGCACCGACTCAAGAGCTTACGGGCACGGATCTTGGCGGACTCACCCTCACGCCCGGGGTCTATCGCTTCACATCTTCAGCGATGCTCACCTCAATGCTTACATTAGACGCACTCGGTGACCCCGACGCGATGTTTGTATTTCAAATAGGCAGCACGCTCACTACCGCCACTGCTTCCTCAGTCGCCGCAATCAACGCAGCGGATGGGTGCAACGTCTACTGGCAGATCGGTAGCTCGGCCACCTTAGGAACCGGCACCGACTTCCTCGGTAGCTTACTCGCGACAGCGAGCATTACCTTGACCACCGGAGCCCGTATTGTTGATGGAAGGGCCCTGGCGATCAACGGGGCGGTGACGATGGACACTAATGACGTGACGGCTGGCTGCATCCCCGCCCCCGGTGTACCCCTCGTCCTGCTCGGATGCTCACTTGGTTACGCGAGAAGGCGGCGAACTGCGGTATAGGCAGAACATTGCACTAGTGCGGCGGACCCCATTACACCGCCCTCACACCACCGTCATGCTACCTCACGTTAGCTAACGTTATGTTACATAGCGGCACAATCCAACGGTTAACACTAGCGCTAAGCGGGTCCGCCGCTTAGCGCTATTTTTTGCGCCACCTGGTTTTTCTCCCCCATGTGTCTAGATCATCTTGCGTATCAAAAGCTTATCAACTCTTGTTCCGTCCATGTCGACGACCTCAAACCGAAATCCCTGCCAGGAGGCGTATTCCGCTACCTTGGGCAAGTGACCGATGACGTGCAGCGCCAGCCCCGCGGCAGTACTGACATCCGGCAAATGCGCCTCAGCATCGGCGGGTAGCCCCAGTAATAAGATAAGGTCGTGGAGCGGAAGCCTTCCATCCACTAACCAAGAGTTATCATCGCGCTTCACCGCACCTGGCGGCGCCTCCTCGCCGCGCCGACTGATGTCACCTACAAGAGGCCGCAGGAGGTCGTTAAGCGTAAGTAAGCCCTGAGTGCCTCCGTACTCATCCACAATGACAGCGATATGCGTCTTTGATTGCTGTAACTTTTCCAGCAGCCGCAGGCACGGGGTTGCCTCGGGGATAAACATGGGCGGATGCGCTACATCGGTCACTTTGAAGGCGCCCGGAGATAGCAGGCCGTACGAGATCAGGTCTTTAATATGCACAACGCCCACCACCTTATCCAGCCCACCGTCGCAAATAGGAAAATGTGAGTGAGGGCTGGTGCCCACCAGCACGCGCACATCATCCAGCGACGTATCGTGCTCGATGAAAATAATATCCCCACGAGGCACCATAACATCACCCGCGGTAAGATCGCCCACGCGAAAGATTCGCTGAAATAACTTATGTTCCTGCGTTGTAAACACGCCCATCGCCGCGGCACGCGCCACCAACGCCCGAACGTCGTCCTCCGACACATCATCGCCCGTCCGCGATTTAATCTGCAAGAGTCGCAAAACTCCGTCCGTCGACGCCGTCAAAAGCCGCACGGGCCACGCGGCGATCTTCGAAAGCAGCGCGAGCGGTCGCGAGATAGCAATCGCCACCGCCTCGGGCGCCACTAAAGCAATTCGTTTGGGCACCAACTCACCAAGAACAAGCGAAGCATACGTGATTGCCAGCACAACCACCACAAGCGAAACTTCATCCGCCAGCGGTGCTAACGATGGAATCCTCGCGATCTGAGTTTCAAGGTGGCCGGAAATCTGCTTTTCTCCAAACGCACCCAGCAAAACCCCTATGAGTGTGATGCCTAACTGAACGGTGGATAGAAAGCGAGTAGGCTCTCGTGAGAGGCTGATCGCCGCGGCGGCACCCTTGCTCCCCGCGTTCGCTGACTGCTGAAGGCGCGCTTGCCGACTCGTCATCATCGCCAGCTCAGACATCGCAAAGAGTCCGTTGAGCAACAAAAGTGAAATCAGGATGGCGACAGCAAACAGCATAAAGACTTACGCGGCATCGCCACAGCCACCCGGCGGCCACCGCGAGCTGGAGCTGGAAGAGATTAGTAAAGTACGACGAGAATCCAACAGACAAGAATACCCCGATGGCTGGGCCTGCGGTGCCGCCGCGAGGTTCTCCAAACAGAATGAGGCGCGAGACCCCAGTCCTGCCGGGCCTGGGCGACCTTTGCCCGCGTCGGGAAGCTTGCCGTTGACAGATTTGGGGGGTAGCGGAACCAAGCCGCACGAAAGCCGCACCGGTACCAGCCCGGAACGGATTAGCACCTGGTCGCTTCAGAACCAGTTTCAACGTAAGTGCCTAACAGATGACACAATCCACCGCTCATCCGCTAAGGCGAGCATCGATACACGAGGGTTAGTTTGCCATAACTCGCGTTGCGCTCAAGCTCCTTGCTCCTCATACTAATTAATAAACGCAGATGCGCTAGCATCCACCTTGCCAGAAACCAAAGAAGCTCTCCACATCCGCGCCATCTACCCCGCCGTCTTGATTACTGTCGGCCGCAGAGTCGCTCATCGCCCACGCCGTGAAGAAGTCTTCAACGTCATCGCCATCAACCCCCCCACTGCTATTAAAATCGCCCGGGCATGGCGCGGTAGTCTGAACACGCCCCGAAATCACCAATGCGAATCCCTGGGGTCCGGCGGGCACAGACGCGGCACTAACTGTAACTTCCCACTCGCCCGCAATGGCACCAAGGATCAGCACCTGCTCGGTATTATTGATAGCGTCGGCCAGACCCCCCAGGCCCGACACACCGTCAACAAAAACGTTGCCCTTGTACTCGTTGCCCAACGGATCTTTCACCACCAGATTAAGATTGTTCACCGCCGCGACCGATGCATTCACCTCGGCGGGAGCATCATGATAACATAATGTAACCCGCAAAGGATTTGAGGCCGCTGTGACGTCAAAGCGCATGACATATACGCCAGCGGTATCGAGTGCGCCCCGCAAGTTGTTGCGAATATCGCGCACCAGAAGGTCGTGCGGGTCGCCAGCGAAGAACAGCGTATTATCCGCGACGACGTGGCCGAACCCCTCGCGGTCACTGGGGTAACCAGGCACCCCGGTCATGTCGCGGGCGCTATTAATTATTGTCGCCTTCACCAGCGCGCCAGATGGCGCAAAGCCCGCCGCGGCAGAAGCAACCCCGCTGGGATAAAAACCGTTGAGATAATACTGCCGCACCAGCACGCCCAGCCCCCCCACCGCCGGGGTTGCCATTGATGTACCGGTGATGGTTGTTGTGTTACAACCCGAAGAGCCCGTGGCGGATGTAATAGCGCACCCGGGGGCGGCCACCTCCGGCTTGCGCCGCCCGTCCTCGGTGGGGCCGCTTCCGCCCACGCAGATGTTGTTCACCCCCGCCCCATTCTGGCTCGCGGTGACGCACAGCGAGTTCTTGGCGTTCTCAGGGTTGGTAACCAGCGAGCCGTTGCTCGCCGCGTGAGAGATCAGTATGCCATCGTTTTGAAATAATAATGTATCAATGGCGCGAGTCCCGCCGTCATACGCGCGGGTAGAGTCGGTTCCCCAACTATTGGTCTGGGTAAACGCGCCCTGCGAAAAGTGGGTGAAGTGCCTCGTGAAAACGCTCGTCTGAGTCGCGCTGGGATAAGTATTAAACACGATCCGCGCGTTGTACGCTACCCCACGCTGGTTCGAAGAAAAATCGCCGCCGATGGCCTCGCCCGCCGCGGTGCCCGACACGTGCGTCCCGTGAGAATCATAACTAATGGTCGTGTTGTAAGCCGCAATCTTGCGGTGATTGGCCCCGATGGGGTTCAGCGTGTCCGAGAAACTGCAATGATTTACCCCAAGCCCGCCGTCGATCACCCCGATGATCTGGCCCGCGCCGTTAATACCCCTGGCATACAGGGGAGTTATATTGAGCACCCCGCTCTGAATCGTCCACCGTGTCGTAACATTACTTCTCAAAGTATACCGCGGCTGCGGCTCGATGTACTGCACGTCGGTCAGAGATGTTATAAAATCCAGGTCAACGCGCGCGGCGACGATGGCCAGCCGCACCGTGGTACCTACCAGCTCGGTTTCTAGCAGCGTAGTACCCGGCAACAAACTAATTGCCGCCCTGACGGCGCGATCGTTGGCGGTGTTAAACAGCCACACGTTCGCCGACACTTGCTCCGCGGGCGGCAGACTATATAGCGTGTTATCAAGCTTCCATTCGTCTTTGTAAGCGTACGCCGCGTCGACAAAGTTGAGAGAACGTGCGTTGGCCGGCCCGGTCGCCAGGTTCGTGCATTCTGCAATGTAAAAGTCAGTAGGAAAGTAACCCACAACATTCAAGCCCAAAGCGGCTAACGCGTCGCGGGTGGTCAGGTTCATCCCACCTTTGCTAAGGGGAATATGCAAAAGCATCCAGCGCGATGAGAACAGCGCGGCGTCAAGTTCATTGACGAGATCACCAACCGCAACATCCCCGGTCCGAAAACTTATGATTCCGTCCCGGGCAACATTGATAGACCGCGCCACCACACCGTCCGCCGCCGCAACGTACGAAGCCGCCAAGCCTGCCAATGCGACCATCAGAGTTGCGAGCGGTGGGCAATAGGTGGTAAGTCGCGGCACGAGGCAGACTCCTGCGGAGGTTCAAAGGAACATTGAGGTGATTCGGTGATAACCAAAGCAGCGGGCAACGGGTAGCTAATATAGACTCATCGGCCACGCGAGCCCGAAAAGTCCCTTTGGTCACGAAGACCCGCGCCGTTGAAGCCTTCAAACAACACTGGTCGGTACAACTATGCGGACATCGCCGGTGCAGATCGCGTAGCCGGAAAAGAACGAAGCGTCTGACTTTAATACGCCCACGCCGCGGCTTAGGTTTCGTGTGCGCGCGATAACTTTACGCTACGCCAAGGTTAGTGCCGCGTTAATGCCCGACGTTGTGCATTATCGACCGGGAGGCCGCCGTTGCCCGAGTGCTGCGAATCCGCTAGCAAACACCGGGCGCGATGAAGTTCGTCCATACGGCCGCACACCCCTGCGCCGCGCACGCGGCGACGATGCTGCCTTCAGTCTCTACGCCGACCGCGTTTCCCAACCCCATCATGAACATGCAACTACCGCTGCCAGTAATATGGATAGGGCGCCCAAAGTATCCTTGGAGATTCGCGTGTATCGCTCCCAACTGCGGCGCGACAGCGCACGCCGCGTGCGCGAGGTCGTTGAACAACTCTTCTGCGGGAAACACACCCGAAGAGTGGGTCATGAGCTGGCGCACCCTGCCATCATCCGCCTCCTTTCGCGGTGTCAACGAAACAAAACCATCAAACGCACGATACACCGCGCCCGTTGGGCACGCGCACGGCGGGATAATCACACACACCCGAGAATGTAATAAATTGTCGGCTAGCGGCACTCGCTTGATTCGCTCCCCAAACCCAGTAACCAACGCCCCACGCGGCGTCGTTTCAATCCCCGACACATAATTAAACTCATCGATAAAGAACGCAACGTCAGACCCCAAAGTAACCGCCACCGATAAAAGTTGTTCGTGAGACAGATTGAGTTTGAAAAGTCGGTTAAGCCCCATCAGCACCGCCGCAGCGTCGCTAGATCCTCCCCCAAGCCCACCGCCTGTTGGTATGCGTTTGCGCAGCGAGATTATGACCGGAAGCGCCCCCCCGCAAAGCTTCTCGATCAACGTAAGTGCTCGAAAGCCCAGGTCTTTCTCGATGGGCCAGTCAATAAGCGTTGGCTTTGGCGCATCTTCACACCACCAAACGCCAAACCGCTCCGCTGGTTTCATCGACGCGCCACCAGGCGCGAAGTGAACTTCATCACAAAGCGATATCGGAACCATCCAAGAAGCAATCGCGTGAAACCCAGCCCTCGGCCCCGGCACAGAGATCGGCGCGGAGACGCTCAGTGCCAAATTAAGTTTGGCAGGTGCCATGAGCGTCAAAGCTGAGAGCTTGGGTGAGGATGCGAAGGTCATTCAGTCGGCCCCGCGCAGCGGCCACAGCCTGCAAAAGGTAAGGTACGCTCCATCGAGAAGCGTTCCAATAAAAAAAGCCCGCCGCAGGGGCGAGCTTTCGCTGGAACAGTCTAGCCGTAGACGACGCTACCGCAAAGCAGACGGATCCAGCAAGTGGGCCTGATTGGACTCGAACCGACGACCTCACCCTTATCAGGGGTGCGCTCTACCAACTGAGCTACAAGCCCGATTCCCGCACCGCCAAAGGTACGGCCAAAAGTATAGCGGGGTGAGGAAGGTGTCGGCAAGCGAAGAGGGCGGTGAATCTGGCTTCTCAACGCGAATCAGCCGGTTTACTGCGTCCCATTTTCATGTTGAATCGGTCGCGGGTGTAGCAATAGGCCTCCCCGGCCATCCGCCCCACCGCGTCTAACTTCGCCGGGTCCACGTGATACCGCTCGTTCATCACCTCATCGTGAGCATGGATATGCACCACCCGGCCAATAACGATGTTTCCGCCCGCAGGCTGCCCCGGGTTTGTCCGGATCACTTGAACCGTGGTACATTCCAGCGATAGCGGAGATTCCAAAACCCTGTGCGGTGCCACCTTTAAGCTTGGGCTGGTGTGCAGGTTGGCAAGGTCAAACTCAGATTCGCCAAAGGGCAGCGGCTCCGCGCAAAGGGCCATTTTCGCGCCGAGGGAAGCGGGTACCACGTTAATCACAAACTCTCCGGTTCCTCCCTCCGCGACTGGTTTGGCGTTCCGAAGAGTGTCTTTTTCGGTTCCGTGGGGCGTGTTGGCGGGGCAAAAGAGAACCGTCATCGGGTTAGAGCCGACCCCAGCAAAGAATGAGAACGGTGCGAGGTTGTCTTGACCGGCAGCGGAGCGAGTCGAAACAAACGCGATAGGCCGCGGCACGATCGCGCCGATGAGAATTTTGTAGCAGTCTGAGGGTGAGAGTGAGCTGGGATCAAGGTCCATGACTGAATCGTTGCAGGTGCAGGCCATTGCTGTGGTCCTAAAAAACCCACTTGCGAACCAAATGCGTGCCGGTGCCGCAGCAGAAGTACGATCCTGCGTATGAATCACGCGCAGCAACTTGGCAGGGCGGTATGGGCATTGACAACCATCGCTCTTATTTTCTCAAACTATTTGGCGGGCTGCGGATTTCGAAAGATCATGCCAGCGGCTGCGACAGCCAACGGCGTTGGTTCTGGGCAAGGTCTACCGAGCGGCACGAGCGAAACAAACAACGGGCCCAACGAAGCAGAAATAAGCCCGGCGACTGGTGTTAAAAGGT
>Ga0163155_10006989_pt1 | contig 10756 bp, 6 predicted proteins | sample OliLakLV19SP4G1_FD_148611 | JGI IMG/M metagenome (GOLD analysis project Ga0163155, IMG submission 148611) | Freshwater microbial mat bacterial communities from Lake Vanda, McMurdo Dry Valleys, Antarctica - Oligotrophic Lake LV.19.SP4.G1 | ecosystem: Environmental > Aquatic > Freshwater > Lake >...
TTCCTAAAGATTCTTTACTCTGAATCGACTCGCATCAATTTTGTTAATAATGTTGAAATACCAGACTCTGGAGTGGAGGTAAGGAATGCGTGAATCGAAGCAAGAATCGGCTCATCAGAATGCTTCTCACTTAAAACAGCAAGAAGCTAAACCAGCAGTGGGTTTGCTCAATCAGCCAGAGGCGAATCTCGCTCTTGTGCAAAGCATTCAGCGCATGGAGCGATCGCCCTCTACCAAGCCGCATTCCGGTGGTTTGAATCAGGCGATCGGTTCTCATTCCGCCCAAAACCAAAACTTACTCTTGCAGCTACAGCGGCAACACGGAAATCGTTATGTCCAACGAATGGTGGAATTATCCCGTAAGGGAGACGGTGAAGCCAATGCTGCTCCAGAAGTGGAAGCCGGAATTGAACAAGCGCGAGGCGGTGGACAACCCCTCGATCGCACCGTACAACGCCAAATGGAATCTGCCTTTGGCACGAATTTTAGCCATGTGCGAGTCCACACCGATTCTGGAGCCAATACCCTCAACCATGCCCTCAGCGCCCGTGCGTTTACAACGGGACAGGATATCTTTTTTCGGCAAGGTGAATACAATCCCGGCAGTTCCAGCGGCAAGGAATTGTTAGCCCATGAATTGACCCATGTGGTGCAGCAGACTGGGGGTATTCAGACGAAGTTAGCGATCGGGCAGCCGAATGATTCGTATGAGCAAGAAGCTGATCAGGTTGCCAATGCCGTAGTCCAAATGATTGCAACGATTACTCCTCAGCAAACGGGCGATAACGAGTATTCACCCATATCTAGAATTCAGCGAGCCTGTTCTACGTGCGGCGAGGAAGAACAATCGGTAGGACAGAAAATGACTCGGTCATTAGAAGAGACCGATGAAGGAACTGAAACTGTGAATGCCACATCCTTAACAATACGCTCAGGGAATCCTCGAATCGCTAGGGATGCAACATCTCCAGTGACAAATCACTGTGCTTTGACAGGATCCTTCTCAAGTATTCCATCGGGAACCCTGACGGCAACTTTAAGTGGTAATAAACTGGGTGCCTCATTCAATATGATTGGGACCTTTACCGCTCCTGTTCCCTGTGTTTGCTCGGCGGGAGAGTATCGGCAGTATGTTCGAGGAACTTTTACAAAGAATGGTGCTAATGTTATCCATGCTCTGTGTGGAACAAATCTTCACCCCACTAATTATCAGGAAGACTGCGGTGTAGTTGGTGGTAAAAATTACAAGTATGGTTATCGCTCAATTCCTTTTGCTACTAGTAATTTTACTGATCCAGATCAAGCAACAGGATGTAAATTTGAAGGCTTTGACCATCCTGGTATCAGAGGTTCTTCGGGGGAGACTCTCAGTGTAAATCTTGATTTTCTCGGGGCGCTGATTGATACAAGCAGTAGTAACGCTGTGCTTGCCGCTTCAGCATGGAGCGTTGTTGGAAGTGCTACTGTCCCATAATTGAATGGCACTGATTTAAAAAGATGTCTAGTTACATCTAGGATAATGAAACCTACCTTGATGGAAAATGAAGACACTTTAGAAAAACTTCGCTAGCGATCAAAATCATAGTGATTCAGTATTCACCATTAGAAATTTTCTTGAGTTAGGTAAGTAATCACAATGTTAGATACCTTTATTGTCCAACCTTTCTCTTTGCCAGTTCAGGACGTTTCGTTATCAGCGCTGGTTCAGATGGATCAGTCTAAAAATAATTGGGATTTGACGGTCGTCATCAGCCGTGCTCCTGATCAAGAACCAATTCAAGGTAGCGAGGTTGAAGCTCAACTACTCACTCAAGATGGTGTTCCACTAACAGGGATAGAACGCCCCTTAGGTGCTCTTGTAGAAGCGGGTGGAAGTTTGAGTAGTTCAGCGAATGCCGTATTCAGATTTCAGAACTTAGGAATTATGCCTAACCAGCTACTAGTGACCTATAAAAACCAAACTGTTCAGTTTCAGGTCTTGCCCCAACCATCCGCACGTGAAATTGAACCGTAGAAAACTTTATATCTCCCTTAGCAAGTGGTTTCTGCCCTGCCCCCTACAATAAGAAACAGATTAGATCGCCCAACAGATGGTGAATCGTTCGGCAGTTCCATCTGCAACTCCAGCGAGATCGCCCTCGTCATCGGCTGAATTGAAGCATAAAACTCAAAAGGTTATCAAGGTACGACCGTGACCATGCATGAATCGAAACAAGATTCTCCAGTAAAGACACCCGCGCGATCGCAAGTACAAGCGCCAGAGCCAACAAGGGACCCTGGGGTAATTCCACTCTATTTACAAAGGGAACACTCTCTGCTCAAGCTGCAACGCCAGTATGGCAATCGCTATGTGCAGCGCTTAATTGCCCAATCTACCCAGAGTAATCTAGCAGTCACAGATCAAATTCAAGCTCAGTTAACGGTTGGATCTGCTCATAGTGTGTATGAGCAAGAAGCCGATCGCGTGGCTGATCATGTGATGAGGATGTCAAATTCTGCCACCCCATCTCCCCCGGCCCCTGTATCATCTCTCCTGCGATCGCCCAGTGCTATCGACGAAGAATTACAACTTCAGGAAGAGAAGGAAGAGGAAATCAGCGAAATCAGCATGAAATCTTCTGGCGATGGCAGCGACGAAGCGCCCGAAGATATTGAAAACAGACTGGGGCAATCTAAAGGAGGTGGAAGTAACCTCCCTAATCATATCCGTGCTTTCATGGAGCAATCGATCGGAGCCGATTTTAGCGGTGTAAAAATCCATAATGATAGCAACGCTGTGCAAATGAGCAAAGACCTCAATGCTCATGCATTTACTCATGGCAGCGATATTTATTTTAATAATGGTAAATACAATCCAGATTCTTTTGAAGGCAAACATCTTTTAGCTCATGAACTCACCCATGTGGTACAGCAAGACAATGGGCTTCAAAGACAATTTATTCAACGAGTACCTATTGAAGAACCTCAGAAGTATCCTGTTATTAATTATAAGAAAGCTAAATCAGACAACCTAAAATCCTGGTACGACCAGTATAAATTCTTCAATCTTTTCAAGGAAAAGGAAATTTATCCCGGCAGCACACCCATTGCTTATGCCAATCATGTATACGAACTTCAAATGCGGTTGGAAGAGGCATATGTAGGGAAGTGGACAGCGGCTGAAGTCGGTATCTTAGAGCCTAATATCACTGCTGATTCTACTTTAATTAAGCTAAACAATATAGCTGTCCAATACCATAGCGACTCCTCTACCGATTATGGTTTGGATACAAAAATGCTGGCGCGTCTTTATCAGTATTCAAGCGGGTTTGAAAATACAGCAGCACCGCTGATATCCGAATATTTTTCTGGTATCTTCCAGTTAGAAATTGTTAATCGCAACCCACACTTTCATATCCAGTCCGATGACCGAGGAGAATATGTAAAGCGTTTACAAGCCGCATTAATGACATTAAATTATAACCTGGGCAGCGATGTAAAAGAAGACAAAGAAAACAAAGCAAAGGAAGGAAGTGGTGTATTTGGAAAAGGTACCAAACAAGCCGTTATCAACTTTCAAAAAGATTCAGGCTTTGAAGGAAAAGCGATAGATGGCATTGTCGGACAAATAACTTTGCGGCTACTAGACAAACGCATGGGTACGCCAGCGTTGAAAACACCCAGTGTTGCTACAGGCAATGCTTATGCCTTTCATGTTCCCATTGCAGCTTCAGATCTACTGGAAGCTAAAGAAAAACTGAAACAAGATTTTCTGAAACGTGTACTCAAAGTAGCTTTCCCCATCACCGAAGAACAGATCGATGTATTGATACGCTCCGGCTGGCATTGGACATATTACAAAGAACCGACAGAAGCCGATGTTGCCCTTGGATACATGAAAGTAACCATACCCAAATCTGCTTATCAAAGCGTAGTGGGTAAGTTAGATGAAACCAAAGGTGACAAACATGGCGAGTCTGTGGAAGAAAAGCTCGAAGCACAAACCCTTGACCTGCTCAAAACTGGAAAATTATACGAGCTGAATCAGGAAATCAGCGATCTGGAATCTCTAATCCAGTCACTGAGGAGGTCTGGTGACCCGGAAATGCCTGGGCGCGATGTAGACTGGGCAGAAATAAGCAAAAATAAAGATAAGTTAGAAGTATTAAAAGCAGAGCGGCAACAAGAATTAAACCGCTTGGGTATTACGCTGGACGAATATGAAAAGCTGAAAACCAACTTCATCAGCACCTTTGAAAAATTCGCCGTGCTGACTGCCTTTCGAATGTTGTCTGATAATGAAATGCAGGCGAATATTGAAGCGCAGCACTATGCCAAAGTGGAAGAAGTAACTGCCATCAAAGCAATACTAAGTGAAATCGGCAACAAATATAACGAATCGGAAAAATTATGGTGGGAAGCTGTCAGCTTAGAAGACACTCAGGGAAAGGATAGCTCTTACTATAAAACCGCAGGTGATTACATCAGAAAGAATCAAATCAGCTCCGGCGATGTAGACATAGATACTTCTGATCCAACCCGCTATTACAGCGAAGAAAATGTAGCCAGTATGTATAAGGCGCAGGAGAAAAAACCTTCCGTCTATTTTAATTCTTGGCAAGAGAAAGAGAAAAGTGTAGTCACTACCCTTCAAGAATCAGTTAAAAAATTCCCCATTCTTGCGTACCCCAAACTTGAACTGCGCCGCAACGCCAGTAAAGATGCCGCTATGTCCGATGGAGATTTGCAGAAAATGCTGCTCGGCATTATTAATGGAACTGACGACGAAAAAGGAATTAAACAAAATATCGAAGCAACCCGTAAAGAGCTGGCTGAAAACCAGGAGAAAATCTGGGAACTTCCTGTGGTAGTACTCCGTGCCCAATATGCTTTAGGCGTAATTGATGGAGTCCCGGCTGCACTGATCAAAGCCAAGCAAAAAGATGTGGCAGACACAGGATTCTGGGAAAGCATTGGCCTTGCCATTCTTGGTGTTGGTCTGGGTCTGCTAGCACTTGCATCTGGTCCCGTGGGTTGGCTGGCTTTAGCCGCCAGTATTAGCGTAGGTGCTTACGATGCATATCGGACTTATAACGAAATAACGTTCAAGAAAGAAACAGCTAATACCGCCATAGATCCCGCTTCTGCTTTGGGTACAGATGATCCATCTTATTTCTGGTTCTGGGTCAGCTTAGTGAGCGTGGGTTTAGATGTGTTCCAAGCTGCCAAACTGGTGAAGTCGATCGTAAAAGGAATTGACTTGGCAGAAGGTGTTACCAAAGGACTCCGAGAGGCAAGGGCTGCCGCAGAAGTAAAATTACTCGAAGCAGGTGGCGAATCGACTGCCAAAGGAAAAGCAATCCTCAAGGAGATAGAAGAAATAGACAGCGCGCTTTCCAAAATAAAATCCACCGAGTTTGCTGAAAGCATCAAATTACTCGAACCGCTCAAGGCCAATCCAATGGCTTTTGTGGTCATGAGCGAAGCCCTAAGGGATAAGAAAATAGTCCAGGCGGTTACATCCCTAGGGAAGTTAGTAGAAAAAGAAATGTTTGAAAACGCACTCAAGTTCTATGCCAGCGTGGGTAGGAAATCGCTTGATGAATTACCAGAGATGATGCGTTTGATCAAAGAAGGGGGCTTAGACGCTAATAAACGCTTAATGGCCGAATTGCTGTCCGACCCGCGTACACAAAGAGTGCTGCTTGACACACAAGACCCTAAATTTGTAGCAGCTCAGTTCAATGCCTGGGAAGCCGCCGTCAAAGCTGGCGAGTCCAAGAGCTTTGTCAAATACTTGGAAGCCGAAAATCTTACCACCAGATTAGCTACCGATACAAAACTGGTCGATATGTTTGGTGAGGCATTCGCCACGCTGCCCAATATGGTGAAGAATCGCCAGATCATGCGGACGGTAGAACCAAGGTTGCTCAATGCTTTAAACGCTGGCACTCTTTCGCCCGAAATCAGAAAGGCACTAGAGGTATTGCTCAATTCAGACGTGCTGGCGCAATCAACTCGACTCTTTTCAGCCCAGGAAAGAATGCTGCGTGAGCTACGTTTATTGGGGAGCGTGATAGAAACCCAGAGCGATTTCTCTAAAGTGGTGGCTCTGCTCGATAACCCCGCTTCCCGGCGTGCCTTATGGGAGGGTGCATCCCAACTTGCCGGGAAAGACCAATACATCGAAATTATCCTTAAAGCCAATGGCGGTAAATTACCTGCCCCCGATGTGCTCGACGATCTGATCCGAATTGGTTCAATGACCGATGAAGGCACCATCCAATCGCTGCTTACCCCAGCGGGTCAGAAGCTCCGCCAAGTCCTAGCGGCAAATCCAGAAGCAGTTGCCGTACTCAAAAAATGTGCATCTCCTTGTCTACCCCCCTTTGTTACCCCTGAGCAGGTCTTGCAAGTCGATGGCATTATGAAGGGCAAGTCGAAAGATGAAGTGCTGCGGATACGAGAATTCTTATACACTAATCGCGGATCAGAAGATGGATTCAAATCGGCTCTAACAAGCCTGGAAACCAATTTTGCCGATGCCCTCAAAGATGTGAAATTACCAGTCCTCACCAAGCCTGCTGGCTTTGCAGCCTCGGACGAAGTTTTACGGGCAATAGTCAATCTGGGTTTGCCGGTATCAGAACTCAACAAGATCATGAAGAAAACGGCGGCGGTCAAAGGCGGTTCAGATATTATTACCGACCTGCTGCGGGTATTACAGTTTGAAAGAAATGTATCGCTGAAAAATTTCGATGCCCTGATTAAAGGTCTTGCAGAAGGGAGTGAGGCTGAATTTAGAGTTGCCCGTCACCTTTTGGATGAAGCAGAACGGTTTGCCAACGCCTCTGCTGTTGGACTTAAAAAATTCAAATATAGCAGCTTAGAAAAGGCTGATGTTTTACTAGGGCGTTTCACTTTAAACGAATTGCATTCGATAATGAAGGCTCGCTGGTCTGAAGGGTTTGTGAATAACCTTTACGAAGTAGTCGAGAAAATGCCCGGGCTTAAAAACAGCGAAATCATAGACCTCATTACCAAGGCAGGGGGTGGCAAGTCTCCAGGCGACCTGGGCAGATTGCGTGAAATTCTGTCAACCATCAAAGCACCCGCCACTACCTATGATGAAGCTGTGAAAGCCATTGAAGCGGCAGATGCCTTTGCCATCGATGTAGCCAGGGCAATGAAAGACCCCGCCACTGGGTACGATGCGATGGTGAAACTGATTTGGGGTGAAACGGTTGCTGTGGAAGGCGGTACGATCAAAGTCACGGAATCGTTGGGTAAAAGTGGTTCGGATGCTTACCAAATCGTATTCCAACTTGGCAAAGGCGATTCGATGGCGAAAAATATGGCAACTGGAGGTGCGCTTAGTAAAGACAAATGGAAAGTGTTCAGGAAAGTGATTGACGATTCCAATATTGCCCCTTCTATTAAGAACAGTATCATCGGTGAAATGTGGACGAAAGTAAATGAGCAAGTGTATAGAGGACTGGGATATACCGTTTACCGCGAAGTGGAAATTACCACTGGCAAGGTTACCGCAAGAGCCGATATTATTCTGGAAAAAGGAAACGAGATTATTGTATTAGAGTGCAAGAGTGGAGGGGCAACTTACACTAAGGGTCAAAATGTGATCTATCCATTATTGCAGGATGGAAAGTTCAAAAGTGTTATGCTCAGTGGCGACGAAGCCTTAGCTAAAAAATTTGCCGATCCCAATTCAAAGATTCAGTTCCTAACAGCAAGAGAATCACAAATCATCAAGTGATGCTGCCTTTTCAAGTGTATGGAGTACAGATTTTTTGGGAGAGCTGCGCAGCGTGCGGCTCTCCCAAAAAACCTGGTTTTATCCAAGTGCGAAGTGCTGTAATTAAGTAGGTGAGCATGGAAAAATCTAACACCCTAAAACCCTGCGCCGCCCGTGCAGCTGGCAGGGCAGGGTTTTGGGGTTTTGAGGGTTTCGATGTCTACCTACTTAGAGCAATTAATTCAATCAACGAATCGCCTAAATAATCTAATGAGCTGGAAATTTGCCGGAATTATATTTAAAGAAGATTATCAGGATGCTTATCCTGATTTATTGAAGCAGTTAGAAATTAAATACCATCAGTCTGCTGAAGGTTTTACGTTTTCCGATGCCATTAGTCGCGACAACCAAGCAACCGCGTTGGGCATCGTCAATGGTAATACTCTGTTGCTAAATCACCTTATTCCCTACGACTGCGCTTATGAAGCTGGAGAGGAAGGTCGGTTGGATAAGATACTGATATCACTTTCTCTCGAAGGAGATATATTGAATTACATTGTTGATGGTGTTTCAGGAACCTATTGTTTTTCCTTATTCAGCAACGGAATACGTACCCATCGCTGGGCAGTAGAGCCTGGAAAAGTTTGGTGTAATGAAGGCAACCCGGTAAAGGGCGAAATGCCTCCGGTTTCTGAGGATGCTTTAACAGACAATACTCTCCCTGATATTTTCGCAAGGAGTGAAGACGAAGCCCATCTGTTTGCGGTATGGGAAGATTTCATAGGAGTTTCCTTTCAGGAACTTGTGCAAAATGACACTCTCTTATTCCATTTTTTCCTTTAATGGTTGGTCGGTTAGAAGCATCAGCGTACTTTGCTTTTGCATTCCCAATGAGGTGTAAACATGTGTGAAGCGAAACGAGATTCTCTAGTAAAGCTCTCGGCGCGATCGCCGGCAAAAACTTTGCAGACCCCGGAAGAAACCGGGGCAATTCCTCCCCACTTACGGAATCAGCATCCGTTACTTCAACTGCAACGAAAATATGGCAATCGATATGTGCAGCAAATGGTTGAGCTATCTCGCAAAGCGGCAGGAGAAGCGGCAGGAGCAACCGAAGCTACACCAGAAATTGAGGGGGCGATCGCCCAATCCCGTGACGGTGGACAATCCCTCGATCTCACTGTGCAACGCCAAATGGAATCTGCCTTTGGTACGAATTTTAGCCAGGTGCGAGTCCACACTGACTCTAGAGCCGACACCCTCAACCATGCCCTCAGCGCCCGCGCCTTCACAACAGGACAAGATATCTTTTTTCGGCAAGGTGAATACAATCCCGGCAGTTCCAGCGGCAAGGAATTGTTAGCCCATGAATTGACCCATGTGGTGCAGCAGACTGGGGGTATTCAGACGAAGTTGGCGATCGGGCAGCCGAATGATATTTATGAGCAAGAAGCCGATCAGGTTGCCGCGATCGTGATACAAGCAGAACCATCAGACAATACCAAACAGGCAATATCTGAGCCGTTGCAGCGACAAGTACCAGAATTGGTACAAAATAAGACCAATCCTTTCCAAATTCAACGCGATCTGGTGGCATATAACAAAGCGCAAACGGAGGTAATGCCATCCTTTGGAGAATCAGCAACGTCGACCTTTGTCACAACTTCAGCAGAAGCTCCTGGAATTCGGACTTCATTGGCAGCATTAATTGCAGACGACAAAGTGAAGGAAGTCACCTCTAAAAGCGGTGATAAGAGCTGGTTTGCTGCCAATCATCATAAAAATGCTCAGTTGTCAGATATCCAAAAAGCATTGGCTGATGCGGGTTATGCTCAGGCAGAGAAAATGGCGCGATCGCTTTATGATATCCACGGCGAATATGTTTATAGCAATCAGGAAATCACTACCGTGGGTCTATTCCTGGATCACACCACGAAATTGGGAACCCGCGTGACGACCGAACACGATCGCTCAATGACTGAATATGAAATTCGTCAGGCTCGTCGAGTGTTTAAGAGCGCAATTGACTACAGCAAAGTCACCATTGCCGATGGCTCACCGTCTGCTAGAGCGATCTCCATTGGGGGCTATGCCCGCACCCTTGGAAATACGATTAATTTCCCCACCGGAGGTTCTCATGACATGGCATTTATGATTCATGAGTTAACCCATGTCTGGCAGTATCAAACTACCGGCGCATCTTATGCCGTAAAAGCACTCTGGGCACAAATTACGGAAGGATACAGCTATACCCCCTCCGGAAAAACGCACAGCGAAGCCTTGAATGAAGCACATCAAGCAGGTAAAACGCTTTATGGCTTTAATAAGGAACAACAGGGCGACATTCTGTCCGATTACTTCAAACGATTACAAGCCAACCAGGATGTTTCTGCTTATCAACCTTTTGTTGACGACGTTAAATAGAGTTGTTGGATTTCCGCCCCAGCCCCTTGCGCCAAGGCGGTAAACCCAAGGGCGATCGCGGTAGGAAAAGGGGAGGGCGATCGTTTAGGGACACAATTCACTCATGCCATCCCGGCATAAACTGCTACGATCGCGCCATGCATCCTGAGTTCTAGCCATAGCCATGACGATGCTGCTCAAACCCTCAACGCTCATCCCTAAAGGACTCCAGGTTCAGCAAATCAATAACCTTACCCTGTTCAAATTCACGGATGAATTAGGCGATCGCCTGCAAACCCTCCTCGACAAGCAAAAAGCGGATGCCCTCACCCCAGAAGAAGCCCTTGAACTAGAAGCGATCGGCGAACTTGACGAAATTTTCAGCTATATCAACGCCGTAATTGCCGCCAGAGCCAATGGTCATCCCTAAATCGCTCTATGAAACCGTCCGGCAGCGCGCCCAATTCCGATATGAATATTGCCACTATCCTGAACTCCTCAGCACAGACCCCAGCTTTGGGTATCGCCACCAATAAACTTTTGTAATAAATTTAGTAGTTGTGTGAAGAATTCGTACTCTGAGTAGAAAAATCATTTAAAAAAGGGTTAAGGTCTCGTTCA
>Ga0163155_10006991_pt1 | contig 10754 bp, 3 predicted proteins | sample OliLakLV19SP4G1_FD_148611 | JGI IMG/M metagenome (GOLD analysis project Ga0163155, IMG submission 148611) | Freshwater microbial mat bacterial communities from Lake Vanda, McMurdo Dry Valleys, Antarctica - Oligotrophic Lake LV.19.SP4.G1 | ecosystem: Environmental > Aquatic > Freshwater > Lake >...
GTCGTGCAACATACCATCCACCGCTTGCATAACCTCCGCTATGTCGAAGCAGGCTTCTGGAGTCCGACGATTGCTCTGCCCAATCGAGAGCTAATCCTCACCGTTAACCCCCATGTGGTGATGCGGATTTTGGTGCGATCGCTGCGAGTAATTGGCTAGGGCAGACGTTTGCGATCGCTTCCAACCCATTAGTGCCAACATCCTAGTGAAGGGGGCGATCGCGTCAAATCTGACAGCTTCTCGCCCAAGATAAATGCTGCGTTCCATACGCTAGAAAAGCTAAAGCCATGAAACTTTTAGATGTTGTTGCTCTCACCAAAGATCTACACGCACAACGCCCCTATAAAGGACAAGTTGGAACAATCGTGGAACTTTACGAACCCCCAAAGACTACATTTCGGAGTAGACTTTCAGGAGGTTTTCGGCAAATTTTCCAGTTGAAGTCGTTGCTGAGAAACGATGAAACCCAGTAATTACGTGAATGCACACTTGCTCTTTTGGGTCAATGCGTAAGTCATAGTTTCTATGCAGCCTCATAGAAAATTGGTATCATGCCCCAGTTTTGTCTACTTTACGGTTTCTTTCTTGTTTCTTGGGCATTCTGACTGAAGATATACCTAAGCAGGCACAGTAGGAAGCTGAACCAATGGATTTCTCTCGACTGGGGCAAGCAGAGCAAATTTGGCAGCGGCTTCAGCTTGAACAATACTGGGAGCATCGCGATCGCCCTCCAGGACAGCGTTTTTTGGGCAGTATTCGCATCTCTAGAGAGTGTGTAGAGCAGCTACTCGATATTGTTGGTGGTAGCTTTTCCCGCGTTCAACCATTTACCTTTGCACAATTGAATGAGCGGTTTGGTTTTGACCTTCAACAGTATTGGATTAAAATAACAACCCTGGCACTGTCCGAGTATGCGTATTACGATGAGTGCGATGCAGGGTTCTGGCAGGGAATTTGCGATCGCCTTGGTCTGCAACGAACGCAAGGAGTGGAAAATACACTCAGAGCAATTTTGAAAAAGGGCATTAAGCTGCTGGGCTTGGTTGAAACTCAGCAGAGCAACTACTATGTTTCAACACTATGGCTACAAAGTGGAATTCCCCAGCAAAACCTGGAACATTTTGCTCGTTTATTGCAAGAAATTTCCCAGGAGTATGGCTGGTGGGATATAGCCCATACAGATCCAGAGGATCTGTCTCTATTGCTACATGAGTCTTGTCAAACACATCATTCTCAGTGGGGCAAACTACTCAATTTTCTTGAGAGTAGTTGTGCGAAAAATGATAAGCCAGCAGAACCCATTTCAGGCGAATTGATCCAGGGACTTGCGATCGTTGCTCAAGCGCTGGAAAGACAAGGATTGGAGTCAACAGTTCTGCAAGATGCTCATCAACGAGAACAACTGCTGCAAAACTTTTGCTTGCCTAATACCTTCTTTCTTCGCAACTGGGATAATTTGGTTCAAGTCCTTACACCACAGGCACAAAACCCGACTCATCGACGCAACATTATCAGTCTACGCAAGAAACCACTCTTACTAATGTTGGATATTGCTGATTCGATGGATATTCAGCTTGTTTTACCTGCTCAAACGCTCTGGAAGTCGGACTGGCGAAACCTGCGGGGATCTTACGGTCAAATTCAAGAGCAAGGTTGGGAAACCACATTACCAATGGATGGGGCATTGGTAATACCGGAACTGAACCTGCCGATTAGTCAGATTAGTCAGATATCAGATGAGTGGATCTGGCATTTGCGATCGCACACCGATGCTTCGTTAATCGAATGGTGCTGTGAGAGAATTTCACCGGACTTTCCAGTTTTGTTTTTTGATGCCTGGACGGGCGATCGCTTAGTTCTTTTAAATGGGTTGAAAGGCAAAACCGAGATCGTCTGCTTTCATGACAGGGCAGTTCAGCTAGAGTTATCGGATGGCGTTGAACTCATTGATAGTTTTGTGCCTTGCAGTATTTCAGGATGGCGAGGGCAGCAGTTGCAACTGATGAGTGAGCAAGCACAACTGACGATTCGCTTAACTGACTCTACCAACTCTACTAAAGTCATTGATTGGGATAACTGTCAGGTAGACCATCCTCAACTCAGAGGACTCAAACTGAAGCGTAAAGAGCCTGTCTATCTGGAAGTGCCATCGTTCTGGCATCCTCCCGTGAATTTGCCAAAGACAATCAGCATTCAGGTTGAAGATCTTGATAAACGTGAAATTCTTACCGCGTTAAATGAGCAAGTGAGTTTGCCTGCTGATTCAAATTGGCAAGAACTCATCTTGTCAAAATGGATTAAGCGAGGCGGAAACTATGCAGTGAAGTTATGGAGCGGGAGCGATCTCTGGTCTGAACAGTTTGAGGTACGCTCCAGTTTTGAAGTCAGCCAACCATCACCGATTTCGCCCATTCAAGTCTGCGATCGTGAGAATAAACTAAGTGCAATTCCAATCCAAGTCGATTCAACCAGTGAATTTTGGCTAGAAGAGTTGACTTTACGAGATTTATGGACATTAGAAGAAGTAACATTCTTGCTTACCAATGGACAGGAAAAACACAGTTTTGTTAGACAAGCCAATTCATCAGGCACTCTGTCATTCAACTTAGCAACACTACGCGATATATTACCCGAATCAGATCGGTACAGCTTGAGCTATCAGTGTCAGGGGGACGAACGCCACAGTTTATTGGAAATGTCTGCTGAGGAATGGGTGAGACATAGTTGGGTGCCGGAAGCGATTGACCAACCTCAAGATGATCTTCAAGATGACAACTCAAATAAAGAAGGACCCCTGCGTGACAAAGATAATAAATCAAATAAAGAAAAAGAACCTCAGCGAGATCATCCGCCAGCATCTAAATCATTTATTTATCGCGTCAATGTCACAGACATTAGTAAACATAAAGTATTTTGCAAATTATTCGAACCAGAACTTAAAAAGGCAAAGTTAGAGGAAAGAGTGGTTTTGATCAAAGACAAGCTGCTTAAAGACTTGATTCGGGTTGAGTTACATAGTCTAGATGATATGCCTAGTTTAAAGGATGCAATCAAACAGCTTGAGCATCGTCTCTGTACATTGGTTACGGTAGAGAGGTGGGGGTAATAGTGGAAACAGGTAAAATTGTTAAAATTCTGAGCAATCATCGGCAACTCCAGGGCTTTGAGCGCCCTCAATCTTTGACATTACGCTCAATTACCAGCCTAGTCGAGCATAGCCTGCCCCCAAGTCCTCCAAATGATGCAGTTATATCTAATCAAATTCAAGCGTGCTTACAGGAATTACAAGCTGAAGGAGAAGTATTAGCAGGCGTGGGGAATCGTTTTTGTATGGCTCCTCCGATGGTGCTGGCAAAAGACAAAACAAATTTAACTGGCGTGTTGTTCAAGGGCGATCGCGCCTACTTAGAATTGGCACATCAAGCTATAAAGACTGGGCAACTTATTACCAAAACTTATCTTCATCCTAAAGTTCACGGCTTTGATCAAATTAAAGAACGCTTGAAGAGTTATGGAATTCGACTTCTGACTGTGACGGACAGCGTAGAGCATCTGCCCATTCCCGAAAAACCCAAACTTCACTTGCTCTTTGGTGCAGAGTGGCATGAAGACCCATTTCAGTGCTTGAAAACATCAGGCTTTGTTCAATCCTATCTTCCAAAGTCCCAGTGGGAGCTACAGAGCGATCGATGGCAACCTATCACCCAAAATGCACTCGTAGATAATTCTCTCCTCAAATTAGCTACGGGCGAATATCTTTGGTTTGAGGCAGATCAGTTTTATGAATTAACTCCTGATGCCGCAAGTTTAACCCTGTTTTGGTTAGACCAACAGACAGGTTTCCCAATTCTAGTTTCCTGGGATGAGGCTCCGGGTCGGTTGAACTTACAAGGAATTTCCCTGCCCAGTGCCTATGCCCAATGGCTTTGGCGACTTTCTAAACCTGATCCTGATCAAGCGCGAACACGATTATTTGAACCATCTCAACGCCCAATCGCCTGCCAAGCCTTGACTCGCTTAGGCTGCACCCTCGTCTAATACTCTTCCTCTTTCTTTTCTGGGTCTACAACCATGTCTCAGTACCTTGATCCGATCGATGCAGCTAACCAACCTCGTGAAAACCTGATCCGCTATTTGTTGACCGCCTATCCCTTGCGTGATCCGCATCTTCGGCACGGGTTCAAACGACTCCTGGAAGAATGGGGTGCGATCGCCCAATATCCTTATCTGGAGGGGGCACAGCCTTACCAAACGGGCAGTAATATTCAGCAATTGGTCAATCAATCTGTATTACATCCAGCAATGGCCCGGATGTTTAACCCGACTCGCCCACTCTACAAACATCAAGAAGATGCGATTCGAGCGGTAGTAGGGCAACAGGAAAATATTGTGGTCGCCACAGGAACCGGGTCTGGGAAAACTGAATGCTTTTTGATTCCGATGATGGATTACCTATTAAAGTATTCAGAAGTCGGAATGCATGCCCTGATTTTGTATCCGATGAATGCTCTGGTGAATGATCAGGTAAAACGGTTACGGCAATTGCTTTGTCGGCAGGGAGACGATCAGGCGCTGATTCGGTTTGGGTTTTACACCAGCCGGACTGAGACAGAACCCCAAAAAGCTGAGGAAGCGCTTAAAGCAGAACTAACTGCCAGCGATCGCCAGGAACTCTTGCAACTATTTACAGATGAGCAACGACAATCGCTTGATCTCAGCCGTCCTGAATACTTAGTCAATGCGGCAATGGAACAGGTCCTGCGGGTGCAGGCAACTTCACGGCAAGAAATCTGGGAAAATCCACCTCACATTCTAGTGACGAACTACTCCATGCTGGAGCATATGTTGATCCGTCCGCGAGAGCGGGAATCTATTTTTGCCACTGCCCATCACTTTAAGCTGTTGGTTGTGGATGAAGCCCACTCCTATAGTGGCTCAACCGGAACAGAAGTATCCATGCTGATCAAGCGGTTCAAATCTGCGGTCGGTATTGAAGAGGAAGGGCAAATGCAAGGGATTGCCACCAGTGCAACCCTGGGCGATCGCAACGATGTAGATGTTATTAGTCAGGTGACAGACTTTGCAAGAGATCTATTTAGCGAACCCTTTAACCAAGTAATTTGGGGCGATCGCGTCAGTGTAGATGAACGATTGGGCAGTCCTTATGAGCTACTAGAGGGGATGGCGGAATCAGATATCTATGAATACTTTTACGATCTGGAATTGCCATCCCTGAATGACCCAATTGAGAAATGGCAAGAGCAACTAAGCTATCTTGTGCCCTATCAGGTTTTAGCCAATGCAGCCAGTCAAGCAACGGGCGATACGCATCATTTTCTGTGGCTGGCCTTACAACAGCATCCTACCATTCATCGTTTGATTGAATGCCTGAGCAAAAGCCCTCAACCCTGGAATCATCTAGCGCGATCGCCTCAACTATGGGAAATACCAAGGGCCCTGGATGGAACTATCCTGCCAGAAGAAGACGCAAAACTGGAAACCGCACTTTCCCATCTGGTACAGCTAGGCACATTGGCACGCCGAAATCCCGATGAGTTACCCCTACTTCCAGTCAGACTGCATCTGCTCTTCCGCAGTATGGAAGGGCTATATGCCTGCGTCAATCCGAACTGCCCTGAAGCTTTCCATGATCCCGATTTTTCAGATCGTCCTAACCGCTATGGCAAGCTTTATCTCAATAGCAAGACCGATTGCGACTGTTGCAGTGCGCCAGTCATCGAACTATCAAGTTGCCGCAAATGTGGACAGGCATACGGATTAACCTATCTGGGAAATGGCAATGAACTGCAACTCTTACCTCGTTCGCTGGAAGCAGTCGAAAATAGTAGTTCAATTTATGTCTTGACGACTGGAATGCTTGACAGCGTTACTAACGATGAAGGCGATGACAACGAAGAAGAGGATGATGCAGAGCAATCAACTACAGCCAATCCAGGCAGCTTCACGATCCACAAAGGGAGTGGAATTAACGGTTGGCTTGGTAAAAAATCAGGAAACCCACCCAATACCTTATCCATTGAGCCTTCATCTGAGTCTTCATCCGATTGGACAATGCACTGGCATCGCCCGCCAAAAGCGCAGAATCTCCAGGGTGGGTATTTGAACCAATGCCCCGGTTGTGGAGCAAGGAAATCCCACTCTTCTCCAATTGGGCGGTTTGTATCCTACACCGATGCTCCGCTGGAAGTGATGCTTGATAGCTTGTTTGAACTCTTGCCAGAACCAGGAGCAGAGTCAACGCAATACACCAAACGCAAACTCCTGACGTTCTCCGACGGTCGTCAAGATGCCGCTTTCTTTGCCTCCGACTTTCAACGCACCCACACCGAAACTCTATATCGGCAACTGGTTTGGCAAGCTTTTGGCGACGTTCAGGATCATGGCTTTACTTCGGTCAACCAGGTAGAAGAAAAATTGGTTGAGAACTTCTTAGAGATTTCCATTCCTCATCCCGATCGCGAGGCAGATAAGCACCACCGCAGCTATGTTGCCAATGATGCGAATGAAGAGAATAGTCTGAATGCGATCGATTGTAAAAAGCGTTCCCAAAGTCGGGCAAAAGAACTTTTGATCCGTGAGTTTGGCTTACCATCGGCGCGGCGATTTTCCATTGAGGCACTGGGATTACTTGCCTGCCACATAGAAAACTTTACCCCAGCATTTTTGGCACAGGTGACGGAACAGTTCGGCTTAAATGCCTCCAAGGACTATATTGAGGCTCGGATTTTTCTAACAGGCTTAACAGACATGATTCGTCTTATGGGAGCGATTGATCTTCAGGGAACGTCCCGTTATTTTCCGGAAACCGGAGGGATGGAAGGGGGGCAGCCGGCTCGATTGAATGCCCAGGGTCGCTCCCAAACCTATCTCAAGCTGCGGCGAGATCCTAAAGATAAAGAAGCAGTTTCCTTCCTCTGGCGCAAGAATACTAAAGGTGAGCCAACGCAACGACAGAACCAAATTGTGACTTACTATCACAATTATCTGAAACGATTCCCGTCTGAAAAAAGCTTGGTTTGGCTATTTGATGAATTACTCAAGCAAGGCATTCTAGTTAAATATAACGATGGTCGGCAACTCCACTGGGAACTGCTTAATCTCAGGCAGACATCCCAAGATTGGCATCAATGCAAGACCTGTCAACAAATCTTTCATGTTCCTGGACTTTCAACAGTGTCAGGGGAGTCTGCATTAGGCGTTGATCATTGTCTGGCTCCCAAGTGTAGTGGAGGTTTACAGCCATTTGATTCCAGCCACCTTACCGATCATCACTATCGCCATCTGATTCAAGAACGAAAAATTTTGCCGTTGCGATCGCAAGAACATACTGCCCAATTGGGCACAGAAGAATTAGCCAGCCGAGAAAATAGGTTTCGTCAAGGAAAGATCAACTTACTCAGTTGCTCAACCACGCTAGAGATGGGCGTAGACATTGGTGAATTGCAGGCGGTTGCCCTGCGTAACTTTCCACCTCATGTGAGTAACTATCAGCAACGGGCAGGACGGGCAGGACGACGCACGGACGGGGTAGCAATTACGCTGATGTATGGGCAACGCCGCCCCCACGATCGCTACTATTTTGAACAACCAACCCAGCTAATTAATGGTAAAAATCAGGTTCCCAAACTTGATCCCACAAATTTTGAGATTCAGAAACGCCATATTCGGGCTGAACTTCTCGCTGATTTTCTTCGCACCGAGCATGGAGTTGGCGCAGAGAAGGTGCTGATGGCCGGATTTTTAGGACTGTCCAGTACCTTCAGCAAAGTATCCGAAGTCTCTGCCGAATCTATACTCCTGAAGTTCATTGAGTGGCTGTATGGACAATCGGCAAAGATTTGTACTCAGCAGTGGTTAAAACGTCTCAACAGCAAGCAACCTGTTGAGTTTGTCCTTCAGCAGTTTGAAGATGATTTGCAAGCATTCCAGGCTGAACAGTTGCAAGATTGGAACGGTTTATCAGAGCTTTTACAAAGTCTGAAAAAAGCTGTTCGTGACGCAGAAGATGCCACTGATAGTAAGAAACAAAAAGCATTGGAGTACAAGCGCGATCGCATTCGAGAAGAACTGGAAAAAATTCAAAAACGTCAACTCCATGAAGAACTGGCCAAGGCGAGTATTCTCCCAATTTACGGGTTTCCAGTCGATGTAGTGCAATTGCTCACCAGAGACAGTAAACAGTTCTCTCAAGGACAGGGCAAGCATCGCCTCCAGCGAGATCGCCGTCTAGCTCTGGGAGAATATGCACCAGGGCAGGAGGTGGTTGTAGACGATCGGGTTCACACCAGTGTTGGCGTGTTGCGCCCGGAAGATTTGCCGAATCGCTTTTACTGGGTCTGTCAATCCTGTAACTTTTTCATGGCAGCCAGTACAGATACAGAACTGCTAACCCGCTTAGGTGTGGCTGAAGGTGATCTGAAATGCCCCGCCTGCCAGGTAAAACCATCGACCAATGAACAAAAGCCACGATCATACAAAATTCCCAAAGCCTTCATTACGGACTGGAGCGAACAGCCCAAAGTGACTCCTTACAGTAAGCCAATGCGCCAGCCTACCTCTCAGGTATTTCTGACACAAGAGGGCGATAGCGCAGAGTCTAAATCGACCGAGTTCTTCGAGTTGATTGGGAGCCAAGGCGGACAGTTCTTCTTATCAAATCAGGGACCCTTGAAAGAAGGGAGAGGCTTTAAAAATCGAGGGTTCGCCATCTGTAAAAAGTGTGGGCGTGAACTGAGTGAAGAAGTCCGCTATCAGCAAAAAAAGGGGAAGGGAAAAAAGAAATCTGCTACCAGGAATTCTCGGCAAGTCAGCCATACTCATCCCATCACAGGTAGTTCGTGCGAAGGGTGGTATGAACACACTCATCTAGGACACGAATTTCGCAGCGATCTCCTGAAAATTCGCTTCACCTCTGCCGCAAATCCACCCAATTTATTGGGTTCGGTGATTCATCTTGATGGAGGGCGAGAAATTCATTCAGACACGGACTCGAATATTGACCATACAAATACTTCGTCCAGCGGGGCTACATTTTGGCGATCGCTTACCTATGCCCTACTCGCGGCTGCTGCCCAGATTATTGATGTTCCTCGCTCTGAACTTGATGGTCTATTTCGTCCTTTAGAAGGAAGCAACGTAGAAACCGCAGAAATCATTATTTACGACAATGTTCCCGGTGGAGCAGGCTACAGCAAGCGTATTGCTAATCATTTCTCAGAAATCCTGCAACGAGCTTACCAATTAGTTGAATCTTGTAGCTGTAGCAGCAGCTGTTATGACTGCTTAAGAACCTACACGAACCAAATTTTTCATCACGAACTCGATCGCCATCTTGTATCTAATTTCCTCAGTCCGATTGTCGAGCGTCTGCGACCCGATGAACTGCTCCAATCTTTTGCCCCAGATGCGAACCGAATCAGTTTACCTCGCATGGCAGCGTCACTAGACCGCTATTGCACAATGGCAGGTGCAAACAGTATTGGCTATTTGCCGAGTATCACCGAACCCTTCACACTCCAGCGATTGACCCAAATTGTTGAGGCATCGGGAAGGAGTACCCCCTTAGAGCTGATTGTGACTCATCTACCTGAGCAAGCGAGTGATGACCAAGTGCGGGTCTTACGCAAACGACTATCCCAGTGGATTGACCAGGGATTTCTTAAGCTGTACATAAACAGGGCAACCCAACACCCAACCCTTTGCCTGAGTAGTCAACTCCCTCACCGGATTGCTCTCCAACTTCAGACGAGCAGCAACGGCGAACCAATAGAATGGTTTCAAACCCATAGCGATCGTGGGATAAACCATGTTTTTCAAGCTTTACAACGGTTTAAATCTGAAGCAACCGTTGTTAAAGCAGCAACCTTAGAGGATTCTGATACAGTCGTGATTTTCCCAACTCCTAACTGGGGAAGCCTAACGCTTGAGCAACTTCGAAGAGAACTTGGGCTAGCACAGATTTTGCAGGAAAATCAGGTCAGGAAATTGGTTTATTGCGATCGCTATCTCAACCAACAAAACCATCCTGGAGCAGAAATTCTGGCATCTCTCCTTCAAGGCAGTTGGTTAAACCATGATTCTCACCTGACCATCCAGATTCAGCAATCGAAAGAGGAGTACGATCATAGAGATGCACAGCGCCGCAAGAATATTGAGCGATCGCTATCCAACCTGCCCGGACAAATTAAAGTTGAAATAAGACCTTATCCTAAACGGCATCAACCGCCTTTCCCCCATCGACGGGAACTAACTATTTGGTTGAAAAGTAATGCAACTTACCGCGTTCTCTTTGATAAGGGTCTAGATTTTCTCAAGAAAGACTCTAACGCGATGTATTGCATCGAAGAAACAACTTATGTCGTCGTCGTTAAGTTGACTTGATTTTAAGTATTCAAAACAGTAGACATGAGATTGAAGTCGATCGCGGCTTCACTGCGAGGGAGCGATCGCCCTGGTGAGAGTGGCGGCTGTGTATCAAGTAGGGGTGCGGTCGTGGCAGACGCCATCGCCCTGTCATTCCCGTGAAAACGGGAATCGAGAATCCACCCGCGCCAGAACCCAACCCCCATCTGCCACCTACTCATTGGCACACTTTGGAGTCCGACGATTGCCCTGCCCAATCAAGAGCTGATCTTCACCGTCAATCCCCATGAGGTAATGCGGATTTTGGTGCGATCGCTGCGGGTGGTTGGATAGGGCAGCGTTAATTGCAAAACCTGCCCTCACCGTTCGGC
>Ga0163155_10006992_pt1 | contig 10753 bp, 16 predicted proteins | sample OliLakLV19SP4G1_FD_148611 | JGI IMG/M metagenome (GOLD analysis project Ga0163155, IMG submission 148611) | Freshwater microbial mat bacterial communities from Lake Vanda, McMurdo Dry Valleys, Antarctica - Oligotrophic Lake LV.19.SP4.G1 | ecosystem: Environmental > Aquatic > Freshwater > Lake >...
CCCCCGAACGTGATTTCGGCGGCTTGAGGTCAGCGCATTCTCATCCACGTTATGCAGCTCGTTTCGCAGCCTATTGCGGGTCGACGCAGTATCGTCGCGCTTCACAACTCGGTACCCTGCCTGCGGTTAGCCGTTTCCGACGGAAGTAGGCTGCGGTGTTAGGCTGACCAGCCTAATGCGGCGCGTCGACCAGCGCGGTGCGGGTTAATTACTAGTTAGGCAGATATGAGCGTGTCAGTTCATCAAGCTCGTATCAGGCGCTTGCACGAACGCGATTGGCTGGTTGTCCTTGGCTTCATTTTTTCTCTCTCCGCCACGGCGCTTTCCGTCTTAGCGTTCTTTCCGGCGGTGGCTGGCGATCTTGGCGCTGTGATTGCACCGGTTGTTGCTGTCGCGCTCGTACTCGGTCCTGCCTTTCTCGTCGTGTTCTTCATCGACCTTCGCCGATTTGGAGTGCGGGCAGTCTCTATGGCCGGAGTACTTCTATCCCTTGGCGCGGTAGTTGCCGTGTACCTGTACATCTAAATCCTGCTCGCGCCGAGGGGTACTTCCTAACAACACGCTCGTACTGACACGCGGCGTGCGTGCGTTGCGATGGTCGTTCGCTGAACCGAACGCGGACCGCGCTCCCAAATCGAGAGCCCGCCGGCCGCATTCGTGGCTCATGTCCGGCACGCCTCAGGCGTTAGAGTGTCTGCATGGCCGCGTGCGTCTACGTCAAGACCTCTGTCATCAGTGAGCTCACATCGGGCCCGAGCCGCGAGCTCGTCACGGCCGCCCACCATCAGTTGACTTTGGAGTGGTGGTCGATTGCACGTCGGGGTTTCCGCGTCTTCATCTCGGAGATCGTGGTTCAGGCGGCGTCCCTCGGTGACCCCGACTCCGCGAGGCTACGGCTCGCGGCAATCGGGCAGATCCCGCTCTTCCAAGTCTCCGAAGACGCGCGCACGCTCGCCAAGGTCCTGATTGCCGACCTCGCCATTCCGGCCAACGCGGCGATCGACGCCCTGCATGTGGCCGTCGCCGCTGACAACGGGATCGACTTCCTCCCGACGTGGAACTGCAAGCACATCGCCAACGCCAAAACCCGCACTCAGATCCAGCGTTCGCTCCGGTCGCGCGGGTACGATCCGCCCGTTCTTTGTACGCCAGAGGAACTCATGAAGCCCTGACCGTGCCGGATTCCCTTCCCGACCACCTGATCATTGACGACGTACGCCGCAACCGCGAGCAGCTTCTCCGCGCCGCGGGTGGCTCGATCGACGAACTGTTCGCCAAACTCAAGGACGCCGAGAGCAAGGACCAGCGAGAGGTGGTCAAACTTCTCCCACGGCGGATCCGCGAGGCCGGCTTGGACGCCGCGTGATTGGGGGGGGGGTGGCCCGACGCGGCTAGCTAACGCATCGCTCATGCCGCCCGCCGCAGCAGCAGCGTAGATCGGTGTCGTTCGGCGGTGTCCGAACCTCGCACTCAACGACGACTATGAGCTTCATCCTGAGAACAGCAGCGGCATTCCTGCCACGCCGCGACGCCGAGGGCACTCTGGTCGGTCAGCCCACCGGTGGCAACCAGCGCGGGATCAACGGTGGAGCGTTCTTCTTCCTGCGGCTGCTGTTCGACGAGAACCTCTCCGACTCGCTCCTTCGCCGTCTCGCGGACCTCTTTCTGGAGTCAACGCGCGAAAGGTCGTCTTCGGGCGAGCGTGTAACGGACGAGCGGTCTTGGCTACCGTGTCGATCCCCGAGAGGATGTACGCGAGTGAATACTCGATTGAAGATCCAACTGGTTCCGCCTGCCGAGAGATATCGAGAGACCTTCTTGCGCGGGCTTCGCGAATTCCAAATCGAAGGCCTTCCCTGGTGGTTTGGAAGCGACATTGAGACTGCCGAACACGACTTCGCCGCGTTCGTTTCGAGGAAGTTGGCAGACTCCACTCGGAGAACCGAAACGTTCGTCCCCAAGTCGCATCTCTGGGCCGTGACGGAAGAACAATTCGTTGGGCGCATCTCCATTTACCACGAACTAAACGACGCGCTTCGCGTTGAAGGCGGGCACATCGGCTACGACACCGTGCCGTCCTTCCGAGGCCGTGGAGTCGGCACGGAGATGCTGCGTCAGGCGTTGCCAGTGGCGCGCGCGCTCGGCCTGACCACAGTGCTCCTTACGTGCGACGACACGAATGCGGCCTCCATCCGCGTCATCGAACGATGCGGAGCCTCGTTGCGGGAGACGAAGGCTCTTGCTCCGAACAGACCCTTGAAACGCTATTACTGGATCACACTTCCCTAATGTTAGGTCAGGTACGCCAACGTCGACAGCGCGATCGCCAAGCCTGCAAATCCAAACGCGAGCATCGCGACGTACCACGTCGCTTGATCGCGTTGTTCGCGCGGGCGGTCGAGCAATTCTTCAATCAGCGTTTCGCTGCGAGCTGCGGCCACCGCGAGGCGGTCGACCGCACCTCGGATCGACTCAATCTGTTCGACGAACTCGTGGGTCGCGGGGAGCACGTCGGCGCGACTTCGCAATGCAACCGTGCCGGTCGACGCGCCAGTGGCGACGAGATTCGAGTGCAGCAGCCCGAGCGCGTCGGACTGCGTCCGCGTTTGCTCCATCAAGTCGTCCAGCCGTTCATCAACCTCGCGAATGCGTTCGCTCGCCTGTCGCAACGTCACAGAAAGCGACTGGACGAACTCGTCGAGCTCGCGGCGGAGGAGCGGAAAGTGTTCGGATACCCGGGCGAGAGGGACGATCGCGTCAGCCAATCGATCTTGGGCCCTGCGGGTTTCCGTCCGGACCTGCCGTAACTCGTCGGCCAATTCCTCCATGCGCTGGCGGTTCGAGCCGGGCAGCGACGGGAGATATCGGCGGATGGAGGAGAGGATGGACATTGGCGGAGACGGTGAGTGTAGTCGGCGCGACCTTCGAGACGAAGCGCCGTTCTTCAATGCCGGGATCTCTGATACAGGGCCGCTAGGATGGAGGGCGTGCCGCGCCCATTCCCGCTTTTCACATTCCTCGCGGGACTAACGCTCATCACGATTGGCACGGGCTGTTCCGGTGGGACGCCACCAGCACCGCCCTCGGGAGAGTCATCGGCGGCTCGCGGCTCTGGCGAGCAAACTTCCCGAATCGTCTCGCTCAGCCCAGCGATCACTCGGACACTCGTCGACCTTGGGGCGGCGAACGCCGTGGTCGGGCGCACTCCATTCTGCGCCTCGATCCCCGCGTCGACGCCCATCGTCGGGTCGCTGCTCGACCTCGACCTGGAACGCCTCTTGAGCGTCCGCCCAACGCACGTGCTGATCCAGCCCGCGGCAACTGGCACAGACCCCGAACTGGTACGGCTCGCAGCGTCGCGCGGCTGGCGGCTGGGACAGTGGCGACTCGACCGGCTCGACGATGTGGCGCACATGCTCGACGAGCTTCCCGCGACACTCGGGAGCGAAGGTTCTCCTCTTGCCCGAAGCGCGGCGGAACGTCGGGAGTCGATTGTGAGACTCCGGGAAGTCGTTCCGGCTGCGGATTCGCCGCGCGTGCTGCTGCTAGTTTCCATCGAACCGATGGTCGCCGCTGGAACCGAAACGTTTTTGTCAGATGTGCTCGCGGGCATCGGATGCCGCAACGCGATCGACCGACGTGCTTATCCCGAGGTGTCGCACGAGGACCTCATCCGCCTCGTCGCAGATTCAATCGTGGTCCTGCGCGAGCGCGAGCCTTCGCTAGCCGAACGAGAGCGAATTGTCTCGATCGTCCTGGCAGACGACGCGCTGCGCTCGCGTTTTGCTGGGCGCATCGTGGTCTTCGGCGACGACGATGCGATGCTGCCGTCGAGCGCCGTTCTCGCGATGTCGCAGAGGCTGCGCCGCGCGATCTCCACGGAGGCACCGCGCGAGAGCGCCGCCGGAGCCGCGCGATGAAGTTCGGACCTCAAGCGGGTGCGGCCGTCTTGGGGGCGGCGCTGCTGGTCGCGATCGCTGGGCGACTGTTTCTTGGATCGACCGGTTTTGGCTGGCCCGACGCTGACATCGTTCGCTATCGCGTCGCCGCAACTGCGGCGGCGTGTGCTGTCGGCGCGGCGCTCGCGATCTCGGGACTGTTCCTGCAGGTGCTGCTGCGCAATCCGCTCGCGTCGCCGTTCGTCTTGGGTTTGTCGAGCGGTGCCGGATTCGGCTACATGCTTGCGATGTATCTGGCGTGGCGTTTCGGACTGGGGCTCGACGGGTTCTTCGGAGTGGCAGCACCGGTCGTGGCGGCAACGCTGGGAAGCCTCGTCACGCTCGGCGTCGTGTGGCGTATCGGCTCGCGACCAGCGGGGGATTCTGCGGTCGCCGATCCAGTAACGCTGGTGCTCGCTGGCGTTGTCGTCAGCGCGATCGCTGGCGCTGGCTCCACCGCGCTTCAGTCGCTCGTACCCGCAGGGCTGCGCGGCGATTTCGTCGCGTGGATGATGGGACGGATCCCCGATGCGCCGCCGGTGTCGCTGCTGGTCACCGTCGCAGTGCTCGCGCTCGCAGGAACGGCGCTCGGCGCTTTGTTAGGTCCGGCCCTTGACGCTGCAAGCTTGTCGGACGACGAAGCCATCTCCGTCGGCGTTGCGCTGCGCCCACTGCGCACGGGGTTGTTCGTCTTCGCCGGTACGCTCGCAGCCGCAACCGTCGCGCTCGCGGGACCGATCGCGTTCGTCGGCCTCGTCGCGCCCCACGCCGCGCGCATGTTGCTCGGTGCCCGCCACCGTCCGCTGGCGGTCGGATCAGCGCTCGCGGGTGCCACGCTGCTCGTTGCTGCCGACGCCGCGCGGCAAGCCGTCGATCTCGGCGGCGGTCGATTGCCAGTCGGTGTGCTGACGGCAATCGCTGGTGGTCCGATTTTCCTCTGGCTTCTTCGCTCGACTGCGGGTCGGCGAGGTGCCGCGTGATTGAACTCACCGACGTGCACGTCGATCTCGCGGGACGCAGGGTGCTCAGTGGCATCACGACGAGCGTGCGCGCTGGCGACAGTGTTGCGATCATCGGCCGTAACGCTGCGGGCAAGACCACGCTCGTGCGGACGATGGCTGGCTTCATAGCTGTTCGCACAGGTCGTGTGATGCTGGACGGGCGATCGGTCGCGGAACTCGCTCCGCGGGTCCGAGCCGCTCGCATTGCATTTGTCGCGCAGCGCCCGGTCGTCGCCGCACCGTTCTCGGTGCGCGAGTCGATCGCGCTTGGCCGTTACGCCCGCGGTGCGGACGCCAAACGTGTCGACGCGGCGATCGAACGGTTCGGGCTCGCTGAATGCGCCGAACGACCATTCCACGGAATCTCGGTGGGGCAGCAGCAGCGCGCCGCGCTGGCGCGAGCGTTCGCTCAAGTGGACGCTCGATCGATTCTCCTTCTCGACGAGCCGTTCGCAGCGCTCGACTTGGGTGAAACCGCCCGCTGCGCCGCTCGGATTCGCGAGCACGCGGCCGGCGGAGGAGCGGTCGTTGCCGTGCTCCACGACCTGGCGCAGGCGACGGCGCTCGCTTCGCGGGTTTGGGTCCTCGTTGACGGCCGAATGGCTGCGGACGGATCAACTCGCGAGGTGCTGACGCCCGGGCGACTCGCTCACTGGTTTGGAATCGATTTCGACGAAGGCCCGCACGGACCGGTCGCGCGATTACACTCCTTCCCGTGAATCAGATTGTCATCGCGATTCTCGTGATCTTGGCCAATGTGGCGTTTGGCATCATTGCGAAGCGGCAGAGGGACGCCGAGAAGAAAAGGCGCGAAGAAGCGGCTCTGCGACAGACTTTCGGTGGTGCACTCCCGCCTACGATCGATGCGAATTCGGACGGGGCTTCACCGCGCCGGAGCGGAGCGATCGACGACCTCCTCGACGAACTGCTGGACGGTGGAACGCCGAGGCGGCAGAGTCCCGCGGTTCCGCCGATGCGCGCCCCCGCAACGCCGACGCGACGACCAGACATGCCGACCGCGGCGCGCCAGGTTGCGCCGCCACCTCCGCGGGGGTCATCGACGATCCCGCTGCGTGCGTCGGCTCCCATGCCGGCGCGCACGTCGTATCGAGCGGCAGCGCGGGCCCCGACGCCGGTACGTGCGCCATCGGCGGTCCAGCCGCCACGACCGTCGGACCGGCGCCGGGACACGAATGTCGGTTCGAAGGCGGGCGAGGCTGAATCGTCGTTCGTCTTGCGGCGAGCGGAACGGTCGGCAGCGAGCGAGATGGAAGCTAAGAAACGGGCCCGCCAGGTCGAACACGCGCGGCAACGGGCGGAGCGAAATGCAGGAAAGCTAGCGCGCCAAGCGATGGCGAGAGCACGTCAGGTGCGGAGCGTCTCGGCGAGAGCGACACGGATGCGGCCGAGTGCGCGGTCCACCGCTTCTCCGATGGTCGCGGCCATTCGAGCGGTTTTCGCGAAGCCCGAATCCGCCCGCACCGCGTTCATCGCGGGCGAGATCATTTCGAAGCCATTGGGTGCGCGTCAGACGGAAGCCCGCTGACGGAGACCGAGCCTGAGACACGGCCGACGAACGTGAACGATCCCCGTTGATACGGCGGACTTCGTGATACTTCTGAGCCTCATCGGGCCTGAAGTGGGGGCCTTGCCGTCCCGTGGAATGATCGCGCTGCCGCTTCCTATATACTCCCGCCCTCCCTACGGCACGGCCTCACGATGCCGCCCCCCGATGGCGGCTTCTGGAGTCTGGACCGCATGTTGGGGGAAATGGCCTCCGTCCCTTGGTAATTGGTTCTTTCGCACTACCACCGGAGTCCGCACGCGAACTCCGTTCTTGGAGCGTTCCTGATGATCGATATCCGCAAGTTGAAGGAACTGGTCCGCCTGATGGTCTCGAATGACCTCGTCGAGCTCGACGTTCGCGACGAGCAGGAGCAGGTCACGATCAAGCGTCCGAATCCGCAGTCGGTCCCGATGGTGATGCACCCGGGGCCAGCGCCAGTGAGCTATCCGGGTATTGGCGCAGGCACCCCGGCCGGCGCCGCCACGCTTGCCCCAGCCGCCGCTCCTCCTGCCGCGAGCGTGCCGAGCGAAGCTGGTATCGCTCTTGAGAGCCCGATGGTCGGCACCTTCTATCTCGCTGCTGGTCCGGGCAAGCCCAACTTTGTGCAGATCGGCTCCAAGGTCGGTCCGGACACGATTGTGTGCCTCATCGAAGCGATGAAGATCTTCAATGAGATCAAGGCCGAGCAGAGCGGAACGATTGTTGCGATCTCCGCCAAGACCGGCTCGCCAGTGGAGTTCGGCCAGCCGCTGTTCCGGATCCTTCCGGACTAACTCCTCCGCTCATCGGCACTCCGCGTCAGCATTCCGCGAGCTCTCGACCTCGCTCTCTACTCTGCCCCTCTCTACGCATGTTCTCCCGAATACTGATAGCCAATCGCGGCGAGATCGCCCTCCGCATCATTCGCGCCGCGAAAAGTCTCGGCATCGAGACGGTGTGCGTCTACTCGACGGCCGACAAGGACGGCCCTTGGCTTGAGTATGCCGATCGCACCGTCTGCATCGGGCCAGCGCCAAGCGCGCAGAGTTACCTCCGTATTGAGCGCATTATTGCTGCGGCAGAAGTCACCGGCGCGGACGCGATTCATCCGGGATACGGATTCCTTTCCGAGAACGCACACTTCGCCGAGGTGTGTCGGGATTGCAAGATTGCGTTCATTGGACCAAGTCCCGAGGCCATGGCGCTCCTCGGTGACAAGGTGTCATGTAAGCGCGTTGCAAAGGCGGCGGGGACGCCGGTCTTTCCCGGCAGCGAAGGCGCGATCGAAGACATCGAAGAGGCCGTCAAAGTCGCGAGCGAGATCGGCTATCCGGTCATCGTGAAAGCGTCAGCTGGTGGCGGCGGGCGCGGCATGCGCGTCGCGCGCGACGAAGCTGAATTGCGATCGGGCGTCGACGCAGCGCGACAAGAAGCCGCCGCTGCTTTCGGCAACGGTGCCGTATATGTTGAAAAGTTTCTCGAGCTCGCGCGGCATTTCGAGGTGCAGACAATCGGCGATCAGCATGGCAACGGCGTGCATCTGTTCGAGCGCGACTGTTCAAGTCAGCGGCGCCATCAGAAGCTTGTCGAAGAAGCAACCGCTCCAGGGGTCGATCCAAAGAAGCGCGATGCGGTGTGCATGTCTGCGGCCGAGCTCATTCGCAAAGCGAGATACTCCGGCGCGGCGACGGTTGAGTTTCTGATGGATAAGGATCAGAACTTTTACATGCTCGAGGTGAACACCCGCGTGCAGGTCGAGCATCCAGTGACGGAAATGATCACTGGACTCGATATCGTCGCTGAGACAATCCGCGTTACCGCTGGTGAGAAGCTTTCGGTGAAGCAGGGAGACGTGAAACAGAACGGGCACGCGATTGAAGTGCGCGTCAACGCTGAGGATCCCGATCGCAACTTCATGCCGCAGGCGGGCACGATCGGTACGTTCGTCGCACCGGGCGGTCCTGGTGTCCGCTGGGATAGTCATGTGCGGCCGGGCTATCGAATTCCGCCGAACTACGACTCGATGATCGGAAAGCTCATCGTGCACGGCAAAGATCGCCCGACGGCGATCGCCCGCATGAAGGTGGCGCTCGACGAGTTCGTGATTGGCCCGATCAAGACGACCATTCCGCTCCACCGCGAAATCATGGACAACGACGACTTCGTCAATGCGACGCACGACATCCATTACGTCGAGCGATGGCTCAAGACGCGGTGAACGGAGTTGAGAGTGCGGCCCATGCCAGTGTCCTCCGATCTAGCTCACAGCGTTACCTTCGACGACATTATTGCTGCGCGGAGGCGCATCGCCGATGGCGTGTTTGTCACACCCTGCCGTGAATCATTCGATCTCTCCGACCTCACCGGTTGTGAGATCCACACGAAGCTTGAGTACGCGCAGCGCACCGGCAGCTTCAAGGAGCGCGGCGCCCGCAACGCGCTGCTCTTACTCGACGCCGATAAGCGCCGTCGCGGAGTAGTTGCGGCGAGCGCCGGCAACCACGCGCTCGCGCTCGCGTTCCACGGGCGGCAGCTTGGCATCCCGATCACCGTCGTGATGCCCACGTTCGCTCCGCTCGTCAAACGTTCGCGGTGCGAGCGCTTTGGCGCTCGCGTGATTCTGCATGGCGAAACGATTGCCGACGCGAAAGTGCGCGGTGACGAACTCGTCGCGAGTGAGGGCTTGACCTATATCCACGGCTTCAACGACGCGGCGATTATTGCGGGGCAGGGGACGATGGGGATCGAGATTCTTGAGCAGGTGAACCAGCCCGACGCGATCATCGTGCCGATCGGTGGTGCCGGATTGATTGCGGGCGTCGCACTGGCGGTGAAGAAGCTCTCGCCGCGCACCGAAATCATCGGCGTCGAGCCGCGGCGCTGTCCGAGCTATTACGAGGCGATGAAAGTTGGCCATCCTGTGCGCGTGCAGACATCGCCGACGTTAGCTGACGGCCTTGCTGTGCCCGAAGTTGGCGATCGCGCGTTCGCGATCGCGCGCGACAAGGTCGATCGCGTCTTACTTGTCGACGAAGAAGAGATTTCCCTCGCGATCTTGCGCTTGGCCGAACTGGAGAAAGGTGTCGTCGAAGGCGGCGGTGCCTGCTCGCTCGCGCCGTTCCTTACTGGACAGTTGGGGGACTTGCGCGGCAAGCGGGTCGTGCTGGCGCTCTGCGGCGGGAACATCGATCCGACGATTCTCTCGCGCGTCATAGAGCACGGCCTTGCGATTGACGGTCGGCTGACGCGTTTCACTGCGGTCATTCGCGATCGTCCGGGCGGTCTCGCCTCGTTCACGTCAGTGATCGCGGACGCGGGCGCGAGCGTGAAGCAGATCCAACACGAACGCGCGTTCGGCGGCCCCGATATCTCCACGGTGCAAGTTGACTGCACTGTCGAGGTGCGCAATCTCGAACACATTCGCGTGCTGCACCGAGCGCTCGAAACGAATGGGTTTCGGATTCTGACGAAGAGTCACGGGTAGAGACACGCTCGACTAGGTTCGTTGGAATCGAGTTTGCGTCGACCGATGATGGAGCCCGATGTCGACGATCGCCTTCGGCCGTGGCGACAGCTCGGGGAGCGTCAGGAGGAGCGGCAGGTCGATGCGATCGACCGTGGAGTGCCATTGGACTTGCCCACCTCCGGTGGACACGGGCGAGCGATAGGCTCCGGCCTGTCGCAAGGAGCGTGACACATCACACAGAGCATTTCCAAATCGCGCCAATACAACCGTGAGTTCCGCGAGTCCGCCGTCAAGCTCGTGCTTGCCGAAGGCTCGTCCGTCACCGGCGCCGCCGGTCGTCTCGGCATGCCCATGAACACCCTCTCCGCGTGGGTCGTCCAGGCCCGCAAGCGGAAAGGCGCGTTCATGCCCCAGGCCGACCGCGATCTCGCCGCCAAGGTCCGCGAGCTTGAGGCGGAGAACCGCAGGCTCCGCATCGAGCGCGACATTCTAAAAAAGGCCACCGCTTACTTCGCGAAGGAGCAGGCGTGAAGTTCCGGTTCCTCAAAGAGGAGTTAGTCCCTCCGGCGCATGGCGGGTTCGCCGTCGTCGACTGCTGCCGCGTCCTCGGCGTCAGCCACAGCGGCTACTACCGCTGGCTGCGCTCGCCCGTCCCGAAGCGCGAGGCGCGGGAGGCTAGCACTACAGCGCTACGAAAACCCGCTGCGTAACCGACTCGTCTTCCGATGGCTCGCGTACGACGCGGCGTTCCGCCATTGGTGATATTCAATCCGGCGAATCATCTCACCCCACGAGCGCCAGT
>Ga0163155_10006997_pt1 | contig 10745 bp, 6 predicted proteins | sample OliLakLV19SP4G1_FD_148611 | JGI IMG/M metagenome (GOLD analysis project Ga0163155, IMG submission 148611) | Freshwater microbial mat bacterial communities from Lake Vanda, McMurdo Dry Valleys, Antarctica - Oligotrophic Lake LV.19.SP4.G1 | ecosystem: Environmental > Aquatic > Freshwater > Lake >...
ACCATGCCCAGCAGGTAGTTGCTCGTATCTGCGAACGAGTACATTGACTTCGCCACGAAAAAGATGCCGTTCATCACCAGGCCGGTGCCCAGGCTGTTCAAAAACGTGAAAATCATGACTGTTCGCCTCGGCATCGGGCGGATGGAGTCAGCGGGAGCGATGTGATCTAAAGGTGCCATGTGCTGCGAGCAAAGAACGCAATCGGGGGAGGCAAACACGGATGCGGTTCAGCCCCCGAACGATTCGGGTGGAAGCAGACAGATTCTTCCTTGCTCTTTTTCGCCACCCATCGTAGTATTGGAATGTTGGGATGGCCCATGCATCTGCTTCGCCGCCATCAAGGTCGGGGCTGTGCTCGTTTGTCCTTGTAGCTCAATTGGATAGAGCGTTGGCCTCCGAAGCCAAAGGTTGAAGGTTCGACTCCCTCCAAGGACGTTGCTGGTGTTTACTTGTTGCTCGGGCCGCGCTCCGCGCAGCTCTGGCGCGGGTTCCGTTTCGCGCGGGTTGCTTTTTCCGGCCGATGTAACAAGCGTCGTCCTGCGGAGATGCCCGCTCTCACTGTAAGTGTAAGACTCTGCATGAAGAAGAAGCCAATCCCTGTCACCGGCGCGGTTTTCGCCGCTGGCGGAGTAGTGTTCAACGATGAGGGGCGGGTCGCCGTCATTCACCGCCCGCAGTACGATGACTGGTGCCTGCCCAAAGGCAAGCTGGAGAAGGGCGAGGATGCTCTTGTCGCGGCGGTACGAGAAGTGTGGGAGGAGACCGGCTGCATCGCCGCACCCGAGCGATTTCTGGGAACATTATGCTACACCATCAAGGGAAAGCCCAAGTGGGTCTTCTATTGGCGGATGCGCGTTGATAGCGCTGAGGAGTTTTCGCCGAACAGTGAGGTTGACCAACTCGTTTGGCTTACCTTAGGTGGCGCCACCCGGAGACTTCAATACCGTGGCGAGCGAGACATGCTCCGCCTGGCCGCACGAAAGTAACTGTTCGCAGATTCAACACCCCGCCAATGGTAATCACAAATGCCCTCGCTTGCACAACTTGAACGCCTCTTAGCCTTGGAACCGGGCGATGCATTTCTGCTGTACGCCGTCGCGCAGGAGCACTCCAAGTCTGGCGACACGCCCGCCGCGGTCGAGTATTATGATCGGTGTCTCGCGACCGATCCTACGTATTGTTATGCTTACTATCACAAAGCGCGCGCGTTGCTTGCCAGCTCGAAAGTGGCCCAAGCGGCTGCCGCCGCCGATGAGGGTATCCGGGTCGCTCAGCGCACGGGTGATGGTAAAGCGTTGGTTGAACTTACATCGCTGCGCGATGAGATGGATGTGTAGCCCCCATCGCGCGTTGTGGTTGGAGCCGCCAGCTCGCGCGTGCCGCGGAACAAGCACAGGGAGTGTCGGCGTAGAGGAAACCGGAGAGGACCCGCCCGTGCTTTGCTAGCAGATCGGGCTTCTTCCCTGACAATACACCCTTTGTCCTTAAACTGAGGCCATGGTGCGACCACTTGTCTTACCCGGGGGGGCATTGAGCGATTTGCGGCGGCATAAATCAGCGGGTCCGGCTGGCCGCAATCTGGTCGAGCACGACCTGCTTGGTGTAAGAGTTCGCTTTGAAGGGCTCAGTGCGCCCCGGCCCGTAAATAACCAAAATCGGTGGGCCCACTTCGCGCAGGCTCCGCATATAAGCCCAGGCGGGGTTTGGCGTTCCATCTTCGTAGACTTCGCTCGTTAAGTCCGCGATGATCGGAACGACATCGGGCTTCTTGAGGGCCTCCTGCACTTCGCTCTGATTTAGAATTATCTCGAACGCGACACAGTTCAAGCACCACTCGGCGGTAAAATCGACGACAACAACCTTACCTTCGGCCAACGATCGCTCCAACAACTCGGGCGTGTAGGTCTGCCAAATGCCGTGAGACTGGCCGGTGGTCGCTGTGGGGACAGCACGCGCGAGCCGCGTCTGGTACAGCGAAAAAGCAACACCCGCGTAGCCCAGCCCGATCCCGACAAGTGTAAATACAACTCTGGAGGCGGTCCCTGCCCGGATCTGCCAGAGACGCACCACCATCCAGGCGCAGGCGATGAGCACCAGCACTGTCACAAACCACCAGTGCAGCACTCCTCCAAGATACGGCGAGCGCACCAGTAAGGTCTGCAAGCCCACCCCAATGAAGAACGCCGCGACCGCGAACATAAACAGCGCCATCGTCTGCTTCATCAGTTCGCTGCCGGCCCCGGCACGCGGCACCTTTGCCACCCAGTGCGGGTTGGCGGCCAGCACAAAGTAAGGGATCGCCATGCCCACGCCGATGGCGCTGAAGATGAGCATCGTAATAAAAGGCGGTTGAAACGCCGCCCAGCCCATCGCGGTTGCGGCCAGAGGTGCGACGCACGGCGTGGCGAGGACGGCTGTAAGCACGCCAAACATGGCACTCCCGTAGATGGTATCGTGCCGCGGGTTAATCGCATATGCCCACTTGGGCACTTGAACATTAAACGTTCCTAGCAGAGAGATGCCCATGACAATCATGAGCACGCCGATGCCGACCGCAAACCACCACATACTTATGATCTGACTCGTGGACTTAAACCCCGTGGAGAGCGCAATCACCGCACCTAAGGCAAGCCAGAAGAGAATCACGCCTGCGCACATCGCCAGGCCCAATATAAGTGTTCGCCGCTTTGTTCCCGCCGCGTTTGCGAGCGCAACGATCTTCAGCGGCAGCACCGGCAGCACGCAGGGCATGACGTTGAGTAGGAATCCGCCAGCGATGGCTAGAAGCACGAGAAGCGAAAGGCCGGAGACGCCCCGAGGATCGATGGAAAACTGCGTTCCAAAGAACGGAAACTCAAGCTTGCCGGATTCAACCGCTGGCGTCGCAGTCTGCCCAGGGAGTCTTTGAGCAGCCGAACTGCCGGATGTCGAAGTACTCGCTCCACTTGGTGGAAGAGACGTTGCTCGGTCGCCTGAGTTGTCGCTGGCCGCGGGCTTATACGAATCAAAGGGCGGATTCGTGAGAAGAGGAGCGACTCCCCCCTCGCTGCTTACGGTGATGGTGACGGTTTTTGACGTGCTCTCAGGAGCTAGGCAGGTAACCTCGTTGCAGGCCTGATAGCTTATTTTGAGCGGGATATCAATAGTGCCGCTCGCGTTCGCGGCCAAAGTTACAGGAACAAATGCTACCGCGATTGAATCGAACACCAAATAAGGAGCCGGTTTTTCGCCCAGGCTCACTGTTATAGATACTGGCTTGGGCCAGGCGATGCTTCCGACGACGCCGACCGTCGCGGGCAACGTTACCTTGATTTTGGTCGGGATGGGCACAAAGTCGGCCAGTTCGGGGGGCACCACCGGAGAATTGGTGTGGATATGAAAGCCCTCCGAGTGCTCGAAGGTCACCGCGATGAGCACCGTGCCGCCGGGTGCAACTGTCGCGCGGTCCGCAGCAACGGTAACATCGACGACCGGCCGCTGCGCAAGGGCAAGCGGCGCGATTGCATAAATGCAAAAGACCGCGATGAGACGCATCACGCTAGGCCACGCAGCACGAACATTTACCGGCCACGTAGAAGAGGTCACCGTCATAGGTGAGTGTACGGTAGGGGGTCCCCAATGTTCAGTGGCACGGACTCTTTCAGACTCAGCCCGCACTCGCCGGAACGCCGATGGCACAAGGGGCTTGCCGCCTGGGTCGGTGATAAGAGTGGCACTGCTCTCCTCCACCCCTCAATGGGTGGCAGCTTGCGGCTGGGTGCGGGCGTTCCTGGTGTTCTGATTATGTCTGATGTGCTAGATCAAAGTTCTATTGATGCCCTCCTCGCGGCGGTAGATTCCGGCGAGGTCGACGATCAGGCCGCCCAAGGAACGATCTTTGGGCGGGTTCGCCGCGACCCTGAAGTTACGGAGATCAAGAGTTACGATTTCAAGCGGCCCGAGCGGGTAAGCAAAGATCAGATGCGATCGCTGCAGACTTTGCATGAGGCTTTCGCCCGCAACTTTGGGGCCGCCCTCTCGGGCTTCTTGCGCACGATTGTTGAAGTGAAGGTCGCGGCGTGCGAACAGATGACGTACTCAGAGTTCACGTCGGGACTTTCTAACCCCACCTCGTTCAATCTGGTGGTCGCCGATGGACTAGAGGGGCAAATCTGCCTCGAAATCAGCCCCCTCATTATCTACCCAATCATTGACCGTCTGCTGGGCGGCAATGGTCAAGATCTGTTTATTCCCCAGCGGCCAATGACGGCTATCACAAGACGAGGACTGACTGCGCTGTCGGAAGCATGGGCGAGTATCAAGTCGCTCGAGTTCAAAATCTCGGCTTCTGAAAGCAACCCACAGTTGGTCCAGATTGTGCCGCCTAACGAAGTAGTGGTAGTGATCGCCTTTGAGTTAAAACTGGGAAACCGCGCGGGGACGATGAACCTGTGCATTCCCTATAACGTAATCGAACCGCTGATGGAGCAGCTCTCCAGCCAGAACTGGTTTACTCCTAGCAAGCACGTGAAGAGCAAAGAGACCGAGAAACAACTCACGCGCGCTCTCGAACGGGCTCCGCTGGAGCTTACGGGCATTCTCGCTGAAACAACAATTACAATGCGAGACCTGGTCTTCATGTCCGTGGGTGATGTGATCGTCACCGAGACCTCGGCCAGCACTCCTGTCGCTGTGTGCATCGAGGGAGAACGTAAGTTTAGTGCTCACATCGGCCAGTTCAAAGGCAATCGGGCCCTCCGCATAATATAAGTAAGCGATGGGGTCGGGCTTGGCACCTCTCGATCGCATCGCAGCGGCACGATGCCCGCGTCGGCGAGCGATCCACTTACGTACGATGTGGTGGGCAACACCTGGATCAAAGGGTGCGGGCCGGACTGCCACTTAAAATCTGTATGAACTGCCATTATGATGTCGGGGGCGTTGGTATGTGTTAATCTCGACCACGTTACTACAACTACACTCTAGTAACAACGCCGGGGGGCACGGAGTAGCCTGTTTGCGGGAACGAGCTTTCTAGTAGTTCCAGCTTGCCTCCCTCCTCGCGTCAACCAAGCCTGGGTTGGGGTCATTTCAGTGATCGGCGGCCTACTAAATCGCAAATGAAAAACGCGGCCCACGAGAAGTAGTCTCACATGGGCCGCGATCTCGATTTCCAAAGCTTGTTGCTGCCGGTCACGAGCGTTTATTTATTACGTTCGCGATGTGCGACTAAGCCGGGCTTAGCAGCCACCCGCGCCCCAGACGACAAAGAATGCTTCAACGTCGGAGCCGTCTACGCCACCGCTCTGGTCAACGTCAGCGCAAGGAGCGCTGACGGACCAGTCGCTGAAGAACGCTTCGACGTCGCTGCCGTCAACCCCACCGCTGAGATCGTAATCGGCCGCGCAAACCGGGCATCCGCCCCCGCAATCGCCAGCGACGGTGACCCACTGCTGACCGTCAATTGTGTTGAAGTCGATCGTGCTCGTGTTGCCTTGGTTACCAAGGTTCGGAGAGTTTTGATCAGGAAGGCCACCGATGACCTGATTGCTGGCAAAGTTGGCATCGCCGCCGGTCACGAACCCAGCGATCTTAATGCAGGAGACTCCATCCCAGCCGAGTTCGACCAAATCGACCTTAATCTCAAAGCCAGTTCTCACGTTCGCGGCATCGGTCACGGTGCCGTTGGTTCCCTGAACACCGCCGAAGTTGCTGTTATCGATGCTGAAGTTTAGAAGGCCCGGGGTGCCGGAGGGATTGTTGTTATCCAGCGCGAGGCTTTCGGCAGCCGCGCGAGGCGCGAAGTTGGTGTAGAGATTGCCGGTGAAGCCATCCTGGGGCATCGGGTCAAAGAGGTTGCTGTTGCAGACAAAGTCTTGTGACTTGAACGTAACAGGGTTGTAAGCAGACTTCAGACCGCCGTCGTAAGCACCGTAATCGAGCGCGCTGCCGAGACCGTTGACGCGCTTGCCGTCAGTGCGAAGGACCGCCGCGTCCATGACTTGATAGACGGGGCTGCCACCGGTCTTGATGCTCATCCAATAGTCGGCCGCGAAGCCGGTGTCGAAGGTGAGGCCGCCCATGTTGTTCAGGTTGCCGTAGGAGATGTCAACGTTGTTTGGGCTTGCCACGAGCTGATTCTGGCCAGCGGTCTCGCCGTCGGCATCAAAGAAGAGATTCAACTTATTGCCGCCTGAATCGCAAGCTGTTCCCCCGCCGTTCTCAAGGTTACCGGTGACGAGCACGTTCAGGAATCCGTCGGCGATGTAAGAATAAACGGCGTTGATTTCGCTACCGTTTGAGACGTCGCTGTTGCCCGAAGGGGGCGGGCAGGGAGCGTCAACTCCACCGACGTTAACGTTGTTCAACGCGATTTCAATGCCGCGATTGTTGCCACCTTCGAGAGTTCCTTCGCCGTTACCGGCTTGGTTGTTACCCATGTAGCCACCGTTACTGGTGTTGATTTCAGCGAAGTTAGGCAAGTATTCGACCGGGTTGTTACCCGCCCCAAACGTCAGGTAGAAATCGGGAGCGAAGCCCGCATCGAATGCAAGGCCGGTGAGGTTTCCCAGCGCGCCGAAGTCAACATCGGGGCTGCTGGTTGCGATGGGATTCTGGCCGTTGGTAGCTTCATCGGTGTCGATGAAGAGCTCGAGCTTGTTGAAGCTAGCTTCGGCGTTACCCGAGATGAAGATGTACAGATTTTCTGCATCTTTGGCCATGTAAAGGCCGTTGAGTTCGCTGCCATTGGCCGCTTGTGTGCCCGAGGTCGAGTTGCCGAATCGGGTGCGATTCAACTGAAGCGCTTTGGCGGTTCCGTAGCCAGCATCGCGGGTGCCATCGACGGTGGGGGTCAATGTCGCGAGTGAGGCAATCGCCGTTGAAAAGAACTGGTTGCCGCTAAAGTTGGCAAGATTCACTCCGCTCAGGTTTCCGATGAAGTTGCCAGCGCCGTCGCCGCCAAGGTTCGTGGTGCCAGCGGGAAGGCTGGGCAAGAACTGGTTGCTGGCGTAGTTGTGCCCACCGTTGTTGATGAAGGCCAGAACGCGGACATTACCGGCCACGCCGCCGAGCACGGAGAGGGGAATCTTGTACTCAGCGCCGGTTGTGACCGCAGCGGGATCACCACCCACGCCGTTGTCATCGCAGGGGTTGCTGGGGCCGGCATCGCCGAACCCGGTGGTGGTCGCATTGACCCACTTCGCAGCGCCATAGAGCGATAACTCAGCGCTGCTAGAAAACCTTCCATCGACTTGACCGAACGCGGCACCCGCACAGCAGGACAGAACGGCGGCGGTGACGATAGCTCTCTTCATACTCATTTTACTACTCCAGCTAAAGGTGACACTACTTCTCGAAATCACACAGACAGACAACCAGACCCGGAGCTCTGCGACCAGGGAAATCCCTGGAATAGGGAGGCCCCTGTACTTCGGCGTTGGTTACACTGAATGCTCATCGTGCCGCGTTAGCCGCTCGACGCCGTCGTTTCCAAACCGTCTGATTCGCAACGATCGAAACGCATTTCGATCAACTTTCATTCTTTGGCTGCTTAAAACGTGAAACTCACTTTAAACCATTTTTCCCTGACCCGATAACGTTGGGATTACCTCTCCCTTTTTATACAATAGAGGCCACCTGCGCGAAATGTGGAGCGACGGGCTGAACTCACCAATCCGCTCCACCATGTCACTGCAATGATTCAGAAACGTTTTCAAGGCAGCAGCGGTTCGCAACGATCGAAGGATTCGGTTAGCCAATAGGCGTCGTGGCACCAGTGTGAAACAAGCGAGTTCAGGCACAGAATCGAATCCGGACTGACTTTCCGGTCCGGCAAGCACCACGATTGCCGTCCGGGCGGATACCGGTTCCCAACCTGCTCGGATCGGCCCGGTGCCTCGGTTGATAGTACCTTCAGCAATCGAAACGAGACCGCCACCGCCAGCGTCGCGGCGTTTGCTTAAAGCGGTTTGTGCGGACCAATCACTCAAGGTCTGAAAATAGAGTAAGGTCTGAGAGTACAGAACGGTTCGCCGAAGAAACAAACGCTTACGCGGCCAAGGCGTTCACAGTGATGGCTACGCGAATGCGAGATCAGGAAATGCGCTCGGCATTTCCTATGCGCCATACTTTAACGTACAGCACTCGGAAAGCGGTGGAAATTTTGCATAGATTCGGGCACAGAAACAAAGAAAATCAATGGAAAGAGAGGATGAAACGTTTTGTAACGGTTACATCGATCGCGGTACCAGGGTCAGATGGTTATTCGGGCTCAGCGGGTGTGGTGCCATGCGGCCTATTCTCTTGGTTCAACCGCCCAGTCAGGGCGAAATGCCAACCAGAATTGCGGCCACTTGGAGACGGGAGGTCGATAGACGAAAATCTAAACTTGCGAACGTTCCGAGAACGTTTTGCTTGACACAACCACCCTAGTGGTGTTAGCGTATGGTCTTGTGGGAGTGCCAGCGATCGATGGAGCTCTCCAATCTGCCTACATTTTATCGCCGAATGTAAGCATTAAGGGGTTTTCGTAGCAGGGTTCTTGTAGCGGGCTGATTATGTTTGAATGCGGTAGTTTCTTGGCGGCCAAAGCCTTCGGGCGTTTTGTGGCGGTCGCGAGATCGGCGGAAAGCGGTACTTAATTTAGTTGGGAAGCGGGCGTGATGGAGATAAGAGCATCGGCGAGTGCCACGATCTATAACGTGGAGGAGCCGGTGCTGGTGGCGAGGATGCTTGTTTGCCGGGCAGCACTTTTGCCCGGGTATCAGTGTGCGGGGCGCACTACAAAGGAGTTCGTCGCATGAAACGTGTTGTAGAATTAGTTTGGAATCAGAGCGGATGCTTATGTTTTGGGCAGGTGGACTCAAGGGCGAATCGTCCTGCGAGGAAAGCGTTTACACTTATCGAGTTGCTGGTAGTCATCGCGATTATCGCGCTGCTTATCAGCGTGCTCTTACCCGCGCTGGGCCAGGCAAGGCGCGCCGCCCAAGACGTGAAGAATCTAGCAAACTTACGGTCAATGGGATTGGCCATGACGTCATACGCCAACGACTTTAAGAGTTGGTTTCCCGTAATGCCGATTCCGCCCAACTATCGCAGCCGCACGTTTCTCGACGGCCAGTTTGTGTATGGCGGCGTGGCCGGGTTGTTTAGCCTTTACCAGGTGGGCGATGGTGACTCAACCGGACATTACGGTTACCGCGGCTTGGCGACCAATCCCGACGACACTTTTTACTACACCGATCCCGGCCAGCCTAAGCGCAATGTCCCGGTGATGCGCGGCTATCTCGAAGGCCTTTCGGTGTTGGTGAGCCCGCGCGATAAGGAAGATCGTTACTACGGGTTTCCGTACAACACCACCCCGGTCAACAGCTCCTATACCGCGGCACCGTTCAAGATTCCCAAGCCCCCGGGCAGTGAACGAGATGTAATATCTTACAATATCTCCTACCTCTACATCGCCGGAATGAAGACGGACGAGCCCAATATCGTGACCCCCGCGCCCGTCTGGGGTGATGAGACCAACGGGCCGGATGTGAGCACGCTCGCGTGGTACGGCGGGGGCTCGCCCGCCGCGTTCGAGGCGTACGGTCGCCCTGCCGGAGCGACCGGGCCAGGGGCGTACGCTCCGGTAGATAATCAGGGCAAAAATGGCGGCTCGTTCGTCTTCACAGACGGCCACGCGGAGTTCCTGCGCAGCTCTCCCAGTGAGCCCTTTGAACGCTCAGAGATTATCCAGAATATCTTCTTTTCCCGCGATACTCAGCGATTTCCCAAGAGTATTAACTGCGTGGATCGTCTTCGTTCCGACAAGGTGCAGACCATCGACTGAGCTGCGGCGAAGCTAACGCGTTGATTACAAAGAGCACGCCGGGGGGCGTGCTCTTTTTTTGTGCCGTGGTGGTAGTGGCAAAAGTTAAGCTCTAGCGTGCCACCGTACGTAATCATGGATCATCCTCACCGTGAATCGCCGTTCTCCACGAGGGCTGGGGGTTTATGCCCGTCATCGGGCACCGCGTACTACTCTTGGCTGGAGCGTAACTGAGGTCGGTTAAGACGTAAATGGCAGAACAAAGCATGAGCGGCCCGATAGCACCAGTCGACATCAACTCGCTTTCGCTGCCCGATCTGTGGGCTAGGTTCATGCAGACCGGGTTGCCCACCCGCCTCTTCGAACTGGCGAGAGATGAGGATTTGGGGAGCTCTGCTCAGGCGAGTGAACGGTGGGGCGTTCGGTCGTTGCGGGGTAGCGGAGACGTGACGACTGACGTGTGTATTGATCCCTCGCTCGCGGCGGACGCGGCGGTGGTGCTCCGCCGCGGCGGAATCGTTGGCGGCCTGGAGGCAGCTCCGGAGTTATTACGATTATTCTCGCCCGCCTGTGAGATTATAAATTTACACTTCGATGGCGAGCGAGTGAAAGACGATACGGTGGTGGCCAGGGTGCGGGGGCCGATGGACGAGGTACTTGGGCTTGAGCGTACATTACTTAACGTGCTGGGGCGATTGTCAGGGATTGCAACGCGGACGGCGCGGTTTGTTGCGGCGTTGCCGACGGACACGCGCGCCAAGATTTATGATACCCGTAAGACAACGCCGGGGCTCAGGGTGCTGGAGAAGTACGCCGTGCGGTGCGGGGGGGGCATGTGCCACCGCTTGGGGCTGTATGACGCCGTTCTGATGAAAGATAATCATCTGGCCAACGTAAGCAACTCTGGGTTGGCTGAGTTCGTTCTTGCCGCTTCCAAGAGGGCGCGGGCCAAGGG
>Ga0163155_10006998_pt1 | contig 10741 bp, 7 predicted proteins | sample OliLakLV19SP4G1_FD_148611 | JGI IMG/M metagenome (GOLD analysis project Ga0163155, IMG submission 148611) | Freshwater microbial mat bacterial communities from Lake Vanda, McMurdo Dry Valleys, Antarctica - Oligotrophic Lake LV.19.SP4.G1 | ecosystem: Environmental > Aquatic > Freshwater > Lake >...
CATCGAGGGAGGTGATGGTAGTGCTGACCTCACCGAGATCAACCTCCGCATCACCCTCGTACATTCCCTCAGAAAGCATCTGGCTCATGGCTTGCGTGCCTGCTCTCCCAAACTTTTGGCAGCTAAACTGGCGACCGATACCGCGACTAAGGCGCAACTCGTAGGCTAGCGAGCCTGAGCTTTCGATAACGACGTGCGCATAGTCACTACTACCAAGAATAGCCTGCGGGCGACGCACCAACAGCATCTCTGGTTGACTGACCCCGTCCTGAAAATTTATCTCCAGTGCAAACATTTAGATTAATTCGCCTTAAGCTCTCGCTCACGAGTTACCCAGTGTAGCTCGCGATATACCTCGCGAACCTCTTCGTCCTTTTCCTGCTCGAAAGCTTTAAAAACAGATTGAAGCACAGATAGATCATTTCGCCCCTTAAGGGCGCGCACGGCTCCAATTCTCACTACTTTACTTTGATGACTTAGGAGCGCGATCAGTTCAGGACTCGGCGTACTAGGGCCAAACCTGGAGAGCGCAAGTGTAGTTAAGCTTTCCTGATTAGCTTCCAGTAAAATCCTTAGAAGCGATCCCTCAGACGCAAAGGGAGAGAGCACCTCCAGAGCGTATTCAACCTGTTCTGAGGAGGAGATCTCCACCAGACCAAGGATTCCGATGGCTTTTATCAGCTTCTTTCGAAAATCCCAGAAGTAAGATTTCACCCACTCCAAAAGTCCCCTGGCTGGTGCGGAATCCAAGCTGCGGCTAGCCAAGGTGTCAAAGGCCGCTAGGGCAACTTCTGGCTGCGCAGCAATCGCACACATCGCCAACAAAACTCGTTCCGCCTGCGGCTCTGACCAATGTCCAACTAACGCCACATCCCCCAGTTGAAGCTCCCCTTTCGCGCCTCGCACAAGCGCTCCCTTTAACCCACGACTCAGCTCTGCCACATTCTGAACAGTAAGAACCTCGAGGAATATCGCCTGAAACGGTGGCACTATTCGCCTATTCAAAGTCTCTGTAGCCAACGCCTTGAGTAGATCGCTATCAGTCTCCGCTAGCTGAGACAAACCGCTAGAAAGCTCTCGTGGCGTCAACCGCTCAACCCTGACGCGAAGATCTTCCTCAAAGAAAGTTGCCAGACGCGCGTTAGATAACAAGAGTGACTCAAGAGAACGTTGCGCGAAATCTCTACCAGTCAAAGCTCCCAGTAGCTGTCGAAGGGTTTCGACAAAAACAGCGCTTCCGCCTACCTCATCTAGCGCCAGCGCTGCCGTGATCTGCAGCGCCAAAAGAGGCTCAGACGTGAAAGCCTGCTTAATAGAATCAACCCGCTCAGCGCTGGCTTTTGAACCATCTAGCGCCGCGGCTAGCCAGGGATAGGCTGGGGAAGCAAAAAGATCTCGCTTCGACTGTTTCGAAACAGTTTCCCATTTGGCTAGCACTGCCCCTGCTCTCGCTAGGTTCTGCTTGCGAAGCGAGGCTTCAAGCTGCCTGAGCACCAGGTCACGAAACTCGCCCGGTTCAATTCTCGACAAGACCAGGGCTAGCGCCGAAATAGCCTGTGGATCGGTCGACGAGACTACCGTATTTAAGGTCTCCTGCCGCTTGTAAACGTCGGCCTCCTTATCTGCAAGAATCGCGAACGAGCCTTCGAGACCAGAGGGGATACCCGGTAGATCAATTCCCGGACCAAAACCTGAGAAGGAGCTGAGCAAGTAGATCAGCGCTATCACCACACTACCCGCTGCGGCCGGCGCAGCCAGCCATTTTAAGGATCGCCGTGGTGCCACCAGTGGGGGGCGCTTTGGCACGGGTAACGCTTCGGCGCCGGAGGGGGAAACTTGAGTCAGCTGTGTGGTGAGCCTAGAGGGGGATTTCGCTCGCTCCCTAATAGCGACTACAGTGCTGGGACTAACCACAGTTGTTGGTGACGAGAACCGCGAGGTGCGGCTGGACGCACTTCCGGTTCTGACGGCTTGCTGAAAGGAGTGCAAGAGATCCTCAGCATCGATGAATCGGTCCTCTGGGCGGGGTTCCAAGCACTTGCCCAAAATATCATCTAACCATTTTGGTAGCTCTGGACGAACAGTGGATGGCGCAGGTGCAAGCAATGTCTCTTCATTAGCACCAATCAGCGACACCTTGTCGCCTTGCATGAATCGTCCAGTAAACAAGCGGTAACCTAAGGCACCGATAGAGTAGACATCGCTCGCGCGGATCGGCACAGCACCGCTCCGCTGCTCCGGGGAGAGAAATCGCATGGTCTCCGCCGGAGGCAGGGCGGTTGTCGCCATGGTCTCGATCTCAAAGGGCCCTAGCAATCCGACCAACAAAACCCTCCCCGAGGGCTCAACATAAAAACTGTCTTCGCAGACGTCACCCAGAATCACCTCATTCTGATGGAGTGTCGCCAAGACCTGCAGTACTTCGACAAAGAGTCGCTGCAAATCCGTCGACTGAGAAAAATGAATCAGCGACTTTCCCTGAACGGCATCAGCAATCAGATAGGCCTTATGTGAATCATCCACGCCAAACTTACGCAGATAGAGGCAGGCCAGAGGTAGGCGTTGCATTATTTCTAACCGTCGAAGAAATATATCAGCGCCATCGGAGTCTATCGAAAGTGGGCAACGCAGCAGTTGAGTAGTCACCTCCTCTGCGGAAAAACGATCTTTCGCTCTAAACACTGTACCACTTCTGGTCGAGAATAGTTTCTCCCCGTTGATGACGAGATCATCAAACCTTTGATAGGTCAGGCGGGGATTAGATTGCTCCACTGCTTTCTTAGGCCTCCCCGCTCAAGACGCAATCTAAAACACCGACGCTCTCCATCGGTATCCGACTATCAAGTTCGTCGTAGGAAAGTGTGCGGTACCACTGCCGACTAGGCAGTTGTTTTCCCAAAAATTCATCGACGACCAAGCGGACGTCAGCTGAACAAAGTATTACGACTGGCAGGGCCCCTCGCTCTAGCACTGGCCCAAAGAGTGCTCCACTGGAGTTACGAAGCGCCAACTGAAACTCAGGATCTAATACTAGCCCAGCTCGGTAACTCGACTGTTCGTCGCTCGCCTCCCGGAGCAGCTCTTCAACTGTCGGAGAAAGAGTATAAGTTCTCAACACTCCACTTGGACCAAGCGCGCCCTGCAAGACCGTACGACTCAAGACTTTGCGGAGAAATTGATGAGCGCCATGCAAAAATGCCTGACGATTGTCAAAGGGCCCATGAGTGGCGGAGTACTCAGCTATCCCTTCCAAAATTAATTTGAGATCTCGCACCGGAACACGATCCCGAATGAGCCGTCTGAAGACATCAGCCAATTCTGCTGCCGAAATCAAGGCACTACTAAGTATTTCATCGACTAGCCCACGATGCTGCTGTCGCAATTCGTCCAATTGAAGTTTGATCTCGTCCACTCCCACCAACTCTTCGATAACTTCAACCGCGGCCGAGAAAGCTTCCAGCGCAAGAAACTGCGCCGGGCTAAGCACTTTTACTCCTAGCCGAACTAATCCCTCCGTCCCAAGCTCTTCGACCGCAACCCAGCAGGCGAGCGACGATAGATAGGGGTGCCGCGTCTCAAGCAAGTCCTTAATTCCAAGCAATCGACAGCTGCTCGGTGCGAGAGGGACAAAAAGTCGCTTCGCGTCCCACCATCCGTTACGAGCGCGTTGTTCACGAACTGCGACCGAGTATTCCGAGGGCTCTAGCGTTGCCTCACAATCCAACCGAACCGCCGGGAGGCTGACTCCCCGCTCCAAAAGAAACTGCTCTCGCAGTTGGTTGTAATATAGTTGAAATTCAGCAAGCCCCGCTTGAACTAGATCTCTTCCCGCCGAGCCACTATCGACCGCTACGACAATCTCTGAGACGTCCCAACGGGGTCGCCGCCCAGTTTCTGGGAGAGCGAACTGCGAAGCTAACCCGGCAGAGAAAAGCCCGTTAACTGCCAGCTTGGTTGAGCCGGCAATAGTGACGGTCCGTGGAATGAGCTGGGGATTTTCACTCCACTTCTTAAGTTTGGCGGCGGACATCATTAGTAGGCCGACTGCCACCACAAAGAAAGGTAAAAAGGGCAGGCCCGGAACTAAGGCGAGTACTAGTAAAACCCCAGCGGACATCGTCAGAATTCGTGGATCGCTTCCCATCTGCTGAAGAACGTCAGCACTGGTGCTTGTCCCCTGCGAGTCCTTCTCGGACACTCGTGTGACAACCAAACCCGCGCAGACCGAGATCAGCAGCGCGGGAACAATATTCACCATGCCATCTCCGATTGTCAGCACGCCGAAGCTGCTAACCGCGGAGGAGAAATCTAAGCCTCTTGAGACACCGATGGCCACTCCACCAATGGCGTTAATCATTACCACGATAAAGCCCGCGATGGCGTCCCCCTGGACGAACTTCATCGAGCCGTCCATTGCTCCGTAGAACTGAGATTCATGGTTGAGAGCATCGCGTAGCCGGATAGCCTCTTCTCGGGTTATGTTCCCAGCTCTGAGATCTGCATCAATCGCAAATTGACGTCCTGGGAGTGAATCCAAAGTGAAACGAGCTGCCACTTCTGCTACTCGCCCTGCTCCTTTGGTTATCACGACAAAATTAACAATCGCGATAATGGCAAAGATTATCGCTCCCACCACAAAATCATCTTGCACTACCAGCTTACCGAAGGAGCCAATAATTTCACCCGCCGCAGTATGGCCAGAATCTCCGTAAAGCAGGATCAATCTGGTTGAGGAGACATTAAGCGAGAGTCTAAACAACGTAGTAAGCAGTAAAATTGAGGGAAAGGCGTAGAGCTCTTTCCAGTCACTGACAAACAAAGCCATCAAGATTAAGATCAGCGAGATGACAAAATTGATTACTAGCAGAATATCGAGAGCGTAGGTCGGAAGCGGGACTAGAAGGAGAGTTACCAGGGTCAGGATCAGCGCGGAAAGGAGAAATCCCTGAGGCCCAATACCTCTAAAGGAGTGACGGATCAGGGAGAAGAACCGAATAATACCTCGCATGATCTCTCATAAAGTCGCAAATTTTAAACCCAAGCGCGGCAGACGGCCCAAACTACACCGCAGTTTCCTGACAAAGAGAGCGATCTACATCGACGTGAAAGCTCCGCTCAATCGAACAATCAAACCCGCTAACAGCAGCGCAAAGAATCCAGCGAAGACGGTAGCCAGCGGACCCGTCGCTTTCACGGGCAATGCGGCGATACGTCCCTCGACCTGTACCTGCCTCTGAACCATCACCGCATCAGCCAGCTCTTGAAGCTGTTTAGAGATTTCGCCACCGTGTTTGGCGCACTGGCCCAAAAACATGAAGGCGTGCTTTACCTCGCCCATGCCATTGACTTCCGCGACCTCTGCTAGCGCTTCGTCCAGCGACATACCAGATCTAACAAGCTTCTCCACGTGGAGAAACATTTCAGTCACTGGATTATGCGCTCCCCGCTCCCGCGCCATTGTCAAAATCTGCGAGATACAGGGGCCGATGTCTAGTGAACTACTAACACCGATGGCAACTTGTTCAATTACTAGCGGCAGAAAATAAATAGTATCTTCCCGGCGGTTACGGATCTGGCGCTCTAACATGGAGAGCGGTAACGAAAATCCAACGAAGGCACCAAAGATGAACCCAACTGTGATCAGCGCTGGTTTATCCATGATGAAGAAAAATGCAGCGAAGGAGGGTGTCGTAATAATCGGCGCTATAATCTGCAGACGGGTGAAGCGCTTACGATCTTCTGCGGTAAAATACCCTGCCCGAAAAAGCTTGATCCCGATGTCTTCTTTGCGTGATTTAGCTTTAGGTTTGGAGGACTTCCTCTTCAGTGCTTCTACCTCTGAGGGATCTCGTCCATAGCGATCCGTGCTGACACGCTGGGCTGAACCCATTAGGCCCTTGACGTCCTGTGCCCCACGTTTTTTTCCAGCACCACCGTACATCACAAACGCCACGGCACCGAGACCAGCGATGCCGATGACTACAACTAAAACAATAATTAAGCTGGTGACGCTCATATCTTAATATTCGTCACTTTCCCTGACCAATAAAACCCCAAAATAATTAGGGAAACTCCCCATTGTAGAATGTTTATACCGGAGGGATCTTTGAGGGCCGGTAACACTAGCTCAGGCTGCACAAAAGTGATGTAGCCCATTAACAGGCTCATGATCAGAGCGATCGCATACATTGAGTTTTGTTCGAGTCCAACAGCGGCTACCGCCTCGTCACGAAATTGCTGGCGCTTTCTGACCTGTTTCGCCAGACGTTCCAGTGTGGATGACAATTGCCCGCCTACTCGCTTACTTAGCAGTAACGCCTGAATGAATAGTTCTAACTCCGGATGTCGAATATCCTCGCCAAAGGCATTAATCGCCTGCTCCTCCGTCAATCCCAGGCGCAGACGATCAACTAAGAGCTCGACCTCCGCTCGCATAAGTGAATCAACATCCAAACCTTTAGCGGCAGCCTCAAGACCTGGAATAGTGGCCATTCCAGTCTTTAGTAAACTGACGTATTGCAATAAAAATGGGGGGTAATCCTTATCAAAAGCCTTAAAGCGCTTATTGATTGCCCGTTCCAAGAAACCGTTGACGATTGAAGGTACCATCAGCAGAGTCAGCACCTTTATCGGCGTATTTCCAAACTGCAACGCCGGAAGCATCGCCACAATCGTAACGGCTATCTGAATTGCTCGGAATTGATAATCGGTGATCGCCCAGCGAGCGTATTTTAAGCGTCGCGTCAGAGTATTTTTCGAAGCGGCACTCATACCGCGCGTTTCCTCGCCCTCTGCTGCCGCTGCGATCGCTAAACTTTTCTTGGTGGAACGATCCTGAATCTCACCGGCCTTTTTAGCCTGCCGCTGAGTTTGCACCATCGACCGCAGAGAATCACTCACCTGAGCTGCCTGTTTCCGAACCTCTCGATCGTTCGAACCTCCCATCGTCAAAAAGACAACGGTGAGGCCAACCGCGGCCATTAACACCACCAGAACGACAAGAAGCACTGTCAGGTCCATACCTCTCCAGATCCGTTTCGGGGTACTACAAAAGATACTGCAAAAAAGATGGCGCTAGACTTACGCCCTAACGGCTCGTAATCACCTCCGAGGAGTGCGCCCCGGAGATATGGGAGAAGGTCAGAAATTCTGGAGCGTCTCCCAACACGATACCGTTTCTCTCTAACACATGTTCAAAGTTGCTAGCCCAAGACTGAACCTGCCATTTGGGATTCTCGCCCTGCTCTACTAGCTTAAACATCGGTCGCACCTGAATGCTACCTTCTACATAATGCCCGACCTCGATGACTTCGGCTAGGCGTACCCTACCAGAGGATCGCTCTCGGCACATCCAGATGACGACATCTACGGCCAGCGCGATTTGCTGACGAATGATCTCCATCGCTACACCGCGCTGAGCTCGACCCAGGAGACTCTCCAGTCGAGTCAGAGTTTCGCGAGCATTTCTTGCGTGAATGGTCGACATTCCGCAATGCCCGGTCTGAGCGGATTCAAGAAAGGCCTCGGCTGCTTCAGGTGAACGCATCTCACCGAGAATTACTCTTGAGGGACACATTCGGAGCGTTGTCTTAATATGCTCCTGCAAACTAACCTCACCCACGCCCTCGGTATTCGCAGAGCGCGAAACCAAACTCCGATAATACGGATGTCGGTAGTTTAGCTCCGGGGTATCCTCAACCCCGATAATTGATTCATCCGCACGGAACTGTGTTCCCAAACAACGCATCAGCGTCGTCTTTCCGGTTCCCGTTTCACCGGCCACCATAAAAGTGTGTTCGCAGGTCCGAACCAAGGCTGCCAAGTAATTCACAATCAGTGGCGGCGCCACCTGATAACTGACTAGACTCTCTAGGGTCGTCTCTTGAATTCGTGGAACTCGGATAGTGAGAAACGGCCCGCGCTGTCCGCAAACACTCTCATGCACACAACAGAGCCGCTTTCCATCGGGAAATGACGCGTCCACCGTGTGTTGCTGATTGGATAAGCTCTTTCCGAGTCGAAGCAGCAAACGATCAATGAATGACCCGTAGGCCTCCTGACTTGGCCAGTGCAGACCAGTCGTTTCGCTAATCTTACCCCGCTGCAGTACTACCGTTTGGTAGTCGTAAACGTGGACGTCAGTCACCTCAGGGTTGTCGATCAGCGGTTGAATTACGCCCCAACCTAATAAATCTTTTTTCAGATGGACGATGATCTCTGCACGGGTCACATCATCAATTACGTGCCCCCGACTTAGGCAAACTTTATCTACCGCTCGCGCAATATCGTCTTCATTAATTTCACCATCGACAACAGTTTCATCGTTGCCAAGTTCCCGTCTAGCCTCTCGAAGAATCGCGTTAGCTAACGGAGAAAGCGAGGAGCGCGTGCCTCCTGTTCCCCCGGAGCTACCGGGGCGAGAACGACGACGTTCATTCGACTCCTTAGTAGCCGCCAACGGATCCGCCGTAGCCTGACGTGACCGGGTGGAGAAGAGATCAATTAGGGTATCGCGATCAGATCTATCCGACATGTTACCAAAAACCCCTGAGCTAACGTTAACTCCCGCAGGAGTCGAAAACTGCTCGTTTCTTCTGCCAAACTAACTACTAAAACTGACTGGACGTATTTAGCCCTCGTCCTCCGCCTTTTTCCAGCGACGCCCTTGCAGAACATATTTTACCTGCCGCCCCGTATTGGGATCCTGGACATACATCACACCATCGGGCTCTGGCTCAGCGTTAGCTCCCGCTTGCTCTGCTTGTGGAAACAGATCGTTTAGGCTGATCGGGTCACTATCAGGTCGTGTAGCGCCGGTCTCTTGATCGCCAACCAGCGAAAGACTGAGGGTACCCACCGAACGAGAGAGCTCAATCTTTTTGGAGTCCTTCTCAGTCACAAGTAGGGTGACCGTGGTTGAGTCGCCTGATTTTTTGGCGGCAGCACCATCGGCGGAGGTTGCTCCACCAACGCTCAGAATCTTCGAAAACGGTACAATTGTCGCTACTTTCTTTTGACCGCCCTTTTCGACATAAGTAAAAATTACGTCAACCCGTGTGCCGGGCCTCGCCCAACCCTCAACACCTGAACGAGAGTCCACGGTAATGGTCACCGCGCGATAGCCTACAGGAATATCCTTAATTACCTGACTCAGCGGTTGAGCATCAGTAATGTCATCGCGGCGAATCGCTTGGCTGGGCTGAATAATACTTTTTGAATATTTACCAACTAGAGTAGCTTTATCTCGCGCGAGAATTGCTCCCTCCGGAATCTGATCTGGACTCACATCCTGATCGATAAACATCGTTGGCAACAACGATGTATCCTTCTCAATGCGCTGTGCCGCGTAGAGAATCTGTACTGTCGGACTAGCTGGTGTCGGGCTAGCAACAGCTACGTCGCTACCCTGAGGATCATTTGCGACGTTTGTGGGTGAGCTCTTCGAGAGCACAAAGAGAGTGACAACCAGCACGAAGATCACAGCGATCAATCCACCGACTAACCAGCGAACCTTTGCTGCATAAGAGTGAGCAGGACCCGAAGATCCAAATCGCGTTGCCATAACCTATGACTCCCGACCTCGAGATTACGAAATGTGTGTTTAACTGCCTCAGCCTAGGACCGTTACGATCTCTAAGTCCTTTTCTGAACAGTTAGTCGGCATTTCTAAACTTTAGGTTTAACCTTTTTACTAGCGGGGGGAAGTGCTCAGGAAAACTAAGTTTTCCTGAGCACTTCCCCCCACCAAAAACAGCTACTAAATTAGCCGCAAATTCTTACTTGTTCACACCCGAAGCAACCTTACTAAATGCGCTACTCATGTTGGTGGACATAGTGGTGATAATCGCGATCAAGGCGATAGCGATTAGAGCAGCCAGGAGCACATACTCCACCATAGTGGCGCCCTTTTCCTTCTTTTCATCTTTCTTCTCAGCTTCTTTCTTATTAGCTGCAATCTTGATTTCTTTCTTTGAGCTTTCCATCATTCCTCTCGGTTACTTGTTTCTCTTCCAATTATTGAACAACTACATGATCGTAAATCTGCGAGTAACCTATCGGCTACTCCATCAGAAACCCTTAGCGGGCTTTTTAACTAGCGTTCACCCTGACCAGCCAACTTTTACGCTAAAAATAGCGCGCGACACAACCGGTAAACTACCGGGGTCTACTGCACAGGTATCCCCTGGGTTAGCACAATTCATACCAGCAATATCGAGATATTTACTACTCTGAAGGAACTACACCGTCACCTGACTTACCCTCTGTCCCACCAGGCAGGAAGCGCTCCCACCAGTGGGCCCCAGTTTTACGTTGCGAACCGCCCTTTTCATCCCCTCGAGAGATGACTTGCAGGCCGACGGCAATTTCTTCTAGGGCGCTACGGGTAGACTTTTGACCCATACTATATAGCGTCCTACCGCTTCCCGGCCAAAGTGAGGCCTTGGGGTCAACTGGCACTGGAGGTAGCCTCCAAGGACGTTCCCCTAGGTGGTGCACCGGCTCCAGCTCAGCCTCAATTTGTGGCACCGCCAAGAGGGAACCACTGTAACCGTTAACGACAAAACTAAGCCGATCGGGTCCGACCACCAAAGTTTTAGCGTAGCTTAAGAACAGATCGAGTGCTGTCAATCCAAGCACGGTGTCATCAATCACGATTAGAACTTCGTCCGCGGCACGCATTAACGACCCTGTAGCAGGTCCAATTCGTCCACCCAGATCGATGATGATCACATCGTGCATG
>Ga0163155_10007001_pt1 | contig 10734 bp, 7 predicted proteins | sample OliLakLV19SP4G1_FD_148611 | JGI IMG/M metagenome (GOLD analysis project Ga0163155, IMG submission 148611) | Freshwater microbial mat bacterial communities from Lake Vanda, McMurdo Dry Valleys, Antarctica - Oligotrophic Lake LV.19.SP4.G1 | ecosystem: Environmental > Aquatic > Freshwater > Lake >...
AGCAAGATCTCCTGTGGCTCCACCTGCTCGACTATCTCGACCAATTCATTCATCAACGCCGCGTCAATCTGAAGTCGGCCAGCGGTATCAAGAAGTAATGTGTCGAAGCCGCACTTCTTGGCATATTCTCGGGCGTTCTTGGCGATCTCTACGGGCGACTGGTCCGGCGAGGAAGGGAAAACCTCGACGTTCAATTGAGCACCGAGGGTCCTTAACTGTTCAATTGCGGCGGGCCGGTAGACGTCTACGGACACCATCAATGGACGGCGCCGCAAATCATCTCTGAGGTATTTGGCAAGCTTTCCGCAAGAGGTCGTCTTACCTGAACCCTGGAGCCCAGCCAGCATTATTACCACCGGAGGCGCGTGGTTAAGATTTAACTCCTCCTTAGCGCCCATCGCTGCCACGAGCTCCTCGAAAACGATCTTAATGACCATCTCGCCGGGACTGAGGCTCTTCATGACAGCCTTGCCCACGGCTTTGCTGCGCACAGCTTCACAGAACTTCTTAGTCACCTGGAAATTAACATCGGCTTCGAGTAGAGCCACCCGGATCTCTTTCATCGCTTCATCGACGTCTTTGTCTGTCAGCGATACTCGGCCGCGGAGCTTCTTAAAGGTGGATTCGAGCTTTTGTTGGAGTGAATCGAACATTTCGTAATTACTGCTGCTTCTTGGGCTCGATCTTCTTCAGGGCTTCTTCGACGTCTGAGACCGAGCAGGGGTGTACGATAAATGAGCTAGCGCCAGCGCTCATGGCTGCCATAACGTTTTCTCTTGAAGATTGGGAGCTGAAAATAATAACGGGTAAGGTTTTTAGCGCCATGCTGCCACGAATCTCGGTTAGTAACTTGAGCCCATCCATCTTCGGAAGTTCAAAGTTTATCATGGCGCAATTAAACTTTTTTCGTTTGAGGGCGTTAAGAGCGGCCTCTCCGCCCTCAATCGACTCCACATCTCCGGCTTTATGGCCTAAGCTAGAGAGGATTGTGCGGAAGGTCCGAATCCGGGTCATGTCGTTGTCAACAATCAGGAATTTCATAGAGCAGATCTTTACGGAGAAAAAGTAGTATTACTGATAAACTAGATGCCAATTGTAAATTTTGGACGCTAGTATGTGACATAGCTTCGGAAGGCGCAAACACCTCTCAATAACTGTATAACCTTAATTAGTTTCGCTAATACATGGCTAACAAGCTCAAACCTAAGCTGCTCTCCCCAGGCGATTTGGTGGGAGTTATTGCTCCAGCATCGGCAGTCTCCCAAGAAAAACTGGACAAAGGGATAGGTGAACTAGAAAATCGGGGTTACCGCACGAGGGTGGTGCTCAGCCCCACTAAGAATTTTGGGATCCCCAATTCCCACTTCGCCAGTGATAACGCGGAGAATCGTGCTCGAGCTTTTAACGAATTGGTCTCGGATCCCGAGGTAAGGGCGCTGTTCTGTGCTCGGGGAGGCTTTGGAAGTCAGGAGCTTCTACCTCTACTAGATTTTAAGGCCATAGTTTCGGCGCGCAAGCCGCTAGTCGGTTTTTCCGATCTAACCGCTCTTTTGGCTGCGGTGACCTTTAGTGGCTCACTTCCGGCAGGGCTGGTTACTGTCCACGGAGCCTGTGTAGGAGTAGAGTTTGCAGACTCAGGAGCGGGAAACGAATCTCAGCAGAGCGTCGATGCGCTGCTAAATCTGCTGGCTCAAGAAGCGCAGCACTCCTGGAGTTTTAAGGAGTTGAGAGCGCCCCTCCCGGGAAGTGTTAAGGAAGGTGAGATTATCGCTGGTAACCTGACGATGTTAGTGGGCCTGTTGGGAACTCCGTGGGACTTTGACTACAGCGGGAAATTTCTGCTGCTCGAGGAGATTAACGAAGCGCCCTATCGAGTGCACCGAATGTTGACCCAGCTCAAGCTCGCGGGCAAACTTGAGAGCTTAGCGGGTTTGATTTTTGGACGCTTTAGTCGTTGCGAAGCAGTGAATAGTGTCAGTATCGATGACTACTTAAAAGAGAGCGTCGGGCTCATCTTTTCTTCAACCAGCTTTCCCATTGGTATGTCGCTAAGTTTTGGGCACGAGGGACTGAACCTACCGCTACCGCTAGGTTGTCGAGCGGCCTGGCGGGGACAAGAGCTAGTACTAACGGAGTCTCCCGTCGAGGCAGCCTAGCTGCTCGGTATCAGATTCGAAAAAAATAAGGAGTAAGTGTTAGTGGATTGGTCGCAGGTCGAGGCGTGTTTAGAGGGAGCGGTGGTCGTCACCGGAGAGGGAAAATCTCCCTCTCGAGAAACAGCGCCGGGAGCGGTGCTGCTTGTTGGTCGAGCTGGAGAAGTTCTTTTTCATAAAGCTTTTGGCTGCCGCTCGTTGCTCCCAGAAAAATCTGTAGCAGAACCTAATACAGTCTACGACATTGCTTCACTCACTAAGGCTGTTGTTACCACGACCTTGATCATGAAGCTCGTGGAGCATGGTAAATTGGAGCTCGATGCGCGTCTTTCCAGGATACTCCAGACTTTTGGAACTCTAGGGAAGGAGCAGATAACGGCACGGCAACTTCTAGCTCATTGCTCTGGGTTATCTGCTCACGAAACTTTTTACAAACAGATCGCGAAGTCAGACGCCACGGACAAAGCTGGCATCCTAAAGAGCCGTGGCGCAACGGAGGTAATCTATAACGAGATTTTCCGCATGCGCCCTGAGAATCCAGCGGGCAAGGTTACTAAGTATAGCGATGTTGGTTTTATCCTGCTCGGTAACCTGCTTGAAGTGATGAATGGCGGTAAGCAGCTGAACCGTCTTGCGGTAGAGCAGGTTTTTGCGCCCCTTAAATTGCGGAGCACGGGCTACATTGATCTGACTAAAATTCGTCGCCGAGGAGTGACTCCGGTGACGGATGTGATTGCTCCCACGAACAACTGTCCGTGGCGTAAGTCTTTGATTTGCGGCCAAGTGCAGGATGAGAATGCCTGGGCGATGGGTGGAGTGGCAGCGCACGCGGGAGTGTTTTCCACCGCGCAGGATCTCCATCTTTTTGCGACAGAGATGTTGCGCTGCTACCGGGGAGAGAGTGGTTTTGTCGATCGAGATGTGGTGCGACTTTTTTGGCAAAAAGATGGGGCAGTTTCCTCCAGCTCCTGGGGTTTAGGGTGGGACACCCCTTCTACCGAGGGAAGTAGTAGTGGACGGTTTCTTTCCCCCAATTCCGTAGGGCATCTCGGCTATACTGGTTGCTCCATCTGGATTGACCTAGAGCGAGAGCTTGATGTCATTTTGCTTACCAACCGAGTTCACCCTTCAGCCGAGAATCAATTGATTAAACAGCTCCGGCCCGCGGTACATGACCGCGTTTTGGAGACTCTGGGGTTTGGTAGTTAGTAACGGGTCGCCGATGAGCCAGTATCCAGGAATAGACTATTTAAAATCCTTAGCTCATACCGAAGGTGGACGTGATTTTGGTCTCGAAACACCAAGAAAGCTGCTGCAACAGTTAGGAAATCCACAAGACGCAATTCCGGCCGTGCATGTCGCTGGGACCAATGGCAAAGGCTCTGTCTGCGCCGTAACCTCGGCGATGTTGATCGCGGCTGGCTATTCGGTTGGACAATTTACTTCGCCTCATCTGTTTCGTGTTAACGAGCGGTGTGTTGTGAATGGAAAACCGATTGAAGATGATGAGTTAGATCGCGCGCTACAGACAGTCCGTGATGCTGCGGATAAAGTCGGAATTACGCCATCTTTTTTTGAATTGGTAACTGCGGCGTCCTTTCTGGTATTTGCGGAGAAAAAGCTGGAGCGTCTGGTGATCGAAGTGGGATTGGGCGGTCGCTTAGATGCGACAAATTTGATCTCCCGTCCGATTGCCACTGTGATCACTGGTATTGCGCTCGATCATGTGGAAATTCTTGGCGATACGCTCCCCAAAATTGCTCGCGAGAAGGCGGGTATTCTGAAAACGGGCTCCCCAGCTTTTGTTGGTATCGTAGCTGAAGAGGTTAGAGGAGAGATCTGTCGAGTTGCGGCAACGGTGGATGTGAAGCCGGAGTTTCAGGAGCAAGATTTTAGTTGGTCGTGTGGGAAGCTGATTTCTCGCGATGGTGAAATTGGTCTCGATCTAACTCGCCGCGCCTTGCGGGGACAGTATCAAGAACTAAACGGCGTTTTAGCAGCCAGGGTCTGTCAGGCGATCGGCATTTCAGCCGATGACATTCAGCGTGGCCTGGAGATCGTCCGCTGGCCCGGACGGCTGGAGCTAATTACTTCGGTAAGTGGTGCACGATTTCTGTTGGATGCCGCTCACAATTTGGAGGGCGTACGGGCACTCGCTGCCTACTTACAGTATGCGCTAGGGGCTGAGTTAAAGGGGGTCACTAAACTAAATGTAGTGCTGGGAGTATTAGAACGTAAGCAGTGGAAGGAGATGCTCCGCGAACTTTCAACGAGCCTAACCCAACAAGCGCGGGAGTTTGGTTTTCAGCTAAGCTTTCTCCTAACCGCCTCCGACCACCCACTAAGCGTGAAGCCCACAGAGTTGGTCAACTATCTAGGTGCCGGAACCCCACTCGCCGATCCCCGCTCCTGGTTGCTCAAACAAACCGAAACTGCCACACCTACGTCTCTGACCATTATAGCTGGCTCGATCTACCTACTGGGCAGCCTCCGTCCGGTGCTGACCGAACACTTTTCCACTTTAAAATAAAGTAAGTTGCAAAAAAATTGCAGGTTGGGGAGCAGGCCCTTTTATTTCTCCGAAGCCAGGGGAGTGAGTGCTAATGCACAGTTGGGACGATGGGCTTTGCTTCGCTCGCGCCGGATTTTACTTTGAGCGCTAGTTTCCCATCGGCTACCTCCACCTGAATGGCAGTTCCGTCTATAATCTCGCCGGAGATAATCGCTCGACCGATCTTGGTCTCAATCTGGCGTTGAATGTAGCGCTTTAGTGGACGGGCACCGTAGACGGGATCGTAAGCTGCTTCCGCGATGAAGTTTTTAGCCTGTTCACTGAGAGCTAGGGAGATGTTTCGATCGGAGAGTCGCTTTCGCAGCTCTTCCATCTGCAGCTCGACTATCTGAGTGATCTCCGCCACCGACAGCGGTTTAAAAAGTATTATGTCATCAATTCGATTGAGGAACTCAGGGCGAAAATGCCCTCGCAGATCCCGCATTACGGCATCGCGGCTGTTCTCTCGAATCTCTCCCTTCTCGGTAATGCCAGTCAGCAAATGCTGAGAACCGATGTTCGACGTCATGATTACAACGGTGTTTTTAAAATTAATCAGTCTCCCCTGAGAGTCTGTTACTCGTCCATCGTCAAGGATCTGCAGGAGCACGTTAAAAACGTCACTGTGGGCTTTCTCGATTTCGTCGAAAAGGATCACGCTGTATGGTTTGCGACGAACGGCTTCCGTAAGCTGACCACCCTCCTCGTAACCGACATACCCGGGAGGAGCTCCAATCAATCTAGAGACCGAGTGCTTCTCCATGTATTCACTCATATCTAGGCGTACCATGTTGTCTTCAGAATCAAAGAGCGATTCTGCTAACGCCCGAGCGAGTTCCGTTTTCCCGACACCTGTGGGTCCCAGAAAGACAAAGGAGCCAATCGGGCGCTTTGGATCTTTAATGCCAGAGCGTGCGCGAATCACGGCATCGGCTACGAGCGAAACAGCTTCATCCTGACCAACCACTCGTTCGTGCAAGATCTCGTCAAGCCGCAGGAGTTTTTCCCGCTCGCCCTCTACTAGGCGGGTTACTGGAATGCCGGTCCAACGAGCCACTATTTCAGCGATCTCATGATCCGTGACTTCTTCTCGCAAGAGGCGCTTGCCCTCCTGTTTTTGGAGCAAGGCACCCTCTTCCGTCGCTAGTTTTTTCTCAGCTTGTGGAAGCTTGCCGTGTTTAAGTTCTGCGGCCGCGTTTAGATCGTATGCTCGTTCCGCTAGTTCAATGTCGCGTTTGATGTTTTCGATTGCTTCTCTAAGAACTTGAACCTTTTGAATAGCCCCCTTCTCGGCCTGCCACTGCGCTCGCATTGCATTGGCCTGATCTTTTAGCTCCGCGAGTTCCTTCTTCAGTACAGATTTTCGCTCTTGGCTAGCTTTATCCTTCTCCTTGGCGAGCGCGGCTTCTTCAATCTCGAGTTGCATGACGCGTCGGGTCACCTCATCGAGTTCGCTTGGCATAGAGTCCATGTCCGTACGAATCATGGCGCAAGCTTCGTCGACGAGATCGATCGCTTTATCTGGGAGGAAGCGATCGCTAATATATCGATTCGATAGTATCGCGGCAGACACTAGAGCACTGTCGAGAATCTTTACGCCGTGGTGGACCTCAAAGCGCTCCTTTAGTCCTCGTAAAATCGAGACAGTATCTTCAACTCCTGGCTGATCAACTACCACTGGCTGAAAACGACGTTCCAGAGCAGCGTCTTTCTCGATGTATTGTCGATACTCATCCAAAGTAGTGGCGCCAATACAGTGCAGCTCCCCGCGGGCCAACATAGGCTTTAACATGTTGCCTGCGTCCATCGCACCCTCGGCTTTTCCAGCGCCAACAATCGTGTGTAGTTCGTCAATGAAGAGTAGGATCTGTCCCTCGGATTTCTTGACCTCTTCCAAGACAGCTTTCAAGCGCTCCTCAAACTCTCCTCGATATTTAGCTCCGGCTAGGAGCGAACCCATGTCGAGCGAGAAGATCTTCTTTTCTTTCAGCCCTTCGGGCACGTCACCACGAACAATGCGTTGGGCTAAGCCTTCGACGATCGCAGTTTTTCCCACACCTGGTTCGCCAATTAAAACAGGGTTGTTCTTAGTTTTACGTGAGAGGATGCGAATTACTCGTCGAATCTCAGCGTCTCGCCCAATGACAGGGTCTAGCTTACCCTTTTGGGCATCGGCTACTAGATCCCGACCATAGCGCGTCAAAGCCTCATAAGTAGATTCGGGGTTGGTGCTCTGGACGCGCTGATTGCCGCGCACCTCCATTAAGACCTTCAAAAATTTATCTTTGCTAATCGCAAACTGCTGGAAGAGTTTGCCTGCGACTGACGATTGTCCCTCCTCAACGAGCGCCAGTGCTAGGTGCTCAACCGAAACGTATTCATCCTTAAGTCTAGCAGCTTGATCCTCGGATTTGATAAGAATCTGATTGAGTCTTTGAGTGACATAGACCTTCCCGGACTCCACTCCGGGTCCCGAAACGCGAGGACGTTTCTGTAGTTCACCCTCGATCGCCTGCTTGAAGCTCTCGACCTGGACATCCATCTTTCTCAGTAATCGCGGAACTAGGCCGTCATGTTGGTCAACTAGTGCGAGCAATAGATGCTCTCCATCGACCTCGACGTGCCCAAAGCGCAGCGCCTTCGTTTGAGCATCTTGCAGCGCTTCCTGTGATTTTTGCGTTAAGCGATTTGTGTCCATGCTAGCCTCTAGGGTTAAACGAAGACTCCTTCTGCAACTCCTCGAACAGTTCCTTCTCCCGATCACTCAAAGTTTTGGGAAGCACTACCTTCAACTCTACCAAAAGATCCCCACGCTCCTTCGAGCTCTTAGGAAAGCCCTTTCCTCTTAGCCTAAGTTGCTGACCACTCTGCGCCCCAGCGGGCACTTTCAATGAAACGGTACCATCTAAGGTTCGAACGTTAATCTTAGCTCCCAGCGCCGCCTCCCACGGAGCGAGAGGAAGCGCGGTCATAAGATCGTCGCCCTCGAACTTGTAGAGGTAGTGGGGGAGGTGCTTAATTCTAAGCAGCAGATCTCCCGGCTCTCCGCCGTTTATACCGGGGCTGCCCTGGCCTGCGAGTCTAACTACACCTCCATCCTTCATGCCTGCCGGGATCTTTATTTTGTAGCTTTTAGTCCGGCGTTGAGCGTCGCCGCTGCGAGTGTAGTCGACGGACTCCAAAGTAATTGTCCGCTCGCCCCCGCGAAATGCGTCTTCAATTGAGACACCGAGCTCTGCCTCACTGGAGCGACCCTTTTGTGAGTTGAAGCCGCTAGCGCTCTGTCCACCTACGCCGCCCTGTCCAAAGAGCATGCTAAAAAAGTCACTAAAGTCGCCACCGCCGCCACCAAAGTTAAAACCTCCACGCGGCTTGCCACGGGTCCCGCCATTACTCTCCTGGGAGAATCCGGAAAACATCTGCTCCCACTCCGGCGGGGGCTTAAATTCCTGCCCTGCCTTAAAGTTAGCGCCCAGCATGTCATAGCGCTTTCTTTTTTCGGGGTCTTTCAACACTTCGTAGGCTTCGCCTACGGTTTTAAATTTATCTTCAGCATTCTTGGTTTTGGAGACATCAGGATGATACTTGCGGGCCAGCTTGCGATAAGCCTTTTGGATCTCTTCCTGTGTAGCGCTGCGGTTAACGCCTAGAGTCTCGTAATAGTCCTGAAATTTTACGCTCACTGTGCTGTGATTGCCTCCAGATCTGATGTAATCACCGGTATGGCGATTGTCAAAGCAGTAGCCCATAAGTATCCATCTCTCAAATACCCTCGATGCTGGTAGACTCGCGAAAATTTCCCTTGCAATCAGAGTCTGGCGGTAGCGTTATACCTGTTCAGCAATACGTTTCTGAGTATTCTTGTTGTGATTGCTTCGCTAAGGAGTTCAGTTGTAGCTGCCGATAGAAAACTGGGGACTTTAGTGGAGTGTTTACGTGTAAGCTCGGGTGGTTCGGGAAGATTGATGACTCAAAAAAACAAAACGCCACAACATTCGTCGCCAAAGACTAGCAGCGAGAAATCCAAGCAGATCGATCCCAAAGAGATCCTTAGGTCGATTGAGAGCCTTGGAGCTGTCGCCGAACTGGCAGAGGGTGATGCAGCCCGACCAATATTTGGTACCACTCTATTTATCGCCTCTTGTCCAGTAGATACACGGTTTGGTGAGTTCACTGCGTTTGTCTTCCAGGATTTAATTCACAAGGGCTACATCGTCGCTTTGGCCAAGGGGGATATTCAAGAGGCCGAACAGCTTTACACTCGAATTCACTCTTCCTGCGTGACTAGTGAAACGCTACGAGGGTGCGACTGTGATTGCATTAAGCAGCTCGAAGGCGCTTTGCAGAAGATCTCGGAGAAAACAGCCGGAGTGTTGTTTTATCTAATTCAAGAAGGGCGTGGTGTTGGTTATGTCGCGAAGGCGCGAGATAGAATGCTGGTGCAGGCAGCACTAGATGAGATCTCTACCTTTGAGGCTTATCAGGCCATGGGGTTGAAGAAGGATTATCGCAACTACGAAAACATCAAAGCGATCTGCCACCTGCTGGGGCTAACAGCTCCCTTTGTTGTGTTAACTAACAACCCGGACAAGGTCGAAGCACTCAAGGCCTTAGGCCTGACCGTCAAGGGAGTCGAGGGTATTGATATAGATCCTGGCCCGTTCAATTTGGCCTATCTCACCTCCAAAGCCGCCAGCGGGCATTTAATCAAAAAGCATTCAGGCGAGGTACCGCGCAGAGCCATACCGCCAGAAGCGGTTGAGACGTTTAATCCCCAAGTTGTGGAGCAGGCGGGCAGATTCATCTTTGCGGCACGGTATTTTCTGCCGATGAAGCCCGTTGATGGGGAGATCTTGCTGACTAAGTCACAAATCCAAGCCTTTGAACGGACCCGTTCCCTGGCGCAATATCAGCAAGGCGAACAGCCTCTGATCGTCGGAATACGGGCCTCTCACGGTGAACGCGTATTAGTTAAGATAGATCGGAAGAATCTCGGCCGTTATCGCGAAGAGCATCCTACGGACGAATTAGTCGCCCTACTTACATCGCCTTACTGGTTTGCCGTTCATGTCTACTACGACATTGTGCGCTCACAGGAATTTGTCGTGCTGATGCACGGTTCTGAGCGTTACGAGAGGACGCCGGTAGTTCGAATTCATAGTGATTCAATCTTCGATCGATTTCCACTAAGAGATGTCTCTAACAGAGACAAACTAAAACAGTCAGCGCGAATGATAGTGGAGAACGGCTATGGCATGATTGTGCTGCTGCACGACGATGGGCGAGGTGCCGGATTTGGTGCGCATGCTACCGATCTTATGTATAGGAATGCGCGGCTATCTGAGACGAGTGAAGAGACCTACCAGCTTTTAGGGGTAGACTACGACTTGAGAGATTACGAGTCGGCAATGCAGCTGATCTGCCACCACCTACCGGATCGTCGACTCGAGATGATCATGAGCTCTCTCGAGGGTCTAGTGAAGAAGCATGAAATTCTTCTGGCCCTCAAAAAATTCGAGATCAAGGTCGAACGGTGGCATTTCCTAGAGAGTTAACGTGACGACAGATTTGCTGGGACATCAATTGCTAGCGCGCAGGATCGCCGAGATCCCTAAGACAGCACACGATTTTTCTGGCTTGAATCACCCGCAGGTTATTGATCTGTCGCAGCCGGTGTTAATTACCGGAATTGGTAGCTCTGCTTCGCACGGACGTTATCTGGCTCAGCTGATTAATTCGCGGCGTGCTGGTGCGGCAGAATTTCGCCCACTCTCTAGCTTCTTATCGGATTCCGATTCTTCGTCCGCTGAAAATAGCGGGCGCCAGCTAGTTCTCATCTCTCAGGGGCTTTCCCCTAATGCGCGGTTGGCCTTGTCGCGTCGTCAGAATTTTGCGAGCTGCGCCGTGTTGACCTCTGTGACAGAGGCAAGTGCAGCCCGCGCTCCGGAGCTTGAGAAACTTCGGTTGGAGCTGCTGAACGAACGAGTAACTCTATTCAACTTTCCGCTGGAGAACGAGTACCAGCTGCTG
>Ga0163155_10007003_pt1 | contig 10733 bp, 7 predicted proteins | sample OliLakLV19SP4G1_FD_148611 | JGI IMG/M metagenome (GOLD analysis project Ga0163155, IMG submission 148611) | Freshwater microbial mat bacterial communities from Lake Vanda, McMurdo Dry Valleys, Antarctica - Oligotrophic Lake LV.19.SP4.G1 | ecosystem: Environmental > Aquatic > Freshwater > Lake >...
CACTTTCAGGCGTTCCATGATCTCGCCGCCTGCATGCTTGTCTGCACCCGGCTGAAGTCGATTCGAATGCAGTTCTGAAACAGTCTCTTATTTCTGCATGAAGCGGCAGGGTTCCTCTCGAAACCTATGACCTGCCCCCCTGAAACCGGTCCAGGTTCCGAGTTAGATTCGGGGCCTTTGGATCCAAGGAAGGGGCGGACGTTATGGGCGACACGAGCAAGCGTTACAAGCCGGAGAAGATCGTCTCGATGCTGCGGGAGGCGGAGGTCGAGCTGAGCAGGGGCCAGACGATCGCGGCGGTGGCGAAGAAGCTGGGGATCACCGACCAGACGTACTACCGGTGGCGTCGGGAGTACGGGGGCATGAAGGTGGACCAGGCCAAGCGGCTCAAGGAGCTGGAGCAGGAGAACGCGCGGCTGAAGCGTGTGGTGGCGGACCTGTCGCTGGACAACGCCATCCTGAAGGAAGCGGCGCGCCCAAACTTCTGAGCCCGGCGCGACGGCGCGAGGTCGTGGAGACGGTGGTCCGCGAGCTGAGCGTGTCGGAGCGTCGGGCGTGTCGTGTGATCGGTCAGGCGAGGGCGGCGCAGCGGTACGGGTATCGGAGGATTACGGCGATGCTGCGACATGAAGCATGGGGCGCGTGGGATGTGAACCACAAGCGTGTGGAGCGGATCTGGCGCTGCGCGGGGCTGAAAGTGCCGCAGAAGCAGCCCAAACGGGGCCGGCTGTGGTTGAACGACGGGTCGTGCGTGCGCCGGAGTCCGGAGCGGAAGGACCATGTGTGGGCCTACGACTTCGTGCAGGACCGGACGCGGGACGGGCGGCCGTTCAGGATGCTGACGATCGTGGATGAGTTTACGCGCGAGTGCTTGGCGATCGACACGGCGCGGCGGATCACGAGCGATGATGTGCTGGAGCGCCTGACCTGGCTGTTCCCGACGCGCAGCGCGCCGAAGCACATCCGGAGCGACAACGGCCCGGAGTTCACGGCGAAGGAGGTCCGGCGGTGGCTGGGCCGGGTGGGCGTCAAGACGCTGTTCATCACGCCCGGGAGCCCGTGGGAGAACGGCTATGTGGAGTCGTTCAACGGGAAGCTGCGCGACGAGCTGCTCAACCCGGAGCTCTTCAACACGCTGCGCGAGGCGAAGGTCCTGATCGAGCGCTGGCGGGAGCACTACAACCGCGTGCGGCCGCACTCGTCGCTGGGCTACCGCCCGCCGGCCCCGGCCCCCGAGACCCTGCTTCCCGGGGCCGCTCGCGGGCTGCCGGAGCGAGACTCCGCTTCGCTCCGTCCCGCTCCGGCAGCCCGCGGAGAACCGGATAAACTAACTCTGTCGGTGGACTAAACCGTGGGGGCAGGTCAGTCCGACTTCGAGGGGATCATGAACCTGAAGAAGGACCAGGTGCTGATCGTGGACCTGGGCAGCAACGAGGACGCGGCGCGAGAGGCCGCGGCCGTGCTGGGCGAGGCGCTGCCGGAGCAGGAGAGCGGGATGGTGGTAATCTGAGCTCTGGGCGTTGCTCATGGCTTGACGCAATGAAAACGGACAGACCCTCCTCGATATACTCTGGGCCCGCAGGCCTCGGAGATTTGTCGAACGCGTTGGAAGGATCACATGTCTGGATTCGACGCCAGCTTCCGAGTTCTCACGGGGTATGACCCGTTCCCTTGGCAGCGGCGGCTGTACGAGCGGTTTGTGGGCGCGACCGACGACGAGGAGCGGTTTCCGCCGTGCAGCCTTCCGACAGGGCTCGGCAAGACGAGCGTGATGGCGGTGTGGCTGCTGGCGCTCGCGGCGACGGCGGATAATGAGCAACTCCGAGGCCGTGTGCCGCGACGCCTGGCGTATGTCGTCAATCGCCGCACGATCGTCGATCAGGCGACGCGCGAAGCGGAGAAGCTGCGCGAGAATCTCCAGAATGACAAGCTTCGTGAGGTCCATGCACAACTGCGCAGACTTGCGGGCGAAAGCGCCGGCGACCTGCCGCTGGCCATCAGCACCCTCCGCGGTCAGTTCGCCGACAACGGGGAATGGGCCGCGGACCCTACCCGCCCCGCGATCATCGTCGGCACCGTGGACATGATCGGCAGCCGCCTGCTGTTCAGCGGCTATGGCCGCGGCTTCAAGAGCAGGCCGCTGCACGCGGGCTTCCTCGGGCAGGACACGCTGCTGGTGCACGACGAGGCGCACCTGGAGCCGGCGTTTCAGACGCTGCTCGACACGATCAGGACGGAGCAGACCAAAGGGCGATGCCGGGACCCCCGGCCGCTGCGCATCATGCCATTGACGGCGACGCCGCGTGCATCTGGCGGCGCAGCGCCCTTCGAGTTGGACAACGAGGATCACGAGCACAGAATCATCAAGCAGCGGCTCGAGGCGAAAAAAACCATCGAGCTGCATTCGCTCGAAGACGAGAAGAAGACCGCGGAGGCCGTCGCCGTCCTGGCGCTAAGAAGGGCGGAAGCGAGCCCGGAGTCGGCGATTCTCGTGTTTGTCCGCAAGGTCGATGATGTGAAGAAGGTGGTCGATGCCCTCGGCAAGGCGAAGGGCGTCAACAAGGACAAGCAGATCGAGCAGCTCACCGGCACGCTGCGGGGCCTGGAACGGGACGCGCTCGTCAAGACGCCGGTCTTCCAGCGGTGCCTCTCGCCCGCCAATCGAGACCCGGCCGTCACACCGGAATCAGGGGCGGCTTTTCTGGTCTGCACCTCCGCCGGCGAGGTCGGCGTGGACATGTCGGCGGACCACCTCGTCTGCGACCTGACGACCTTTGACAGCATGGCCCAGCGCTTCGGGCGTGTGAACCGCTACGGCGAGCGCCATGCCATGATCGATGTCGTGCATCCCGACGACGATGGTTTCAAGAGCGATGAGGCGTACGACGCGCGGCGGAGGCTCACGCTTGAACTGCTGAAGAGGCTTGACGGCGACGGAAGCCCGAGGGCGATCGCCGCCCTTCCGCTCGACGAGCGCGCCGCGGCCTTCAGCCCGACGCCGAAGATCCTCGACACAACCGATATTCTGCTCGACGCGTGGGCGCTTACCACCATCCGCGAGAAGATGCCCGGCCGGCCGCCGGTGGCCGACTGGCTGCACGGCGTGGCAGAATGGCAGCCTCCCGAGACACAGGTCGCTTGGCGTGAGGAGGCGCAGTGGATCACGGGCGAGTTGTTGAAGGGGTACAAGCCGGATGATCTGCTGGAGGTCTATCCCCTCAAGCCGCACGAGCTGCTGAGGGATCGGACGGACCGTGTCTTCGAAGAGCTGCAGGCCATCGCCGCCAGAGAGCCGCAGTCCTCGGTGTGGATCACCAACGGATTCGGCGTCCGCGTCGCCTTGCTGAACGATGTGGCGCCGGCCAGCCCATCAACGGAGGACAAGAAGCGACTGATCGCCGATATCGCCGACGCCATCGTCCTTCTGCCGCCATTCGTCGGAGGGCTGAAGGGCGGCATGCTCAACGGGCTCTCCCTGTCGGCGGATGATGTGGCCGACCAATGGTTCGATGAGAACAGGGCGCAGCGTCGCAAGCGTGTGTGGGCCGACACAGATCGCATCGCCGGCTCGCCGGGGATGCGGCCTGTGCGAGCGGCGATCGACATGGGTGTTGATGCGGAGGAGGAGCTTGAAGAGGAGCGGGCCGGAGTCGAGGAGGATGGCGAGGCGCCGTGCGGACCGCCTCGGCCGCCAGGCCGCGTCTGGATGTGGTTCACGCGTCCGCGCTCGGCCGATGACGACGGTTCTCGCGTCGCCAGCATGCCCGTCCCGCTTGAGACGCACCTGAATGATGTGCAGGCTCATGTCGCCCGCATCGTGGGCGCCCTCGGTCTGACCGACGCACACGAGGGTCGGGCGTTGATGTTCGCCGCGGCGGCCCACGACCTCGGGAAAGATCGCGGTGTCTGGCAGCGGTCGATCCGCAATGACGCGTACCCGGAGAAGGTCCTCGCCAAGTCAGGGCATGGCCGCCCCCCGCGCGACCTTAGCAGGTACCGTCACGAGTTCGGCTCGCTGCTCGATGTGCTGTCGCCGGCCGAGAACAGTGGGCGACCGACGCAGCGTTGGGCCACGCTCGACGAATTCGAGCAGGACCTGGCGCTGCACTTCATCGCCGCGCACCACGGCCGCGGCCGACCGCACTTCCCGACGGAAGAAGCGTTCGATCCCGAGCGCAGCAGTGCGGCCGCGGCCAGGATCGCCACCGAGGTCCCGCGACGGTTCGCGCGTCTGCAACGCAGGTATGGGCGCTGGGGGCTGGCCTACCTGGAGTCCATTCTCCGCGCCGCCGACGCCGCCGCGAGCGCAGAGCCGTCGGAGACGATGGTTGACGCAGGAGCCGAGGCCGTCGCTGCGGCAGGAGACGCACGATGAGCCCTCGCACGCCGGAGCCGACGATCCGCGTCCATGTGGAGCCGACCAATCCGGGCCAGTTCTTCGCCTGCTGCGGCCTTCTTGAGCTGGCGGATCGGTTGTGGGACGGCGCCGCGGGATGGTTTGAGGACGGCCTGTTCTCCATACTGCCGACCTCAGCGCCACCAGCGGAGTGCGTACTCTCCGCCCTCATCGACATGACCCGCCGTGCCCCGCTCGAGCAACTGGACGCCGGAAACGATTGCTCTTCTCCGATCCGGCTCGGCAGCCCGTTCAACATCACGCTGGACTGGTGGCTCGACACTCGCGGCGGAGGCAACCGCCTCAAGGTCTGGGCGGGGAGCATGCGGTCGGTTCGCATCGCCAGCGCCATGCGGGCCGCGCTCCAATGCAAGGAATGTCGTTCCGAGTCGCTGCTGGATCACGGCATGGTCGTCTTTGATCCCGGCGAGCCGGACAAGAAGGTGGAGCCGTACTACTTTGACGGCCGCCGCGGGGGCAACGCCCAATCACGCGACATCGGCTTCGCACCGGATGCGCTCCAGATGACTTCGGCCGCCTTCCCCGCCGTGGAGTTCCTCTGTTTGATCGGGCTGCAACGGTTCAGGCCGGCGCCCACCGATCAGGCGCTGGTCTTCGAGTACAGCGCTTGGAGCGAGCCGTCAACGCCCAGCGCCGCCGCGGCGTACGCGTGCGGCATGATCCCGGATGAGGGTGCGCGCCGCTATCGCTTCGAGAACTCGTTCCGAACAGATCAGAAGAAGCACAAGGCATTCCTGCCCGCAATCCCCGTAGGAGCTAACCGATGAATGATGTCCTCAAACGATTCGATGCGTGGCTGTCGGACGACGGCCCCGCGGCCCTCGTCATCCGCGAGCACCTCATGCCGGTCGAGGGCGAGGACGGCGTGCTGTTCCCACCGACCTTCGCCGCCAGCGAGGGCAAGAAACAGGGGGGGTACAACATCGACGACTTCGACGATGGATTGAACTGCTGCCTCGTCGACTCGGTGGGCTCGCAGGCCAACCGCATCGAGCCGCTGTTTTTGGGGAAGAAGTACGCGAGGCTTGTCCCGCAGGTCACGATCAAGGCTGGCGAGAAGGTCGTCAACCTGCTGGAGGCGGGCCACCGCGCCGGAGACGCCATCGTTCGCTGCACGCCGTTGCAGAAGGAGTTGCAGGATGCATTCAAGGCCGCTCGGCAGGGCAATGTCGAGCCGCTGGCGAAGGTCGCTCCGACATCGCTCGTCTTTGGCGTATGGGATTCCCGCGACACCCAGGCAAAGCTGCCGCGGCTGATCGCGTCGACAGTGCGCGGTTTCAACATTCAACGGCTGACCCGGTCGGCGCAGTTCAACCCCGCGGCCGAGTTTGTCAACGATGGGCTGCTCGATGATCCCGCGGACAAGCAAGCGAAGGACGCCTACGCGCAACGCGGCTTTGTCCACGTGCCGGCGTCCGGGTCGCACGGCGGCGTGATTGCCACCGGCGGCATTCGGCGCGACGCGACGCTCAGCCTCGCGGCGCTCCGCCTGCTGAACGCCGGCCCGGACGCGGAGCGAACCGCGGCGCTCCGGCGCTACATCCTGGGTCTCTCTCTCGTCGCGTTCACCTATCGCCAGCCGAGCTACCTCCGCCAGGGATGCAACCTTGTTCTCAACCCCGATAAGCCCGCCGAGTTCGTCGAGGTGCGGAACGATGGCAGCCGCCACCCGGCCAAGGTCTCGCACGACGACGCGATCGCCTATGCCACGGCCGCGGCATTGGCGTTCGGTGTCGGCGAGGATCGGGACGTCGAGTTCGAAAAGGGGCGGGCGCAGAGCGATGTGCTGGGCGACTCCGCTGACGGCGAGAAGTCGAAAGCCAAGGGCAAGGGGAAGGGCAAGCCCTGAGCGGAAAGGAAATAAGCCATGCCCAGCTGCCTCTGTCTTGCCATCACGTTCCTTGATCCGCGATTCCACGGCCGGCGCGACGGCGGCGAACCGGAATGGCCGCCGTCGCCCCTGCGTCTGTTCCAGGCGATCGTCGCGGCCGCCGCAGCGCCGACCGGATGCATCGACGAGCCTACAAGCGGGGCGCTGCGGTGGTTCGAGCAGCTTCCTCCGCCACAGATCATCGCGCCGGCATCACGCTCGGGTGAGCCGTATCGACTTTCGGTGCCCAACAACGCCATGGACCTTGTCGCTAAGGCCTGGGCCAAGGGCAACTACGACGGTTCCGGCAATGCGAACCCCGCGACGCATCGGACGATGAAGACCGTCCGTCCAACGCACATGCTCGGCGGCGATCAGGTGCGATACATCTGGACGCTGCCGGATCCACTGTCGGCAGAAGACCGTCGCTTTGCCGAGGCCATCCGACTCGCCGTGCGCGGCGTGGTGGCCCTGGGCTGGGGCGTCGACCTGGTGGTTGGTCATGGCGAGTTGATGTCAGAGGAATCAGTGAGCAGTCCGATCCCTCCCGAGTTGCAGCGCTGGGAGCCGCACGCGGGCGAAGCGCCGCTGCGAGCGCCAACACAAGGCACACTCGAGGCGCTCAAAGGACGTCACCAGGCATTTGTCAACCGTATGACAAGCGATGGGTTTGTGCCGACGCCACCGTTGACGACGTTCGCTGTGGTCGGCTACCGCGATGCGAGCGCCCCACCATTCCGCCCCTTCGCCGCCTTCAGACTCCTCTCCCCCGACACCAACGACGAACGCCCCGCCTCCTTCCCCCAGCACGGCGCCGTCAGCGTCGCCGCGATGCTTCGTCACGCCGCGTGCGAGGCGGCCACGCATGACCTCGACAAGGACGGGTGGCGAACGCGGGAATGGGGAGAGCGCTTCGTGGCCGGCCACGGCCCCCGGGATCAGAGCGGGCGGCACATCGACGAGCCCTGGCCGCGGTTCTCGTACATCCCGCTGCCGAGCATCACCCCCATCGGCGTTGGCGGGATCAGCCGCGTCATCATCGCCGAGCCGTTCGGCGGCGATGGACGAGCCGTCGAATGGGCGCTCCAGCGCCTGACCGGCGCGATCCTGCAGGCCGAGCCGCGACGGAAGCCGTGGGCGGAGCTGCTCCCCGCGGCGCTCGACCCCCGGGATGTCTCCGAGCAGACCGCACGGGCCTATCTCGCCGCGCTCCATCCGTGCCAGCTGCCCAGCGTGCGCGGCTTAAAGCGGTGGCTGCACAGCCAGGGGCCGGGACATGAGCAACGCCGGGACCTCTGGCCGCATGTTGAGAGAATGCGCCGCATCATCGAGGAATCGAACACAGCGGCATACGCCATCCCACGGCGCGACGCGGCCGCCGCGCTGCTTCAGCCGCTGTCGGCCGATGGTGTGCTTCGTCGGTACATCGGCGAGTCGAAGACTTGGATCTCGGTCACGCCCGTGATCCTGACACGGTATGTCGCCGTCACCGACATCAACGGGCGAGACGATCTCTTGCGCCTGTCGTTGCGGCATGCCGGACTTCCATCTGAGAGCAGCGAGGTCGAGATCGTCGAGTCTCGCTCGACATCGTGGCTTCCCCGGGTGGCGTCCAGCGGGCAGTTCAAGCGGCCCGCGTACCTGCGTGACCGGCCCGCGGTTCATGTCCGCTTGCGCTTCCGATGGCCGATACGGGGACCCATATCGCTGGGCTCCGGACGGCACTGTGGCCTGGGGGTTTTCGCGACCGACGCATGATGAGACAGAGTTCCGAGCCCGGCGTTGTGTCGGACGCGGCATCCTTGGCAAGTGCATATTCGATCGTTGAGCGTGCCCGGCCCTTGTGGTCGCGCTCCAGCAGGGATAAATTGATCCCGCTGGGGCCGAATCTGAGCGGTTCCTCTTTGCCGATCGCCCGCGAGTGCGACGGTGGTGCAGGGGGGGGACCGGGCACGCTCGCAAGGGGTTTTCAGACGCCCCAAGCCTAGTTCTGGGCATCCAGTGAGAGACAGATGCCTCCAGGAACAACCACAAAATTTGCCACGCTCGCGGAAGGCATCGTAAGCGCCCTATATTGCAGGCATTGCGAGTGCAGCCGGTCACCGCGGCTGAGACGCCGCGGATCCATTGAAGCACCATCGCGGTGAGGATAACCTCGTCGTACTTGACGTCACCGCGGCTGAGACGCCGCGGATCCATTGAAGCATGAGCTCCTTGATTTCGGGAGCCCTAGAGATGACGTCACCGCGGCTGAGACGCCGCGGATCCATTGAAGCGTGTAGTCGACGATAATGGCGACGCGGTTGTTCATGTCACCGCGGCTGAGACGCCGCGGATCCATTGAAGCGCCCAGCGGATTCTGCGTCACAGCGACCCAGCGTTGTCACCGCGGCTGAGACGCCGCGGATCCATTGAAGCCAGCTCGTGCCGATGGCACCCGTCGCGCACCAGCAGGTCACCGCGGCTGAGACGCCGCGGATCCATTGAAGCTGGTTGGGCATGTCTGTCCATTTCTGCCCCGTGCGGGTCACCGCGGCTGAGACGCCGCGGATCCATTGAAGCCTCGGGCTGGGCAAGATGAAGGGCTCGGGCTTCATGTCACCGCGGCTGAGACGCCGCGGATCCATTGAAGCGTCGGCGGCATGACCCTCACGGAGCAGTACAGCGACGTCACCGCGGCTGAGACGCCGCGGATCCATTGAAGCCCGTCTCGGGTGCGACGCTTCACGCTCACTTCCGCGTCACCGCGGCTGAGACGCCGCGGATCCATTGAAGCATCGAGCGTCGCGATGTACATGCATCGAGGCATGTGGTCACCGCGGCTGAGACGCCGCGGATCCATTGAAGCTCCGGCTCCTCCGTCGAAGCCGACATCCGCGCCGACGTCACCGCGGCTGAGACGCCGCGGATCCATTGAAGCGGCGGCTTCGAAGGCTTCCCGCTCCGCGACCACTGGTCACCGCGGCTGAGACGCCGCGGATCCATTGAAGCTTCGTGGTCGGTGTGCATGCGCTCCCCCCATTTACGTCACCGCGGCTGAGACGCCGCGGATCCATTGAAGCGATCATCTCGCCGACCGCCCAGCGCTGGACCTGCGGTCACCGCGGCTGAGACGCCGCGGATCCATTGAAGCCCTGATAACAAGGCATCGGCGAGCCGGCGATTGTGCGTCACCGCGGCTGAGACGCCGCGGATCCATTGAAGCATTGATCTTGATCTGGAGAAGAACGCGAGCGGGGGTCACCGCGGCTGAGACGCCGCGGATCCATTGAAGCGCCGAAGCGTACGACCCCAAAACCGAGGCGATCTTCGTCACCGCGGCTGAGACGCCGCGGATCCATTGAAGCGGTCCGGCAACAAGATCTCCGGTGTCATCGCAGGCGTCACCGCGGCTGAGACGCCGCGGATCCATTGAAGCTGTTGGGCATGACTCACGACACCAGACCGATGTCCGTCACCGCGGCTGAGACGCCGCGGATCCATTGAAGCCCGCGGGGCGGTACTCCCATCGTCCGGGGATTCGGTCACCGCGGCTGAGACGCCGCGGATCCATTGAAGCCTCTGGTGAGCAACGGCAACTCATGCCGTTTGCCCGGGTCACCGCGGCTGAGACGCCGCGGATCCATTGAAGCGGCCGCACCCACATCGTCGACTTCGGTCAGATCGTCACCGCGGCTGAGACGCCGCGGATCCATTGAAGCGGGTGTCTCCCGCGTGCATGTCGCGCACGCGCGGGTCACCGCGGCTGAGACGCCGCGGATCCATTGAAGCGGTCTTTGTCATTTCGCGTTCGCGTTCGCGTTCGAGTCACCGCGGCTGAGACGCCGCGGATCCATTGAAGCAGTACGCAGCCGACCGACTCCTCCCTCGATAATCGTCACCGCGGCTGAGACGCCGCGGATCCATTGAAGCTCGATCGCGCTCGGCAACGACGTGCAGCTCCGCGGTCACCGCGGCTGAGACGCCGCGGATCCATTGAAGCTGCAGCGAGGACCGGCGCACCTGCGCCAGCTCATGTCACCGCGGCTGAGACGCCGCGGATCCATTGAAGCACCGAACGTGCCGGTGTGGCTCTGTCACACGCCACGTCACCGCGGCTGAGACGCCGCGGATCCATTGAAGCGTCTTCCGCCTGATCCTGACCTGCCTGTCGCCTCTCGTCACCGCGGCTGAGACGCCGCGGATCCATTGAAGCGTTGGTCCGACTGCGTGCGCCACGGCACATGCGTAGTCACCGCGGCTGAGACGCCGCGGATCCATTGAAGCGAATCGCCGTCACCACGCGCCGCTCGACCGCGAACATCGCGTCGATGATGGCCACCGCCTCGCGCGTCACCGCGGCATCGCTGCTTTCAGCATCAATGAACTTCCGTCGTGCGTGCGCCCAGCATCCGGCGCGCGTCATCCCATTGCCGGCGACCACGCCGTCGTAGCCGCCGCAGGCAT
>Ga0163155_10007014_pt1 | contig 10722 bp, 9 predicted proteins | sample OliLakLV19SP4G1_FD_148611 | JGI IMG/M metagenome (GOLD analysis project Ga0163155, IMG submission 148611) | Freshwater microbial mat bacterial communities from Lake Vanda, McMurdo Dry Valleys, Antarctica - Oligotrophic Lake LV.19.SP4.G1 | ecosystem: Environmental > Aquatic > Freshwater > Lake >...
GGAACTCACGCGTGTACTTCCTCTTCTTCGTTCCCTTGACCATCCGTTGAACCTCCCATCGGCAGGCCGAAGCCTATCGATCGTTCGTGTCCACCGGAGATGGGCAGGTTCAGCGCGTGCAAGACGGTGGTCGGGAGACGGCTCAAACTGAACTCGGCGCGCTGGACGCCAACCAACGTCGCGCCGATGGCCTCGCTCTGTGCCCTGCAATACAGCGACGTCTGGAACACCTACTGGCAAACAACAGCCCCATGAGTGCCACTATCGGGGACTACACCCGTACCCGCGCCGCTTTTTGACGTGCAGTCGATTTCGGGCTACGATGTCCGCTTCGCCCGGGATGTTCTTCACGAGCACGATGCCGCTTTCGGAGAATCTATATGAGACTCAAAAAAATTGCCGTGTCACTTTTGATCGGCATGTCGGTCTTTTGTTCTGGCTGCGTCTACTACCGCGTCACAGACCCTACCACTGGGAAGATCTATTACACGGATGGCATGAACTTTCAGCAATCCGGGTACAGCGGAGCGGTGATGCTGCGGGATGCGATAACTGGCGACACGGTTACCATTCAGAACTCTGAGATTTCTCGAATCCCGGAGGGCGAGTTCAAGGCTGCCGTCGGCAGGTGAATCCTGTCTTCCGTCGTTCAGATTGAACCGGGCCGCAGCGATGCTGTCGGCAAGGCGGGTGCCACCCGCCCGGGTATGCTTGGTTGCCGGACATGTCGGAAACCTCTGCTGGGAAAGGAGACAGAATGCACCCTCTCGTTGGTACTATCGGCCTTTGCGTTTGTGCCCTCACCTTGGTCAGCGCCGGCAGGGTTGGGCCCGCCACGGTTACCCGGGCCAGCGGCGGCTCCATCCAGACTGTCCATGTCCTCACTTCGTTCAACGAGACCCTCGTCATGCTCAACAAGGGGGATCTCTGAACAACCCAACGCAACCGCCCGCGATCGGATAGCGTGTGTTTGTGCGGCGTGACTGGTGCGCCGGCTGGAGGCTGGCATGGCAGAGCGACGCAACGCGGCGGGTGGCTTGGTGGATGCGTGGACCGCGGACCTGGGCGGGCCGCGGTGGAGCACCCGTTCGCGTGGATGAAGCAGATGGGCTACCGGCGAGTTCGATACCGGGGCCGACGACGCAACGAGATCGACTTCGCCCTGATGCTGGTGGCGTACAACTGGAAGCGGAGCCTGAGCCTGACAAGGGCCGGGTGACACGCCACGCCCCGCGAGAGAAGCAAGGAACAAATCCATGGCAAGTCCCGGAGATCCCACGGTCACGCCATCTCGACGCACGAAAGAGCGGTTGCTCAGCGGTCCCCGGAGACGAATGGGCGTTTTCGGGGTCGCGTGGAACGTCCAGTTTCTTCGAACCTGTAGTCCGGCTCGCCGAGCGACCAAACGCCGAAGAGTTGAAAGAGAGCGGGCGCGCGCTGGCCGTCGAGTTTCTGGTGGAGCAGCCCGATGGCTCGCGCGGAGTGATTCGTAGCACCTGGTGCTCCTCCTCGGAGGCGTCCGGCTGGATTCCCGTCGGTGCCCAGTGCGGCTTCGACACCAACGCGACTGATTGGCCTTGGGTCATCAACTAACCAGGCTATCGATCGGCCCGTTGGCGATACCATGCCCCCATGCCTCCCCAGCCCACCGCGCCGCCCGGTTCCACCGCCTTCCAGTCCTGCATCAACGCCGCCTGCGGCGCGAACTATCCCGTCTCCCAGGTGCTCATCGAGTGCCCGGCCTGCGGCTGCCTGCTCGACGTGGATTACGACTGGTCCAGCGTCCGCCAGCGCATCCCGGGCATGTGGTGGTTCAACGGGCGATCCAGCACCACCGGGCCACGCCACGCCGCCGGATCGGTCGATGCCACGCCCAGCGCGCTCGACTTCTCCGGCGTCTGGCGCTTCCGCGATCTGCTGGCGTTCTACGGCGATGAGTCCGACATCGTCACGCTCGGCGAGGGGCGGACCAACCTCCAGCGGGCCGACCTGCTCGGGTCGGCCATCGGCATCACCCCCGCGTCCGGCGGGCGGCTCTACCTGCAATACGAGGGCTTCAACCCGTCGGGCTCCTTCAAGGACAACGGGATGACCGCGGCCTTCACCCATGCCCGCATGGTCGGCGCGCATCGCGTCGCCTGCGCCTCGACCGGCAACACCAGCGCGAGTCTGGCGGTGTACGCCGCCCTCACCCAGATCCCGGCCACCGTGTTCATCGGCGACGGCAAGATCGCGTACGGCAAACTGGCCCAGGCCCTGGACTATGGAGCCCAGACGCTCCAGATCGCCGGCGACTTCGACGCGTGCCTGGCCCGCCTGGTTGAGATCGTCGTCAAACGCCCCGAGCTGGGCGTGTACCTGATGAACTCGGTCAACCCGTTCCGCCTTGAGGGCCAGAAGACCATCATGTATCGCGTGCTGGAGGGCCTCGACTGGCGCGTCCCGGACTGGATCGTCGTGCCGGGCGGGAATCTGGGCAACTCCTCCGCGTTCGGCAAGGCGTTCATTGAACTCAAGTCGCTCGGGCTTATCGATCGAGTGCCGCGGCTTGCGGTGATCAACGCCGGCGGCGCGCGGACGCTGGATCGGGTGGTGAACGAAATGGGTGTCAAATGGACACCTGGCGGCCCGGCCTCGACGGCTGGAGCAGGCACACCCCCTCCGCCCGCCTCGCAAAGCCTTGCTCGCACCTCTGCCGCTCGCGGGGCAGGGGGGGAAGCCGGCCTCCGCGGCACCTGGGATCGCGCCGCCCTCGACCGCGAGTACGCCCGGATGGACAAGGCCAAGGAGCGAGCCCACACCGTCGCCAGCGCGATCGAGATCAACCGACCCGTCAACCTCCCCAAGTGCCTACGGACCCTGCACGCCATGAACGGCGTTGTCCGCAGCGTCGATGACACCACCATCGTCGAGCACAAGGCTCTGGTGGGTCGCTACGGCTTCGGCTGCGAGCCCGCCTCGGGCGCCAGCGTCGCCGGGGCCAAACGCCTCATCGACGAGGGCGTGATCGGAAAGGACCAGACCGTCGTCTGCATCCTGACCGGGCACGCGCTCAAGGACCCCGACGTGACCGTCGGCTATCACACGGGCATCGACACCAAGACGGCCGGGGCCGTCATGTCGGAACTGGGCCTGACCGCCAAGCCCACCGGCAAGTGGAGCAACGCCCCGATCAAGGTGAAGGACGATCTCGACTCGATCATCGCGGCCATGGGCGTCTGAGCCGCGTGCGTGCGCACATGCCGGGCCGCCTACTCGCCGCTCCGGGCAGGCACGACTCGACCAACCCGGATCGCGCACCAGCGTTGAGTTCAAGAACGCAACCAGGCACGAGGCATCCAGGCATCCACCATGACCACCCCCCACATGACCCCCGATGACTTCCGCCGCGTCGGGCGCGAGATGGTCGAGTTCATCGCACGCTACTGGGAAACCGTCGATCGCCTCCCCGTCAATCCATCCGCGACCGGCGCCATCAGCCCGGGCGACGTCGCCCGCCAGTTCCCAACCCACGGCCCCGAATCCCCCGGCTCGCCTGGCGAGTGGGACCGCATCCTGGCCGACGTTCAGGACAACGTGATGCCGGGCCTCACCCACTGGCAATCCCCGCAGTTCTACGGATACTTCCCCTGCAACGTCAGCGCCCCCGCGGTGCTGGGCGAGCTGCTCTCCGCCGGCCTCGGGCAGCAGGGCATGCTCTGGTCCACCAGCCCGGCCTGCACCGAAGTCGAAACGGTGATCGTGGGGTGGATGGCCCGCCTGCTCGCCCTGCCCGCCCCCATGAGCCCGGGCGGTGCGGGTGGCGGCGTCATCCTCGGCACTGCCAGCGAGGCGACGTTGACGGCAATGGTGGCGGCCCGCGACCGCGCACGCCGCTCGCTCCGCACCGCGGGCGATCCCCGCGCCGCCAACCCACACTTCACCCTGTACACCTCCACCCAGGCCCATTCCTCGGTCATAAAGGCGGCCATGGTCGCCGGGCTGGCCGATGGACCCGACGATCGCACGCACCTCCGCCTGATCGACGTCGATGATCGCCAGCGGATGCGTGCGGACCTGCTCGCGGCGGCGATCCGCGACGACACCGCCGCCGGCCGCGTCCCGTTCTTCGTCTCGGCGACGATGGGCACGACCGGCACCACCGCGTGCGACCCGTTGCAGGAGGTCGCTCAGGCTTGCAGCGGGGTGGCTCAGGCTTGCAGCCTGAGTTCGCCGCGCAGCGGCGAGCGATCAACCGGCGACCCCCACCTCCGCCCCTGGCTCCACTGCGACGCCGCCCACTCTGGCGCCTGCCTCATCTGCCCCGAACTCCGGTGGATGTCCGTCGGCCTCGACCGCTTCGACTCCTTCTGCTTCAACCCCCACAAGTGGCTGCTCACCAACTTCGACTGCGACCTCTTCTACGTCGCCGATCGCCGCTGGCTGACCGATGCGCTCTCGATCACCCCCGAGTACCTGCGCAACCCGGCCAGCGACGCCGGCGCGGTCATTGACTACCGCGACTGGCAGGTGCCCCTCGGCCGCCGCTTCCGTGCGCTCAAACTCTGGTTCGTGCTGCGCCAGTACGGGGCCGATGGCCTGCGAGCCCACGTTCGAGAGCACGTCCGCCTGGCGGCGCTGCTGGAGGGCTGGGTGCGACAGGACTCCCGCTTCGAGCTGATGGCCGAGCGCACCTGCAACCTCCTGTGCTTCCGGCTCCGCGGCGACGATGCCCTCTCGCGCCGCCTCATGGACCGTCTCAACGCCAGTGGCCGCATGTTCCTCTCGCACACGGTGATCGAATCGACCGGCCAGAAGCGCCTCGTGCTGCGCATGGCCATCGGGGCGACGACCACGCGCGAGGAGCATGTCCGCGCGGCGTGGGGATGGATCGTCGAGGAAGCGCAGCGGCTCGTGCCCTCCCGATGATCGCGGGGGCTCTGCTCCGCACGGACAGCGCCGATCGCGCGAGTGATCGGGCACCCGTGTGCTCGCCAGCGGATCGGGGTGCCGCGCGTCGCCCGACTGCTCGCGCCGTCGGCTCCCTTCAAGCAAAGCAAATGGGCAGGCCGGGGGTCGAACCCGGAACCTCTTGCGTGTAAAGCAAACGCTCTAGCCGATTGAGCTACCCGCCCTGACAAACCAGGGTAGACGCGACGCGAGGGAGTCCCCCCGCGTTCAGCGCGAATCCCCCAACTGCCTCAGCTCATCCCGCACCCGCGCCGCCTTCTCGTACTGCTCCCCGGCCACCGCATCCTCCAGCGCCTTGCGTAGCGACTCCACACGCCGCGCCCGGTCCGCCGTCGAGCCCAGCACGCTCGCCGCCGCCTGGTCCCCGCCGCGCCGGGACCTCTCCAGCGCGGCCTGGGGAATCTTGCCCACATGGTGCATCCCGCCGTCCTGCGCCCGCTCCAGAAGCGGCGTCAGCAACGCCTCGAACGCCTGATAGCAGTCCGGACACCCCAGCATCCCCGTCGCCTTGAAGTCCGCGAACGTGGACCGGCACGTCGGGCACGCCGCCGACGCCTGCGCCATCGCCGCCGCCTTCGCGGGCGTCAGAGCCTTGGGCTTCTGCGGCTGGCTCGCCATCAACTTGCCCAGCAGGTCGGCCATCTGCGTCGGAGCGGGCGCGCCCAGCCCGGCCTCGCGGGCGCAGACCTCGCACAGGTGCCGCTCAGCCTTCTGGCCGTTGCGGATCACGACTTCATGGACAGTGGCCTCGCGCAGGTTGCACTCGCAGAGCATGGGCTGATTGTAGGGGCAACCGAGAGCGGCGCATGAAAAACCCCCGGCCGACCGGGGGCTTTGGCGGATTCGAGATGGAGCCACCGGGCGAGCATCAGGCACAACGCACCGGGCACTCGTTGGGACCAACGAAAAAGACCCTGGGAGTCCGCACCGAGCGCCACGCACCGGGCTCGGCCCCGACAAGTTCAGTGCCCGGCGGCCTTGGCGTTCTGCTGGGCCGTGTACCCGTACTTCCGCTTCAGAGCCTTGATGACCAGCCCGCCGCGGATCGCCTTCGCGGACGCCTTCACGCGGGTCGGGATCAGCACCCCGTCCGCGTTGGGCAGCATGGCGGTTACGGTGTGCAGATTCGGGCGAAAGACGCGCCGGCTGATGCCCGTGGGCTTCAGGCCGAACCCGCCCTTGGAGATCTTCTGGCCAGCCCAGGTCCGGGTCTTCCCGAACGAGGCCTTCTTCCCGGTAAAATGGCAGACGTAGCCCATGGATCAGTTCCTTGCAGTGGGCGGGAGTATAGGCGTCCGCCTCGGCGGTGGGAAGGCGGTCGAACGGCAGCCTCGTCTGGAAGCCGGGTCACTGCTCAGGGAACATGGTGACGGTGGATGTGGGCCGGAAACCGTAACGGTAGTAGTCGATCTCGGCGGAGAACTCGCCCTCTGCCTGGGCCGCGAGGCGCGAGAGTTGGAGCGGCATCAACCCCATCGGTACGTCGGGGAATGCCGCGTTGATGGCGCGCCTGACCCCGTCGATGTAGAACGAGCTCCCGCCCTCCGCGTCGGTGTCGATCTCAAAGCAGTGCCATCCGGTGTCGGCCGCAATAGTTGTATCAACCGCTGTCTCCGCTGCACCACTCACTCGGACGACCGCCTGCCACTTGCCGCTGTGGATGTTGTCGGAGTATCTGAAGAACACGCCGTTGTCCGGCTCGGCATCCGTCCGATCGCCGTAGCCCATGCGGACCACGAAGCGATTTGAAGAGGTTGACAGGTTTGGAACGCGAACTGCGCCCTGAAAGCGCCACGGGCCGCCTGTGTGTCGCATGGCCGCCGGGCCGGTCAGGAGCGTGACCACCCCCGTGGCGATCGTGTTGCACGCGATGACGCCGGCGCGGAACTCGTCGGAGACCGGAGCGGCGATGACGGCGTTACCGATCCCGGTCGCATAGGCGTTGACGCCGTCGAGACCGTTGCCGATGGCCCAGCAGTGCGACTCGCACACCATGAGATGGTTGGGGGCGTAGAGAGGAGTGTGATAGGCGTCGGGAGTGGGTTCAAGGCCGTCATTGCAGCTGATGAACGCGTAACGCGCGAAGCTCGGGATCGGCGGGTTGGTCGTGGGGGCGATACGGACGCGGGAGTCCGGAGGGATATCGCTGGTGAAGCAGCGGAAGATAGCCCTTCGGGTGCTGGGGCCAACGAACTCGACGAGCGGCTCGCCGGGAGTGGCGAGTGGGTGAGAGCTGCTAACGTAACTGGCGTTGTGGAGCTCCACCCAGTGACCGTGGCGCATCGTGAAGCGGGCAGCGCCATTCTCGTCCTCGGGTCCACCACCGATCATCAGGCCGAAGAACACATTGTTGCTGTCACCGTCCTCCACACCCTCAAAGATCTTGGTGCGGTTGGTGGATTGCCAGTCGATGGTGTCGAGACGGATGTTGAAGAACTTGTTGCACCCGACACCACCGCCGGCGTCGTTGACCCTGAGGAAGGTCTTGATGTTCGCTCCGCTGAAGCCAAACACGCTGAGGTTGCCGCCCTTCTCGATATCGAACATGTAGTCGAGAGTGCCGCCGTTGCAGGCCACAAAGCGGTTGACCAGCGATTGGACGTGCTTGACCAGAACGCCGGTTGTGCTGTCGGTGAACTCCACGTTGATCAGTGTGTTCTCGGAGTCCTTGGTTCCCGAATCAGTTGCCCCAAACTGGAGGCAGGTCTTCAGGAAGGCGAAGGTGACGTCCCGGAGCTGGAGGCTGCCACAGGCCTTGCTCACCAGCATCTCGTTGCGGGTGAGGGATTCAGGCGGATCCGTGGCGGGTGGCCCACCGAGGATGGTGATCGCCTCGAATGAACAGCCGAGGCAGAACTCCAGCACAATGCCGAAGTCGTCAGGTGCCGTGCCCAATACGATCTCGGTCCCGACCGATTCCTCGTTGTATTCCGAGTTGGTAGAGCGCCGATCGCCATCTCCGTGAACCCGCAGCCCCAGGAAACTGTTGAGGACCCAGGGAGTGCCGAGCAGGTATCTCCCGGTCGGGATGTAGAGGGTCGAGAAACCCTTTTGGCGGCATTCCGCCGCGGCGGCGTCAAACGCCGCGGTCGACGTGTTACCTCCGGTCGGGTCGGCGCCGAACGTGAGTACGTTGACCTCATCCGTACACGCGGGCGTAAGACAGCAACGGTTGCGGCGTTGTCATGCGGGCGAACTCCGAGTTGTGAAGACACACCCCACGCGCGGCGTCGCCGCGCGTCAAGAACTACACAATCTGTTGATAGAAGAAACTCAGCACCCAGCGACAAACAGCTGGAGGTAGTAGAAAAAGTCGTCGCTGTTGATCGCTCCATCAAGGATGCCGTATCCGAGTAGGCCGGGCACAGAGGTGGCGGTGAAGTCAGGAGGAGACGGGCAGTGGTTCTGGCCCGGCAGCACGCCGCATGTTCCAATGGTGCCCGAGTAGAGCGTCAAGTAGTAGAAGAAATCGTCGTTGTTGAGGATGCCGTTGGGAACGCCATATCCCGCAGCGCCGGGGACCGCAGTCGTCGTCAGGTCGGCTGGGCAGTTCGTCGGAATCGGAAACTCGTACGCGCCGCGGTCCACGATTGGTGCCGCGCCAACCCCAGTATCCGGCATGATCGGGTCGTCCACCCGCCTGGGCCTCCCCCCGGCGTCCAGTAGCACATCCGCGCCGACCACGGCAGTGTTGGCCGAGTCGATCGCGGGCGAGCCACGACGCGGAGTGAAATCACCATGTGCGGGGTTGTTGAAGAGCGGGTCTGAGGTGAGGTTGCCAAGGCCAAACGGAACGTCGGCGGCGATCGTGTGCTCGATTGTGCCGACGTCTTCCCAAGGGTTGGCGATGGCGTTCTCCCAGAACACCGTGTTACGGATCGTCGTCAGATTCCCAGTGAAGTCAACCGCCACCAGGGTGTTCGCGGTCACATCCCAGAGCGTGCAGTTGGTCATTGACACCGCGGAAAAGCGCACGGTGCAGAGAGCAGGGGCGAGCGATTCGATCCTCGCGAACAAGCAACTCTCAAGGCTCACATGCTCAATCCACACGCGAAATAGATTCTGGTCGGGCCTCAGAGTCGCGTCCGTGAAGGTGCAACCTATGAACCTGGCGTCATAGCCAAAACCGAAGGGATTCGCGGGAGTCTGGATCACCGGGCCACCCGCGAAGAGGCAGCGAATCAAGACAGGGTCGAGGCCCAGTGCGAAAAGGAAGGCACCTGCATGGCTGGCGGGATTGCTCGTCACGAACGAGCAGGCTTCCACGGACCCGGCGCCTTCTCCTAACGACAGGGCGGCGGTGGGGGAGTTGCACTCGATGAACCGGCAGCCGGTGATCTTGCCATTTGCGCGCAGAAAAACCGCCGACGTCGTCACGAACGAAACGAAATCGCACGATTGGATGAGCAGACGTGCTCCCGCACCCGAAACCGCGGCGCGACCCTGACCCTGCGGCTGCGAGTCCTCGAAGCGGATACCCTCGACTCGCACATCAGCTGAATCGACTCTTAGCATCGTCTGACTTTGACCAGCAACTGACCGAAAAACGGGTGTCTCTCCGGGCTCCGCCCGAATGCTCAGCGCGTCGCGACCAACGATCGACTGTGAGTTGAACAGATAGGGACCACTCCCCTCGCTCACCAACACGGTGTCCCCGGCCTGAACCGCCAGAGCGCCAAGTGCCGCCTGTGGCGACGTGAAATCCGGGTTCTCACTCGGGTCGTTCGACACCAGCCACGTCGTCTGTGCCACGCAAGGCGAGGCTGCCAGACCGGTCAGGGCAACTGCCGTCCATCCCGCAAGTCGAGTTCGCGACATGAGTTGCCTCCCCAGGATCGGCCGTGTGGCTGCTGGTTATGCGCTTAAGGGTGGTCCGGGTTCCGGCTCGTGTTCGTTTGTTGTTGGCTTGACTGTCCGGGCTTGCTCTCGCGGCCGCTCGGGGGCCGCGACGGGCTCTCCCTGATGCTGGGTTTGCATCTCCTCACGGCCTGCTGAACACGCACCGCCCCTCCACGTACGTCGCCATCGACTGAATCGTCCTCAGGTTCACCCCCGGATCAAACGGCGACGCCGACAGAATCACGAAATCCGCCCGAAATCCTGCCTCGATCTTCCCGATCTCATCCTCGGCCCCGACCCCATACGCCGCACGGCTCGTGTAGCACCGCAGCGCCTCGCCCACCGTGATGTTCTGGTGCGTCATCCATGTTTCATCCGAATCCAGCAGCCGACCCGTCACCGCCGCATCAATCCCCAGCCAAGGGTTCAAGCTCACCACCGGCCAGTCCGAGCCGAACACCAACACCGCCCCCGCATCCAGCAGGTCCTTGAACGCGTACGACGTACGGCTCCGCGCCTCGCCGATGTACCCCTCCGCGTATCGCCCATCGTCCGCCTTGTGCAGCGGCTGCATCGACGCAATCACGCCCATCGACCCGAACCGCGCGATCTCCTCGGCCCCCAGGTGCTGGGCGTGCTCGCTGCGTGCCCGCGCCCGCACAAGCCGCGCCGGCTGGTTGCCCCAGACCTCCGCCAGCGTGTCCAGAAGATACTTGTTGGCCGCATCCCCGATCGCGTGCGCGATCACCTGCATCCCGGCCCGCTGGGCGTCCCGCACATGCGCGAGCAGCCCGCCGTTCTCGACGCCCTCGCGCAGCAGCCCCCGCGTCGTGGTCCCGTCGCGCCCCGGCAGGAAATCTTCCTTCATAGACGCCGTCCGCGACCCGATCGTGCCGTCCAGGTACGCCTTGAACCCCCGGATCGTCACCCACC
>Ga0163155_10007017_pt1 | contig 10718 bp, 12 predicted proteins | sample OliLakLV19SP4G1_FD_148611 | JGI IMG/M metagenome (GOLD analysis project Ga0163155, IMG submission 148611) | Freshwater microbial mat bacterial communities from Lake Vanda, McMurdo Dry Valleys, Antarctica - Oligotrophic Lake LV.19.SP4.G1 | ecosystem: Environmental > Aquatic > Freshwater > Lake >...
ATCAGGCTCATCGGGAGGCTTTAGGCCGAGGCTCTGCAGGATCTCCCGTTGTGCTGTTAAAGGCGACCGGCTCCGGCCGGCGAGCGATCAAAAACACTGTTCGATGAGCATACAAGGCTCTGCGAATGGTGGCGCTTCCTGAGTAACGAGCCCTTCGCTGACACGGAAGAAAGGCGCATCTCGTTAGCTGAGCTTGGGTAGCCTGGGACTTCTGCGTTTGTTAATCGTACTGTCGCCGACTGTGCGAGTAACTGTGCCTGTATGAGGTAGACACGCCCACGATGAGGCTTTGCGAATCGTGGCGCTTCTTCTTTACGTCTTCGATGACCCCGGGCACGCACTATCGGGAAGCCTTGCTCACCGCCCGCTCCAGATCACCGATGCGTGCTCGACTCGTGATGATGCACGCCGTTCTGTGACTCCTTCGCCTGGCGACTCCGCCGGAGCGATTGCAGTACCGCTTCACACGCATCCATGCACATGCCCACCGCGTGCTCACGAACCACGGTGCTCGCCGTCGCGGCCGCGGTCGGACCCGGCGTGGGAGCCGCTTTCTCGTGCGAGGCAGGTCTCGCCGCGCTGGAGGTCGGACTTGATTTGGCGGGCGCCGTGGCTTTAGCCGCCGCCCGCGCCGGTCCGGTCGCCCACTTTCTGCCCGCTCGCTTGATGAGCGAGGTAAGAAGTATCGTCATGGCGGACTGAACCAACGGCGTCGCCGCGGTCTTCCAATCAACAGCATCGGCGGACTCAAGCAGTCTCGCCTTGGCCTCCTCAACCGAGAGCGGCTTTGCACGCGTCACAGGTTCTTCCTGTTCTCGTTCCACGCCAGACCCAGCCCCATGCCGATTGCAAGAACACCCACAACGAAGCACGCGCCGATCGAGCCCATCGATTCAGACAGCAACAGCCATAGTCCCGCGAGCACCGCGAATATGCCGCCCAGGCATAGAACGACTGCCCCCGCGACCAGAACGATGGACGACGCAAGCGACGTCGCGTTCTTCCGCAGGCTGCGACCCTCCGCCTCGGCCAGGTCTGCGACGCGAACGATAAATCGGCTGAAGGTTGTCACGGAGCGCTCCACTCTTCTAAACTAAGGCCCTGATAGATCCGTAATATGAGTCCTATCCCTCACGCAAAGCACCCCCGGGAGGGGGCTTCGCATGCATCAGTCTTTAATATGGTGCGAGAGGGTCACCCCTCGCACCACGGAAATCACTTGCGATTCGCGGTCCAGCGAAGGATCGCACAGGTCAGCATGCCCGCGGCGAAAGCAGCGCCCACGCTCACGTACGGGTGAGTCGTAAGCTTCTCTTCCGCCAGCTCCTTGACGTGCTTGGTGTTATCGACGATCGCTTCCTTGCCGCTCCGGATCGTCTCCGCGACTTCGTCCACGGCCTGATGAACCAGCTTCGCCGCGCGATCGCTCAGTTCCTCGACGACCTCTTCATGCCGACCGTTCGAACGAATATCCGCGCTACGTGCGGTGCCATTGCGTTTCATGGTTTTCTTCCTTGCCATAGTGGGTGTTCTTGACGCGCCCGAACGTGGGTCGCGTCATGTCTTTGCGGAGCGGGCGGCTGTTCGCGTCGTGCTCCGCGTTGAATTACGCGGTTTCTTCTTCGTAGTACGAGCGTTGCTTCGCTTGACCTTCGCCCCGCCCTCTTCTTTATTGACCGTGGCCCAGGCTATCCGTGCGGCCTTCATCTTCGGCGTCCCTCGAGCCTCGTAGCCCTTTTCGATATGCCGGGCCTTGCGTTTCTGCTTCGGGGAGTAACTGGATCTATCGCCCTGTGGCATGCTTGCACCTCGCGGTGTGAGCGGCGTATCTTCCTGTTTGCCTGTCAATGGGCGCTCTGACCTTTCGATCCGAACGCCCCGCATTCAAGATGTTCGCCGACGCGGTTAACGTCGGGAACAGGTACAAATCAGTCTCGCGTCCAAGTCAGTTTCGACCATTCTTATAAAGCCTGATCTTCCGGTTTGCTAACGGTCGACGCGGGCTTGTCCTGGTCGGACTGTTTCGGCGTGGAGTTGTCAGGCAACCCCGAGCGCTGACCTGTCTCGTCACGCTCGCCGGTGTCCCACTCGGTCCCGGCGTCGTTCGAGCCCGACGCCGAGACTTTAGAATCTGAAGGCGGCGTTTCAGTTACGCCGGTGCGTTCGCTTGTTCCCGAGTCCTGTGACGCGGAACGTTTGCGATCAGGAGATGTGTCCTCGCGCCAGGTGTTCGGCTCGCGAGAAGGTGCAGTAGTTTTCTTCGGATGAGTGGTCATAGAAACACGCTCTTTCGTTTCGGTGGTGAAGTATGGCCCCATGTAATGAATTCACGACGAACTCGACATGAATCCATTTTCACGCACAGCAGGGTTCAGCCGCTCGTAACGGTCTCGGCGGAGGCTTCGCGAAGGATCTCGCGGGCCGAATCAGCCTGATCGCTGTTATCGGTCTGCACGCCGACGAGGATCGAGCCGGCCTTGATCTGGTCGGCGTAGAGCTTGGCTTCGTGCTCGGGGATGCCGAGGCCGATGAGGCCGCCGACAAGGCCGCCCGCGGTGCCGGCCGCAGCCGCGCCGGCAAGAGCCGCGACAATCCAACCCGCGGCGAGGATGCCCACGCCGGGGATGGCCAGCGCGCCGACGGCGGCGAGGCCCGCCGCAATCGCACCGAGCGCGCCGCCGCTGGCAGCGCCGATGGCGACGCCTTCGGCCATCTTGGACTTGGTCTCGACGTTGAACTCGCGTCCGCGAGTCGCGTCGGACATCAGGATGCTGACATCGTTATCCGCAAATCCCGCGGCCTTCAGGCGGCTCACGGCGGTCTCGGCAGCGTAACGTGACTTGAATACACCGGTGATCACACTCTTACCCATGACAATTCTCCTTGTGAGGATTCTGACCGGAGGACGTGCCCCGGTTATACACCCGAGATTTCGCTCCCCGCATGAGCGTGACATGAAGGTCAGCCCAATCGGTTCTTAGCGTCATCCCGTGTCTGGGTGGCTTGGCGCTGCACCCTTCCTCGCAAGACGCCTCATCCGAATCGGAATAACGTCCTGCCTAACCGCCCGCGTCTAAACTCCTGAGACACGCCTGTTTGATCCCGATGTTTGGTCGTTGTGCGAAGAAACCCCACGCCCAGAGGCACGCGCCCGAAGATGCGAGCTTTCCGCTTCCCTCCCCATTCAAAATCTGCTGACACCGCCGAAATCCAGACCATGTCTACACAGCTCCACACTCCGCCGCACACCGAGCATCACGACATTCCGCTTGATCTTGATCAGCAGGCCGTCCGCTGCCTGGAGCAAGCGGTCGAATCGCTCTTCCGCAAGCAGCGCACCGAGCGCGCGGATTCGAGCAAGGCCTGGGCGCCCAAGCCCGGCCGTCACTGGTGTGCGGAGCTGGAAGGTGATTCGATCCTCTCCTCCGAGTATCTCCTTATGAAGGTGATCCTCTCGCAGGAGAGCGACCCTGCTGAAGGGAACCGACTCAAGCGCATCGCCAATCACCTTCGCCTCACCCAGCGCAAGCCGGGACTGACGCACCCGTACGAAGGCGTGGGCGGCTGGGGCCAATACCCCGGCTCGCCCCCGGATATCTCCGCGTGCGTGAAGGCCTATTTCGCGCTCAAGCTCTTCGGCGACCATCCCGACGCGCCGCACATGAAGGCCGCGCGAGATCTCATCCTGAGCATGGGCGGCGCAGAGAAGTGCAACACCTTCTCCACGTTCTATCTCGCGTGCCTCGGACAGGTCTCATGGAACGCGTGCCCGAACATCCCGCCCGAGATCGTCCTGCTCCCGCGCTGGTTCCCCTTCCACATGGACAAGGTCGCGGCGTGGACCCGCACCATGATCCTGCCCCTCGCTCTCTGCTGCGCCACGAGGCCCGTCCGGCACTTGCCGCAGGAGCTTGGCATCGACGAGCTGTTCGTCGACAAGTCCTACAAGAACCGGCTCTCGAAAGAATGGCGACGCAACGAGCCCGTCTCATGGCAGAACTTCTTCCTCGCCTGCGACCGCCTCCTCAAGCTCGTGCAGAAGCACAACCTCTCGCCGCTGCGCCAGCGTGCGATCCGCGAAGCCGAGAAGTGGATCATCGAGCGCCTCGACCCGAAGACAACCGAGGGACTGGGGGCGATCTTCCCGCCGATGGTCTACGTGCAGATCGCGTTCAAGGCGCTCGGGCATGCCCGCAATGAATCGATCATGCAGCAGTGCGAGAAGGACCTCGACGCGTTCATCGTTGAAGAGGCAAACGAAGACCCCGTGCTGGATCACGTGCGACTCCAGCCGTGCTTCAGCCCGGTGTGGGACACCGGCATCGCGCTGTACGCGATGACCGAAGCCGGCCTCACCGCCGCGAACGACGAGCGGATTGCCAGGACCTGCGATTGGCTGCTCGATCGCCGCGTCAAGATGACCGGCGATTGGGTTCGCAACTTGCGTCCCGAAGACCAGCACATCCGCCTGGGCGACACGATCTCGGCATGGGCATTCGAGTACCGCAACGACTGGTACCCCGACGTAGACGACACTGTGATGGTCGCCAAAGCCCTCTGGCGCGCGGGTGATCGACCCGGCGAAACAAAGAACCGCGACGCCGCGGCAGGCGCGGTCAAGTGGGTCCTCGCGATGCAGAACGACGACGGCGGCTGGGCCGCCTTCGACCGCACCAAGGACCGCCCTTGGATGGAAGCCATCCCCTTCGCCGACCACAACGCCATGCAGGATCCTTCCTGCGCCGACATCACAGGCCGTACGGTCGAGTCCCTTATCACCTGCGGCGTCGCCATTTCGCATCCCGCCATCAAGCGCGCCGTCGATTACATCCTCTCACATCAGCAGCCCGAAGGATGCTGGTGGGGACGGTGGGGGGTCAACTACATCTACGGCACCTGGCAGGCTCTCGGCGGCCTCGCCGCCGCGCAGATGATCGTCCCCGGAACGCCCGCCGCCGCGAATCATCCCGTCGCAGGGAAAGCCCTCGCGTGGATCCGGTCGGTGCAGAACCCCGATGGCGGCTTCGGCGAGACCGCCAACTCGTACCTCGATCGCAATCTGATGGGCAAAGGTCCCTCCACCGCGTCGCAGACCGCCTGGGGTCTCGCGTGCCTCCTCTTCATCGTCCCGCCGACCGATCCCGGTGTGCAGCGTGCGGTCCGCTGGCTGTGCGACAACCAGCTCGCCGCGGACAAGGGCGCGTTCGAGGTCGCACGGAACGTCAATCCGGCGGCGATGAACGCCGATTGGGAACGCCTGGCCGGCGCGGACTTTTCATGGGACTACAGGGGGGGCTGGCACGAACACCACTTCACCGGCACCGGCTTCCCGCGGGTGTTTTACCTGCGATACAACCAGTACCGGCATTACTTCCCGCTCATGTCAGTGGCCCGGTACGTGCGCCTGTCGGGCGCAGGCTCGCTCGGCTGACCGAGCGAGAAAAAGAAAAATGTCCCCGGCGGGATTCGAACCCGCGTCACTACCGTGAAAGGGTAGTGTCCTGGACCAGGCTAGACGACGGGGACACTTCGGACGGGCCGATTATAGCGGGCAAGTTGCGCCCGTTCTGCGCACGCGAAAAGACCTTTCTTCATGAAAAAACCCCCGGGACGGAGATCCCGGGGGCCTTGTTCAACCTGGAATACCCACGAAGTCTGAACGGGACGGCCACAGGCTTCAGTACCACAACGCCACTTGCCGCCCAAATTCAAATACTTCACCGCAGAGTCGCAGAGATTGCAGAGAGGAGAACTCACCACGGAACACACGAAGGAACACGGAGTTCAAGCCGAGCATTTGTGTGGTTCAAGTCTTCGCCGGCCACACAAGTCTTTCGCGGATCTTTCTCCTCGCGAATCTCCGTGTTCTCCGTGGTGAGATTTTTTGCTCTGCGGCCTCTGCGCCTCTGCGGTGACATGCCTTTTTTGCATCAACTGGCGTTGTAAAGTCAGCAGCCCGTGAAGAAGCAGCTGAGGAAGTCAAAGAAGTCCTGGCTGTCGGTCGCGCCTGAGTTATTGAAGTCGGCGTCGTTCGAGAAGAACGCGCTCAGGAAGTCGAAGAAATCCTGGCTGTTGAGCGCGGTGTCATCGTTCCAGTCGCACGGGCAGGAAGGAGGCTCGCCCGCCGTCAACAGCGTGAACGCCACGTCCTGGCCCTGCGGCGCGAAGTTGCCGGGGCTGAAGAACCACTGCACGGCTGGCGGCGCGGTCAACGACTGTGCCTGGATCCAGCCCCACTGGGGCTCATTCGCCGAGCCGCCGCGAGGAAGGATCGCGACCACGCTGATCCAGTACTGGGCATCGGCGGGGACGGTGAAGCCGGGGGAGAGATCAAGCTCGTAGTTATAACCAGCGAAGTCAAGACCGGGGAAGGTGTAATACTGCACCTCGCTGAAGGTCGCGACATCCTGCTCGAAGATGCGGTTGCCGGGGAGGCCGGTGCCGCCGTCGTCGTAGATGCGGATGGTGAAGCCTTCGGTGTTGCCTTCGGCGCCGGCGGCGGTGGCGTATCCGCCGCTGAAGCGGACGCGGTTAATATTCCAGCCGGTCTGGCCGGGGAAGTTATCGGCAACTTCGCTGAACCAGCCGAGACCGCCGGGGTTGCGGGCGTCCTGCGACGAAAGTCCGCCGAAGGAGTCAATGGGGAGCTGGGAATAAAGCTCAGTCTGGGCAAGCGAGGTGCTTGCCAGGCCGCAGATCGCGGCGATCATCGACGCAGACGCGAGACGGAAGAAACGGGTTGTCATGGTGCGCTCCGTAATCGTGGGGTCTCCCCCCCCGTGCGGGCCAAGGTACCAGATGCGAGGAGGGCGCACAAGGCATCTTTGTCTGGAATTTCGGATGTGTTTTTCTTCATGTGCGACCCATCTCGTTGCCGCGCGCTTTTCTAATCCACGCCGCGAATCAGTGTGGCCTGTTTACCTAACGCACTCACCAGTGCCCCCAGGCACGCCATCTCGTCGACAGGACTTACCGCCACCGTCAGCATCGGGCAATCCGGAGACCGATTCGTGGTCAGCGGCCACGGAGAGTCATTTTCCTTGTTCTGCTGCAACTGGATCCACGCGGCCGAGTCGTCCAGAAGGCCCTTATACGCTGGCCAATGCCAGCTTGGGAGACTGCGGGCGAGAGTCGAGGTGAGTGAATATCTAATGCATCCCAGTCTCTTGAGTAGCGCAGCAAGTTCTTCGCCGACAGGAGAACCCTCGTCAAGCGCCACCACGGCGGGCTCCATGTTTACGGGATCTCGGACCAACCCGTGAATCAGGTCAATAAACCTCTCCGCGACGCGAGTCTCGCAAGGCCCATCAAGATCAACCTCTGTAATCGCAGGCTCGCCATTCGGTCCGCCGGCTCGGTAGTCCAGGCAGCACCACGTATGCCCATCGCCATCAAGCGGAACGAGGTCCGCGGGCAGCCCCCATTCATCGCGAGCGAGAGAGGTGAGCTCGGTTATCCGCTCTGGATCGCTCGCCCCTGCTCCGGCGAGGCGCGAGAGCGAGTACATTTCGCTCCCGTATTGCTTCGCGGCCGCGGGCGTCAGCCGGAAGAGTGTGAGGCGGAGGGCGCCGCCGTTGCGAACTTTAAGAAGCGAGACGAAGTCAGCGGGGAGTTTCACGCCGAGGTTTGATTCGGTTTCGGCGATTTCCTGGTCGGTCGCTGCCTCTGAAGATTCTCCAGGCGCGGGTGGGCAGAATAACGCTGTCGGGTTGATGGATGGCACAGACATTCCAGACGCCTTTTCCTTTCGCGCGAAGCCTACACCACCGCGGGTCGATCCAGATTTGAGTATGGATACACGCCCGCCCCCTGCAAAAGCTTGATGAGGTCCTGCGTGCTGTTCTCTCGCGCGTAGGCGAGTTCAGAATGATGGACCGCGATGCAGAGGAGCAGGTGGAACTTCTCGTTATTAAACTCGAAGGGGACGTGCTTGGGATCGAATCGATCGAAGATCAACGGAAGGCTTGGCTCGCCGTCATCGCCGGGGATCTCGGCCGTTTCGTTGGGGTTGACCTTCGCCTGCGACGCGTAGTTCGCGATCGGGTTGAGGATCTGCTGGATGAAACTGGTCTGCTTCTCATCGCTGCGATCCGCGCCGGGCGGGATGCACGCGACGAGTTCAAAGTACCCCAGCTTGTTGGGACGGGGCCGGTCCGACTTCTCGCGCATGATCAGTTCCTGCGTCGCGAAGACAGTGCCCGGAATGCACTTGGTGAAATAATAAAGATCGAGCGCGCCGCCCATCGCGAACGGGATAATCGAGTGAAGGACCGTGTCCTCCATCGGCCCCAGCGTCCGCTCGAGCGCGGCTTGCTTCGCCTCGTAGAACGCCGTATCCGCGGCTTCGTCCTCCGGCGAGTACTCAATTTCTTCTGACTTCTTTTTACGTCCAAAGAGCCAGCCGAACATAGGCAACCTCCATACGAGTCGTTCACACGTGAGATAAAGAGGAGAGGCCTCGTCAGTGCGCGGTGGTGAGGGGTGCGCGATAACTGGTCAAGTATGAGGTGTGCTGGGCGGAAGGAGTTTGTTGGATTCGAACCAACCGTGGCCCGCCCCGGCACGCCAGCAATGGACTGGAATATTTACCGTCCCCCAGTCCAGAGAAGGACGCCGCACTCGCCCGAGGCCGCTCCTCTAACTCTACAGTTGCATCTTCCAGTTGGTCTCTTGAATCTTCACGTTCAGTTCGCGGATCTTCTTTGACAGGTCCTCCGCCTGCTTCTGCAGCTTGCTGGAGTCAAACTGCGCCACCCACTTGATCTCGCGCAGCCCGTGACGCTCGGGTGTTCGGCGAATCGATTCGTCCGCCGCCAGTAAGAGCGCGTGGTGCTTCTTCAGGCGCTCACGCTCGGCGATCGCCGCGGTGAGCGACCGCCCGTCCGCAAGCTTCGCCTTCAGGTTCGTCCCATTGATCCGCGTAACGATGGATTCGAGTTCTGAGAGCACGCCCGTCGCTTCGCGCAGGAGCTGCTGCGGGTCTTCCTGCGGCTTGTCCCCTTTCTGTACAACTGCGTTCGCCTTGATCCGCTCTTGCAAGCGGGCGAATTTGGTTTGCATGTCAGCGCGAAGCAGGAGAGCTTCCGCGAGTTTCATGGGCTTTGCGGGCATTGTCAGTACGCTCCAATGTCAGTGTGCGAGAAGATTGAACCTCAGTTCGCCTGCCGCCCCTCGATCGCGCAGATCAGGCATCCGCCCGCGAGGATCACCAGGTCGTCCAGGTCGGCATCATCCTTTTCAACCGCCACGCTCAATCGATAAATAAACAGGTTGAAGTGCTGGCGATATCGCGCCACCACCGTCCCGTCGGCCTTCTTTAATGTAAACTTCTGCGGCGAGAAGATCGCGACAAACTCAATGTACCGGCGCGCGAACGAGAGAACGCTGCCGTCCTCGATCATCTCGGCGACCTGCGTCCCCTTTGCGTTAAACACCAGCCAGTGATCGCGGAGGAACGAGGACTTGAGCCCCTTGCGCCGAAACGACCCGAGTGAAGATCCGCCGCCCCCGCTGCCGCCGCCGACGAACACGTCGTAGTTCGCGCCGAAGTCGATCATGCTGCGGGCCTTGATGACGACGAGTTCCTGCGAGCAGGACTCGTCGGTGAAGATCCGGATATCTTCCTTGAGCTTGAAGGCTTTTTGCTTGCAGTAGCCGACGACCTTGCCTTGCGGATCGAAGATGTGGAACGCCGCGCCGAAGAGCTTGAGGACTTTGCGACGGATGGTGTAGGACTCGCCGGGCTGGATGTTGAATGCCATAGAGTGAGGTCTCCTCAGGAAGTCAGGCTGACAGCATACAGAGTTTCCCGACTTTATGTGTGGCATCGCCACTGCTTTGAGTGGCGATGTCTTCGTTGGGTCGTTATATTCAGAACGCGCAAAGACATGCCCACTCAAATACAGTGGGCATGCCACACGTGCAAAAGGCAGGGCGCGCGCATTAGGACGGGATATCCGCTTCAACAAGCTGCGCAAGCAGCGTCAGCGATTCCTGCCACCCCAGGTAGCAGGCCTCGACCGGGATCGCCGCGGGGACGTTTTCCTGGACGATGGTGAGTTCCGTGCCGCAGGAGACCGTGCGGAACGTCACGGTCATCGACATCTCACCGGGCATACTGGGATCGTCGAACTTATCGGTGTAGCGAAGCCGCTCGCCGGGAACCACCTCGGCGTACGTGCCACCAAATGAGTGCGTCTGCTTCGTGCGGAAGTTCGTGAACGACATCTTGTAGCCGCCTCCGGCGCGGGCGTCGATGTGCTGCACCTCCGCGACGAACCCGTGCGGCGCCATCCACTTGCAAAGCGCGGCGGGCTCGACAAACGCCCGGAAAAGATGCTCGGCAGGACAACGAATAACCCGATGAAGTCGAACCGTATTGTTCGCGGACGAGGCCATAGTGATTGCTCCGGTGGGCGCGGTGATCGAGGCGAGGGCGAAGTATACCCGCAGGCACGAGTTGTTCGAACGGCTCTTGCTGACTGAGACGCGTGGCGTGGTTGTAGCTTTGGACAACCACGCTCTCGCCGGTGGGCAGCATCCGCACGCCGCACGTTGAAACGTGAATTGCCCTTCATCCCCGCCGTCAAACATCCCGGCGGCATACGTTCATCAGGGGCATTCAAGGAGGTGCTGTTATGATCGATCGTCGCACGTTCCTCTCGACCACCGCCGTCGCTGCCGCCGCGGTTACCGCTTCTCGCGCCCTCGCCCAGCCC
>Ga0163155_10007018_pt1 | contig 10716 bp, 5 predicted proteins | sample OliLakLV19SP4G1_FD_148611 | JGI IMG/M metagenome (GOLD analysis project Ga0163155, IMG submission 148611) | Freshwater microbial mat bacterial communities from Lake Vanda, McMurdo Dry Valleys, Antarctica - Oligotrophic Lake LV.19.SP4.G1 | ecosystem: Environmental > Aquatic > Freshwater > Lake >...
GTGCAGGAAGCACTCAAACTTCCGCCGCCCGAAGCGCAACAAACGATCCGCAACGAAACTATTTTTTGCGACGAAGCCGTACCTTTAAATTCGACGCTCGATGGAACACAGGGCGCGAGCTCGTGGAAATGGGTCACCGCGCCCCATCCGGCGCCTGGTGGAACTTTGGCGCATACATTCAACGGCGTGGCCATAGGTCCAAAGCAGCATTTCTTCCTCAATGCAAGCCCCGGCCTCGCCGTGGGCCCCGACGACATTCTCTTCGCTTACGTTTACATCGATCCCAAATCTCCGCCCAAAGCCGTCATGCTGCAATGGCAACTTAAAGGGTGGGAGCACCGCGCGTATTGGGGCGAGGACGTTATTCCTCTAGGCAACAATTTTTCCCCCAGCCGATTGCCCATGGGACCGCTGCCTAAAACCGGCGAATGGGTCCGACTGGAAGTGATCGCGGCTCAAATTGGCGTGCAGACTCCCAACGAACAGGTCGTCGGCATGTCGTTCAATCAGTCCGGCGGAGTCGTTTACTGGGACAAAGCGGGCGTGGTCCGCGTGAATGCCGTCGCCGATAAAACGCCTCCCACTCCACCTGCGTTGCCAGATACGCCGGTCGCGGCAAAACCGCAGATTACATCTACAATCGCCATCAACACCTCCGACTACCAGTCGCTGGCCAAACTCAGTTGCACGCAACTGACCGGCGGTGGCGATTACGACAAATTCTCCAACACAGGCGGCAATACAAAAGCCATCTGGTCCAAGGCGACACCACTGAATACGCTCACCGGGACGTTTACATTCCCTGAAAGACGCTATGGCGACGGCCTCGTCATCGTCAGGTCGCTCCGTCACACGCGTCCCGATCCCTGTCGCATCGCACTGGTGATCAACGGCCAGGAAATTTTTAACGGCCTCGATCCAGCCAAGGATGCGAATGTTTTCTATGATCACAAGTTCGCCATCGCGCCCGGCATCCTGCGCGCCGGCCCCAATGAAATCAAGATCGTCAATATGGAGGAAACAGGAAAGCAGGGCTCGGACCCCGTGTACATGGTCCAGAGCCTTGAGTTCTTCGCTTCGACGTCGCGCGAATTTCCCGCGATCGTCAGCGACTTCCAGCGCGCGCAGATGAAGACCTACGAGCAGGCTTTCGAACTGCTTCAGAAAAAAGATTCCGATGTTGTCGGCCGCCTTGAAACGATCATCAAGATGAACAAGAGCACGCCCGCTGCCGCGAATGAGGATAAGGGCGAGCCCGCGTTGAAATTGTTTCCGGCGGTGGAGCGCGCTCTGGAGCTCCATGTTAAATCGATGGAAAACTTCCGCAAAAAACCGCCTACGGATCCGGTCAAAGTTGAAAAGTTGAAAATGGCTGGAACGATTTCCCGCGTCGATGGCTCGAAGGTTTTCGTGAAAAGCGGCGGCATTGAGATGTCTGTGGACATCTCCGCCATGCCCCCCGCCCTTTTCCTCAAAGCGCTCGCACTGGATGAAAGCAAGCCGCAGGGCCTCGGCGACAAAGCCGCCTATCTTCTGGGCCAGGGCGGGATCGAGGAAGCGCAGTCGGTTCTGAAGAAATTGAAGAAGGATGAGCGGCCCGAATGGACCGGGATGTTCACTGAATACGCCGCGCTTGAGCGCCTGATGAAATTCGAAGCCGCCGTCCAATCCCTCGACGCCTCGCTGAAGCACGGCAAGCTCGACACCGCGTCGATCGTGCTGAACTCACTGAAGAAAGACTACCCCGAATTCCTCGACATCAACAAAGAACGCTTCGACTACCTCGTCAGCCGCCTTGAAGCCAGAAAGAAATGATGAAGCGCAGGCTTCCAAGTCTGCCGCGATGCCCCTCCTGAATACGGATCACGTCGATGGCGGAAAATCACTCATGACAACGCGCGGCTGACGCCTATGATCACGGCGGGTAGTTAGCGTGCTGGCGGGGGTGCAATTCAACTTTGAAGGATACTGCGCATGGTTGAACTGGGCGATTTTCTGAAGAGCGTGAACGAGCAGTCTATCGAGGCGTTCAAAGGCCAGAAACGAATCCTATCGTTTCCACACTATATGGACGCATTCGCGGCCAATCCGGCGCGGCTGGGCCGGGCGGCGCCGCAGTATGTGCTCGATAGCTTCGAGCATTATGGATCGGCCAGGATTCAGGGCATCGGGACAAAGCTGACACATTGGAACATTTTCGACGCGCCGTGGGACGCGGGGCGCGACCCGCTGATTGGGCAGGAATTTGTGCAGAATGAAGTGCACCGCTACCTGCGCCGTTTCGCGGCGACGGGGATGTGCGACAAACTGGTGCTGCTGCATGGGCCAAATGGTTCGGCCAAGAGCACCGTGATCGATCTGATCATTCGCGGGCTGGAACATTATTCGACTCTGGATGAGGGCACACAGTTCCGCTTCAACTGGATTTTCACCGAGCGCAGCGAAGGCAAGGGCATGGGATTCGGTGGCGGCCGAGACGACATCCCGAAGGATTCGCTGGCGTTCATTGATGAGGCCATGGTGCAGTGCAAATTGACCAGCGAACTGCGCGAGCTGCCGCTCTTTTTAGTTCCGATGAAACCGCGCGCGAAACTGCTCGACCAGTTGATCGCGGGGGCACCGGATAATCTGTTGCTCGCGGACCGGCTGCGCGGGCCGTTCCTGCGCGACGGACAATTGTCGAACAAGAACAAGCTGATCTTTGATGCGTTGATGAATGCGTATCGCGGAGACTGGCTGAAGGTGATGCGGCACGTTCAGGTGGAACGGTTTTTCATTTCGAAGCGCTACCGCACGGGCGCGGCCGCGATTGAGCCGCAGCAGGCGGTGGACGCCGGCGCCAAACCGATGACGTTTGAGCACGGCGTCGTACTACCGCCGGTTCTGCATGGACAGCCGCTGATGGAACTGATGGGCGAACTGGTCGAGGCCAGCGGCGGCATCGTTGAGTATTCGGATTTTCTCAAGCGCAACCTGGAGCTGAACAAATATCTGTTGAGCACCGTCGAGCGCGGCGAAGTGAATATGCCCGGCGCGGTCGCGCAGCTCAATCTGGTGATGCTGGGCAACTGCAATGAGAAGCAGCTGTCGGCATTTAAGCAGATGCCGGATTTCACGAGCTATAAGGGGCGCATCGAACTGGTCCGCGCGCCGTACCTGCTGGAGTGGCACAAGGAGCGGGAGATCTATAAACCGTTCATCGAGGAGGTTGACGAGACGCGGCATGTCGCCCCGCACACGACGGACGTCGCTGCGCTGTGGGCGGTGCTGACGCGGCTGCGCAGGCCTGATCCGGGCAAATATTCAAGCGATCTGGCGGGCGTGATCCGGCGGCTGACGCCGATGGACAAAGCGAAACTCTACGACACCGGCGCGGTGCCTGACGGGCTGAGCAGCGAAGAGAAACGGCTGCTGCGTTCGGCGATTCCGGCGCTGCGTGATGAACACCGCGACACGACAGCGGAGTTCGAAGGGTTTGTCTGCGCGGCGTATGAAGGCCGGCGCGGCGCATCGGTGCGCGAGATGAAATCACTGATTGCCGAAGCGGCGTCGGACAGCACGCGGAAATTCCTGTCGCCTCTGGCGGTGCTGGAGTCGCTCAACCGGCTGCTGCACGACAAGTCGGTTTACGATTTCATGCGCCTGGAGCCTGACGAGGGCTATCACGATTGCGAGTTGTTCACCGAAGAGGTGCGCAGCGAGTACTTCCGCTGGGTTTCCGTGGAAGTTTACGATTCGATGGGACTGGTTGAGCAGACCGAATACGACCGGCGCGTGGACGATTATTTCAAGCATGTGCGCGCGTACGTGGCGGGCGAAAAGATTCAGAATCCGCGAACGGGCGCGTTTGAAAATCCGAGTGTCGAGATCATGGAAGGCTTGGAAAAACTGATGACGCTGCGCGAATCGCCGGACGGATTCCGGCGCAATCTGATCACGAGAATCGCGGCGTACTCCCTGGATAATCCGACGGAAAAGTTGGACTATCACGAGATTGTCGCGGACGTGTTTAAGAATCTGCGCGACAGTTACTACCGCGATAAATCGAAGGCGCTGGTGCAGCTCGCGAAGTACGTGCTGGTTTCCAGTACCGACGACCAGGGAATCATTCCCGCGGGGGAACGTCCGAAAGTGGAACGGACGCTTAAAATGATGCGGGAAAAATATGGGTATAGCGATGAGAGCGCCAAAGAGGCAATCAGCTTTGTGCTGCGCACCGTTCGCGACCGCGAGTAACGCGGACTGAAGGCTTGAGCTGAGACCCGCGCGCCGGTTTTTGGCAGGCGCGTTGCATATCTCCGCGTGGTTATCCCAAGCGGAGGGACTATGCGAATTACAGTCGTCGGAAATGGATATGTTGGGCTGGTTGCGGGAATCTGTTTTGCGGAAAATGGAAACGACGTCATTGGGCTGGACGTCGACAAGGAAAAAGTCGCGCGGCTGGAACGCGGCGAACTGCCGATATTTGAACCGGGACTCAGCGATCTTTTTTCGCAGAGCATGCGCTCCAAGCGCCTGCGATTCACCACGGATTACAACCAAGCGACGCGGCATGCGGAAGTGCTATTTCTCTGCCTGCCCACGCCGCCGCAGGACGATGGGTCGGCCGATACGCGCTATGTTTTAAGCGCGGTGCGTGAAATCGCGCGGCGCATGGATGGATATAAAGTGATCGTGTCCAAGAGCACGGTTCCCGTCGGCACCTGTGAGCAGATTGCGGCCGAAGTGCGGGCGCTTTATGGGGGCCGCTTCAGCGTGGTTTCAAACCCGGAATTTCTAAAAGAAGGAACGGCGGTCGAGGATTTTCTGAAGCCAGATCGCGTCGTGTTGGGGCTCGACGACGACGACGCCTGGGACATTCTGAACGTGCTGTATCAGCCGTTCGTGCGCACCGGCGCGCTCATTCTGCGGATGGATTGGGCGTCGGCGGAGCTGACCAAGTACGCGGCGAATGCATTCCTGGCGACTAAGATTTCATTCATGAATGAGATCGCCGGTCTCTGCGAGAAGACGGGCGCCGATGTGGATATGGTTCGCAACGGCATCAGCAAGGATGCGCGGATCGGAAGCGCGTTCCTCTTTCCGGGAATGGGTTTCGGCGGATCGTGTTTTCCGAAAGACGTGCGCGCGCTGGTTCAATCGGCGCGGCAACACGGTGTCGGGATGCAGACAGTCGATGCGGCGGCGGCGGTCAATGAACGGCAGAAACTGGTCCTGCTGCCAAAAATCCAGGCGCACTTCAACGGCGCGCTGGCGGGAAAAACCATTGCGGTGTGGGGCCTGGCATTCAAGCCGCGCACGGATGACATACGCGAGGCGCCGGCTCTGGCATTGATCGAAAAATTGCTCGCAACCAGGACGACGATTCAGGCGTTCGATCCTGAAGCCATGCCAAACGCGAGCCGGTATCTGAAGGGGAAAATAACCTGCGCGGAGACGGCCTACGATGCCCTGAGCGGCGCGGACGCGCTGGTGGTTGCGACGGAATGGAACGAGTTCCGCACGCCGAATTGGGAACGAATTCGGGCGTTGATGCGAAACCACGTTGTCTTCGACGGCCGCAACATCTATCGCCCGCAGCAAATCCGGGAACTGGGATTTCAGTATTACGGAGTTGGCAGATCATAACGGCGCTGAAAACGGACGCGGGCCTAAACGTCTTTTTGACCGGTCATCGCATCGTTTGCTGCCATGATCACCGCCATGGCAATCGTTACATCGCGCCCATGCCGAAGAACACCTGGTTCTTCAGAAAGCGGTAGACCCAGTAATCCTCCGGAATTTCTTCGCCTGGAAGATGCTGGCTGGTGCGCGGCGAAATGTCGTTGAGCTCCTTGAACGCCGTGCCGCGCCCGCTGTAATCGGTCGCGCCGCTGTCTTTGATGTACTCATGCAACTGCTGCGGGTACTCCAGAATCACGCAGCCCTTCGTGCGCTCTTTGACGAACTTGGTGAACCCGCGCAGATACTGGCTCTCGTTGATCGTCTTGTAGAGATCGCCGCTGTTGTCGCTGACGCGTTCCTTCGCAAACGACAGCGCCGGACAGATCTCAATGCTGCCCTGCGGCCCGACGTGGTAGCCCAATCCCACCGCCGCCGGACAGAACGCCTCGCCGCTCGCGGTCCAGTACGAATCGATAATCAACATCGCGTGTTTCTTGCGCAGCTCCAATAATCGCCGCCGGAACCACAGCAACTGCTCTTTTTTCACGCAGTACTCCGCGTGCATTTCGCTGCCCATCGGCCGGTACACGTAGTACCAGATGTACATCGCGCCCTTCTTGATGAAGTGCTGGACGTAGGCGTCGCTCATTACCTCTTCCATGTTCAGCCCGGTCGCCGTGCACGCGATGCCGAACAGAATCCCCGCCTTCTTCAGCTTGCTCATGCCTTCGTCGGCCGCGTCGTAAACGCCCGCGCCGCGCCGCAAATCGTTCTGGCCCTTCCAGCCGTCGATGCTGATCAGCGGCGTGACGTTGCCGCATTCTTTCAGCTTCTTCACGTTCTCATCGGTGAACAGCATGCCGTTGGTGATGGTCTGAAAATAACAATCCGGGTGCTTGTTGAAAATGTCCCAGATGCCCTTGTACATATACGGTTCGCCGCCGAGCAGCGTGTAATAGTACGCGTTGTGCTTCTTCCCGGAGATGATCACATTGTCGATGTCATCCGGCGTCATGTAATACGCCGTGCCTTCTTTTTCCACCCAGCATCCATGGCAGCGCAGATTGCACGTATTCGTCAGCGCCACAAACATGAACGGCGGATAGAGCTGATCGTTCTTCATCCGCTTCTTGTAAGCCTGAATCGCGAGCATCCCCTTGAAGGCGTAGAGATACGCCGCCTTGAAAGCCAGTCGCGGATTCAGCTCCGTCAGTCCTCGGTACGCATAACGCATTAACATGGAGTCAGTCGTCCGTCGTCAGTTGTCCGTTGCTGTCTTACTCAGCACTCACCTCTCAAGCACCAGCGTTGAGCCCTCTCCTTATATACCAACCTCGCCCCACCGCGTAGCGCAAGCCGTTAGCTTGCGCATCTTCCCACTCCGCAATCCCGTAAAATAATGCACCTACTAGAGGACGCAGGTCGCCACCGTTTCTTGCAGAAGAAATCGCCAAAATTCGCGCCAACTGATCAGAAAACCTCAGCTCTAGTGATCCGGCGGGATGGCCGGGTGCCAAGGAGCAAACAGCCCCATCGTTTGCTCCTTGCTAGTGGACTCTATTCAGACACGCTGCAGCCAAGCCGTGCGCGATTGGGTGATTCGCATCGGCAAAACGAGTACTTATTAAGCGCGCATCTCTTTAGAGCAAGATGATCGCAGTTACTAATTGATTTGATAGGCGTTTATTGTCTACTTGTGCTGTTTTGACCGTTACTTGCATCTTGAGATTGTTCGGACCGGTTGGGTTCAAATCCCTCCTTGCCCACCATTAAATTATCATGCCCATGTCAACCAAAGTCATCCTTACTATTGTTTACGGTCTCTGGCTCGCCGCAGCCGGCCTTTTGCGCGGGAGTAAAGCCGCGATCGGTTTCGGCCTGACCACCGCGGTGATGGCGTTGATCGCCGCTTTTTTATTGAGCCGAGGAAAGCGCAAAGCGGCGCACATTCTTATCGGCGTCACGCTCGTTTTCGTGGTCGGCTTCTTCATCAGCAAGTCGGCCCGAGAAGGTCTCGATATCCGCGTCGCCATCACGCTGACGGCGAGCATCATCGAAGGCATCATCCTTTTTATTCCTTCGCCAGCCGCAAAAGCAGATCAGTTATCGAAATAAAAATCGAAGCGCGCTCTGCCGCTTCACTTTATTACAACCTCGTTACAAAACTTTCGCATTCTCATACGACTTACCCTCAGCAACTATCTGCTCAAGGAGGAACCATGCTCAACCGAATTCAGATGCTCCGAAAAATCGGAGTCATCCTTATACTGCTCTCTTCAATCACGCTTTGCGCCGGTGAAGCCGCGCTCAAAGACGCCGGACGATTGAGCCTCGCCACCGAGCGCGTCGTTATTTTCAAGGACGGCTACGCGCTGTTTGTGAAAAAAGCGAGCGCCGTCGCCGATGCCGAAGGCCGCGTCTTCACTGAAGACGTCCCCGATGGCGCGGTGCTCGGTTGTTTCTGGGCCACGGGGAATAACAAGGCGCTGTCCATGCGCGCCGAATGGGACGAACACCAACTAGAGCGCGTCACCGAATCGAGCTGTGTAACAACGCTGGATTTATTGAGAGCGAACAAAGGCAAAATGCTGAAGCTCGGATTGACGAGCGACAAAGCCACCGTCGTCGTCGGAACGCTCGTGGACGTCCTGGACCTCCCGGCCGACAAAAAAGAATCCGCGGTGGAAATGAGATCACTCGTGAGTTCACTCACCGCGGCATCGCTCAGCCGTTCGGCAGCCATTCAGCCGGAACCGCCGGCGGAAACGATCAAAGAACTGGTGCCGCGCGGAGGCATTCTCGTCGTCGTCGATACCGCCGATCAAGGCCGCCTCGTCCTTCCCGTCCACGAAGTCCGCACCCTTGCGGGTGCGGAGCTGAACACTAAAATTGCGCGCCGCGAATTGGTCTCGACACGAACGAAGCGCTTGAGCTTTGATCTTGGAAAAGAAAACGCCGGAAAAAACTCCGAACTGCAGATCTATTATTTCAGCGAAGGCGTGCGCTGGATTCCCACCTACCGCGTCGGCGCGGACAAGGGTGGAGAGGCCGCTATTTCCCTGCAGGGCGAAATCCTGAACGAGGCCGAAAACATTTTCGGCGCCGCGATTGATCTCGTGGTGGGCGTGCCGAACTTCCGTTTCAAGACGACTCCCTCGCCGCTCTCTCTGGAACACATGCTGCGCAGTTCCCTCGCTGCCGCCGCGCCCGGCCTGATGGGAGGCAACCAATATAGCAACGCGTCGTTTAGCCAGCGCGCGGCGAAGTGGCAGGGGAATCGCCGCGCCGCCGAGGCGGAAGGGGCCGCGGTCGCGCTAGCGCCGGAACTCGCGGCCGGCGCTCAGGCGGATATGTTCGTCTACAGCGCGCCCAATCTGTCGCTGAAGAAAGGCGCCCGCGCCACGCTGCCGCTGTGGCAGAGCCAGGTCGCGCTCAGAAATCTGTACACCATGGATTTGAAGACCGTGCGCGATTCGCGCTCGGGCTACGCTGTCGATCGCACGGTGGAGGCAATCCGCCCACACTCGCCCCTGAAGCTGGCGGAGAACGAAGTCTGGCACCAGTTCGAACTCACCAACAGCGGCAACGTTCCGTGGACCACTGGCGCCGCACTTATTCTGCGCGGCAATGTTCCGCTCGGGCAGGAATTGCTGACCTACACGCCGCTGGGGGGCAAAACGCTGCTGCCGGTGACGGTGGCGATCAATATGTGCGGCAGCGTTAAAGAAGAAGAAACACTCCGCCAGCAAAACGCGCTAAACTGGGACGGCAACCACTACGCGCTTGTCCGCAAAAAAGTGACGATCAGCGTCAGCAACTTCCGCACGGAGAAATCCTCGACGCGCGTCACCCTTTCGACCGGCGGCAAAGCGGAGAAAGCCTCCGATGGCGGGGTCGTCAAGCTGAATGACAGCCGGCCGGACGACTGGCAGAATGGCGAATGGCGCGGCATCAATAATCACAGCGATGTCGCCTGGGATCTGGAACTGGCGCCGGGCGAAATCAAAACGCTGACGTTTGAACTCAGTTTTTACATCCGCTGACCCGCCGCTCTTTTCGCTAGAAAATTCGTTTCGAGACGCGTTCGCATTGAAACGAATTTTCTAACGAAGGAGCGACCGTGAACAGACTCCTCCATATTTTTTTTACCAGTGAAGTCGCCCGAGCCGACATTGGAAATCTATTTCGCGCCTACCTGCGTCTGTTGCCCACTCAGTACGTCGCGAACTTTCACCGTGAATTCGCGGCCTGCGTCTTCCAGCGACAGCGGCAGTGCTATCGACCCTTTTCCGCTCTGATCGCACTTTACATTTTTGCAAAAGTGCTCGAGGATCGTGTTCGTTTTCGCATCGATCACTTCCACGCGAACGATATGCGTTGTCCACAGCTTGGCCGAGCTATTGAGCTCAATCTCGATGCTCAAGGTTTTATCTTTGAGCGCTGCCTTCGCGCTCAGGCCGTCGACAGAGTAAGGCAAAATCGCGATGGGATAGCCATCGCCGTGCAGCATCTCGATCTTGATTTTTCCGTCGGCCACCGTGAGCGCCGCCTGCTTGCGAACGTCGTAGAAATTACCCTTGCCGAGTCCCGAGACATCGATCTCGATCGATTCGATTTCCTTACCGCCCGCCGCATCGGGTTCCGCGCGAATGACGCCGTCCGCACCGATCACCTCTTTCTGTCCGACGGGAGCGCGCATGATCGTCAGCAGCGAACCGACGGCGCCGCCCGGAATTTTATGCAGCGTCGCATGCGTTTTCTTCAGCTTGCCCGCGCCATTGCGCATCGTCACCGTCGGCTTGGCGCCAGCTTTTTCGAAGGCCGCCGCGAGGTTTGTTTTCACGTCAGCGTATTTCGTGAGCTTCGCCGCAAGTCCGTCAAACGCCGCCGGCTGAAGATACTCATCACAGGTGGGCACATCGGTGACGACAACCAATCCGCCGCTTGCGATGAACTTTTCGAGAGCCAGAACGAGGGCGAGGCCCACGTTGCTCTCGCCTTTGCCGATCGAAAGGGTCATCGGAAGCAGGATGACGCGCGTTCCGCGTTTTG
>Ga0163155_10007019_pt1 | contig 10715 bp, 10 predicted proteins | sample OliLakLV19SP4G1_FD_148611 | JGI IMG/M metagenome (GOLD analysis project Ga0163155, IMG submission 148611) | Freshwater microbial mat bacterial communities from Lake Vanda, McMurdo Dry Valleys, Antarctica - Oligotrophic Lake LV.19.SP4.G1 | ecosystem: Environmental > Aquatic > Freshwater > Lake >...
GCACCGACGGCCGAAACTCGTGGAACATCACGCCTCAGCCGCCGGCGTACTTTTGGGCCACTCGCGACGGGATCGCGGGGAGAGACATTAAGTGAACGCGGATGGCAACAAGAAAAGGGTCGTCCTGGTCGTGTCAGTACTTCTTGCGGCCGTCGCTGCGGTCGTCGCTTGGCGTCTTATTGGGGACGATCCGCCCGTCCCGACCGCCCAGGTTCTCGAAGCCGAGGCGCAGGCCGCGAAGATCGCCGAGGAGCAGGACAAACTGATCACCAAGCCCGAGGTGCTGGTGGAGATGGCGCCCGACGCGGTTCCCGGAAAATCGCCGCGAGTCGCGCCGCGATGATCCGGTGGCGAGGTTTTCCGACGCGTTCCTGACCATATTGTCCGCCATGCCCAAATCCGTCGCCGTCGTCCTCTGTGGCTCAGGCCGATCCGATGGTTCCGAAGTTACGGAATCGGTGTGCGTCCTCATCCACTTGGCCCGCTTGGGCGCCACCTATTCCTGCTTCGCCCCCGATATGCCGCAGGCCGAGGTCGTCAATCACGCGACCGACAAGCCCCAATCCGGCGCTACCCGCAACATGTTGACCGAGGCCGCCCGCATCAGCCGCGGCAACATCGCCTCTCTCTCCACCCTCGACGCCAACGCCTTCGATGCGCTGATCATCCCGGGCGGCACCGGCGTCACCAAGAACCTCTGTGACTTTGCCACGAAGGGCCACGAGTTCACCGTTCTTCCCGACTTGGAAACAGTCGTTCGCAACTTCCACGTCCTCAAGAAGCCCATCGGCCTTATCTGTATCGCGCCGATCCTCGCGGCCCGGATCCTCGGCACCCGCTCGAACGGCCCGGGTTGCCGCATCACCTTGGGGAGCGACCAAACCGCGAGCGACGCCGCCGCCACCCTCGGCGCCACCCCGATCGCCAAAGGCGTCACCGAGATTCAGTTTGACGACAAGAACCGCCTCTACTCAACCCCGGCCTACATGCACGCCGATGCCAGGCCGCATCAGGTGTACGAAGGCATCGGCAAGATGATCGACCTCATGCTCAAATAGAGGTCGTTGTGCGAACTCGTATGCCCGAAAGAATCTGTCTTTCCGGCTCGGGCCGCATCACACATTCCGGAGTTTGTTCAGCCCGTTGAGGGCCGCCACCTTGTAGCATTCGGCCAACGTCGGGTAGTTGAAGACGGTGTTCACGAAATACTCGACGGTTGCCTTGAAGGCGATAGCGCACTGGCCGATGTGGACGAGCTCGGTGGCCCCGGTGCCGATGATATGAACGCCAAGGATGGTGTGGGTCTCCTGGTGGATCAGCAATTTAAGCATCCCGATTTCGTCGCCGAGTAACTGGCCGCGGGCGATTTCCTTGTATTGGGCGATCCCCGATTCGTACGGGATGCCATCGGCGGTGAGTTTTTCCTCAGTCCAGCCGACCATCGAGATTTCGGGGACCGAGTAGATGCCGTAGGGAAGAAGGTTTTCGAGGTTGTCGCGCGGGAAACCGAACATGTGGCAGGCCGCCAGGCGGCCCTGCTCCATTCCGGTGGAGGCGAGGGCGGGGAAGCCGACGACGTCGCCGACGGCATAGATGTTCGGAACGTCGGTCTGGAAATGTTCACCGACCTTGACGCGGCCCCGAGGGTCGGCAGCCAGCCCCGCCGCGGCGAGGTTGAGATCGGCGGTGGCGCCTTCGCGGCCGATGGCGTAGAGGAGGCAGTCGGCACGAAGCACCTTGCCGGATTCCATCACGGCCTCGGCCATGAACTGGTTGTCGGAGCGGGCCCCGGGGGCGGCCTCGACCCGGCGGATGGTGACAACCTTCTCGCCGAAGCGGAGGGTCATGCCTCCTGAGCGGAGGTGGTATTGCAGGGCTTCGGTGAGTTCGGCATCGACAAAGTCGAGCAGGCGACCGCGGCCCTCCACGAGCGTGACCTTGACGCCCAAGGCCGAGAGCATGGAGGCGTACTCGGTGCCGATGACGCCGCCGCCGACCACGATCATCGAGTGGGGGAGCGTCTGGAGGTTGAGCAGTTCATCGGAGGTGATGATGTCGGTGGCGTCGAAGGTGATGTTGGAGGGCCTGGCGGGGCGGGTGCCCACGGCGATGATCGTGAAATCGGCCTCGATGGTTTCACAGACGTGCTCACCGAGGATTTCGATCTTGCGCTCGCTGGCAAACCTGCCCAGCCCGCTCATCACCCTGATGTGATTGCGTTCCAGGTGATTGCGGACGAGATCGATCTCGGCGCGGATGACGTCGTCGCACGAGCGCCAAAGGCTGCTGAGGGTGGCGTTCTTGGCGGCTTGGGCGAAATCGGCGGTCCGGGGCACGATGCTCATGCAGCCGCCCAGGTTAAGGATTGCTTCGCGGAGAGCTTTGCTGGGGATCGTGCCGGTGTTGACCGCCGCCCCGCCCAACACGTTGGCGCGCTCGATCAGGCAGACATTTTTCCCGAGTTTGGAGGCCTGGATGGCCGCCTTCTGTCCGGCGGGGCCGGAGCCGATGACGCACAGGTCGAATCGTCGCATCGGTTCAGCCGCCTCGCTTGAGTTCGGACGATTGGAGGGAGTACTCCTTGTAGCCTGGGATGTACTCGATCAATCCGTTGAGCGTGATGTCGTCGGCAGTCGAGGGATTTTCATCGGGGCCGGAGGAGATGATGCTGATCGTGAGGTCCTGACTTTTGGGGATCGGGGCCATGGTCAGGACCATTTCGTTCCCCCATGCGTCCTTGGTGCCGGGCTTGCCCTGCTCATCGGGTGCTATCTCGGCGATCGACGTCAGTGGTTTCTTGGAAACATTGAGCGCGGTGATGGCCCGCATCGCGGCCGATTGAATCTGCGCTTCCGTCACTTCCTCCTTGGGGAGCGTGGGGATGCTCATTTCTTTGGGGAGGCTGATCCAAATGATCCAACCGACGGCCAGCGCAAGCAGGAGTGATGCGCCGCCAAGTTTCAGAATCTTTTCTCGCAGTTCCGGGTCGATATCGCGATAATCCATAGCGAAAACGTTTCTCCAAGGTGGGCGGGCCGAGCACGACCATTATTGCCAACGGGTAAGGTGCCAGTTTTTCTTGCCGCGACGGATGGCGATGACCCCGCCCTCGAGCAGATCCGTCGTTTTCAGGCGGTCGTCGATCCCGAGTTTGCGGCCGTTGGCGGTCACAGAGCCGGAATTGAGGAACTCCTTGGCTTCCCGCCCGCTGGTGGCGAGGCCGGTCTGCGTGAGCAGGTCAACGACCCGCACGCCCTCGCCCTCGAGCGTTGACTTGGGGTGATCGCTCCGCGGCACGGCCGCGAAGACTTCGTTTAGCATGACCGCGGAAAGCCCTGAGATGTCGCCCGAAAAGAGCGCGTTGGAAGCGGCTTCGGCTTGGGCGGCCTCGGTGGGGCCATGGAGCAGGGCGGTCGCTTGGGCAGCCAGGAGGCGGTGCCCGTCGCGCTTGCCCGGTTCGGCCTCGTGGGCGGCGACGGCGGCGGCGACGGTGGACTCGGGCAGGAGCGTAAAGATGCGGAGGAACTTGGGAACGTCCGAATCGGCGGCGTTGAGCCAGAACTGGTAGTAGGCGTAGGGGCTGGTGCGGTCGGCGGTGAGCCAGATCGCTCCGGTCTCGGTTTTCCCGAACTTGCCGCCATCGGCTTTGGTGACGAGCGGGGCGGTGAGGCCGAATGCGGCCGGCGCTTCGTGCTCCATCGCGTTCGGATCGGCGGCGGTTCGGCGGCGACGGATGAGGTCGAGCCCGCCCACGATGTTGCCCCATTGATCGGCCCCGCCCATCTGGAGCGTGACGCCGTGTTTCTCAAAGAGGTGGGCGAAGTCGTACGACTGGAGGATCATGTAACTGAATTCGGTGTAACTGATGCCTTGGTCGCGGTTCGTGAGGCGGTCGCGGACCGAGTCTTTTTGCATCATCATGTTGACGGAGAAAAACTTCCCGATATCGCGGAGGGCGTCGAGGTAGGAGATCGGAGCGAGCCAATCGGCGTTGTTGAGGGTGACCGCGCGATTGGAGAGCGTGGGCGAATAGTCCAACAGGCGGCCGAAGATCCGCATCTGGGCTTCGACATTGGCCGAGACCTTCTGGGCGGTAAGCATCGTCCGCTCGGCGGACTTGCCGCTGGGATCGCCGATCAGGCCGGTGCCGCCTCCCGCGACGACGACGGGGGAGTGCCCGGCCCGTTGCAGGTGGGCGAGCATCATGATCGTGACCAAGTTACCGATCGTCAGGGAATCGGCGGTTGGGTCATACCCGACGTACCCGGTGCGGGGGCCGGTTGCAAGGTGCGTGGTCAGCCCGCTCTCGTCGGTGCATTGAGCGAAGAGGTTCCGCCATCGGAGTTCGTGAATCAGGTGCATGAGGGCGAAGGGTAGAGGTGATGTTCCGCGCGCGGCTCTTGCAACGATGCGCGGCGGCCGGGAATCAGGCCGGCAGCGGGAATTGATCGCAGCGGCCGGCGATCTCGGACTTGACCGCGGCGGCTTCGCGTTCCAGGGCCGCGGGGTCTTTGAGTCCGGCGTCCAAGACGCGGTCGATCCAGTTGGCGATCTCGACCATCTGGGGTTCTTTGAAACCGCGGGTGGTGGTTGCGGGCGAGCCGAGCCGGATGCCGCTGGTGATGCGGGGGGGGCGGGGGTCGTTCGGAATGCCGTTGAAGTTGGTGATCATCCCGGCGTGCTCGAGCCAGGTGGCGGCGTCTTTGCCGGTGAGGTTTTCGTTTCGGGCCCGGAGATCGACGAGCACGAGATGGTTGTCGGTGCCGCCGGTCGTCATGCGATAGCCTCGGTCACTGAGGGCGGCGGCGAGCGCCTTGGCGTTAGCGACGACCTGGCGGCAGTAGGCTTTGAACTCCGGCTTGAGGGCCTCGCCAAAGGCGACGGCCTTGGCGGCAATGATGTGCATGAGGGGGCCGCCCTGAGCACCAGGAAAGACGGCCTTATCGATTTGCCTGGCGAGTTCTTCGTCGTTCGTGAGGATGAGCCCGCCGCGGGGCCCGCGGAGGGTTTTGTGGGTGGTGGTGGTGACGATGTGGGCGTGCGGAAATGGCGATGGGTGATCGCCGGTGGCGCAGAGGCCGGCGATGTGGGCGATGTCGGCAACGAGTAGCGCGTTGCACTCGTCGGCGATTGAGCGGAAGCGGGCGAAATCGATGGTGCGGGGGTAGGCGGAATAGCCGACCATGATGATCCGGGGCTTGGCTTCCAGGCAGATGCGGCGGGTTTCGTCGAAGTTGATTCGTTCAAAATCCTGATGGGCGATGTCGTAATGGAGCGGGTAGTGAACGGGCTTGAAGAACTTGCCTGAAAAGTTGATCTTCATGCCGTGGGAGAGGTGTCCGCCGTCTTTAAGGAGCAGGCTGGCGAAGGTGTCGCCGGGCTGAAGGACGGCCTGCATCATGGCCTGGTTGGCCTGCGCGCCGGAGTGGGGCTGGACGTTGGCGAAGGCTGCACCGAAGAGTTTCTTGGCGCGGTCCTGAGCGATGGTTTCGATGGCGTCGTGGTGGAGGCAACCTTGGTAGTAGCGTGCACCCGGGTAGCCCTCGGCGTATTTATTGGTGAGGCAGGAGCCCATCGCGGCCATGACCGGCGCGGAGACGTGGTTCTCGCTGGCGATCAGTTCGATGGTAGAGTGCTGACGCTGGGCCTCACGCCTGATGAGGTCACCGATCTCGGGATCGGCACTGGTGACGGCATCGATGGAGGCGAGGACGCTGGGTGAATCGCTCATGGGAACGAAGGGTAGACGGGGCGTTGCAAAGGTTCATACGAACTGGCCGATGAGCCAATCGCTAGTGGCGGGCAGCACCGCCGGGAAACAGATCGTGACGACAAGCGAGAGTGTGGTGAGCACGACGCCGATCGCCCAGGCGTGGGGCAGTTTCAGGTAGTTCTTGCAGGCGATTGACCACCAGACGGCGAGCCACAGCAGCATGCCGAGAGCGAGGGCTTCGTCCAAATGAGGGACGAACTACTCGGACCAATGCTGCAGGTTTCGGAGAACGACACCGCGTGCTCGGGTGAGAACACCATCACGAACGAAGCACGAACCACAGAGGATGAGTCTCAAGCAGAGAAGCGTCACGAGGCCCAGCGGCGCGGACACCGCGATGCGGGCCAGATGAGCAGCGCGGACCTTGGCCCTGCGGAGCGTACGCGGGAGGCAGACAAACGCGAACGGCATAAGGCAGAACGCGCCCGCGGCCACGGTGATCGCGGGCGAGATCGTCACGCTGTTGCCCCACCAACTCCGGGATGATTCGCACCCCATGTATGGGAGCGCTGTGAGATAGACCATCGGTTTTGCGGAGAGTGGAAGGACGACCCAGCCTGCGGCCCAAGCGGAAAACACGCCGAGTGTGAACGCGGCGGTGACGCAGACCGCCGGGATCAGAACCAGCAGGGTGGCCGCGAGCGCAGCCAAGAGCCGCGCGGGAACAACCCGGCGTTCCATCCGAACGGTGGTCCAAAATTTCCAAGGCACTTGGCCTATGAGGACGAGCGAAAGCAAGCGGCGGACGTGCCGGGCGCGCGTGTTCGTAAAACGTCTCGTGAAGCCGGATCGCGTTGATTCGGAGGGTCTCCCAATGAACGGCGAGCCCGCACTCTGGGCAGACGCCGCCCTCTGTCGGACCCTTTGTCCGGAAGTGCGAGGAAAGGTCGTACCCGCAGCGCGGGCAGTCGATACGCAGGGGCGGAAGCGAATCATCACGTGCCCCGGAGGTCGAATCGGGCCCGGGCGTCACAGAATCCGCTCCAAGAAGTCACCGACTTCAACCCACGCGTGCGTTGAGGGGACAACGACCAGCAGCGCCATCGCCGCGAGGCTCGCGACGAGCGTCATGGCAATGCCGACCGCCGGGGCGTGGCGGAGGCGCATGTACCGGCCCGCCGCGACCGACCAGTAGATCGCTATCCAAACGAGCACCGCGGGCACCCAAAGCCACGCCCCGTGTGCCACCGCTTCGATGTGCGGGGCTAGACCACGCGGCATATTGCCGAAACCGTACATGTTGGCCTCGATGATGCTCAGGGCCGCCGCACCCAGCCCGAACGGGATTGCGATCAACGGGAGCCACGCGAGGCTGTAGCACCACGCACGGATGATGTGGAGGCTCCTCACCTTGGCCACCCGTCGCGACGTCCGGAGGATCAGGAACGTGAGCGGCACGAAGGCGCTGGTGATGAGCGACATCCAGAGCGGCAATTGCGCCTGCCGCCACTCACGCCCCGGAAGGAGGGACCACGAACCGATCGAGAAGCCGACATTGGTTCGATGCTGAAATTGCTGCATGGTGCGCCAGCCGAAAGGCCACGCGAAGGTGAAGACGTCGAAGGTGGCCGCCATCGGGGCGGCGGGAGCCAGCCTCGCTCTGTTCTGAAACGTCCACCGTTGCGAGGGTGGCGACGGGCGGCCCCATTGATACCACAGTTGCACGCCCGCCTCTGCCAGAACCATCATCATCGCCAAGCCGATGATGAGGCACAGACCCGCGAAACGGAGGCTTGATCGAGGGCGGGGCGGATGCTCGATGCGCACCAACGCGGGGCCAAACAGCCTCCACGTGGCGAGGGCACGGAGCCAGGTACGCAAGAAGCGGAGCCGGCGGTAGTTCTCGGGGTGTTCGATGAACCATGGCGGAAGGCTCTCTGACGGGTCGGACACCACCCTCCAGTCGAACCCAAGTCCGCACTCGGCGCAGGTTGCGAGCGGGACTTCGATCCGGATCGAGCCCGAAACGTCGTAGCCGCAGCGGGGGCACATGTGGGAGCCGGCGTGGAGTGGTTCGCCCGCGGGATCGTTGTTCTTCATTCCCATTCCATCGGAGTGTACAGGCGAGGAGTGACGCGAGTGGCATCTTCTGGGCGTAGCCAGCCGTATTCTCGACGCTGTGAATTCCGCTCATGATGCATCGAAACGGGTCGGCTGGTGGGTTTCGGGCTTTGCCGCCCTACTCACCCTCGGCGGATGGGGGGCGCATTTCGCTGCTCCCACCGACATGCACGACCACGACCAACTGAAACCGGCGGCGTATGTGCTCGACATTGTGCGGAACGGCGCGTGGGCGGCCCAGACCGATTTTGAGGGAACGGCGATGTCGAAGCCGCCGCTTTACCCGTGGTTCGCCGCGGCGATCGCGACCATCACCGGTCGGGTTGGCGACTTGGAAATGTACGTTCCGAGCGGCCTGGCGTTACTCATCGCGGCGGTGCTGAGCGCATGGGTCGCGCGCCGTTGGATCGGCACCCGGGCCGCCGTTTGGACGACGCTGGCGTTTGTCCTTAACCCGCTGATCAGCAAGCACCTCTGCCTCGCGCGGGCCGACGCGGTGTTTACGGGGACGATCGCCGTCGCCGGTTGGTCGTTGCTGCGCTCCGTCGTGGCACGCTCGGAAGGGGACACCCGGGCCGCCGCGAGGTGGATTGTCGCGTTCTGGATCGGCGCGACGATGGCGATGCTCGCCAAGGGGCCGCTGGGGGTGCTGCTAGCCGCGGGGGGCGCGGCGAGCGTGTGGTGGCCGCGGCGTTGGGAGCAAGGGTTGGCGCGCCCGGTACTGGCGGGGTCTCCATGGCGTGCCCACGGGCTGGGAATCGTCGTGCTTCTCGCGATCGCGGGTGGGTGGTTGGGCTGGGCGATAAACGCTGGCGGGCAGCCCCTCGTTGATCGGATGATCGGTCGCGAGTTGATCGGGCACACGTTGGGAACTCATTCGAGCCCGCCGCCCTTTTCACGGCCGTATCTCTCAACCGCCTATTTCTTCGCTCGCTTTGCGCCCTGGACGGTGCTGGTGGGAATCGCGTTGGTGCGGGTGGTGGTTCGGCCGAGCGCGGAAGGTGTGACTCGCATCGTGGAACGGTTCGCGTGGAGCTGGGTGGTGGTCGGACTGGTAGTGTTATCGATCCCGGGACATCAGCGGGGCGACCTGCTGCTGCCGGTGTGGCCAGCGGGAGCGTTGCTCGCCGGGCAGCAGGTGCAACGCTTGCTGGAGCGATGGGAGGTCGGGCGGCGGGTCAACGCCGGGGTCGCGATCGTGACGGTGATCGCCGGTGTGGGAGCGATCTGGTGGTGGAACTCGGTCGGGAACCTCTTGAAAAACGAGGTGCGGGTCTCGATCGCCGCGGAATCGCTCGCCGACCGTTTAAGGACGGCAGATCCATCACTTCCCGTGGTCTTTGATCGAACGGCGTGGGACATGCAATGGGCCTTCCGAGTCAAGCGGCCAAACGTGGATGAATGGTCGCTCGCCCCGCGTCCGTGCTGGTTTCTCACCCGACGGCCGATTCTGAACGTGATTCCAGACGACCAGGCCGCGGTGAGTTGGGGCGACGGCAAGGGAGACGTGTGGGCGTACCGGTTGCCTGCGAATAAATAGCCGGTGGCCGATAGCCATTTTTGAGCCATTCGCGGCTAGGAATGGTGGAGAGAATCGGGCGGAGTTTCGGACCATTCGGCAATTCCGCGAACTACGATGGGGTACATGGCCGCAACGTCCAAGCACATTCGCAATTTTTCGATCATCGCCCACATTGACCACGGCAAGAGCACGCTCGCCGACCGCCTTTTGCAGGCAACCAACGCGGTTTCGGAGCGGGAGGCCCGCGAACAGATCCTCGATTCCATGGATATCGAGCGGGAACGCGGCATCACCATCAAGGCGTCTGCGGTGACGGTGATGCACCGCCACAAGGCCGGGGCCAAGAGCGACGACCTCGAAAACGAGTTTGAGGCTCCGGTGGGCGAGAGCGGGGAGCACACCGTCGCCAAAGGTGCCGCCGAGGCCCACGGCGAGATGTTCATGCTCAACTTCATCGACACGCCCGGGCACGTCGACTTCAATTACGAGGTGAGCCGGGCCCTGAAGGCGTGTGAAGGGGCCATCCTCGTGGTCGACGCCACGCAGGGCGTTCAGGCCCAGACGCTGGTGAACGCGTACCTGGCGATCAACGAGAACCTGACGATTGTGCCGGTGATCAATAAGATCGACCTGCCGTCGGCGAGGACCGACGAAGTCGCGGACGAGATCGAGCAGACGCTGGGCTTTCGGGCCGAGGACTGCCTGACGGTGTCGGCCAAAACCGGCGTCGGGATTCCGGAATTGCTGGCGGCGATCTGCGAGAAGTTTCCGCCGCCCCGCCAGCCGGTGGTGAAGCAGTTGCGGGCCCTCATCTTCGACGCCGTCTATGACGACTACCGCGGCGTCATCGTCTATGTCCGGGTCTTTGATGGCGAACTAAAAGTCGGCGACAAGATCCGAATGATGGGCGTCGGCCGCACATTCCAAGTAACCGAAATCGGGAAGAACAACCCCAAGCCCTTCCGGTTGCCGGGGGGCAAGATCGGGCCGGGGGAGACGGCGTACGTCGTTGCCGCGATCCGGACGCTGAAGGATGTTCGGATCGGCGACACGATCACCTTGGATATCGACCCGGCGACTGAGGCGTTGGAAGGGTACAAGCCGCCCCGCCAGATGGTCTTCTGCGACTTTTATCCGGCGACCGCCGACGAGGGCGAATCGACGGACTTTGAGGAACTGCGGGACGCGATCGGCAAACTGAGCCTGAACGATTCGTCCTTCACGTTCGCGCCTGTCCACTCCGAGGCGCTCGGGTTCGGGTTCCGGTGCGGGTTTCTCGGCCTCTTGCACATGGACATCGTGCAGGAGCGTCTGGAGCGCGAGGGCGGCGTGCAGATTGTGCAGACCGCTCCCACGGTT
>Ga0163155_10007021_pt1 | contig 10710 bp, 8 predicted proteins | sample OliLakLV19SP4G1_FD_148611 | JGI IMG/M metagenome (GOLD analysis project Ga0163155, IMG submission 148611) | Freshwater microbial mat bacterial communities from Lake Vanda, McMurdo Dry Valleys, Antarctica - Oligotrophic Lake LV.19.SP4.G1 | ecosystem: Environmental > Aquatic > Freshwater > Lake >...
CGTTGGCGCCATCGACTTTAACGCCATTGGTGGCGTCCACCGAGATTTCCGAACCCTGGACTGATTTCACCATCATGGATTTACCCGCGATGTCCGCGGACATCACTTTGCCGGACAGCGCATGATAGGTGAGGATGGAGACGAGTTTGTCTTTGTTTTCTGGCTTCAGCAGCATTTCGACCGTGCCTTCAGGCAGTTTCTTGAAGGCGTCGTCCGTTGGGGCGAACACTGTGAACGGGCCTGCGCCTTTCAGTGTTTCGACGAGGCCAGCGGCTTGCACCGCGGCGACCAGCGTGGTGAAAGAGCCTGCGCCCACGGCCGTATCGACGATATCGAGCTTTGCGTCTGACATGTGTGTCCCTGTCATGAAAATGAGTGTTGATGTGGCTTAATAAACGCGAAACGCCGCAGTAGAATGGCGGTGTCTGCTAAGACAACGATTTTTGGGTGCGTTTAGATTTGCTTAAATTAGCTTTAAGCTAAAAAATTAAGTTCATCCAAGGCGAACTCGACGCACAGCGGCATTGAACACCCAAAACCTCCACGATAATTTTCAGGCCTAATGTGTGAGGAAAAAATGTTAAAAGTGTTTGCGAAGTGCTTTCCAGTAATACCACTCCTTATTTCGGCGCAAGAGTTCGCCTTGGGGCAAAGTTCAACGGCATGGCGGAAAACGGATCAAGGGATAGCCGAGATGTTCTGCGGTATTTCTGCATCTCCGCACGCGGTATTTCTGCATAATACATATTTGGACGGACAAACTATTGTTATCAACGAACTCATCGATCAACCGTCGGCGACCGTGAATGCATTTGCAGCACAAGTAGCTTTTGATTTTACATGCAATAATCCTGTAAACGTGTCGCTCACATCACTGCACGGCGGTTTGAAGTCAACTTTGGGCGGAACATTGACAAACGAGATTGACTATGTCTCTACGATGAATTTGGCAGGAGTTCAGTCCCCGGCGATTGACACAGCTTCGTCGTCTCACACCGCTAGGGTGGAAGTCGTGAATGGCGCGAACTCCACCAATCTGATTCTAACCGTCGCCGCCCCAAAAAGCGACAATGCGCTGTTACTTAGCGACTATAAAGACGCCCTGGTTATTAAAATAAGCCCAAAACTGTAAGACCAGGCGCGTGGTCAAAATTGAAACTAGACAATGTTAGTTACAAGGCCGTCTTATTTCATGCACCGCCGTAACAACCGGCGAGGCGGGCGCGCTGTTTGACGAGCGCAAGCACGGCGTCGAGGTTCGGCGTGGGCGTCGCGGTCAAACGCCCCAGCTCTTGCACGGCGGAGACGAGGGCGTCGACCTCCATCGGTCGCCCGCGCTCCAGGTCCTGCAGCATCGAGGTTTTGTGCGCGCCGACCGCTTCGGCTCCCGCGAGGCGCTTATCCACGTCGATGGGGAAGTTGACGCCGAGTTTTTCGGCGATGGTTTGGGCCTCGACCATGATGGATCGCAGCAGCGCGAGCACGCCGGGGTCGCGCACCATCTGCTCCAGCGTCGCGCCGGTCAGCGCGCTCACCGGATTGAGCGAGCAGTTGCCCCACAGCTTGATCCAGATTTCCTCGCGAAGCCTCGGGCGCACCGGCGCTTTGAGGCCCGCCGCGATCAGTATCTCGCTGAGGCGGCGCACCCGCTCGGACTTTTCGCCATTCGGTTCGCCGAGCGAGAAGCGGTCGCCGTCCACGCCGCCGATTACGCCCGGCTCCACCACTTCCGCCGCCGGGTAGACCACGCAACCGATGGCGCGCTCCGGGCGGATACAGTTCCAGATTTTGTCGCCTGGATCGACCGTTTCCAGCCGCTTGTTTTCGTGCCCGCCGGGCTGACCATAGAAATACCACCACGGCACGCCGTTGACGCCGAACACCACGGCGGTTTCCGGCCCGAGCAGCGGCTGCATGCTTTCCACCACGCCCGCGATGGAGTGCGCCTTCAGCGTGATGATGACGTAATCCTGCGGGCCGAGTTCGGCGGCGTTATCAGTCGCGCGCGGATGCGTGACGATTTCGTCCGCGCCGTCAAGCCGTAGCCGCAGGCCGTTCGTCTGGATCGCCGCGAGATGGGGGCCGCGCGCGACGAGCGACACGTTCTGCCCGGCGCGCAGCATCATCGCGCCCATATAGCCACCGATGGCGCCCGCGCCGAAAATGCAAACCTTGGTCACGAGGTGAGCCCCAGTTTTTGCGCCAGGCCGATGCGTTGCAGCTTACCCGTTGCGCCTTTTGGAATTTCATCCATAAACAAAATCTTGCGCGGCACTTTGAAGTCCGCCAGCGACTTTGCGCAGTGGTCGCGCAGTTCGTGCTCGGTGGCGCTCGCGCCCTCTTTCAGCACCACGATGGCGGCGACGTCTTCGCCGAGCTTGTCATGCGGTATCGCGAAAGTAACGACCTGCGAGACCGCCGGATGCGCTTGCAACACATCGTCCACCTCGCGCGGCGCGATTTTTTCGCCGCCCCGGTTGATGATTTCCTTAAGGCGTCCGGTGATGGCGAGGTGCCCATCCTCGTCAAACGAACCCTGGTCGCCAGTGCGGAACCAGCCGTTGGTGAACGCGGTTGCGTTGGCGGACGGGTTGTTTTCATAGCCTGCGAACACATTCGGCCCGCGAATGACGATTTCACCTGTCGCACCGCGCGGCAATTCGATGCCTTCTTCATCGAGAATGGCGATCTCCGGCCCGCCCGACGGACCAACCGTTCCGGCTTTGCGTTTGCCCGGCGGCAACTGGTTGGAGGCCATCTGATGCGACGCTTCCGTCATGCCATATGCCTCGATGACCGGCACGCCAAAAGTCGCCTCCAGTTCGGCGAAAACGGTCTGCGGCAACGAAGAGGATGAGGAGCGGATGAAACGAAGCTGAATTTTGGCGAGCGTTTCCTTATTCCGCTCCGCGCGCGCCACAATCGCCTGATGCATGGTCGGCACTGCCGTATACCAGGTTGGGTTCACCTCGGAGAACCAGCCGAAGATTTTCAGCGCGTTGAAGCCCGGCGTGCAGACCACATGCGCGCCGACCGACATGGAGGAGAGCAGGGAGGCGATCAATCCGTGGATGTGGAACAGCGGCATGATGTTGAGGCCGGTGTCGTCCGCCGTTAGCGAAAGCGTATCGCGGATGTGGATGGCTGACGCGGCCAGATTGGCGCCCGTCAGCGGCACGACTTTTGGCCGCGATGTGGTGCCCGAGGTGTGCAGCACAAGCGCCTCGTTTTCGGCCTGCGACGGTCCGCTGTCCACTACTGCGGCGTCGGCGGATGGTTTTAGCGTGAAAAAGCCCGCCTCGGCGTCTTGAGGAACTTCAATTTCAACAACCGCTATGCCCGCAGCCTCGGCGGCGGCGCGGGCTGGCGTATCGTCACCCACCTGCACCACCAGGATCTTGGGTTTGAGGTCGCCAAGGTAAAAGTCGAACTCGTCGCGGCGATATCCGGGGTTGAGCGGCGCGGTCGCAGCGCTAGCGGCGATGGTAAGGAACGCGGTGGCCATTTCCGGCCCGTTTGGCAGCACGATCGCGACCCTGTCGGTCACACTCACGCCCATGGCCCGTAACGCCGACCTCACGGTTTCGGTTCTAGCGCGTAACATGCCGTATGTCATCGAGCAGCGATCCGGCGCGCCGATAGCGGGGCGATCCGCGCCGCCTGCTTCAAGTATATCGGAAATTGTCTTCATCGCTTGCGCTCCGTCTTCACACGCATGAGAACCAACTCAACCAAATTAAGAGTAACCCGCACTGTCATTCCCCCGAAGGCGGGAATCCAGTATCTTATTCAGTAACAAAAAGCGTTATCCTGTTACCTGCAATTAGTCTCGATTCCCGCCTTCGCGGGAATGACAACAAGTGTGTTGCTGACGTGTAAAGCCGGGTTAATCCAGCTCCACCACTTCATGCTCGCGCTTTAGCTTTGCGCGCTCCAGCGCCCAGGAGATCAGCGGCCACGCCAGCATTGTCATAGCGACCATCATGATACTCCCAACTAGCCAATTTGACCAAAAGATCGAGAGGCTCCCTTGCGACAGCAGCATGGCCTGCCTGAACGACCCCTCCGCCATATCGCCTAGCACGAGCGCAAGCACCAGCGGCGCCAGCGGGTAGTGCAGCTTCTTGAACAGGTAACCGAGCACGCCGAAGAACATCATGATGCCGACGTCGCTGAGCGCACTGTTCACGGTGTATGCGCCAATGGCACAGATCACGAGAATGATGGGCGCGATGATGCTGAACGGCACCCGCAGGATGGCGGCGAACAGCGGCACCGTGGTTAGGACTAGAAAAAATCCGGCGACATTGGCGACATACATGCTAGCGATGAGGCCCCACACGAAATCGCGCTGTTCGACAAACAGCATCGGCCCCGGTTGCAAACCCCAGATCAGAAGGCCGCCGAGCAGCACTGCTGCTGTAGGCGATCCTGGAATGCCGAGCGTAAGCATTGGCAGCAAAGCCGCTGTGCCGGCCGCATGCGCCGCCGTTTCCGGCGCCACGACGCCCTCAATCTCGCCCTTGCCAAAATTGCGGCCATTCTTCGAGAAACGCCGGGCAAGTCCGTAACTCATGAACGAGGCAGGCGTCGCGCCGCCGGGTGTAATGCCCATCCAGCAGCCGACGACCGATGAGCGGAACAGCGTTACCCACATGCCGGGCATCTTGCGCCAGGTCTGCACAACGCTACCGAGGTGCAGCCTGGCGCTTTTGCCGCGGAAGGCCAGCCCTTCCTCCATTGTTTGCAATATTTCGCCAACTCCGAAAAGACCAATAACGGCGATGAGGAAATCAAAGCCTCGCAACAGCTCGGTGGAGCCGAATGTCATCCTCAGATCGCCCGTTACGCTGTCGAGGCCGACGGCTGCCAGCGCGAAACCGAGCATCATGGAGGTGACGACCTTGAACGGCGACGCGCCTCCCATGCCAACGAAACTACAGAATGTGAGTAGTTGCACCGCAAAAAACTCCGCCGGGCCGAACTTCAGCGCAAAGCCCGCGACCACTGGCGCCAGGAAAGTAATGAGGATGACGGCGAACAGCGCCCCAATGAACGATGAGGTGAACGCAGCGGTAAGAGCTGCCTCCGCCTGCCCCTTTTGCGCAAGCGGATAGCCGTCGAAGGTTGTCGCGACCGACCACGGCTCCCCAGGTATGTTGAACAGGATGGACGTGATCGCGCCGCCGAACAGCGCGCCCCAGTAAATGCTCGCCAGCATGATGATGGCGGTTGTGGGCGACATGGAGAAGGTGAGCGGCAGCAAAATCGCCACGCCATTTGCGCCGCCAAGGCCGGGTAGCACGCCAATGAGAACGCCCAGTGCCAGCCCAATGAACATATACATAATGTTCTGCGGATCGTTGAGAACGCCAAACCCATGATAGAGGGACTCTAAAGCTTCCATGGATTAAGCGCCCTCATTTTATATTGGCGTCCTTAGAGAATTAAAATCCAAGCGCGGCCTCCAGAGGACCTTTTGGCAGCGGCACCTTAAAAGCCTGTTCAAACAGCCAGAACAGAAAGCACGCCAGCACTGCGCCTGCCGGGATGGATTTTTGAATCTGGTAGCCGCCGATCCACCACATGAAGAAAGCGAGATAAATGGCGGCTGAGAAGTAAATGCCGAGCTGCCCGATAAGAGCAACGAACACGACCGTGGGCAGGAAAACTTTCAGAACGAGCCAGAACTGCGATTTACCGACAAAATTAAGCGAATCACGTTCGGATTTTTGAATATGCGAGAACAGCGTCAAGGCGCTAGACGCGAACATAGCGAGGCCCACGTAAAAAGGGAAAAATCCACTTTGCGGGCCAAAATCACCCCACTGAGCGCCAATCCGCCAGCTATCGTACATAACGACGACTGCGACCATCATGAACAGGATTGCAACGGTGATCTCCGCCGTGCGCACGCTCACTGTTTTTTGGTCCGGCGATTGAGAGTCGGTCATCGAAAGTTTCCGGCCATGGTGAATGCGCCTGTCACACAGGCGGATTTGCGGGAGCCTTCGTTAGGGCTCCCGCGTTAACTTTGTAAGATTAATTGGCGAGAAAACCCGCCTTGGTCATCAGGGTTTTGTGCTGGTCTTCGGCTGAGGTTAGCCAGGTTTTAAAGTCATCGCCCGTCTTCATGGTTGCGGTGAAGGCACCCTTCGTCATGAACTCTTTCCACTCAGGCGTCTCGGCGATCTTTTTGAAAAGGTCTACATAATATGCAACCTGATCCGCGGTTACGCCCGCAGGCATAAAGATGCCGCGAAGCATTTGATACTCCACGTTTAGTCCGCTGGCTTTACAGGTGGGAATTTTGCTCCACTGCTCGGCTGGCATGGCCTGCGCGCCAAAGACGCACAACGGCCGCAGTGACCCGCTTTGCCAGTGCGACACCGCCTCGATAGGGTTATTAACGGTTGAGGACACGTGGTTGCCAACGAGTTGCGTGGCGACCTCACCGCCGCCTTTGTAGGGAATATAGGTCATTTTCACGCCCGCGCTCTGCTCGATGGCGGCGGTGATGATCTGGTCTTCCTGCTTAGCGCCGGTGCCGCCCATGCTGAACTTGTTGGCTTCCGCCGCTTTCACCGCAGCGACATACTCGGCGGCTGTCTGATACGGCGTCGAAGCATTGACCCACAGCACGAAGTTATCGAGCGCTAGCATGGCGACCGGCGTCATATCCTTCCAGTTGAAGGGCACTTTGGTGGCGAGCGGCGTGGTGAAGAGGTTGGACAGCGTAATGATGATTTTGTGCGGATCGGCTTTCGATCCCGCGACATCAAGAAAGCCTTCAGCGCCAGCGCCGCCGCCCTTGTTGATGACGACGACCGACTGCTTCATAAGGCCGTTTTTCTGCACGATGCCCTGGATCATGCGGGCCATCTGGTCGGCACCACCGCCGGTCCCGGCCGGCACAATGAACTCGATGGTTTTAGCGGGCTCCCACGCGGACGCCTGTTGCGGAGCGATGGCCAGCGCGCCCACGAGCGCGAGAGCGGGTAGCATGCATTTCGTGAGACTGCGACCAGCATAAATCATAAGCCCTCCCTGATAGGCTTGCGTCGCCATCTCCGCGCGGTTTTGCGTCGTGGCCTCCGGTTTCCGGCTTGCCCCGTTGCGAGATGACTATGGCGTTTCCCTAGAATTTTATCATCGTTTGAGAGAACCGTCCTTGTCAACAACGTCCGGTCTACCCTCAGCAATCAGGCGATCGGTTACGCGCGACTGCGGTCAATAAGGATGATGTTTTCCGCATGCTGAAATGAATGCAAAACGTGTAAAACAAAAGCGCCTTCGCGAGGCGCTTTGCTGCTCACAAAATTGAACAGTGAAGAATTACACTCCAAGGGCTCAAAACCCCCAAGCATCAAACGCAGGAACTTTCAATCTTATGCAGCGATACGGTGTCAGAAAGCCCCTGATTCTCGGTCACTTCGGAAAGAGTAATAACGCCAATCGTCAAACCAGGTTGCGGCTCGGCTTTGAAATACGCTGTCTGCCCAGGTCGGAGATTGACCTTCGCTTTGTCCGACCCGCCGCCGAAATTTACGTTTAACGCTATATTTCCAACGGACAGTTCGTGAACGCCAGGCTCCACGTTGCAAACGATAAAACCGTTTGGCTGACTAGCCGCAACAGCTTTACCGTTCAAGGCATAGTCAGGCTGAACTGCAAATCCCATTGCGGAGGAGCGATATATGACAACCCGGGATTTCTGCGGCGCCATCTTTGCCGACAAAACTTCGCTGCCCATTGGGCCGCTCATGGCACAGCCTGGCGTAATAGCGGCTGCGGTGATGATGGCGATAACGGCGCGCATGGAAATATCCATTTGATTAAAGTTTAATTTGAATATCCTCTCTGACTTGTTGACCGCAATACGATCTCGAGCAAAAAAACGTGGAATGGGATTCTGAGTGACTTTAAGGCCACGACCGCTGAGGCGTTTAGATCAGATATTATCGTTTAGGAAATGGCGGAGTAGGGGAGATTCATAGTTTATTGATTTACTTACATTTAAGGCCCTAAAACGTCTGAACCCACCATTTGCCTGGCCGAGATGCAGCCGAATTTGATCGAAAAGTGGGTATTTCGTCTATTCGCGGAGGCCGTCATATCGGCGCGCTCACAAGAAAATCCCCCAAGAAAGACGGGGCTAGAATGTTGAAGCGGAATCCATCGCAACCAGAGATCGCCAGCCTTTCCTAAGCGACTGTGAATGGGCCAATTCGGTGTGGCAAGCCTGCCCCCCCCCGCCCGAAACGTATTCTCGTTCGCAGTTTGTCGGTCGCAAGGATATTCGGCGAAGCCGATATCCAGGTTGTTGCTTAGATTTTCGACCGGAAATCTCGACTTGTCAGGCTCCGGACGGGCAGCCAATGCAGCTTCTGCATTTGAAAATCCGCAGATCGTTCGCCGCGTCTTCATCCGCCGCAAGCAGTTCCGGCTGGAGCGCGGCCCGCACGGCATCGACCACCGCCACAGAACGGAACGTATTCGCTTGTTGAAGGATCGCATTCACCTCTTCGCTGAGCCCCTCGGCCTGGATGGACAGAACGCCGCAAGGTGACAAGGTCACGCTGAGTTGCGCTTTTTAGAATACCACTGGCTCTACGGTTCCGTCGGCGAGCGCCGTATCAATGCCAACGGTGCATCCAGCATCGTCGCGAAGACCGGCCCGGTAGCTGTCTTCCGACAACTCAAAATAGGAGTGAACGACCAGGGATGTTTTGATGGCTCATCATTGTTATGCGTGCGGACGGCAAGAGCTGTCCGCCCCCGACGTACTCATAGCTTACGCATTGCATTATGCATCCGGTGCGATCCGGTCAAACATTATACTGTCAACCCGCCACAATATCGCACTTGGTAATCCCGAAATGGGATAATTCGAAATTGGGATTATTTAGCGGCCAGTTTTTTCAAAACGCTGGCTTGAATGCCCAAATCCCTTCGCTCGCCATCCCATTTGCGCCTGCAAAGCTTGCTCGTCGAGCTCCGCCTGGCGCGAGGATTGACGCAGGAGCAATTGGCCAAGCGTTTGGGCAAACCTCAGTCCTTCGTCGCCAAAACTGAGGGCGGCGAACGCCGACTTGATGTCGTCGAATTTATTGATCTTGTCAAAGCGATGAAGATCCGCTCAACATTTTGAGACTGCTGTTGAATCCTCTCACATAAATATGGTCAAATAAATAGTCGAGAGGAATCAGCGCGACCGATAAGGGCTGGGTGCCAAGGTTAGAATTTAATCGTCTGATGAATGCAAACAAAAAATGCCGCTATCTGATTGAGTGTCAGAATATAAATTATTAGAAACACGCTGAATTCTTTCTCTGTGTTGCGTAAAACTGCAAGGCAACATTACTTATATTCGGATTTGATCTCAAATGCCTTTAGATGCAGACTACATGCCATTTTGGGGAAAGTCGTTCATCGATGAACATGGCGTCCACCAAACCCATCCGCTAGTTTTCCATTGTCTCGACGTTGCGGCGGTCGCCGACGCGCTACTGTGCGAGTTTCCTGAACGTCGGCTGTTTCTTGCCCGGCTGCTGAACGTAGAGCCGGGCGTTGCGCACGGTTTCATCGTCCGGCTCATCGCTCTGCACGATATCGGCAAATTTCACCCTGGCTTTCAGGGCAAGCTTCCAGGGTATTGCGAGCAGCATTTACCGCATTTGGCGCCACATATCCGTCCGGGGGCAAAACGGCACGATCTGCTAGGCTTTTTGATATCGCAGGAAATCGGCCTGCTTGGCCATTTTCAAGAGCAACTACTTGACTGGCAAGTCACGGACTTTGACACAGTCTTTCGCGCTATCGCTTTCCACCACGGCGCACCCGGAGACTGCGATAGCAACGACAATACATGGTGCAAGTCGGTTGGCCTTATCGAGCCTGCCATGCTCGCATTTATTGAGGATATCAAGGCGATCATTCCATGCCCGGGTCTGCTCCCCTTCCATTCGGCGGGAAAGCTGGGGATTTTTTCGTGGGCGCTGGCGGGTCTGACCGTGTTGGCGGATTGGATCGGCTCGAATTCAGAGATTTTCACTTTTCCGCAACCGAATGCTTTAGCCCTTCATGAATATTGGCCGTTGGCGCGTGAGCGAGCCGACCGCGCCGTTCATGAAGCAGGCATTTTGTCAGCCCTTCCCGCAATCTTGCGCGATCCTGTCGAACTGTTGCCCACTCCGCGCGGCTCCGAAGCCAAAGCCCCTCAAGCAAGTCCCCTCCAGCGCGCCGCTTTCGAGGCAGTATTTACCGATGGTCCGCAATTGTTCATCATCGAGGACATGACGGGCGCGGGCAAAACCGAGGCGGCGCTCATTCTAGCCTCACGCCTTCTGAGCGAAGGCCGCGCCGCCGGCCTCTATTTTGCACTGCCGACCATGGCGACCGCCAACGCCATGTATGATCGTATGGCGACGATCTACCGCCGCCTGTTTGCCGAAAATGAAATGCCCTCCCTCGTGCTGGCGCACGGACGCCGGGCGATGAACGATGGCTTCACGGCGTCCATTTTCGACGGGATGGCGCGGGCGACGCCTGGCGCGGGCGATGAGGCGGAACCCTCAGAGGCCGCTTGCGCCGCTTGGATCGCCGATGATCGTCGGAAATCCTTTTTTGCCCATATCGGCGCTGGGACAATCGATCAGGCATTGCTTAGCGTGCTGCCGTCACGGCATCAGTCGCTGCGGTTGTGGGGGC
>Ga0163155_10007022_pt1 | contig 10709 bp, 7 predicted proteins | sample OliLakLV19SP4G1_FD_148611 | JGI IMG/M metagenome (GOLD analysis project Ga0163155, IMG submission 148611) | Freshwater microbial mat bacterial communities from Lake Vanda, McMurdo Dry Valleys, Antarctica - Oligotrophic Lake LV.19.SP4.G1 | ecosystem: Environmental > Aquatic > Freshwater > Lake >...
GCCTTTGTTCTCGACCCTGGCTCGGTTCTCTGGTTTGGCCCGGGTCCGACGGGTCGGAATCTGACGCTGTAGACAACCCGCTCCACCCCTCCCCTCCCACTTCCACCACACGCCAAACCCTTATCACGCCGACACTTCCTACAGTCCTGCCTCGCTCACGCATGACCTCCACCCCTGCCCAACCCGCCACGCCCAAACCATCGCCGCCGCGATCGCTCCGCGCCCGGCTGATCCGAATCCTGACGGGTGTGGCTGTGGGACTCGCCCTGCTACTGGGCGTGATCACCCTCCTGACCCGGACTCCCCTCTGCAAGGTCTGGCTCCTGCCCGCCATCGGCTCGGCCATGGGGGTCAAGGTGGAGGCTCGCACCGCCACCGTCCTGGGCAGCGGCACGGTTGTCCTCGAAGACGCGGTGTTCATCCTCCCGGGGATCGACGGCCCGGCCTCCCGGTTCCTGGAGATCCGCCGACTCGAGGTCGACCCGGACATCGGACGCCCCGGCATCCCCATCTCTCGGATGCGGGTGGATGGCGCCGTGTTTCGCGTCAGCCAGGCAACCGACTCCGAGCAGGTCAACGTCCAGTTGTGGAACCTGCCCGGCACCGGCGGGACCGGGACCGGCACCGGCGCCCGACCACGCCCGCCTCGCGTCGACCTGCGAAGCGCCTCCATCGAACTCGGGGAGCACGGGCCCGGGACCGGCACCGAGGGCTTCCGCGTTCTCAAACGCATCAATGTCCGCGGCTCGGTCGTGCCGACGAATGACTCCACCGGTTCCTGGGCCATCGACCTCCACGAGACGGACCCCCGTAACCCGTCCCGCGCTCTGGCGAGCGGCATCGCGGTGGGTGGGCGCATCGACGACGCGGGCGTCCACCTGGCCATGACCCAGGCCTCGCTGGCCGACTGGCCCGCGTCGGCGGTGCCCAGCCGCCACCGGCGGGTGTTCGAGATGCTGAACATTGAGGGCGAGATCACCCGCACGTTCCTGGAGGTTCCTTGGGAGGGTGAGGTGGCCGCCGGCATCGTGCTCGAAAACGTGGCGATGACCCTGCCCTTCGAGCGGCAGCTGGACGAGCGCGTCGAGACCCTGCCCGAGCACCAGCGCGAGGACACGGCCCAGGGCGTCCGCCTGCAACGCTCCGGCGGCACGGTCGCCTTCATCGGCTCGGGTGTGCGGGCCACGCTCGACGGCTGGATCGAGGACTTCCCGTTCGGCGTCATGCTTGATTACCAGGGCTTGTCGGCCACCAGCGCGTTCCGCTGCGAGCTCTCGTCCGAGGACTTCCGCCTGAGCGACGAGCCGGTGCTCATGCCCTTCCTGCCGCACTCCGTCTGGGAGCGTCTGGCCGACTTCCGCGACCCGACGGGCCTGGTGGACACGCGGGTCTTGATCGAGCGGGGCGAGCCGGTGGACGGCGTGGAGGCCGCGACGCGGTTCTCGGGCACCATGCAGTTCCGTGAGGGACGGGCCGCGTACAAGTCGTTCCCCTACTTCTTCGAGCAGATGGAGGCCGACGTCTCGTTCAACGAGGACGAGGTTCGGATTGAGCGGATCGTGGGCGTGTCGCCCTCGGGCGCGCGACTGGCGGCCAGCGGGCACGTCTCGCCGCTTGGCGACGACGCGGAGGTCGTCGTCCGCGTGACGGTCACCGGCGCGCCCATCGATCCGGTCCTGATCGAGGCCCTGGGACCCAAGCAGGCTCCGCTGATCGACTCGATCTTCAGCCCGGCCCGGTTCGAGCAGCTCGAAGCCGCCGGGCTGGTCATCTCGCCGCGGCGTCGGGATGAGCTGCTCTCGCAGCGCGAGGCCCACCAGCGGCAACTGGCGGAACTGAGCACGGTTTCAGGAGCGGGTGCCCGCGAGCAGGCCCGCGCCGTCCGGGCCGCTTCGGCCGCCGCCGACCGCGCGCTGCGGGCTCCCGTCTTCAACCCCGGCGGGCTGATCGACATCACCGTGGTGGTCCGCCGGTATCCGGGGCCTGACAACATCTGGGACAACACGATCGACGTGCAACTGGCCCGGGCCGGCATCCTGCCCGCACACTTCCCCGTGCCCATCGAGGCGACCAACGTCCACTTCACGATCGTCGAGCGCCACCTCACGCTCGTGGCCGGCGACTTCCGCCCGCTCCCCGGCGGCACCGCCACCGTCAGCGTCGAGGCCATGGTCCCGGGCGATAAGCCGGGCCAGGAGAACTTTGACCCAAACATCTCACTCTCGGCCCGCGGCGTGCCGCTGGACCGCTTGGTCCTGCACGCCATCGGGCACGCGGGCGACCCCAAGGACCAGGCCCACGACACGGGCGCCAACTGGCTCGATCCGATGCAGTCGGCCAGCGTCGTGGGCACGATCGACGCGGATGTGACGGTGCTGCGTCGCCCCGGCGCCGATCTTGGCTTCGACGTGGCGGCCACGTTTGATGCGCTCCGGGCCGCCCCGCCCGCGAAGCCCGACCTGCCCGGCACCATCGCCCTGCAGGCCAGCCGGGGCCGGGTTCTGTGCAACGAGAACGAGGTCACGATCGCGTTCGACGCCCAGGCGATCTCGCAGGACGCCCGTGGCGCGGTGGCCCGTCCCGCCGGCGAGTTCCAGGTCACCGCCCGCACCGCGTTGCGACCGGATGCCCAGGGCCGCAAGCCCTTCGTCGTCACCACGCAGGGGCACGATGTGCTGCTGGGTGCCGCGATCGAGCGCATCGTGGGCCTTGTCGCCCCGGAGGCCGAGACCGCACTGGCCGACCTTCGCGCCAGGTATGCCCCTGGCGGCACAGTGCGGGGCTCGGTCGAGGTCACCGGCTCGCTTGGTGACCCCACGCCCCAGGTCGCGGTCGCCATCGCTGACCCCCGCGACTTCGAGTTCGATCTTGAGCCCGGACGGGTTGGCTTCTCCGGCGGCCAAGGGTGGCTGCGCTTCACGCTCCCCGCGCCCGGACGCCCGGGCGAACTGATCGCCGACGCGTTCGAGAGTCAGATCACGCTGGCGGGTCAGCCGCAGGGGCGGCTCGAAGTCTCGGGGCGGGTGGAGTTGCTGCCTGATCCGAACGCCGTGCGGCGGAGCGTTGCCACCCTCATCGCCACCGCCGAGTCACCCGGACCCGGCGAGTCGCCCGACGCCGCCGCGCCGACGGTCCAGGTCGAGAGTCCCGCGCCGACGACGCCCCCCGCCCCGACGCTTCTGACGGGCGCGATCGACCTGACCATCGCGGTGCGGGATGCGTCGATGGAGTCCGCGCTCACGTGGGCCGCGATCGAGGCCTTCGCCCCCGACCGCGGCGCGGACCTCCTGCCTTACGACCTGGCCGGTGTGTTCGACGCCGACATGACCACGCGCCGAGCGACCCAGCAGGGCGAGATGGCATTCGACGGCGTCTTTCGCCCCCGTACGCTCGCGCTCAACTGGGCGGGGCAGCGCCTGTCGTTCGCCGACGTTCGGGGCCAGGTGCGCCTGGACGCGCACGCCGGTCAGGCCGAGAGCATTCGGGCCGTGGGTCCCGAACTGTCGCTTGTCGGCGACGCGAGCTGGGGGCGCGCGCCCGACGGCCAGATCGTTCTCGACGCGACCTACACCGCGGACGCCCCCGGCATCACTCCCGCGGTCCGCACGATCCTGCCCCCGGCCCTGCTCACCTCGCTCGAGGAGATGCTGGTCAAGGTCGATGGCCCGCTCTCGGTCAGCCAGGGCGTGCTGCACGCCACGTTCCCCGCGCCCCCGGCGCCCGACCCGGCCAACCCGCAGCGGGGCGTGCGACCGCCCGCGACCATCCACGCCAGTGGCGCGGTCCATGTCGCCAACGTCTCGGCACTCATCGGCATGCCGATCGAGCAAGCGCGCGGCACGGTCTGGTTCGACGCCACCGCCGCCCCGGACGCGCCGCCGTCGTACACGCTGAACATCGTGGCAGACTCGCTCCGAGCCGCCGGTCTGTTCCTGACCAACCTCAAGGCCCGCGTGACGTCGGGCCAACGCGAGGGCGAGGTGCTGGTGCCGCTGATCGAGGCCGACGCCTACGGCGGGCGCCTGGCGGGCAGCGGGCACATGACCCCAGCCGCGCGCCAGACCACGGACCTCAAGTACGACCTCTCGCTGCAGGCCTCGGGCATCCGGTTCGCCTCGCTGCTTGAGGACCCGGGGCGGGTGCCCACCGGTGCCCACACGGAGCCAACCGCGCCGACTCCAGACATCGCGGGCCTCACGCCGCCCCCCTCGACCGAACCCGCCGACGCCTCGCGCGGCCTGCTGGCGGCCGACGTGACGCTGGGCGGCGTGGTCGGGCGCAACGCCACCCGTCGAGGCCAGGGCTCGGTCCAGATCGGCGGTGGGCCCGTGATGTCGCTGCCCCTGCTGATGCCGATCATTAACGTCGCCAACCTGCAACTGCCCGCCACCACGCCGCTCGACGTGGCGTTCGCCGAGTTTTATGTCCAGGGCGACACCGTCACCTTCGAGGAACTCTCGGCGTTCACGCGCAGCGTTGAGATCTGGGGCTACGGCACGCTCAACTGGGTGAGCATGGGCCTGGACATGCGCTTCAACACACGTTCCACCTCGCCCATACCCGTTGTCAGCGAACTCCTCGAAAGCGTGCGCAACGAGCTGGTCTCGACGCGCGTCCGCGGGACGGTTGACGAGCCTGACATCGGCACCATCCAGTTCCAGGGCACGCGGCGCGTGCTCGACACGCTGCTGGGCGACGGTCCCGATGAGCAGTCGCGCCGCCTGACGGAGATCGGCGAGCGCGCCAGGCTGAACCGCAGCCGGGCCCTGCGGGCCGGCGAGCGCCTTCGGTGGCTGGTCGAGTCCCAGGTCGAGGGGCGGGCGCCCGGGCCTTGAGGGTGGTCCGCATGAGCCCCGCGGTGCGAGCCCGGGGATTGACCACCGACGACGCTCCCGATCGACGACGCAAGCCCCGAGCCTGCGCCCGAGGCCCGTTCCACGCTCCAGTCGCCAGGCGTCCAACGATTCCCGATGCCCGCCCCCACCATCACCCGCGCCGCCGCCGCCGACCTGGACGACCTTGTCCCCATGTTCGGCGTGTATCGCGAGTTCTATGGGCGGGATGCCGAGCCGCTCGTCGAGCGCCAGTACCTTCACGAGCGGCTTGATCGCGACCAAGCCGTCATCTTCATCGCCCGTGTTGGCGACCCGTCCCGTCCTGCCGGGTTCACGCTGCTGTACCCGACGTTCGCTTCGGTGAGCCTGCGTGCGGCGTGGATTCTGAACGACCTGTACGTCGCCCCGGAGTTCCGGCGTGGGGGCGTGGGGCAGGCCCTGATGGAAGCCGCCACCGCGTTCGCACGCTCGACCGGGGCGGTGCGGATCGAGCTGCGGACGCAGCACACGAACGCCGCGGGTCAGCGCCTGTACGCGGCGATGGGGTGGAAACTTGATGAGCAGTTCAGACGATACTCGCTGACGCTCTGACGGAGCCGCGACCGTAAGGTCGCGGTGGACCCTGCCCATCGGCGATCAGCCGGATCTCCGCGTGCTCACCCACACACGGCTCGGAAAGCGCAACGCCGCCGCAGCTTGGCCGCGGCGGCGCTCGATCGATTCGAGTCCGGACTTTCGGTTTAGGCCGCCAGGCGCCAGGCGCGGGTGGTCGTGTTCGCGGTGGTGCGGCGGGCGGTGGTGGTCGCCGTGCGACGCGCGGTGGTCCGGCGAGCCGTGGTCCGCTTGGCGGTCGTGCGGCGAGCGGCGGTCTTGCGGGCCGTGGTCTTCCGGGCCGTCGTGCGGCGGGCGGTTGTCTTGCGAGCGCCGGGGCGACGGGCGGCGGTCTTGCGGGCCGTGGCTTTGCGGGCCGTGGTCTTGCGAGCGGTGGTCCGCTTGGCGGCCGGACGGCGGGTGGCCGAGCGGCGGGTGCGGGTGCTGCTGCTGCGATTCGAGGTCGAGGGCATCTTCGTTGCTCCTGCGGGGCGACCGACGGTCGCCTCGGCGGCATTGGCTGGCCCGGGAGCATCCATGCACCCGAGCCGTTGAATCGGACGGACGGCCAAGAGCCGCGACGGTCCTCCATGACCGCCCCCGCAGAGCTGCGAGCCGCACGGTCCTTCGTCACGACGGGGGGGATTCGTGAGGATTTCGCGCGGAATAGCTTGCGCGGCATAACGAGATGAGGTCCACGCGCAGGTTTGGCCTCGACGCAGAGCCTCACGACGACAATCGCCCCGGGGGCGCTCCGTGGTGCGGCTCCGACCGGCCAACGATCAGCCGTCCCCCCGAGGGACCGATTGAAAGGCCCGAGTGCCCAGCCCACCAACAACTCCGGCATCACCTTGGTCGCCCGACTCCTGGCGCGCGTTCCCCGCCGTCCACATGCCGGCCTATCCCGATCCGCGGAACGTTGACGCCGCGGTCGGCGAGCTGTCCTCGCTCCCGCCGCTGGTCACGTCCTGGGAGATCGCGCGGCTCAAAGCCCTGATCGCCTCGGCCCAGCGCGGCGAGCGGTTCCTGCTCCAGGGTGGCGACTGCGCCGAGAGCCTGGCCGACTGCACCCCCAGCGCCATCGCCGCCAAACTCAAGATCCTCCTCCAGATGTCGCTCGTGCTGGTCCACGGCATCCGCAAGCCCGTCATCCGCGTCGGACGCTTCGCCGGGCAGTATGCCAAGCCACGCAGCAGCCCGACCGAGACGCGGGCAGTGAACGGACAATCCGTCACTCTGCCTTCGTACTTCGGCGACCAGGTGAATCGCGCCGAGTTCACCCTCGCCGCACGCACGCCCGACCCGGCGCTGATGGTCAAGACGTACCAGCACGCGGCCCTGACCCTCAACTTCATCCGCTCGCTGGTTGATGCCGGCTTCGCCGACCTGCACCACCCCGAGTACTGGGACCTCTCTTTCTTCGCCCACGCCAGCCTCTCGCCCGAGCGCCGCCAGCAGTACGAGTCGATGACGCGGACGCTGGCCGACGCGCTCAAGTTCATGGAGGCGCTCGGCGAGAAGACGGTGGACGACCTGCAGCGGGTCGACTTCTTCACAAGCCACGAGGGGCTGAACCTGCTGGCCGAGCAGGCGGCCACGCGCACCGTGCCGCGACGGGCCGGGTGGTGGAACCTCTCGACGCACCTGCCTTGGCTCGGCGAACGCACGCGAGCCATGGGCGGGTCGCATGTCGAGTACTTCCGCGGGGTCCAGAACCCGATCGGGATCAAACTCGGCGCCAGCGCGACCCCGGCGGAGGTCATCGACCTCGTGCGCGTGCTGAACCCCGCGCGCGAGGCGGGCAAGATCGTGCTCATCACGCGGTTCGGCGCGGGCAAGGCAAAGGCGGGGCTGCCGGGCTTGATCGCGGGCGTCAAGGCCGCGAGCGATGTGCCGGGCGATGCCGGCATCGGCCCGGTCCTGTGGATCAGCGACCCGATGCACGGCAACGGACACACAACCCCGTCGGGCGTGAAGACCCGCTCGTTCGACGCGATCCTGGCGGAACTCAACCAGACCATCGACGCCCACGCCGCCAGCGGAACTCACATGGGCGGCGTTCACTTTGAACTCACCGGCGAGGACGTGACCGAGTGCATCGGCGGAGCCAGTGGCGTGACGGAAGACACGCTGCACGTCAACTACGCCTCGGTGTGCGATCCCCGCCTGAACTATGCCCAGGCGCTCGAGCTGGCGTTCCTGGTGTCGGGGAGGTTGGCGGGGGGACGATGACCCACGTCGCCGCGTTGCACCAGCAGGGGTAGCGGGCCTCGGGCCCGCGCGAGGCCGGAGACTCCTCAGCCCTGCCCCGCAACGACCCGGGCTCTCACTTCGCTTCGGAGCGACTCGCGCGCGCTCTCCGGCAGAAGTGGGAACGCCCACGTCCGATCGAACACGATCGCGCTCAGATCAGCGTGCAATGCGACCTCCGCGGCCCGCCCCTCGAGCCCGGCCAGTTCCGCCGCGCGCGATCGCCGCTGCTCCGCCAGCCACTCGTGCATGGCGCGGAACAGGCGGGAACGTTCCGGACCCGACGCGCGCCGGATCGCCGACGCCATCTCGCGCTTGCGTGCGATCGCTTCGCCAGAGGCCGGATTGTGCCTCGCGTGATGGGCCGCCCACCGCGCCCTTGCCACCAACTCCGGCGTCGGCGGCGGGTCCTCGACCAGCGGCATGAGCCGCGTCGCCGATACAACCACCGCCCGCGCCAGATCCCGCCCGCCCAGCCATGTGGCCAGCCACTCCTCCATCACCGGGTCATAGTGCCCGCCACCCAGGCCGTGAATGAAGAGGTCGCACCCACCCCACCGCAGCATTGCGGTCATGGTCAGCGCGCGGGGCGCGAGCACGCTCGAGCCCGCGACGGGCACACCCGAGTAGGCGCTCAGGTCCGCCTCATGCGCCGGCTCACGCGTGCCGCCCGCAGTAATCACCCACAACGGAAGTTCGGCCCCAGCCCGCGAGCTCGATCTCAGCGCCCGCAGCCGCGCCTCGGGATGCCTTGCGACGGCCTCGTTGTACCGCGCGACGCATCCGGCGGGATCGCGCCGCATCGTCTCGATGAACCGGGCAAAGAGGTCGGTGTGCGCCAGGGCGAGCGCGGAGACCAGAACTGGCGCTCGAGGCTCGTCCCGCGCCGATCCCGCCGGATTCCGATCGCTGCCACGCAGCAGGTCCAGCGCCGCACGGGTCACCTGCATCGCGCGAGACTCGGCGGCCGCGTGCCGATCCAGCGCGCCCGCGATCGCCGCCAGCCCCACCGCCGCCGCGGGCAGCACCCCCTGCTCGAGTTCCACCGGCCTCGCCCTGCCCGCGGCCTGTCGTCCGGTCACGAGCCCGCGGGGCTCGGCCGGCAACATCTCGACCGCAGCCCGGGCCAGCGGTGCCTGCCCGTCCGCCCCGCGCCGCCGCACCGGATACGCCACACGCCCCGCCTCGCCCACGTCCTGGTCCACCACCACCCACGCGCTGCCCGCCCCGAACCGCTCCGCCGCCGCCTCCAGCGCAAACACCTTGGCCGCGATCCCGGCGTGCCAGATCGCGCTCTGGTGCCCGCTCATCACGATGGGGCGATCGGTCGGCAGACCCAGCTGCCCGCGGAACGCCACGGCTTCGACCGCCACGGGCAACGGACGACATCGCCAGCCCGACGCCGGCGGATCAAACGTCACGGATTCGTGCTGCGCGAGCCAGTCGGGCACGACAGACGGTAGACGCCGAAGCACGCTGGAACCCAGATGAGCTCCGTCGTCGGATCCCAGATCACACCCACCCGAACCACCTCAGCAACGCCCGACTCGGCGCAATGATCTCCCCCGCGTGCCTCGCGTCGAACGCCGCGACCTCCGCCAGCGGCACCCACCGCACCCGGTCATACTCCCACGCCATCCCGCCGACGGGCGCCCCCGCGACAGCCCCAACATCCGCGCCGTCGCCAACCGCCTCCCCCACCACCCACGCCACACGCACCGGGAACACAATGTCGATGCTCCGCGCGTGCGGATCGGTGCACAGACACGCCGGATCGCTCGGCCCGATCGCGCCCGAGTTCTCGAGGCCGAGCTCTTCCTCCAGCTCGAGCATGACCTGATCCCACGCGTCACGCCCCGTCATCTCGCTCGGCGCGTCCGACGAGGCCCGGACCGGTGCATCCAGCCCGCCGGAGGGCGCCAGCTCCCACATGCCGCCATAGATCCTCGTTTGCGCGCCGCGCCGGGCGAGCATCACATGCTCGGCACCTCGGGCATCTTGCCCCAGGCACACGCCCGTCACCGACACCTGCAGCACCCCCGTGTCCACGATCGGATGCGCGACCAGTTCTCGGTACGACCCGCGTCGGCATCGGATGTGCCCGCCCGCGGCGTCAACCTCCACGGCGGACAGCATCGGGGCGTCGAACAGCCGCGGGTTGCGGGCCGCCTCGCGCGCCCACACCTCGTCCATTCGCTGCCGGGCAACAGGGTCGAGTCGGCGAGCGGGGGCGTCAAGAGAGATGCGCAGCGAACCCAGGCCGCAGCCGAGCCGCTCGATGGTGACGCCCGGGATGGAGTGGGGTTGCGAGCTGGTCATCGCTGTCCGGGCTTCTCACCTCAGAAAACTCTCCATCCCACTCTCGCTCACCAAGTCCCCCACCCCCATCGCCTCGGCCTCGCGCTTCATGCTCTCCTTCATCTTGTCGCGGGCCTTGGCCAGGGCCTGGTTGGTTGCATCGCGGATCAGGCTCTGGGCGTAGTCACGGGCGGAGTCCGACGCCGCCAGGCCCACCGCCAGCGCGGGTGTGAGCTCGACGTCCAAAATCGTCATGTCCCCGGCCGCGGTCACCCGCACCGCGCCGCCGCCAGCCTCGCCCACCACTCGCGTGCCCGCCAGCTCGCGCTTCACCCTGGCCGCCGCCTCCTGCACCTTGGCCTTGTTCTGCATCAGCCCGGCCAAAGCCCCCATCGACTTGAACTTGTCGAACATCGGCGCACTCCGTTTTCAAGAGGGTATGGGCGCGCGAACGCCACAACGACTCCCCGTGGAACGCGATGGGCGCGAAGTTCCGCGATGGCCGCGAAGCGAGCCCGGGCAACGGGTCGGTGGATCGTGACCCGTCCAGCGGCCCAGTCTTGACCGCCCCATCCTCAACCGCAGCGTCCTCGCCCCAAGCCCATCGCACACCCCTCGCGCCCATCGCCGAACTTCGCGCCCATCGTGGTGCTCCCGAACCACCGACCGTCTCCGCCCACGCCTGTTGTTCGGCCACCGATTCCCGGATAGGCTGCCCCCTTCCCCCTCGAGAAG
>Ga0163155_10007027_pt1 | contig 10704 bp, 6 predicted proteins | sample OliLakLV19SP4G1_FD_148611 | JGI IMG/M metagenome (GOLD analysis project Ga0163155, IMG submission 148611) | Freshwater microbial mat bacterial communities from Lake Vanda, McMurdo Dry Valleys, Antarctica - Oligotrophic Lake LV.19.SP4.G1 | ecosystem: Environmental > Aquatic > Freshwater > Lake >...
TCGACCACGGCATCGTTGGCAGCGCCCGATCGAACTCTGGACGCCGGTCGTTGCGCTGTGATCGACGTGCCACTGGAGATCAGCCGACCGGGGCACCCTCCGTCGCCGCTCGTGGGAGTGCTGGCGTGAGGGAAGTCCAACATCGCTCGGTGTGCACTGAGTCGGTTCGTGGACAGTTACGGTTCCACCACCGTCAAGACCTCCCCAAGGCGCCCGTCACGCGGCGAGGAATCCATGATCCCCCAGAAGCCTCGCTCGGGAAGCGACCCACCCCACCATCCCCCGGGAATCTTCCAACAGAGTCTGCGAATGGTGTCGCCATCCGAGGTCACGACGATGCGGTTCGGCGTGCGCACCACCAGTCGGATCGGTTGCGCGACTGAGTGGCCGAAGAGTGGGTGGAGAAGGTCTCCTGCGACCGAGGCGTGCTCGTGCGGAAGTCGGACGACGAGGGTGCCTCCGCCCGACTGCACAGCCGATGTGATCGCTTCCGCCGCAGCCTCGAAATCGTCGTACGTTGCCCCCTGAGCGCGGAGATCGGCGATGCGTACGTGCCTGATCTCCTGATCTGTTGCCCCGATCGCTCGCATCCCCACGATGTGGCCGATGTCGTTGGCTTCAACCAGCGTGTACCAGCGGGGCCACTCCCGCTGGTCAAGAGCAAGGTATTCGAAGACCTGCCGCAGCGACGAAGGGCAATCGGACCCAGCGCGCGGACCGTGGTGATCAATGGCGCGGATCATGCTCGACCGGCCGAGGAGACTCCAATGCAATCCATGGTCATTCGTTGTTGGATCCCCGACCGAGGACAACTCAATGAGCACGGCAGTGAGCCCGGCGTTCCTGGCCTCACGCAGTTCCGTGGCGTAATCGCTCTCCCGAGCTCCCCACGACAGTCGATGATCCACCACGCGTGCCCCTACGTCTCTGAGCAGTTCACGAATTGTGACCATCTCAAGATCGGCGCCTCCGAGAAAGAAGACTGTCGAGCGGAGTTGGGACGTCGGAAGCATAGGGGAAGTCCGAAGCGATCACGGTCGTGCTGATCACTGTCCAATGCCATCATCCCTCATGCCTTGGGAGCGGCCCCACCCCCGGCGGAAGTGGGAGTCTCGGTCCACGATCGTTGGCGACGAACCACTTGAAGCTCTCCCGCTCCAGACCCTCGTTCGCAACATTGGCGACTTGCGGGTACATGACCGGAACCCCGCGAGGAGTCTTGGCGGGATCGCCGATCATTTCGAGCTGCGCCTTGATCTTGGGCCTGTTCCGCCCCATCTCCCTGGCGTAGAGGTCGCGGTACCAGTTGAAGCTCGATTCGCTCGCGGTCGATGCCGCCCCTCCAGCCGCTGCCGCTGCGGCGCTCTCGCGGGGGTAGCGGATCGCCCACTCATCGGGCAGGCTGTGCAGCGTGGCAGCGTCGATCGATGCCACGTCGTATCGCGTTCCGAGGAGCGACTGGAGCGACGTGTAGCGGGAGGCGCGATCGACGAGGAAGAGCCCCACAGTATCGATCCGTACCGTTCCGAAGCCGATTGGTTTTCCAAGACCGAGCTTGTGTCGGAATGCATCGGTGGGGCGGGTTGCGTAGCAGAGCAGCCCGAGCTCGTCGTCGGACAGATTCTGAAACTCGATGTGGAAGATGAACCGCGACCCCGGAGGCAGCGGGCGAACCGACGCCTTCAGATGCGTTCTTGTTCCGGGTTCCAGCGACCTCCAAGGGGAGCCAGTCGTGGCAGCGGGATCGTGAACATAGAACTTCCTTCCCCGGGGTGTGCGCGGGACATCCAAATCCCGTTTGGCCGTTGCGGTCAGCCCGTTCGGCTCGAAGTACATGGCAGGTGACGGCGGCTTGGGGCTTGCCAGGACCTTGAGGATGACTTCTTCCAGCAGTTCTGGGGTGGCTGGAAAATCAGGCAGCCGAACACCGTCGCTCACCTGCACGCGGCTGGCGTACGCGCGAGCCGGGGGGCGATCACGTCGCTGCGTGGCGGTCGCTCGGGAGTCTGCCACGAAACCAAAGATCTGCTCTGCCGCTGTAATCACAGATCGTGGAGAGCCTTCGTCGTCGCGCATCGGGAGCGCATCCGACGAGATCGTCTTGAAGTGATCGAAAGTGGATACGACCGGCCATCGCCAGATCGCCGAAATTGCAATAGCGTGGACATCGAACGGAGCGTCCGCGGATTGAGCCGGCTTCATTCGGAAACACACAATGTCCCGCTCTCGCAGGGTGAGCGGACTCGCGGGATCGCGCCTGCTGCCCTTGACGGTGTAGGGAAGGGCCGCACTTGGAGTGTCCACTTCTTCATCCATCCGAAGTTTGGCGAGCGTCTCAAAGTTCTTGATAATTGGCTCCACTGCGCTGATCGCAACCATGTCCGAGACGGGGGGAAACGGGAGGAAGACTTCGTGAACTCGACGTTTTGGCAGGTTCGCTTCGCGGCCATCGACGCCCAGCACCCGAAGCACGCCCCGAGTGTAACTCGCCTGCTCCGGCTGGCTCAACTTCAGGAAGTCAGTCTCTGAGATGGGGTCGCCGCTGGATCGCTGACCGAGCACGAACTGTTGATTCCCCGCAGGTATGAGCTTGAGCAACGCGGCTGGTGCGAATCCCTGTGCGACACTTAGGAAGAACCCGTTGTCCCTTTCCTGAATGGAAATCGATTGCGGGAGTTTCAGGTACCAGAACCGCTTCGCAGGGTCGACATCGGGTCCATAGGAGTCCGGGTTCTGCCTGAGAAATCCAATCCGCCTGAACGTGCTGCCCGAGTATCCATCGAGATAGACCCTCAGAGGGATCACCGATTGCGAGAAGAGGTCTTTGTATTCGTCCGGTATTCTCGCTCTGCTATCGCGCCACTCGAGCGGTGGAAGGGCCAGAGGGACCAGGACACGCTCGTTGTTCTTTCGTCCAATCATGCCGATTGCATCGAGTCGATCCTTTGGATTCGCAATGTCGGCGCGGCGCGAGTAAGTGTCATTCTCAAGCACTCGAAGGGCGGAGTTGCTTGCCGCTTCGGCAATGGAGGAGATCAGACCGCGCAGGGCTGAGCCAGGGATTGCCGTCTTGCCACTTCGTCGGAATGCATGGATCCGATTTGGTGTGCTGGCGTTCGGTGAGTTCTCGTGCGCTCCACCGATGACCATTGCGGTCTCAGCGGTCAGGGCGCAGATCAGCCGTCCTGAGTGGACTCTCGTGCCATCGACGGTGGTGCTGTGGTAGCGGTCGTGCGACAGGTGTCCGAGCGTGCCCGTATCGAAAGCCCGGAGCGGAAGGTCGTTGGGGCGTGCTTCGCTCGTGACTGGTACGAACGAGTAGGGATTGATGAACTGGCTCATGACGTAGTCCCCACGCATGGCGTGGCTGGAGAAGCAAGGCGAGAATGAAACTCGGCAAAGCACGCGCCAAGAAATGATCTCAGCGCCGGGCTCAGGGTCGAATTGCCGATCTCTTCGTGCAGCCGAGCCAGGCTGAGGCCAGCGTGGGCCGCCTGAGTCTCGAGCCAAGCCACGGTGGGCCTGGTCAGCCGAACGTTGCGGAGAACCGCCGATCGAAGGTGCCCTGCACCCTTGGCTCCGAAGGATCCGAAGCGCACGTCGCCCTCGACAAGATCGCGCCAGAGGAGGGCGAGCAGCGCGATTGCCCATGGGTTGGTTCGCGCAAGGTCAAGGCGCATTGTGCCGACGAAGCGCAACGGCACCGCAGGATCCCGCGGTTCGAGCAGCATCGCGTTGAACTTTCGCGCCCCTGCCACCCCTCCCGTGAATCGATCGATGGCAACAAATTCCTGAGTGACTGCTTCGGCCGGCGTGGACGGATCAAGCTCGAAGGTCGAGCAGGTGAACGCCGCGCCCCATCCCGCAGCGCCGAAGAGCTCGCTGGACGGATCAATGCCCTCGGGAGTGTTCACTGGTCTCGATCCATCCCCAGTCAGCGGACGCGCCGTTGCGTCATAGGGATGAGGGTCATCGGTTGGCGCGGGTGACAGGGTGCGAAGGATGCGCTCCGCTGCCGCCCGCAGCGAGCCCTGCATGGACGTCCACGGAATGATCGGTACACCGCTCAAGTCATCCCGGCGTGGAGCAAAGTCTGCATTCGATGTCGACTCCGCCCGCAGCGGATCATTGACCAGGACCGGACCGTCGAACTCAAGCGACACATCCAACTCGAGCCGAGCCGCTCCGGAGGAGGCGACGGCAGTCCATGCTGCGGAGGGAGCCAGTGTCTTCAGTTCGTCAGGCGAGAGAGTCGGCGCGGTCTCCACGGGCATGCGGCTCGCACCTGAACGTATCCACGAGGTGATGTCCTTCGCGAGCGTGCGTCGAACCCGAACCACCGATGCATGAAGTCGACCGTCCTGGTGGGCCGTTCCGGCGCCGATCATCGGACCGCGGCTCGTCCCATCAAACTGCCCGACAGCCCAGAGCAGCAAACTGATCTCGGCGTCGGTTGCGTTTCGAACAAGGATCGTGGTGTCGAAGGCGGTTCCCGGGAGAATGCTCTCGGTGTTTCGCAGCATCCGATCAATCGCTGTGCGACGTTGGCGAGAGATCGCCGTGGCGCCGCGCACGATGACTCTGGCCCGTACTTCGCGTTCCGTCAGCACGGAGTTGCCGTTGGGCGAAGCCGAGTGTTCGAGGTTCAGCGTGGCATCGCTGAATTCGGCCTTTCCCGCGCTTCCAGCCACGGCAGTTGCGTGCCCGGATTTGCTTTGAACGGGGGCACCGAACAGTGTGTCGACCAAGGCGAGATCGGCTGGCCCCAAGCGTGCTTCGAGCCATGATCGCAGGCAGCCCTTCAGGCTCGAACCGCGAATCGTCGGTCGGCCTGAGGTATCGGTCTCCACGCTCGAGATCTCGACCATCCTCGACGATCCATCCGCGCCTTCTGGACGAATGTCCGAGGATTGGCGCGTGGCGCCGCTCCCGATTCGCAGGGGACTTCGGGTGGCCAGCCGAACGGTGATCCACCAACGATTGATCAGGTTGGTTGCGTGACTCATCGCGCACTCTCCGAGGCGGGCGTGGGGCTGATGACTGGCACAGGCCGTTTAGGTTTTCGCTCCTCGTGAAGCGGATCGTTGAGGAGGATCTCTCCGTAGCCATTCTCAGGCTGGAACGGACACGCTCGCCAGTCATCCAGACCAAGCGCTTTGGCCCACTTGGGGATGGGCAGGCCCGCCGTGGCCCAGTCCACGAGCGCCTTTGCGGCATCGCCGCGTCCCGTCTTCCGAAGCACGAACACACTCCCGGGGTCAGTCAGCAGGAACGGCAGGTACCCCCGGGAGTTCGCGCCGGAGGACCGAAGTCTCCTCCGCTCCTGCGCCGCTCGACGCCCGAGGTATCCCCCGATCAGCGACTGCCTCGCAAAGTGGCGAACAAGCGTGAGAGCGCCACCTGAGAGCTCTTCCCAGACGGCGTGGAGCTCCCGGCCGCGCCAGCCGCTCGGGGGGCAGAGCAGCGCGGCCGTCTGCAACGTGATTGTCCAGCATGGCTGCCCGTCACTTAGCGGCGTGGACGGGGGCGCGACGTATGTGCTGGCAGCGAAGCAAAGTGTGGCCTGTGCCTTGGTCTTACCGAGCCCCAGAATGCGTCCCTTTCCCTCGGCGTCCAGACCGATGACTTGGGCGAGAGATGCGCGGATCTTGGCCCGCGTGCTCGCGTCACCGACCCCGCGGAGATCGATCCGGCCTCTCCAGGAGAGTCCGTCCGGATCAGGCGAGATCATCTCGTATCCGAAAAGTTGGCCGTCTGCGGCACAGCGGGTTCCGGGGTCGATCGCAGTTCGAACACGCAATTCACGATTGACGGAAGGCCAGCCGACAAGTGATCGAGCATCGGCATCGTCGATCCAGTCGACCGCGAAGATCGGCGCTCGGGCGATAGCTCCCGCCGAGGGATGAGCCGCGCTTGCGCCGCTTCCGCCGTCCGCCGGCTTCGCGGCGATCAGGAAGGGTGTGGGAACGAGCGAAGCATCCAGCAAGTCGCCATCGACGGACCGGACCATGGAGAAGGGCACGCGGCGTGGTCGCTGAGCCGACCGCGTCGGGAACGCGTGCGAGATTCGGATGCACGAGAAGTTCGACGCGAGTCCAGCGAACTCTGCGGTGGCACCTTCACCCGGATTGCCCGAAATCTCCAAGTGAGCCGGCCTTCCCAAGGAGCTGTTGAGCATCGACGCCAAGGCTCCCTTGATGGCCCCGCCTGAAATCACATCATCGCTCTCAAAGAGATTCTCTGTGAGTCGACGCTTCGCAAAGCAGAAGGGCTCACTGAACGACATCGCAAAGTCGAGAACATCGGCGTCCGGCAGTCGCCCAACCATCCTACGGACCTCGAGTGCACTCACGTCGACTTGGACGTCGCGAATCCGTCCGAAACCGACGCTGCGGAACGCGCCAAGAGACGTAGTCCACCGAATCCCGGTGCCGACCGCCTTGGTGAGCGCATCGGCCTGTGCACTGGTTGCCACTCGAGCGCGGATTGTTCCGGTGAAGGTTGTGGTGTCACCGCTGCCGGTGGCCGCCTCGATGAGTTGGAGATGGCGGGCCGACGTGGCGGCTCTCGCACGGTCGCGACGGATCCGCGCCCGCGTGGTCCGAGCACCGACGGGATTCGCACTCAGGAAGTCAGAGAACGAGAGCATCCCCCGTTCTCGCCGCAGCGGCGTGGATGCGCCATCCTCTGCGTTGCTTGGGGGACCAAGAAGGTCTTCGACCCTCGGGGGACCTTCGGATCCCGGCGCCGCACCTTCGAGAAACGCAGGTTCGACGGCGACGAGTTCGTAGAGCGCCTCTCGCAGCAGGCCTTTCACCTGAGTGCCGGGGATCACTGCCTGGCCCTTCGGTGAGATCATCGCGACGGCATCAAGACCCGCCGAGCCGACGGTGCCCGTTCTGCAAAGGAAGGGCCCATCGACAGTCAGGTGCGCGGTGAGAGTCAATTCGATCATGAGTGGAGCTCCCCGTCGATCGTCGGAGATTCGGAGTCGGGTTCATGCGGGATGAGGTAGTCCCAAAGTTCGTTGAGGAGGATCCAGCGCGTGGCAGGTATCGGGAACAGTCGTTCGATACTCGTGAGCGCATCGCATTCGTAGATTCGGCTGGTCTTGCACGCCTGTTCGATCTCTGATGCGGCCGCCTTGCGCGACTCCGGCGACAGTCGAGGATTCGCGGCGATGATCAGCTTTCGTCGGGGTATCACCCCCTGAAGCTGTCTGACGGCCGCCGCGGCCTGAGCCATTCGGCGCCCCAGCCACGGCCCGACCAGCGCGAGCGAATCGACCGGCCGACCTTTGCCGGTCTCATCGGACTCGGGTCGAAGTCCATGCCGCGCGGCGAGAACCTCCCGGACACTTCCGCCGATGTCGTCGAAGGATTCCAGAGCAACGCAGGCAAGTGCGTTGGAGCCCTTTGGCGCGTTCAATTCGTTCGCCACCGATCCGCCCGCCGCCATTGACGCCGGCTTTGCGAGGTCGTTGCGCAGGGAGCGTGCCCGTTGGTGAATGCGATGAATTGGCGCCTCTGCGTGGCAGTAAACGAGCCCACCCGAGTACCAGAGTCCGTGAGTCTCGCCTCCGGGATCCTTGATCTGCCACTTCTCGGTCTCGATCGCATCAAAGAACTTCGCCGCAACGGTCCAACCGCAGCGTGCGGGAACGACCCAGGTGATGTCATCGCCGCCCCACACAAGCGTTTCGATGCACAACTCACCCTTGGAATTCCGCCAGAAGCCGTTCCTGCGCATGCACTCGACAAGCCCGACCAGGAACGTCCCACGCCGCACCTGCACCTCGCGGTCCCAATCGCGCTGTGTGGCTTCCGAGCTGACCAGGCTGCGCTGCAGTCGACCGAAGCCCGTCCCATCAAGGTGAATCACAGCAATCTTGCCGTCAAGATTCGCGTTCGTCGGGTCGCTCGCGAGTGACTGGAGATCCCACGCGAAGCGGGTCCCGCTCCAGTCGACTTTCATCTTGAGGCGCGACGCAACCTCTGTGTAGAAAGAGTGCTTCTGCTCCCGCCCAAACGTGTGACGCGCCTCGGTCGCAGCGCTGACCGGCTCTTCTGTCGATCCACCGTCACGTTGACGGCTGACGCTCGTCGTCGCCGGGCGCATGTGGTCATAACTGCACGGTTCGTCCGCGTCGTGACCAAGACCATCAAGGCAGATCGATGGCTCATTCATCTGTCTCCAGCGGTTGAGAGCGAGGAGCTGCTCTCCCTCCTCGGTGAACTTGGCCGCATCGCTGGGAATGGCGTCGACGACGATCGAGGCAAAACGGAGCACTGGATGCGCGTTGCACAACTCACGCACGGCAGTGGTGATCGCGCTGGCGGAAAGGTGCGTTGCTGGTGAGCAGTTGACAGCGAGAATGCCCGATGAGGCGCCGATGCTGATGGGCGTCACCGTCGCAGCCGGATCCGCCTTCTTCAGTCGTTCAAGCAGGTGAGCCCCGACCATGGACGGTGCCTCGAGCAGCGCGAGACTGCCGCCGCGGATCGTGCTCAAGTCATTCGTGTCAGTCAGGAACGATGAGAAGTTGACCCCCTCGAGACGGAGAAGAAATCGCATGGATACCTCGTTCGAAGCGTGATGACGTGAACTGCAATCAGCGATCATGGTCTCTTCGCATCTGGGAACGGTGGCCGCTTCCGGCGATGACGCGAACACCGGATCCCCTCTCTGTACTCGGCCGCCTGCTTCTGAGCATCAAGGCCGTCGCGGCGCCCGCGGCGATTGCCACGAACAGCGCGAGCGTGAGGGCCAGCGCTCTCCACCAGCCGCACCAATCTCCCCAGAGGGCGATCGTCGAACTTGCCGCTCCCATTGCCGTAAGGCCAATCACCAAAGGGAGAGCAGTGTTTGCGGTCTGCTGAAGCCGCTGCGACTGCTCGGCTCGGGCAAGATCGATCACCCGATCGGCTTCGTTCAGCAACTGCGAGCAGAGGTCCCGCGTCCGGAGATGGGATGACCACCAGTCGAAGAGCTCTCTCCCTTGGATCTGACTCGTAATCTCAGGGAACCAGTACTGATCCAGGAACTGGAGCAACTCGCGCTGTACTTCGAGCACCCGCTGCTGATAGCGGGACGAGGCGTGGGCCATCCCCGGTGTAGAGGAACTCTCAGCATGGACGAGTTCAGCGAGCCGATCATTGAAGAGCAGGATCGCGGCACGGTGAAAGAGAACGATCAGTCCGATCTGCTGGTAGTGATGTCTGAAGTGAGCGAGCGCACCGTTCGCGGGATCCGCGAAGAAGCCGCCGCTCTCAAACCTTCCGATCAAAGTAAAGGCAAATCCACAGCAAAGGTAGCGGGTCGTCATCCACTCGTGGCCCGGTGTATCCGGATCCCAGAATCGGTCGTAACAGTACCGCTGCTCAAAGTTCTCAAGGAACGCTGTCGAGTACGGAAGGGTGAGGGAGTTGCCGCGCTCGTCGTTGAATGCGAGACGCACAAAGTCCCCACGCGTCAGCGCGCGAGGTTCGTTGAGCGCGAGATAGGTCATCGTGTGCATTCGCTCGTCTTGAAGCTGGCGAAAACGCAGCGATGGTTGAGAAAAGTCCCCCGTGTCATATGGGATTGGCGACAGAATCCACGTCCACGCGGGATCGACAGGCGACCGGTGGTGGGTGTTCACGAAACCGACCATCGAGTGGTGACTTGTGGTGCGGGCAGGTTCGGCGCCCGGGCCCCATTGCCCACTCGGGAAAACAGCTCCTGACTGCGCCTCGTTCGGGGGGGTGGGGAAAAGAACCGTCCCATCTTTCCCGATCCACGAAACACTCAATGGACAGTGGCCAGGAAACGGATCCGGGAGGGTTTGGTTGTGCCAGGACTTTCGGGGTTGCCAGTATGGTGGATAAACATGGCGGAGCTCATCCATCAAGTCCACGGCGTCGTCAAAGAGCAGGTCGTGCCCTTCGACTTCGATAACCAAGACCGCGATCCGCACGTTGAAGACGTAGAGGCAGACTCGTCGGACGCCGAGCAGCTTCGGGCCGGAATCACGCTCAACCTGGACCTTGGCAATATCGGGTCGGGAGAAGAGGCGCAGCGGCGAAGCGCGTCTTCGCTGGTCATCCGCCCCGACTTTCGTCGTTCCGTAAAGAAAGCGCTGAACGAACGGCTGGAAGTAGACGAACTCGGCGTAGCTGGTTTCGGGCTCGGTGTCAGGCAACCGGCCCAGAAGGTTCTCCTGCTCGTTCCACGGTCCGTCCTTTGTCAACAGTTCGGCGATGCGGTCGAGATCGAAGTTGTCCTCGGGACCTCCGCAGACAAGTTGGACCGGCCACATCAGAATCTGTGTGAATAGCCGAACTTGCTTTGCCGTTTCGGTTGACTCCGCATCCGACATCGCGCCGCCCCCCTCCCCGAGTTCTGATTGCGATCCTCAGGCGCGGAGTGTCCTGATCGCCGAGGTGTGTGTCAAGGCCTGCTCGCGATCCGAAGTGGTGGGTCGACAATCAGGTCGCTCGGGTCGATTCCGGAGATTTGAGCGCTATCAAGGCATTCCGCCCCGCACTCGCTACCCGATACGATCGCCCATGACGCTCGTTCCTGCCGTGAAGTCGACTGCTCGCGTCGCCCATGAGAAGTGGTTGCTGGCGCTCACGGCCATTCCAACGGCCTCGGGTCGTGAGGATCGGGTGATCGAGTGGGTGCTGAAGTGGGTGGCTGGGCGAGGCGCGAAGCTGGCGGTCG
>Ga0163155_10007029_pt1 | contig 10701 bp, 7 predicted proteins | sample OliLakLV19SP4G1_FD_148611 | JGI IMG/M metagenome (GOLD analysis project Ga0163155, IMG submission 148611) | Freshwater microbial mat bacterial communities from Lake Vanda, McMurdo Dry Valleys, Antarctica - Oligotrophic Lake LV.19.SP4.G1 | ecosystem: Environmental > Aquatic > Freshwater > Lake >...
ATCGATAGGCACATAGATACGAAGTTACCGGCACGTGCCGCGAGACCGAGCGCCACGATTCGCCAAGCCTCATCGTGGGCGTGGATGGACACGCGGTTTATATCTTGGGTACGTTCCCAACGTTACACGCCCACGAAGAGCGGAGTCCGCGGAACGAATCGTAGTTCTGCATGAGCCAGGCGCTTACAGCTCTCGTGGGGCGAAGCTGAAGAACGAAAGTGGATGCGAACTACGCCCGCTTGCCTTCGAGCTCGCTCCAGCGTTCGTACAGCTTCGCGACGCGCGCCTGCGCCTCGCCGACTTTCCGGCAGACTTCATCAAGCTTACGGTGATCGGCCAGGACCGCGGGTTCGGACATCTGGGCTTCGAGTGATTGCGCTTCGGCTTCCGCCGCCTCGATCTTTCCTTCGATCTGGTCGAACTCTCGCTGGTCGTTGTAGGAGAGTTTTTTCTTTTGCGGCGCGGAAGGGGCGGCGGTTGATGCCGCGGATTTGGACGCAGGCGATGCGGATGCAGAAGACCGAGGGATTGCGCCCTTCGGCTCAGATATTCGCTTGCGCCGGATCCATTGCGAGTAGTCGGCGAAGTAGCGGGCGTTGCCTTCGCCGTCGAGCGCGAGGATCTGCGTCGCGAGGCGCTGGAGCATGGCGCGATCGTGCGTGACGAGGACGACGGCGCCAGGAAACTCCTCGATGCTTTCCTCAAGCACATCCAGCGATGCGATGTCGAGGTCGTTCGTGGGTTCGTCGAGGATGAGGACGTCCGCGGGCTCAAGCATGAGGCGCGCGATGTGGACGCGGGCCTGCTCGCCGCCGGAGAGAGCCGAGACGGGGGACTTGAGCTGCTCGACGTTAAAGAGGAACCGCGCGGCCCAGGAGTTCACGTGCACGAGGCGATCCTGGTAAACCACCGAGTCCGCGTGCGGCGAGAGCGCCTCGCTGAGCTTCTGCGTCTGGTCGAGTTCCTTGCGATGCTGGGAGAAGAGGACCACGCGCAACTTGCCGGCGGGCTTGACCGTGCCGGGCGGGGGCGCGCCGTGGTGGATCTGGCCGGTCGCCTCGGCGTGAGCTGCGGCTTCGATCGCTTCGGGCGTTGGCGGGTCCGGCGGAATCTCGCCCATCAGCACCTTGATGAGCGAGGATTTTCCTGAGCCGTTCGGGCCCATCAGCCCGAGGATCTGTCCCGGCGAGAGCACGACGTCGAGGTCGGTGAACAGTCGCTTGCCGCCCAGGGATTTGGTGATCGCACGCGCCTGCAGCAGCTTGACGCTCTGGCGGCCGGTGCCGCCGAACTCGATGCCCGCGGCCTTGTGCGGCGTGTTGCGCGCCTTGAGCTGCGCGAGTTCGTCCATTCGCTGGAAGCTCGCGTCGATGCGGCTCTTTGACTTGGTTCGGCGAGCCTGCGCTCCGCGCGACAGCCAGCGGATGTCGTCGCGGACCTGGTTGGCGAGCGATTCCTCCTGCTTGGCCTGGGCCTCGAGGAACTCGTCCTTGCGACGGCAGAACTCTTCGTAGCCGCCATCGACCGAGAAGGTGCCCTTGGGGTAGGCGCTCGAGAGTTCGACAATTCGCGTCGCGACCGAAGTGAGAAAAGCGCGATCGTGGGTGACGACGATGGACGCGAACGACGCGGCCCGGAGCATTGACTCAAGCCAGTCGATGCCTTCGACGTCAAGGTGATTGGTCGGTTCGTCGAGCAGCAGCACGTCAGGATCTATGACGAGCTGGCGGGCGATGGCGAGTCGCTTGCGCTGCCCGCCGGAGAGCGACGCGGTGGGCTGCGTGAGGTTGGTGAACTCCAGCCGGTCGAGCAGCATCTCGCCGGCGAGCTCGGCTTCGTGGTCGTCGTGCACGTGCGGGAGCAGGCCGGCGTGCTGGGCCTCGCGTGCGGCGTCATGCATGACGCTGAGCAGCGTGGAGTCTTCGGGAAAGACGTCGGCCTGGGCGACGTACGCCGCCTTCGTACCTTTCTTGAGTTCCACGGTGCCGGTGTCGGTCGTTTCGATTCCCGCGAGGATCTTGAGGAACGTCGATTTGCCGGATCCGTTGGGACCGATGAGTGCGAGGCGTTCACCGTCTTCGAGCGACAGCGCGACGCTCGAGAAGAGCGAACGGGTGCCGAAGGTTTTGCTGAGATTTCGTGCCGCTAGTATCGCTGCCATCGTTTCGATCTCTGGCCTTTACTTGGAGGGACGGACGGCACGGACAGCGCGGGCTTCGGGGGGCGTGACGCCCTTCTCGATGAGCATGGCGCGCCACGCGACGGCGGCGGTCTCGCCGCGGATCGAGAAGTTCCCGCTTTCGGCCCTGTGAAGGAGGGCGAGGAGATCGGTGGTGGAGAACATCCAGTCGAGCCCGCCGTGGTTGGGGCCTTTGACGCGTGCGGCTTTGCGCAGGGTGTCGAAGACGCCCGGCGAGAGTTTGCCCGCGGTCATGAGCTCCTGCTTGGTCCAGCCGTCCTGCTCCTCCGGCCTCGATCGTGTTTGTCCGCGTCTCATATGGATGAATCATTGACCGACCGAGGGAGGCGGGCCGGATTTTGGGGTCTCTGCGAGCAGTGTTTCACGAAAAAGACGAAGGAAACCGGGCAGTACAAATTACGAAGAAGTTATCCGGAGCTTTGGGGAATCGATGATCGCGCCTGGATGCGCGCGTACAACATGGCCACGATGAGGCGTGCAGATCGTGAGCCTCGGTTGGGTCGAGGCCGAACTTCGTAGCGGAATCGTCGCACATCGAGAGGGTGAGATTCGTAGATGTTGTGACAGGAAAAAGGGGGGACAGGAGCTTTGAGCATGGGATTGCCGCGAATGGGAATCATGGGAACGGTGGGAGTCTGGCTCGCGCGGCGGAAGTTTCCGACGCTGCTGCTGTTCGCGGGCGCATTGCTCGTGATCGATCTGGTGCTGCCTGATCCGATTCCGCTTGCGGATGAGTTGTTCCTTGCGGTGGTGACGACGATCCTCGCGAGTTGGAAGAAGCGCCGGCCTGTTGAGCGTTGGGATCCAACCATGCCGCCGCGCAAGAAGGTTCGGAACGAAGCCAGATGAAGGGGGAGTGGGATTTGGGATTCGGGAAGTGGGATTTGGGAAGAGAAGAGAGGCGGATCACAGATCGAGCGCGAGTTCGATCTCGTCGTGGAGCGGGATGCCGTTGAGGCCGATCGTGGGGTGCTTGGGCTCGAGTTTGCGGTAGCGATCGATCATGCCGACGTGGACGGCAACGAGTCGCCAGCCTCGCTTCTGATAAAACGCGAGGGCGCGGAGGTTGTCGTTGGTGGTGGTGAGCGTGACGCGCGTGTAGCCGCGTTCTCGGCACACGTCGGCGGCGGCCTTGATGAGCGCGGTGCCGATGCCGTTTCCTTCGTTGCCCGCCGAGAGGGTGATGATCTCGCAGCGCGCGGCCTCGAATGCGATGGTAATCTGGCCGACGGGTTTGCCGGCAAGTTCCGCGATGAAGCCTGCGAGTTCGTCGGCCTGATAGGGGATATCGACGGACCGGATGGTTGCAGACGACCAATGGTGCGTGAGCTCGCGGCGAAGGTAATCGCGATCGGCCGGCGTTATGGGGCGGATGATGAGGTTGGTAGGCGTGGACATTGCGCAAGCGTAGTGGAATGGATGCGGCGGCGACAAGGCGCGGGGAATCAAGCGCGGCATGCGAGCTGCGGCACGCACACGCGAGCGGCGCACGCCAACGGCATTAAGCGGGGCGGATCGCTTTCACGTACCAAAACCATCGAAAGAGAATTGACCCACTCGAAACGCGATCCTGTCGGAGACACGTCCAACGGCATGAGGCTCGAGTATAAATAGTGTGAAGCTACTATAACGCCGCGTGCCTTGGCGACTTCGGTCGTGAAACTTGCACCCCGATCGGGGCAGAGCAATGGAACATTCCTATAGTTTCCTGTTGAATTTGCCTCACTTGTCTCTACGCTGAAAGCAGGGCCGGTTCACTACTACTGTTCACCGGTCCTATTTATGTTGATCATCAAAACACAGAGAAGCGCCGCGGCACGGCCGCGGTATTCTGCTGTCCGCTGATCGTCGTTGCGAGCGGTGCGGGCTGTAAAAACTGGAGCTAGACATGTTTCGAGCGCTATCGCTGTCGACTTTCACATTGGCCGTTGTCGGTCTGGGTGCGCCGCAGGCACGCTCGCAGGATCTGGGTTCCGCGGGCAACTTTGCCGTGCTGGCCGGATCGACCGCCACCGGAACGGGCGTTACCACCGTTACCGGCGATGTCGGCGTGTGGCCCGGTTCGGCGGTCGTCAACATCTCTCCGACGGGCGAGATCCACGCCGGCGACGACGTCGCCCAGCAGGCGCAGAACGACCTCACCATCGCGTACAACTCGCTCGCAGGCATGGCGATGACGCAGGAACTTACCGGGACCGACCTCGGCGGCCTCACACTTGCGCCCGGGGTGTATCGCTTCAGCTCCATGGCTCAGTTGTCGGCGTCGACGCTGTTCCTGGATGCGCAGGATAACGCCGACGCGGTTTTCGTCTTTCAGATCGCCACGACACTCACAACCGCGAACAACACGTCGATCATCATGCTCAATCAGGGGCGCGGCTGCAACGTCTACTGGCAGGTCGGCTCTTCTGCAACGCTGGGCACCAACTCAGTATTCACCGGCAATATCCTCGCGCTGGCGAGCGTGACGCTCACGACTGGCGCGGTGGTGTCCGAGGGAAGGCTTCTGGCGCGGTCGGGCGGGGTTACGCTCGACTCGAACACGGTCACACTTGCTGGCTGTGAAGTGGCGACTGTCGTCGCTAGGCCGCAGGTTTCTGCCGAGGCGGGGGGACGGACGACGATCACCTACGTAGATCCGTTGGGGCATCCGGTCATGCTCCAACGGTCGACCGCGGGCGATTGGACGTCGGTCGCCCTCGACGACGACGCGGCGCCGCTCTCTCAGACGACGAATCAGTTCGGTTCGCTTACGTGGGCGGAACCGGGGAACGGAAAGAGCTTTGTCGCGGTCGCCTCAGCGACGGGGCTGTTCCTTGTTGATACCGGCGCGGAGCCGCTCGCCGCCCGCAACCTGACTGAGGAAGCGCTCGCAAACTCCGAAGATGCAAGCCCGATCACGGGCGCGTCGACCGTCCTGACCAGCGCGGACGGCGTCGTCAACATCATCGGAATGAATGACGCGGGCGAACTGATCCGATACTACCAAACAGGCGAGGTGAACGACGGGCAGGCCGAGTGGGCGTTCATGAATATCTCCGCGTCGCAGCTTCTACCTCAATCGCTCAGCACGCCGGAGTTCGCATCCAACCTTGTTTCGTACGCATCAGCCTGGGGCGGCTTGCACGTGGCGGGGCTGAATTCCGCTGGCGATGTGAACACCGTGTGGTGGGCTCCGGGGGTCGAGCAATGGCGCACCGACAACGTGAGCGAGCAGGCCGAGACGCCTCCGTTCATGCTTTCCGCCGGGCTGACGGCTTACGCCACGCCCTGGGGCGGTCTCAACCTCGCGGGGCTTGATGAGCAGGGAAACCTCACGGTGCAGTGGTGGGCGCCGGAGTTCGGCGAAGGCAACTGGCAGACGAGCAACCTTACCGAAAGCTTCGGCGGCGCGTCGCTTGACGGCGTGGGTCTGACGAGTTTCGTGCTGCCGTGGGGCGCGCTGAATGTGTCGGGCGTCACGCAGGAAGGCGACCTGGTCAACTACTGGTGGTTGCCGGGGTTTGACCAGTGGGTCATTACCTCGATCACAGACGCGACAATGGAGAGCAATCCCGAACGCCTGACCGGTGCGATGGCCGGCGTCGGCAGTGCCGACGGCGTGGCGAGCATCATCGGGGTTTCCGGGAATGGCGACATGATCCGCTACTTCTGGCAGCCCAGTTTCGGCGGAACGTGGCACAGCGAGAACGTAACCCAAGCGGCGAATCCGGGGTAAGTCCCAGGCGATCGCCCGGGAGCGGCAGCGACGTTCATGTGTGCTTCGTGTGCGTGCATCGTTCACGAAGTGGACTTGAATCGCGTGGCCGGCTGACCGCGCGTCTCGGGTCAGCGGGACATATCCTCTTCTGATCGATCCACCATCGATTTGGAGACGACATGTTCAAGAAATTGCTCCGGCCCTTCGCGTTGGTCTTGACGTTCGCGCTCTGCTCGCTCGCTGCCCGCGCACAGGATGTCAAGTACGAGAAGTACTCGCTGCCGAACGGGATGACCGTGATCCTGCATGAGGATCATGCGCTACCCGTGTGTGTCGTGAACATCTGGTACCACGTCGGCGCGAAAGACGAGCTTCCGGGGCGCAGCGGATTCGCCCATCTCTACGAACACCTCATGTTCATGGGCACCGAGCGCGTGCCGGGCAACCAGTTCGATGTGATCATGGAAACCGGCGGGGGCGCGAACAACGCCTCCACCAGTCTCGACCGCACCAACTACTTCTCAGCGGGGCCCGCGAGCCTGCTGCCGACGCTGTTGTGGCTTGACGCCGAGCGGCTCGAGGACATGGGCCGCACCATGACGCAGCAGAAGCTCGATCTTCAGCGCGATGTCGTTCGCAACGAGCTGCGCCAGAATATCGAGAACCGTCCCTACGGCAAGGCCGAGGAGATGGTGTATCGCCTCATGTACCCGGTTGGGCATCCGTATCACAACGCGGTCTACGGCACGCACGAGGACCTGGAAGCCGCGACCGTCGGGAATGTGACGGATTTCTTTGCGACGTACTACGTCCCGAACAATGCGTCGCTCGTTGTCGCGGGTGATTTCAAGTCAGCGGAGATCAAGCCGCTGATCGCGTCGCTGTTCGGCACGCTGCAGCGCGGGGCGGATCCGGCGCGGAAGGCCGCCGAGCCGGTGATGCTCGATCGCGTGGTGCGCGACGTGACGATTGATGATGTGCAGCTTCCCAAGATCTCGTTCGTGTATCACAGCCCGGGACTGTTTGCGGAGGGGGACGCGGAGATGGATCTTCTTGCGGCGGTGCTGACCGAGGGCAAGACGAGCCGTCTGTACAAGCGACTGGTGTTCGACGACAAGATCGCGGTGGATGTGTCGGCGTATCAAAGCTCCGCGCAGCTTGGCTCGCTGTTTTATGTCGAAGTGACGGCGCCCGATGTCGCCAGCCTTGATGCGATCGAGCGCGCGGTTGACGATGAACTTGCCCGCCTGCTCGCCGACGGGATCAAACCCGCGGAGCTTGAACAGCGCAAGGCGCTCATCGAATACGCCAAGCTGGCGCAGCTGCAGAGCATCGAGGCGAAAGCCGATCAGTTGAACGCGTATGAGTTTTATTACGCCGAGCCCAACTCGTTTCAGCGTGATCTTGACCGGTATCGCAACGCGACCCCCGCGAGCGTGCAGGATTGGGCGCAGAAGGTTTTGACTCCGAAGTCACGTCTCGTGCAGCGGGTGCTGCCGAAAGAGCCCGCGAGGGAGGCGACGGCGCGTGACGCCCGCCCTGCGGATTTATCGGCTGGGGCATTCTCGCCGCAGCAGCCCGAGGCGTTCACGCTTTCCAACGGCGTCAACGTTCAGTTCTGGCAGCGTGATGAACTGCCGCTTGTCGAGCTTCGCATGGTCTGCAAGCCGCGCGGGCTGATCAATGAGCCACGAACCGCCGGGCTTGCGTACCTCACCAGCGCAATGATGGGCGAGGGGACGAAGTCCCTGGATTCGCTCGCGTTCAGCGATGCAATGGCGACGCTGGGCGCTTCGTTCGACGCTTACGCCGACAACGAGTCGGTCGGCATCGCACTGTCGGTGCTTAAGCGGAACTTCGATAAGGCGTTGGCGCTGGCGCGCGATGCGGTCGCCACGCCGCGGATGGAGGAGTCCGACTGGGAACGCGTGAAGCGACTGCACATTGAGGAACTCAAGCAGGACGACGACGAACCGGCGACGGTCGCGGCCCGGGTCGGTCTTCGGACTCTCTTCGGCGACGAAAGCTCGTACGCCTGGCCGCTGCCCGGCACGCCGGAGACGGTCAGTGGGCTCACGCTCGAGAACGTGAAGGCGGCGCACGCCTCGCTCTTTTCACCCGCGGGCGCCACGCTGCTGGTGGCGGGCAACATGACAAAGCAAGAGCTGAAGTCATCACTGGATAGGACTTTGGGCGGTTGGACGTCTGCGGGCGCGGCGGCCGCGTCGTCCGCGCCTGAACCCCGCATTCCGCCTTCGTCCGCGCTTCGCGTGGTCGTGGTTGATCGGCCCGAAGCGGTGCAGACAGTGATCCGGTTTGTGATGCCGGGCGTGCGTTTCGCGGATGAGAATCGCGCCCGCCTTCGACTGCTTAACACGCTGCTGGGCGGCAGCTTTACCAGCCGGTTGAACCAGAACCTGCGCGAGAAGAACGGCTTTACCTACGGCGCACGTTCGGGCTTCGCGATGCGGCCGGCCGTCGGTTATTTCACGGCCGGAGCGAGCGTGAAGGCCAGCGCAACCGGTCCCGCACTCAAGGAGTTTCTCAGCGAGTTCGCCCGTCTTCGTGCCGGCGATGTATCTGACGATGAGGTCACCAAGGCGCGCGAGACGATCCGAACCGACACCATCCAGTCGTTCCAAGGTCTGGGCGGGGTGCTGACGAGCGCGGCGGAGCTTGTCGTCAACGGCCTCCCGTTCACGACGGTCGAGCAGGATCTCAAGCTCATCCCCAGCGTTGGAGCTCGCGACCTGAACGCGCTGGCGAATCGGTCAATCCCGCTCGAGAACGGCGTTCTTGTCCTCGTGGGTGATAAAACCCTGATCCTCGACCAGATCAAGGATCTCGGACTTCCCACGCCAATCGAAACCGACGTCCGGGGCACACCCCTCAGCACGCCCAAATGACAATCCCGCTCCCGCACGCGTCCCCCGCTGCACATTTCATCCTCCCACCGCCAGCCGGGCGATGGGGGGACTTGTTGTTCCCGCATCGGAACGCCACGAATCTGAAAAGCCAGCTCAACGCCCCTCCAGATTCTCTGTAAGGTCTGTGGTTCCCCATCTTCGCAACCGCAAATATGTCGTGCGCCAACCGTTTGCTTGCGGACTGATGTATATTTGTGTTCCGGCGCAAGACCTGCATGAATCGCATCGCCCTACGCGGTTGGTGGGCATGCTCTCCACACTCATGTCTACCCATCAGGACATTACCCAGCTCCTCCTCAGGGCCACCGACGGCGAGCAGCGCGCCGTTGATGTCCTTCTTCCCGCTGTCTACGACGAACTTCGCCAGATTGCCGACCGCTGTCTCAGGCGCGAACGCGCCGACCACACGCTGCAGACCACCGCGCTCGTCCACGAGGCTTACCTCAAGCTTATTGACCAGCGACAGGTCCATTGGCAGAACCGCGCGCACTTCTTCGCCATCGCCGCACAAGCCATGCGCCGCATCCTCGTCAACCACGCCAAGGGGGTGAACCGGCTCAAGCGCGGCGGCAACCGCGACCGGGTTCCGCTCGATGACGCCGTGGCTTTTACGCCTGATCAGGACATCGATCTCGTCGCGCTCGACGAAGCGATGCAGCGACTCGCGGCCTTTGACCCGCGCAAGAGCAAGCTCGTTGAACTGCGCTTCTTCGGCGGCATGAGCGTTGAGGAATCGGCGGAGGTCCTCGGCATCGCCCCCGCGACCGTCAAGCGAGACTGGAACTTCGCGAAAGCCTGGCTGCTGCGTGAGATCACCAAGGGCGACTGCGCTACGGAAACAAACTAATCGATTGCTCGCGGCTCCCACGACAGGGCCCCCATGAACGAAACGCGTTGGAGCCAGGTTGAGGACGTCTTCGAGGCCGCGCTCGCGCTCGCGCCCGAACTGCGAGAGGCCTATCTCAGCAATCAGTGCGCCGGAGATTCTCAACTGCTTGAGGAAGTCCGCACGCTGCTCTCCTGCATCACCGGCTCCGAGCGATTCCTTGAAACCCCCGCGATCAACCTGAACACATTGTTTCCGGGCGCCGTCGCAAGCCATGCCGATCTCATGGATCCGATGATCGGGCGCGAGCTCGCGTCGTACACGATCATCGAACGCCTGGGCACCGGCGGCATGGGCGTTGTCTATCGCGCCGAACAGCGCAGCCCGCGCCGGACCGTCGCGCTCAAGCTCATACGCCCGGGCGTCGCGCGCCCCAGCACCCTGCGCCGGTTCGCGCACGAGGCCGAAGCGCTCGGCCGCCTCAAGCACCCCGGCATCGCGCAAATCCACGAGGCGGGCACTGCGCAGACTCCCCTGGGCGTGCAGCCCTTCTTTGCGATGGAGTACGTCTCGGGCAAACCGCTGCTTGAGTACGCAGCTCAGAGATCGCTCTCCATCCGCGAGCGCCTCGAACTGATTGCCCGTATTTGCGACGCCGTGCAGCACGCGCACAGCAAGGGCGTTATCCATCGGGACCTCAAGCCGGGCAACATTCTCGTCGAGAACGGCGAGTCAAGGGACGACGATTCCAACCCGCTTCGGCACCATCCAAAGATTCTCGACTTCGGGGTGGCCCGCATCACGAGCCACGATGATCCGGTCGGCACGATCGAAACCGCGGCGGGCCAGCTTATCGGCACCGTACCGTACATGAGTCCCGAGCAGCTTGCAAGCCCCGCTCGCGGCGAGTCCGGTGTGTCCCAATCCAAACCGCCGACCGATCTCGTCGACACCCGGTCTGATGTCTATGCGCTGGGCGTTGTAGCGTTCGAGCTTCTGACCGGTCGGCTTCCGCACGACGTGCGCGGGAAGTCGCTCGCCGGACGCG
>Ga0163155_10007034_pt1 | contig 10700 bp, 10 predicted proteins | sample OliLakLV19SP4G1_FD_148611 | JGI IMG/M metagenome (GOLD analysis project Ga0163155, IMG submission 148611) | Freshwater microbial mat bacterial communities from Lake Vanda, McMurdo Dry Valleys, Antarctica - Oligotrophic Lake LV.19.SP4.G1 | ecosystem: Environmental > Aquatic > Freshwater > Lake >...
GACCCATAAAAATCTGCTCCGCACGACCTCGCCGATCATCGATTGCGGCGTCCACTATGTGGATGTGATGTGCCGGATGACGGGCTCGCGGCCCGTGAGCGTAAACGGAATCGGGGCGCGGCTTTCCGATGATATCGCTCCGGGGCAAATCAACTACGGCCACCTGCAGGTGACGTTTGCCGACGGCTCGATCGGTTGGTATGAGGCGGGTTGGGGTCCGATGATGAGCGAGACGGCGTTTTTCGTGAAAGATGTGATCGGTCCGAAGGGCTGCGTGAGCATCGTCGCGAAATCTGCGGCGGCGGCGGGGAAATCGGCCGACGTCGACGCACACAGCAAGACCGAGTCGCTGTTGCTCCATCATGCGGCGGTCAACGCCGACGGTTCTTTCGCGAAGCGGGACGAAGTCGTCGATGTGACCGATGAGCCGGATCACGACGAACTCTGCCGGCGGGAGCAGGTCGTGTTCCTGGATGCGATTCGCGGAGACCGGGACCTCGGCGAACATTGGCGCAGCGCGTTCGACAGCCTGCGGATCGTGCTGGCGGCCGACGAGTCGTTCCGCACCGGGCGCACGGTCGCGCTCTGAGCGACGGGTCAGTCGCCGGCGCGGCGGTCGCTTTCCCAGATGCCCCAGGCGAAGCCTGCGGCGAAGTTCCAATTCACGTCGCGGGCGAGCAACGTGCTGCCGCGATTGGTGGCGCCGCTAAAGATGCCGATCTGGGTGCCGGCGAAGGCACGCAGGCGCGGAGTGACGACGCGCGAGAGATTGAGCGAGACCTCGGTTCCAAGATAGCCCCCGCTCGCGTCGAATGCGGGTCGGCCCGGTCGGGCAAACCGAGGCGAGACTTGGTAGAAGTAGTCCATGAGATTTTCCGAGGCGAGGATGGCGCCGAGGCCGATCGACAGGGTATTCCCGCCGATGAACGCCCGGTCCCGATAGGTCACTCTCGGGTTGAAGACAAAGCCCTGAGAACGCACCGCGCCCGAGCCAAACGAGAGGACGGCGCGCATCGGCAGGTTAACCGAAAGCGATCGATCCTGCGCTTTCCAAGCCCGCCAGATTACCTGCGGCCCGATCTCGCCGAGAAAATCCAGATCGGGCATTCCACGGCGAAGAATATTTTTGTCGGAATCGGAGCTCAGGGAAGCATCGAAGCTCAGATCAAACTCCAACGTTTCGCTGGCCTTGTAGCGGCCGCGAACAATGCCGCCTTCACCCGCCCGAAAAACTTCCCCTCGGTAGATGAAATAGGGAATGGGGAATCCGCGCGCCCGACCCTCATCGGCACCCGGATAATCGGCGAGGTAGCCTCCAAAACCCGCAAGGCCGGCCTCCCAAAGCGGTCGGCCTTCGCTTTCCACGATCCGGGTTGCCGTGGAGATCGGGCCTTCTTGGGCGGAGAGCCTTGACGTGAAAAAAAGGAAACTCAGGGCGATAAGAACGAACGTGGAGAGATGGCGGGTCTTCATTTTTTCCACGAAATTCCTTCACCCGGTGGGCTCAATGCGAATTTTAGATTCTGGAAATGGGCACCGCCGGTTCCAAGGATATGGCCGCTTAGCTCAGGATTTTTCATTGCACGGAGCGCGACCGGGAGAACGCTGCCGCGATGCCGCCGTTCGAAACCAAGATCGAAATCCCCGCCGCCGCCGCCGACTCTACCGAGACGTTTCTTTTAGAACTCGAGGCCGTGAGTTGGAGCCTGTTGGAGGACGCTATCGCCAAGCGCGCCTGGCTGGTCGGCATCCATGCGGAGCAGACGCAGGCGATCACGGATTGGGCGGAATTGGAACCGAGGCTGCGTGCGGAGGGTATTCTCCCGTTGGGTGCGCCGGAGTGGCGGGCTTTGGGCGACGCCGACTGGCGCGACAGCTACAAGGCTCACTTTCATGCGTGGCAATTTGGGAAACTGCATTGGGTCCCGATTTGGAAGCGGGCGGAGTTTGTGCTTCCCGAGGGCGATGCGGTGCTCTGGCTTGACCCGGGCATGGCGTTTGGCACGGGCAATCATGAGACCACGAGGCTTTGCGTTGAACGTCTGGCCGTGATCGCCGCGGCGGCCGACGTATCCCGGCTATCGGTGATCGATGCCGGCTGCGGGTCGGGAATCTTGGCCCTATCGGCGGCGCGGCTTGGTTTCCGCGATATTGCGGGATTCGACAACGACGCGGAAGCCGTTCTGGTCAGCGAGGAGAACGCCGCGCTCAATGAAATGGCGGGCCGGGTGACGTTCTTTGCGGGCGACTTGGTTTCGGGTCTCGCGGGCCGGTCAGCCGACGTGGTTTTGGCCAATATCCAATCCGACGTGCTGCAGCGGTTCACCCGCGAATTGGTGGCGGCGGTCACGCCGGGAGGATTTCTGGTGCTGAGCGGAATCTTGGCGAGCGAGCGGGACTCGGTCCGCGCCACCTTTGCCGGCGCGTGTCCGGGTTGGTCCGTGGAATCGCGGGTGATGGGCGAGTGGAGCGACGTGAAGTTGAGTCGTCCCCGGCTCGAATCGCGGATCTGAATATAACGCTGTTTTGGCCGGTCAGGCGCCGCGCTACCCGTCGGCCTTACGAAAACAAGTCAGTGGGGGTCCGACCGAGAAACTCTTCCATGTAGGCCGTCGTCGCCTTGCCTTCGATGAAGATCGGGTCGGCCATGATCGCCTTATGGAGCGGTATGGTGGTCTTCACGCCGCGGATGAGATACTCGCTCAAGGCGCGATACATCCGCTCGATCGCCGTTTTCCGGTTTTCGCCATAGGTGATCAGCTTGCCGATCATCGAATCGTAATGAGGGGGAATAACGTAACCGGAATAAGCGTGGGAATCGACTCTGACGCCGTGTCCGCCCGGAGAGTAATAAAGCCCGATCGTGCCCGGTGACGGGACAAAGTTCCTCGCAGGATCCTCGGCGTTGATCCGACATTCGATCGCGTGCTTTGTAAATTTGATGTCGCTCTGGTCGAACCCCAGCTTTTCCCCGTTCGAAATCCGGATTTGTTGCTTGATAAGGTCGATTCCGGTAACTTCCTCGGTCACAGGATGTTCGACCTGAATCCGGGTATTCATCTCGATGAAGTAATAGTTTCCTTTCGCGTCCACGAGAAACTCGATGGTGCCCGCGTTCTCATAGTCTGCGGCTTCGGCGGCCCGGATTGCGGCCTTGCCCATTTTCTTCCGCAAATCCGGAGTCAGGAAAGGGGAAGGCGACTCTTCGATCAGTTTCTGATGGCGCCTTTGAACTGAACAGTCGCGTTCACCGAGATGGAGCACCTTGCCGTGCGAATCGGCCAGAATTTGGAACTCAATGTGCCGCGGTTTTTCGATGTATTTCTCGAGATAGACTTGGCCGTTCCCGAAAGCCTTCTCGGCTTCGTTTCTCGCAACGTGATACTCTTTGGCGAAGGAGACGTCGTTGTGGGCAATCCGCATTCCTCTACCGCCACCGCCAGCGACCGCCTTGATGATGACGGGATAACCGATCTTCCGCGCGATCTTGACCGCTTCGCCTTCTGATTCAACCGGACCATCCGAACCCGGGACGATGGGAACTCCGGCTTTTTTTACTGTATCCTTGGCTACAGCCTTATCGCCCATCATTTTGATAGACTTCGACTTCGGTCCTATGAACTTGATATTGCAGGATTCGCACTGCTCGGCGAACTTGGCGTTTTCGGACAAGAATCCGTAGCCGGGATGGATCGCGTCGACGTCCGCGATTTCAGCCGCGCTGATGATCCGGTCCGCCCGCAGGTAACTGTCGGCGCTACGCGGGCCGCCGATGCAGATTGCTTCGTCGGCCAATTGAACATGGAGCGATTGCACATCGGCCTCGGAGTAAACGGCCAAAGTCTTTATCCCCAACTCTCTGCAAGCCCGAACGATACGGAGGGCGATCTCGCCGCGGTTGGCGATTAATATTTTTTGGATCATCGGGAAATTTTAGAGATAAAAAACCCGCCTTCCGAAAGTCTGCTCCCCCTAAACGAGGCTCTTGGTGAACAAGAACCCGGAGCTCGAAACGGAACGGCGGATGAGATTGGAAAAAGGCAGTTAGTTGGAGGGCTTTAGCTTAAACAGTTTTTGACCGTATTCGACGGGCTGGCCGTTCTCGATCAAGACCTCGATTACGGTGCCCTTCGTCTCGGCCTGAATCTCATTCATGATCTTCATGGCTTCGATGATGCATACCGGCGAGGTCTCCGTCACCTTAGTCCCCACATCGGCGAACGACTTGCTCTCCGGAGAGGGCGAACGGTAAAAGGTGCCGACCATCGGTGACTTGATGAAAAACACTCCGGCTTCTTCGGCGTCCTTGCCGTTCTCGCCTGGGATCAAGGTCGGCGCGGGATTCGCCTGGATCGCGCCCGTTGAGCCAGGCTCTGAAATCACGAACGGTGGGTTCGAATCTCTGGAGACGGTTCCCGCCTGAAAGCCGCTCAAGCCTCGGCGAATCTTTAATTTGAAACCCTCTTCCTCGACGGCGAACTCGGTAAGTTCCGACCGTTTCATCAAGTCGATGATCTGTTTGATTTGTTTTAGGTCCAATTGGGGATGGGTTAAATTTGGCTTCGAGACATTAGTCTCTGTTCGAGAGCCGGCGTTCAAAACCTTTAGTTAGACCCTTGGCAAACCCGCAATTAGCAACCAAATTGCATAAAACTGATTTCAGAACGAAATCAACGCCGGAATAATGCATTACAGCCTAATTTTGCGAATAATTACGGGGAAATCGGATGCTGAAAACCATTTCATGCACGGAAAATTCTCCCGATCTATTCGATCAAGCGGTGTTCTGCCCATGATTTTCCGGCATGCCGCCGAAGGCGCGATCCCTCCACGCGCCAGTCCTCGTAAAGGCTAGCGGGAGTAGCCCGGCGAGAATCCTTTGCACGGCCGAGTGCAGGAAAACGCCGTCCTAACGCTGCACATAATCCTGCAAGGGCGTTATCGGGCGAAGGCCAGGCCCGCAGGTCGCCTGATCCGTGAGATCAGAGCTGAGAAACGATCCGGTCAGCCAGTCCGTAGGCGATGGCCTCTTGGGCGTTCAAGTAAAAGTCGCGATCGGTATCACGGTTAATCCGTTCGATCGGCTGACCAGAGGCATCGGCGAGGATTTGATTCAACTCGGCGCGGATCTTTTCCATTTCCTTTGCTTGAATATTTATGTCCGTGGCGGGTCCGACCATCCGTCCCGAGATTAGCGGCTGATGGATCAGGACGCGGGCATGAGGGTAGAGGAGGCGGCGACCCTTCGGCACCCCGGAGAGCAAAATCGAACCCATCGAGGCGGCCATACCCGTCACCACGATGGTGATGGGCGAGGTGATGAGCTTCATGGTGTCATAGACCGCCATGCCGGCCGTGATCGAGCCGCCGGGGGTGTTGACGTAGAAGGTGATGTCCTTCCCGGGCCCGACGGCTTCCAGATAGAGCAGGCGCTCGGTGAGGTCTTTGGCGGATTCGTCGGTCACGGGCCCCCAAAGGAAGATTTTCCGCTGCTCAAGGAATTTCTTTTGGATGAGCATGGCCACGGGCGCGCCGTTCTTCTTGGCGGCGGCTTCTTCCTTGGCGTCCTCATCCTCGTCCTCGTCGTCGTCGAGACGGGGAAGCGGGGCGGCGAGACTGGGCTGGAGGTTGCTGAAGTGCATGGGTGAGGAGATTGGGCGGGCGGCGGGTTTTGGCAAGAGCCGGGGCGGAGTTTGGCGTTTGCGAGGGGAGGAATCAGTAACGGATTTTATCGGCCTTGGCGGCCCATTCCTTGAAGGTAGTTTGGGCCTCGTCGCGGAGCAGGAGTTCCATCTTCACCGTGCGTTGCTCCGGCGGTAACGGGACCTGTTGGTAGATAAAATCATCGTCGAAGCCGATCGCGGCGGCGTCGGCGCGGGTGTTGCCGTAGAAAACCTGCGGGATGCGCGCCCAATAGATCGCGGCAAGGCACATGGGGCAGGGCTCGCAGCTGGTGTAGAGTTCACAGTCGGCGAGCTGAAAGGTTCCCAGCGCCGTGCAGGCCTCGCGGATCGCGACAACCTCGGCGTGGGCGGTCGGGTCGTTCGTGGAGGTGACGCGGTTACTGCCGCGGCTTACGATCTGGCCGGAGCGCACCACGACGCAGCCAAACGGCCCGCCCCGCCCCGAGCGCATCCCGGCGTCGGCGAGCTTCACGGCCTCGCGCATGAATGCATCGTTGCTCATGCGCGGTTGAGCGTGTCGGACATTGTTTTCGTCGCGCGGATAGGTTTCATTCCGAGCGAGCGTTAGTAAGAGCATGACACGAGACAACGCGTAACTCACTTTCCCCCTCATCTCCCTTTCTCCTTTGAGTATTTCCACCATCGCCGGCCTTAAAATTCGCGGACCAATCACACCCGCCGCCGACGAAATCCCCACGCTCCCGGCCTGCGAGTTGCTGGCGTAACGTGGGCCGCCCGGCGCTCCCGCCTCCCATGCTCACGCTCGCTACGCTCAACACCCTCGACTGCGCCGCCTTCACGACTGCGCTCGGCCATCTCTTCGAGCATTCCCCGTGGATCGAGGAAGATACTTGGCCGCGCCGGCCGTTTCGCGACGCCGCTCACCTCCACGCCGAGCTATGCGCGACCATGCGTGCCGCCGCGCCCCTGCGCCAGCTCGAGCTCGTCCGCGCCCACCCCGATCTCGCCGGACGACTTGCCCGCCAAAACGCTCTCACCCCCGACTCCGCCCGCGAGCAGGCCGGCGCCGGCCTCGACCGTCTCACCGACGCCGAGCTCGCCGAGTTCCAGCGCCTCAACACCGCCTATCTCGCCCGCTTCGGTTTTCCCTTCATCATCTGCGCCCGCCTCAACGCCAAGTCCGCCATCCTCGCCGCGATGCAGACGCGCCTGACCAACTCCCCCGAGGCCGAGTTCGTCACCGCCCTCGGCGAAATCGAAAAAATCGCCCTGCTCCGGCTCAACGATCTGCTCACGAGCTAAACTCCCATGCCCGGTAAACTCAGCACCCACGTCCTCGATCTCACCACCGGCCGCCCCGCCGCCGGCCTCCGCATCGAGCTGCACCGCCACGCGCCCGGGGCCGCCCCCGTGCTCCTGAAAACCGTCGTCACCAACGCCGATGGCCGCACCGATGCGCCCCTCCTCAACGCCGACGAAATCACGATCGGCGGCTACGAACTGATTTTCGACGTCGCCGCGTATTTCGTTTCGTGCGGCGTGGCCTCCCCGTTTCTCGACCGCGTGCCGATCCGATTCGCCATCGCCGACACCTCCGTCGGTTATCACGTCCCGCTCCTCGTGACGCCCTGGGCCTACAGCACCTATCGCGGCAGCTGATGAATCCCGGCGCGAAACTTCTGGGCCGCTATCTCGACGAACTCGCCCAAGTCACCGACGAGCCGGGAAAACTCACGCGCACCTTCCTCTCGCCCGCCATGGGCCGCGCCAACGCCCGCGTCTCCGAGTGGATGGTTGCCGCCGGTCTCGCCACGCGCATCGACGCCACGGGCAACCTGATCGGCCGGCTTGAATGTGCCGGCAACCCCCGCGCCAAAACCCTCCTCCTCGGCTCCCACCTCGACACCGTGCGTGACGCCGGCCGCTTCGACGGCGCGCTCGGCGTGCTCCTGCCGATCGTCGCCCTCGCCGAACTCCGCCGCCGCAAGGTCGCGCTCCCCTTCGCCGTCGAAGTGCTCGGTTTTTCCGAGGAGGAAGGTGTCCGCTTCGCCAGCGCTTACCTCGGGAGCAAAGGGTATTCCGGCCAACTCCGCGCCGCCGATCTGCGCTTCAGTGACGCGGCCGGCATCACCGTCCGCGCCGCCCTCGAAGCCATCAGCGGCGCGCCGTTTGTCCTCCCCAAATCGGCCCACCGCGCGCGCGATCTCCTCGGCTACATCGAGGTCCACATCGAGCAAGGCCCGGTGCTGGAGGCGAAAAAACTTCCCGTCGGCGTCGTCACCGCGATCGCCGGGCAGACGCGCGCCAAGCTTGTTTTCCACGGCCACGCCGGCCACGCCGGCACGACGCCGATGAATCTCCGCCGCGACGCGCTCGCGGGCGCCGCCGAGTTTACCCTCGCCGCCGAAGCCCTCGCCCGCCGCACGCCCGGCCTCGTCGCCACCGTCGGCACGATCTCCGTCGCACCCGGCGCGGCCAACGTCATCCCGGCCGAGGCGGCGTTTTCCCTCGACCTCCGGCATCCCCGCGACGCGGTGCGCCGCTCCGCGCTCCGCCAACTCCGCGCGACCGCCGCGCGCATCACGCGCCGCCGTAAACTTGCCTTCACCTGGACCACCACGCAGGACAACGCCGCCGTCGCCTGCGCCCCCGCGCTCACTGCCGCGCTCGCCGCGGGCGTGCGCGCGGTGCAGGGCCGCAGCCTCGCGCTCCCGAGCGGCGCGGGTCACGATGCGGTCGTCATGTCCGCGCTCACGCCGGTCGCTATGCTCTTCGTCCGCAGCCGCGCGGGCCTCAGCCATCATCCCGACGAGTTCAGTTCGCCGGCCGACCTCGGGGTCGCGCTCGATGTGGTCGTTGACCTGCTCGCCCGGCTCGCGCGCTCTCCTTCACTATGAAACGCACCACCCTAGTCTCGAAGAATGCCAAGGTCGCCCCCGAGCCCGAGCGCCTCGATCTCGTCGTGCGCGGTGGCAAGCTCGTCACGCCCGACGGCGTGATCTGGGCCGATCTCGGAGTCCGTCTCGGCAAGATCGTCGCGATCGCGCCCGAGATCACCGATCTCACGCACGAGACGATCGATGCCAAAGGCAGCTACGTTTTTCCCGGCATGGTCGATGCCCACGTCCACTTCAACGAGCCCGGCCGCACGGAATGGGAGGGCCTCGGCTCGGGCTCCGCCGCGCTCGCGGCCGGCGGCGGCACCACCTTTTTCGACATGCCGCTCAACTCCGAGCCGCCGGTCGTCGACGCGGCGGCCCTGCGGACCAAGCGCGCCCTCGCCGAGGAAAAATCCTGCACCGATTTTGCGCTCTGGGGCGGTCTCGTCCCCGGCAACATTGAAAAACTCGCCGGCCTGCGCGACGCCGGGGCGATCGGTTTGAAGGCCTTCATGTGTAACAGCGGCATCGCCAGTTTCGGCGCGTCCCACACCGCCGTCCTGCGCGAGGGCATGAAACGCGCCGCCAAGCTCGGGATGCTCGTCGCCGTTCACGCCGAAGACGACGCCCTCGCGGCCAAATTTACGGCCATTCAAAAGGCCAAGGGCGGCACCGACGCCAAGGCCTGGCTCGCCTCGCGTCCCGTTGCAGTCGAGCTCGAGGCCATCCGCATCGCGCTCGAGTTGGCGGGCGAGACCGGCTGCGCGCTGCACATCGTCCACGTCAGCAGCCCCGAGGGCATCGCCCTCATCACCGAGGCGCGCGCGCAACGCGTCGATGTCACCGCCGAGACCTGTTACCACTACCTTTTGCTCAACGACAAGGACGTCGCCAAACTCGGCGCGCCCGGCAAATGCGCCCCGCCCATCCGCGACGAAAAGCGCCGCGTGGCCCTCTGGGATGACCTACGCGCCGGCCGCATCCAGACCGTCGGCTCCGACCATTCCCCAGCGCCGCCCGAGATGAAGACCTCGAAAAACTTCTTCGAGATTTGGGGCGGGATCGCCGGGGTGCAGCACGGCGGCCAGCTCCTTTTAAGCGAGTGCGCCGCAACACTGGAAAAGGACCTCCCGCTGCTCGCCGCCGTGCTCGCCCGGAACCCGGCCCGTCGCTTCCGCATCGAGGATCGTAAAGGCTCCCTCGCCCTCGGCCGCGACGCGGATTTTTCGATCTTCAAGCTGGGCGATCCGGAAAGGATCGAAGCCGATGATCTTTGGACGCGCCACCGCATCAGCGCCTACGTCGGCCGCAAGAACCGCATGCGCGTCACGCACACCTTCGTGCGCGGCCAGGCCGCATGGCGCGACGGTCGGCTCGCGTTGCCCTCGCCGCGCGCGGAGTTCCTCCGCCCCTTCGGCTCCCTCTGAAAATAGCGCCAACCCGCTTGCCTGCCCCTGCCATCAACCCCCATCTTGCCTCCATGTCTGAACTCTTTGGCCACACCCGCGCCCGCGTCGGCTCCCGCCACGCGCTCCTCACGCCCAACAACCACGTCGCAAGCTCGCTCCCCGGTTTCACCGACGCGACGGCCATCGTGCTCATCAGCCCGGTGATGGGCGCGCGCTTCGCGCAGACCCAGGTGACGTTCAACAAAGGCGGCGCGGCCAACGTGCCCGCGAGCGACGTCGAGACCTTCGGCTATTTCATGAGCGGCGGCGGCACGCTCGGCGTCGGCACGCACCGGCAGCGTTGCGAGGAGGGCGGATTCTTCTTCGCGCCCGCCGGCCAGCCTTGGACGCTCACCGCGCCGAAGGCGGGAACGCAGCTCACGCTCTTCCAGAAAAAATTCCAGCCGCTCGCCGGCGCACCGGCGCCACGCGTCATCATCAGCGAGGCCGCGAAAGTGAAGGGCGTGCCCTTCCTCGGCGACCCTGCGGCCAACCTCCAGGTGCTCATCCCCGACGAGCCGGCCTTCGACATGGCCGTGAATATCTTTGCCTACCAGCCCGGCGGACATCTGCCGTTTGTCGAGGCGCACATCATGGAGCATGGGCTGCTCATGCTCGACGGCGCGGGCGTTTACCGGCTCGAAGACTCTTGGTATCCGGTGCAGGCGGGGGACGTGATCTGGATGGGCTCGTATTGCCCGCAGTGGTTCGTCGCGATGGGCAAAGCG
>Ga0163155_10007037_pt1 | contig 10695 bp, 8 predicted proteins | sample OliLakLV19SP4G1_FD_148611 | JGI IMG/M metagenome (GOLD analysis project Ga0163155, IMG submission 148611) | Freshwater microbial mat bacterial communities from Lake Vanda, McMurdo Dry Valleys, Antarctica - Oligotrophic Lake LV.19.SP4.G1 | ecosystem: Environmental > Aquatic > Freshwater > Lake >...
GGCGGGGGCGGCGGTTCCAGGGCCGGATGCCGACACGCTGCGCCTCACGGCGGTGCATAAATCCTACGGTGTCGGCACGACGGTGGAAACCGAGGTGCTGCACGGCATTGACATGGTGCTGCGCCCGGGTGAGTTTGCCGCGCTGATCGGGCCCTCGGGTGGCGGTAAAAGTACGCTGCTCAACCTGATCGGACTGCTTGACAAGCCGACATCGGGCACGCTCCACCTCATGGGCCAGAACACGGGCGAGCTTGCCGACGGCCCGCTGACGCGGCTGCGTGGCAGCGCCATCGGCTTTGTCTTCCAGTATCACCATCTGCTGCCGGCGTTCACGGCGCTAGAGAATGTGATGATGCCGCTGCTGGCCGCGCGCGGCCGTCCGGATGCCGCCATGCGTGAGACCGCGGCGGCATTGCTCGATCAGGTCGGGCTCACGGCCTGGCGCGACAATCTTGCCAACAATATTTCCGGCGGCCAGCAGCAGCGCGTGGCCGTCGCGCGCGCGCTGGCGATGAATCCGGCGCTGGTGCTGGCCGACGAGCCCACCGGCAACCTTGACACCAAAACCGCCGACGGCGTGTTTGACACGCTGCGCCGCGTCAACGAGCAGCGCCGCACCACGTTTCTTATCGTCACCCACGACCCGCGCCTTGCCCAGCGCTGCGACCGTATCATCGAGCTCGTGGACGGGCGTCTTGTCTCGGACCAGCCGCACAGTCCGGTCCGTCCCGTCTGAACGGTTCTTCCGGTCTGAGACGCCGGCACGGCGCGTGCGCCCGGCTTATTTATCGATCGATAGCAAAGTGCTGCACTGCGGGAGCCCGGATGGCGCATTTGCTGTCGCGATTTGCTGTCGCGTTTTCGCAAACGGGCGGGTAAGATTGCGCGGCACGGCGGAGCGTTCCGCCGTGCGATTCGTGCACACCATACAAAAACAGGAACAGGACGCAAAACATGACCGTATTCAAATCAGAAATCCGCGACGGCATGCGCATCGACTGGGATGTGCCAGTCACCATGGACGACGGCCTCACGTTGCGCGCCGACATCTTCCGGCCGGTGGCCGAGGGCCGTTACCCGGTGCTGATGACCTACGGCCCCTACGGCAAGGGCCTCGCCTTCCAGGAAGGCTACAAGACCGCGTGGGACATCATGGCGCGCGAAAACCCGGACGTGCTCGCCGGCTCGACCAACCAGTACCAGAACTGGGAGGTGGTCGATCCGGAAAAGTGGGTGCCCGACGGCTACGTCTGCATCCGCGTTGACTCGCGCGGTGCCGGCCGCTCGCCCGGATTTCTGTCGCATAATAATAGGCGCGAGACGCGTGATTTTCACCAATGCATCGAATGGGCCGCGGTGCAGCCCTGGGCGAATGGCAAGGTCGGGCTCAACGGCATTTCCTATTACGCCAGCAACCAGTGGCGTGCCGCCGCTTCGCAGCCGCCGCATCTTGCCGCGATCTGCGCCTGGGAGGGCTGGAACGATGCCTACCGCGAGTCGCACCGCCATGGCGGCATCGCCTGCACCTTTCGCAAGAACTGGCAGGAGATGCAGGTCAAGACGGTGCAGCACGGCGTCGGTGAGCGCGGCAAGAAACACCCGGTCACGGGCGAACTCGCCTGCGGCCCCGAGACCCTGAGCGAGGCCGAACTGGCGAACAACCGCGAAGACATGTGGCTCGCGGTGCTCGGGCGCGAGACCGACAGCGAGTGGTATCGCGAACGCAGCGCCGACTTGTCGCGCGTCACGGTGCCCTTGCTGTCGGCTTCAAACTGGGGCGGGCAGGGGCTGCACCCGCGTGGTAATTTCGAGGGCTATGTCGGGGCGGCTTCGAAACAGAAATGGCTGGAAGTGCACGGCGGCTCGCACTGGGCGCCGTTTTACACCGACTACGGCGTCGGGCTGCAAAAGCGCTTTTTCGATCATTTCCTCAAGGGCGCCGCCAACGGCTGGGACCAGCAACCCGGGGTGTTGCTGCAGGTGCGCCATCCGGGCGAGAAATTCGTCGAGCGCGCCGAGAACGAATGGCCGATCGCGCGCACCATATGGACTAATTTTTATCTTGATCCGGCCGGTATGCGCCTGTCGGACAAGGCGCCGGCTGCGGATGCGACGCTCACCTACGATGCCATGGGCGAGGGCGCGACCTTTTCCACCGGCGCGCTCGGGCATGCCACCGAGATCACCGGTCCGATCGCGCTCAAGCTGTTCGTCTCTTCGGCGACCGTGGATGCCGATATTTTTGCCGTGCTGCGGGTGTTTGACCCGGCCGGCAAGGAGGTGGTATTCCAGGGGGCGCTTGATCCGCACACGCCCATCGCCCAGGGCTGGCTGCGCGCCTCCCACCGCAAGCTTGACGCGAAGCGCACGCTGCCCTACCGGCCCTACCACACGCATGATGAAAAGCAGCCGCTGAGCCCGGGTGAAGTCTATGCGCTCGATGTGGAGATCTGGCCTACCTGCATTGTCGTGCCCAAGGGTTACAGCATTGCCCTCAGCATACGCGGCAAGGATTATGAGTACGATGGCGAGGCGGCGGTGTTGTCCAACATGAAGAATCCGATGAAAGGCTGCGGTCCCTTCATTCATGACGACGACACCGACCGTCCGCAGGCCATTTTCGGCGGCAAGGTGACGCTTCACACCGGGCCGACGCAACAGGCCGCGGTCTTGCTGCCGGTTATTCCGGCAAAATAAAAAAAGCAGTGGCGGGAAAGTGGCGGGGCAGCCGGTTCCGCACCCGCTTCCAGGTTCGTTTTTAGTTCAATGATATTCGCCCAAGGAGGGGTTTGCCATGAAACTGAAGTCCGTTCTTTCGATGTTCGCCGCCACTGCGGCACTGGCTGTGAGCGTTGGTGTGCAGGCCCAAGCCTGGCCGAACAAGCCGATCAAGCTCATCATTCCGTTCCCACCGGGGAATACCACCGACATCATGGCGCGGCTGATTGCGCCCAAACTGAGCGAACGTCTCGGCCAACCGGTGATCGTCGAAAACCGGCCTGGCGCCAGCGGAATGCTCGGCCTTGACCTTGTCGCCAAGGCCGCGCCCGACGGTTACACCATAGGCGCGGGGCAGGGCGGCAACCTCGTCGTGCTGCCGCATACCAGCAAGAGCATCCCCTACGACGCGCTGAGGGACTTTTCGCCCATCGCCCTTTCCACCAGCAACTATCTGGTGGTCGTCGGCGCCACCGGTGCGCCGTTCAAGAACCTCGCTGAAATGATCGTCTGGGCCAAGGCCAACCCGGGCAAGCTGACGGTGGCGAGCAATGGCGAGGGCGGCTTTCCCCACCTGATATTCGAGCATCTGCGCATGATGGGCGGCTTTTCCTTCAACCATATTCCGTACAAGGGCTCGGCGCAGATCGCCACCGACCTGATAGGCGGGCAGGTGCAGGCCGGCGTGGATGGCGTCACCGGTCTCACGCCGCATATCAAGTCCGGCCGCATCAACCTGCTGGCGGTCACCAGCAAGACGCGCGCGCCGCAGTGGCCCGATGCGCAGGCCGCCGCCGAAGCCGTGCCCGGTTACGAGTCGGGCGGCTGGTTCGGTTATGTCGGTCCCGCCGGCATGCCGCGCGAGATCGTTGCACGCCTCAATGACGAGATAAACCGCGCCATGAAAAGTCCGGACGTCGCTGAAAAACTTGTGGCGACCGGACTCAACATGGTCTATGAATCGCCGGAGTATTTTGCTGAAACGATCAGGAGCGACCACGCCAAGTACGGCAAGCTGGTGAAGGACATCGGCTTCAAGCCGCAGTAAGCAGACATTTCAAGAGGACGCAATGAACTCACCTATAGTTGCAGTTGCGGGCACCCCGCCCCGATACGAACCCTTCGGCTGGCATCACTGGCCGGATCATTTTTTTCTGTCTTACCAGTTTCGCCGCGGACTCGGCGAGACGCAAGAGGGCGGCGGGGCGGTGAGCGAATGCTTCCAGGCGGCGAGCCGAATGATTCCGGGCGACCTCGACAGCTGGCACAACGAGTGGATGGTGGTGGCCGACCGCAACGACAAGCGCGGCGACGAGGCTGCGGCGGCGGGCAACATCCGCACGGCGATGAATTGCTGGTTGCGCGCCGCCGATTATTTTCGTTCGGCCGAATTCTGGCTCGCATCCGATGACCCGCGCCGTCTGCCGACCTTCACGCGCTGCGAGGCGGCAAGCCAGAAATGGCTCAAGCGCCTCGATCCGCCGGGCGAGGTGGTGGAGATTTCCTACGAGAACGGCAAGACGCTGCCGGCCTACTTCATCAAATCGCCGGCCTATCGCAATAGTGAAGGTGCGAAGCAGCCGGTGCTCATTTCCTTCGGCGGCCTTGATTCGTTCAAGGACGAGTTGTGGTTCATGACCGGGCGCGGGGCGGTGCAGCGCGGCATTGCCGTGCTGCTGGTCGATGGGCCCGGGCAGGGCGGGGCGTTGCGCCGGCAGAACATTGTTTCACGCCATGACTACGAGGTGCCGGTCGGCAAGTGCATAGACTGGCTGGAAAAGCGCAGCGACGTCGATGTCAAACGCATTGCGGTCAGCGGTTCGAGCATGGGCGGCTATTACGCCGCGCGCGCCGGCTCGCGTGAGCACCGCCTCGCCGCCTGCATTTCGCACGGCGCCATCTGGGACATCGAGAAGCGTTTCGCCGACCGCGGTGAAGATCACGCACTGGCCGGACACATGAAATGGGTGATGGGCGCCAAGTCCATGGCCGAGGCGGTCACGCTGGCCAAACCGTTCAAGCTCGAGGGCGTGCTCGATGACATGCGTTGTCCTTACCTGGTGCTGCACGGCGGCCACGACGTGCTCGGTGTGGACACGGTCAAGCAGGTGCACGACTACGCCAAGGCGCGCGGCATCGACGTCACGCTCAAGCTGACCGAAGCCGAGGAAACCGGCGCCGAGCATTGCCAGCACGACAATCCGACGCTCGGCCAGGAAATCATGATCGACTGGCTGGCGAAGGTGTTCAAGATCGACCAGGCGAGGCTCGCCTTCGTGCCGGGCTGAATCGAACGCCGTGCTACGCCGGCAACCGGCTGAAAATGCCCGCCGATATTGCCTTTCCAGCTATCGTGGCAGTCGCGCTAGTGGCCCAGCATGCGCACTTCGTACTGCGGCACCGGAATGGCGATGTTGCGCGCGTGCAAGGCCTCGACAATGGCCTTGTTGATTTCGCCGGCGGCGGGGCCGTAGTCGGCGAGATTGACCCAGGGCATGGCGCTGATGTTGATGCTCGAATCGGCGAGCTTGCCGACCTGCACCAGCGCCGCCGGTTCGGCGCGCACGCGCGGATTGACGCGCAGCACGCCTTCTATCGCCGCCAGTGCCACGGCGAGATCGGTGTCGTAGGCGACGCCGACGGAAAACTGCAACTGCCGGATGCTGCCGTAGTTGTGCAGGATCTCGCCGACGATCTTGCGGTTGGGAATGACCACGCGCGACTTGTCGGCGTGCGACAGCGTGGTGGTGAAGGTGCTGATGTCCTCTACCTGGCCTTCTTCGCCGGCGATGGAAATGTATTCGCCGACGCGGAACGGCTTGGTGAATATGATCGTCAGCCCGGCAACTACATTGCCCAGCACACCTTGCATTGCGAGCGCCACGCCGGCGCCGGCGACACCGAGGCCGGCAAGCAGCGGCAACAACTCGACGCCGAGATTTTGCAGCGCCATGATGAGAAACAGGCCCAGCACCACCAGTTGCACCATGCGCTCGAGCAGGCGGCGTACGGCGATCTCGAGCTTGAGCTTTTCAAACATGCGGCCGGCGGTGCGCGTCGCCCAGCGACTGGCTAGCAGGCCGACAAACATGATGAGGATTGCCACGATCACCTTGGGGCCGAACTTGAAGGCGGCGTCGATGGCGGCGGTCTGGATCTGGCTGAGGTCTGCTAGCGGGTCGTCCATTAATTGTCCGGAGAAAAGGCGTTGATCGGGGAGACAAAAGCATAATCGATTCGCCGCCCGCTTGCAGATGCGTGGCGGGCGGGGCCGCTGGTTATTGACAGGTCTTGCCCGGCCCGAGCTATGCTCGCCCAAGCGATCGCCGCACCAAAAAATGCGACGCACTCCGCAGGTACTCGCCCGTGCAGGCAAGATCAAGAACGCGGCATAAGGTCATTACATTCATCAGGAGGGAAATCACCGTGGCAGCATCATCAGCATCATCAGCGTCAGTCTCAGCGGCCGGCGCGCCGGCCCTCGCCGCAACTTACGTCTATGTCTCGAACGCCGAGGACGGCGACATCAGCAGCTACACGCTGCAGGTGGATGGCACGCTCGCCGCCGGCGCGCGCACCACGGTGGCGGGTATGGTCATGCCGATGGCGGTGAGCCCGGACAAGCGTTTGCTCTACGCCGCCTCGCGCGCCAAGCCGTTCAGCGTGTACACCTTCACCATCAATCCGGGTAACGGCGCACTGCGCTTTCTTGCCAGTTCGCCGCTGGCCGAGAGCTTTCCCTATATCTCGCTCGACAAGAGCGGCCGCTACCTCCTCGGCGCGTCCTACGCTGGCCATCTGGTCAGCGTCAATGCCATCGGTGCCGACGGCAGGGTCGCCGCCGGGGCCTTGCAAGTGGTGCCAGTCGGCCGCAACGCCCATTCGATCCGTGTCGATGGCAGCAACAAATTCCTCTATGTGCCATGCCTTGGCAGCGACCAGATTTTTCAGTTCAGTTTTGACGTCGCGACCGGCAGGCTCGCTTCCAGCACGCCGGCGGTGGCGCAAATGCCGGCGATGAGCGGGCCGCGGCATTTCGTCACCTCAAGCGACAACAAATTTCTTTACGCTCTGAGCGAGCTGAAGGCGACGGTGACAACGTTTGCCATCAATCCGGAGACGGGCGCTCTGGCTGAACTGACCACGGTCGCGGGTCTGCCTGCCGGGTCAACACTCGGTCCCGGTGCGCCGCGCGGTGGCGCCGGCCTGCCGGGGGCGCCGGTGCGCAATACCGACAACGACATCTGGGCTGCCGACATTCACATCACACCCGACGATAAATTCCTCTACATCTCCGAGCGCACCAGCAGCAGCGTGGGGGCGTTCAGCGTCGATGCTGCCAGCGGCAAACTGACTTTCCTTGGCAGCACGCCGACGGAAAAACAGCCGCGCAGCTTTGCCATTTCCGCCAACGGCCGTTTCATGGTGGTCAGCGGCGAGAAATCAGCCACGCTGTCGGCCTACGCCATAGACGAGGCGAGCGGTGCGCTCAAGTTGAGCGGCAAGGCGCCGGCGGGCAAGGGTGCGAATTGGGTGGAGATCGTCAGCTTTGACTAGGGAGATCCACCGCCGGTCGCGCGCCCGATCATGTCGAGGGAGCACGTTCTGCGCCGGTCGAAGGGCCGCCGGGAGCACTGTCCGGAAATGCCCGACTGGCGCCGGTTTCCTGGCGGGTCACCCCTTCAGCGCGTTGCCGCGCAGATATCGCGAAGCTGGCTGCGAAGCCAGCGATGCGCCAGATCGGCATCGAGGCGCGGATGCCAGAGCATTGAAATCGTCACCTCGGGTGCGGCGATAGGCAGCGCAAAGCTGTGCATGCCCTCGCGCAGTTTGCCGCTGTGCCGTTCGGGCACGCTGGCGATGAGGTCGGAGTTGCGTGCCAGCGCCAGTGCGCTGGCGAAACCGCCGACGATAGTGATTATTTTTCGCTGCAGCGCGAGTTTTTTCAATGCCTCGTCAATCGGCCCCTTGTCGAGGCCGCGCCGCGAGACGGCGATGTGCCCGCCGGCGGCATAGCGGGCGGGCGTGAGCTTGCCCCTGGCTTTGGCCAGTGCGTGCCCGGTGCGCACGACGCCAATGAAACGGTCGCGGAACAAGGCCTGCACGCGCAATTCCGGGCCGGCAGACTTGCCGATCACGCCCGTTTCGAGGTCAACCGTGCCTTCGCGCAGCGGCGTGCTGTCCTTGCTGGTTTTTTGCATGAAGCACAGTCGCACACCCGGTGCCGCCACGCCGACGCGGGCAATCAGCTCGGCGCCGAAGTTCTCGACAAAGCCCTCGCTGCAAAGCACGGTGAAGCTGCGTTCAAGCTGTTTCAGGTCGAGTTTCCCGGCCGGGCGAAGCACTGTCGTGCCCTCCTGCACCAGTTGGCCGACGCGCTCGCGCAAGGCCAGCGCCCGCGGCGTCGGTACCAGGCCGCGGCCGGCCCTGACCAGCAGCGGATCACCGGTCGCCTCGCGCAATCGCGCCAGCGCGCGGCTCATTGCCGAGGGACTCAGTCGCAGGCGCCGCGCGGCGCGCGCCACGCTGCCTTCGGCCAGCAGCACGTCGAGCGTGACCAGCAAGTTCAGGTCGGGGATGCTCATGCGCAAACCATAACAGCATTTGTGCGTGATGTGGCGTCAAACGCATGTATAAAGTGCAAATGCTGCTCCTTCCGCCGCATATGGCAAAGGGGTACCTTGTTCAAAAGCCCCATGCCGGGGCTGCCAGAACATGGAGCACAACGTGAAAACAAGCATTGTCGCAACGACCGCAGTCCCCGCCGCCGCAGCAAAAAACGCAGCCGCCAGAACGCCGGCGCTGACGCCCGCAGCCAAATGGGCGCTCGCCAGCCTGTCGCTGGCCATGCTGCTCTCGTCTCTGGGCACCAGCATCGCCAACGTCGCGCTGCCGACGCTGGCGCAGGCTTTCAACGCCTCATTCCAGCAGGTGCAGTGGGTGGTGCTCGCCTACCTGCTGGCCATTACGACGCTGATCGTCAGCGTCGGGCGGCTGGGCGACCTCATCGGACGCCGGCGCTTGCTGCTCTCCGGCATTGCCATGTTCACGCTGGCGTCGGTGCTTTGCGCCTTGGCACCCGCACTGTGGCTGCTGATCGCCGCGCGCGCGGTGCAGGGGCTTGGCGCTGCGGTCATGATGGCGCTCACCATGGCCTTTGTTGGCGAGACGGTACCCAAGGCAAAAACCGGCAGCGCCATGGGCCTGCTCGGCACCATGTCGGCGGTCGGCACGGCGCTCGGCCCGACGCTGGGCGGCGCGCTGATCGCCGGTTTCGGCTGGCCGGCGATTTTTCTGGTGAATGTGCCGCTGGGTATTCTCGGCTTTGTGCTGGCGCATCGTTACCTGCCCTCTGATAGCGGCGGGACGAAGGCCGCTGACGCCGGCTTTGACAAGCCGGGCACGCTGTTGCTGGCGCTGACGCTGGCCGCCTATGCGCTTGCCATGACCATGGGGCGTGGCAGCTTCGGTGTGCTCAACATTGCCTTGCTGCTCGGCGCCGCGGTCGGCGCCGGCCTGTTCATCGTTGCCGAGGGCAGGGCGGCATCGCCGCTGGTCCGCCTGGTGCTGTTCCGCAACCCGCTGCTCAGCGCCGGCTTTGCCATGAGCGCCCTGGTCATGACGGTATTGATGGCGACACTGGTTGTGGGACCGTTCTACCTGACCGGCGCGCTCGGGCTCGATGCATTGCATGTCGGGCTGGTCATGTCATCCGGTCCCATCGTCGCGGCACTCACCGGCGTGCCCGCCGGCCGCCTCGCCGACCGCTACGGCGCGCAGCGCATCAGCGTCGCCGGCCTTATCGGCATGGTGGCAGGCGCCGTTGCGCTGACGCTGTTGCCGACCAGCGCGGGAATCGCGGGCTATGTCGTGCCGCTGGTGCTGGTGACCGGCAGTTACGCCTTGTTCCAGACCGCCAACAACACTGCAGTGATGAAGGACATTGCCGCCGAGCAGCGCGGCGTCATCTCGGGTCTGCTCAACCTCTCGCGCAACCTCGGCCTCATCACCGGTGCCTCGGCCATGGGCGCGGTGTTCGCGTTTGCATCGGCTTCGGCGGCGCACAGCATGGCGCAGCCGGAGGCGGTTGCCGCCGGAATGCGCGTGACGTTTGCCGTGGCGGCGGTGTTGATTGGCATTGCGCTCGCCATCGCGCTCGGCAGCCATGCGCTGGCGTCGTCGTCGGCCCGGCGCGAGCGCGCTGCCCTCTAGCCCGGAATGTCCGGCTCGACGAAGTTGGCCAGTTGCGCCAGCGACTCCTACCAGCCGAGATAACACATTTCCACCGGTATCACCCCGGATAGAGGGGCGTGCTGCTGCAGCCGGCTAACTTTGCAGAACTGGGATAATGTCGTCTCACCCAATTCCCTTACCTTCCGTCTCCCATGTCCAAACCCTTCGCCGAACGTATTGCCCTGATGAACGCCATGTACAAGCTGCCCGCGAGCAGCCAGCCCAACCTGCCTGTCAATGTTGCCGAGCGGCTGGTGAAATTCAAGGCGACCTTGCTGGACGAGGTGCATGAGATTGACGACATTGTCGCGCTGGTTGAAAAAGGCGCTGATGCGGCCGAGGCACTGGTGGCGATTGCCGACCTGCTGGGCGATGTGATGGTGTATTGCCGCTCCGAGGCGCTGAAGTACGGGCTGCCGCTGGAAGAGGTGCTGGACGTGATCATGGACAGCAACGAGAGCAAGCTTGGCGCCGACGGCAAACCGATTTACGATGGCAACGGCAAATTCCTCAAGGGCCCCGGTTACTGGAAGCCCGAGCCGAAGATCAAACTGCTGCTCGAGGGCAAGGGTATTGCCGCCGGCGGCAAGCACTAGGAGCAATTTTTTGCAACGGACGCGGTTGCAAATGTCATTCCGCGCGCAGCGGGCAATCTGCTGTTGCAGTGATTTAATAGCAGATTGCCCGCTGCGCTCGGAATGACTGGATTTTTTGGATGAAACCGGATAAGACAAGGAGCTGATA
>Ga0163155_10007046_pt1 | contig 10686 bp, 9 predicted proteins | sample OliLakLV19SP4G1_FD_148611 | JGI IMG/M metagenome (GOLD analysis project Ga0163155, IMG submission 148611) | Freshwater microbial mat bacterial communities from Lake Vanda, McMurdo Dry Valleys, Antarctica - Oligotrophic Lake LV.19.SP4.G1 | ecosystem: Environmental > Aquatic > Freshwater > Lake >...
GCTTTATTGACTAGTGATGAATCAATGTATGCCTTATCGGGAATATGCCTTGGATTACTTAGAGCGGGCGGAGAATCATACTTGAGAGGCTTTGTTCCGTCGAACGGCTCATCTCCATTGAGAATGTCTACGATAATCTTTAGATTCACGAAATCCGTGAGATAGCATTTTGCTCCTGCACGATGACCATTAAGGTTCTGCACTCCGACTGTTTGGACTCCCTGTCGTGAGACACTTACGATGTTTGCCATTGCATTTCCTGTTAGGTCGAAGAGGAGATGTTCTTCATCGCCGGTTCCTCGGTCTACAATCATGCAGTACTTCGCATTTGGAAGTACCACTCCGTTCTTGTCGGTTATACTCGTCAAAGCCCCTGCAATAGATCCGTTTCCGAGCTTGGTTGCAAGCGATGTCTCAAAATTTGCGACTACTTTGGTGAGTTTGGATGCCATACGCCAAGTATGGAATCAAAAAAGTGCAAAACGTGGTGCATTACTGGTTCACGCTTTTTCCGTCGAGGCTAACGTGCTCTTTTTGCCTGTAAGCCTTAGGTAATTTGTCCTCGTATGTGAGAATGTCCCAGTCCACTGATTCCATAACGCTCACGTAACCAATCCCCTTTGCCACAAATCTGATACTTCTTCGTCTGAACTTTGGTATCTTCATTGCCTTGATCTGCATTTCAAACGGGTAGACTTTAGTTTCTCCATCACCACCGATCGCAGCCTCACCCACCATGGTCGTACCGACACTTGATGGACTGGTTCGGTTCACATAAGTCGCATCTCCCCTGATCGTTCCCACGAGTGTATATCCTGATCCATCAAAGTCTGCATACACTTCCACATATTGAGCAGGATCAATTTCTCCTCGGTATCTAAGTCTTCGGTATTTCTTTAGTCTACGTACGCCATATGTTTCGTATTTGCTGTCCCAGTTGTTCTGGATCACGTAGCTGTCATCATCAAAGCCATTGAGTATTTTATAAACCGTTTGTGTGTGAGGACTTCCGCCATAAAGAATTCCTGAATCTTTAGCGAGCGCTTTCATTCCGTAGTTTGAGATGTCGACAGTATTTTTTACTATGTCGACAATAAGGGTTCGATCGTTGACGATGCTGTTTAATGCTCGGCAAGATAGGACGATAAATTGTCCGTAGGTTTCCATGACTGCGTCGGAGTAGTCAAACTTCTCCCATGCAAAGTGCGGAATAAGTTCAGTAGCAAGAATGTCATCTCCGAGTGGATTCTTTTCTAGAACAGTGAGCTGAGGACGATCGGGATTTGCTGTATTGATAAAAACCACTCCTCGGCCAGTTGTCACCGCACTCTTTCTTGTAAGTACACCGATATTTCTTCGGACCACTTGGTTGTTGAATGTCTTGTCATCATCCGTATATTTGTGCTGATATGCACTTTGTTTTTTCAATGAATAATAATTTCCATCAATACCGATCACGAGCTGTTGAATTGCATCGCCACCTTCGTCTTGTCGGATCACATCACCCTCACCTGCAAGTCTTGCTGCACTGTATGTAAAATCTGCCACGCCCTTGCTTGTGCTGTTTTCCCAGACATAGCTTGCCTGAACATTGTTTGGAGTGTTTGAAGGAATGGTTATAAACGTCACGATCCACGCTCCTGTGATGTAGTTAATCGTTCCGATTCCACCGGCATTTCCTTTTAGGTTTCCATTCTTATCATCTGTAAAAAGTTCACCACCTCCATTAGTACATTTAATTGTCACGAGTCCGCAGTTTCTTTTTGGCTGACCTGGCTTGAAGGCAAGTATTCCCGAGAATATTGTCTGAGATCCGTTTCCGCTTGCGATATTTTCATTTGAAATCTGTGTAAAGCTAACACCGTCACGCTGAACATCAACATAACTTCGGTAAAGTGCGGTTGTGTCTTTTGCAATTCCCCAGAGATACATTCTTGCCTTGTCGATGAGTGGAAATCCACAAAAGAAATCAGTAGTTGTATAAAGCTGGACATAGTCATTTGGATTTGCGTTCGCAAATTTAAATAATCCACCTGGACCGCCAGCAAATGTCCACGCTCCTGTAAGCGAGCTGTAGTTGGTGAAGACATAGATATCATTCGGACTTAGTCCGGTTACCACGTCGATCCATGTTGTAACACTAAAATATTGGATCTTCGTGCTGATTTTTCTCCAGAGAATAGGCACGCCTGTACTTTTGTATCCGATATGAATTGTCGGACAGTTTCCCGCTGGACCTTCTGTGCCGACCGTCACTTTTCCTCTAGCAAGTTCAAGACGACCGTCAATGGTGATCCAATTTAAAGAATCCTTGGCACTATCTTTCGGCGTGTCCTCGTTGTCTTCACGATTGTGTACTCCCGATGCAAATTTTTTGATCTCATGGTCTGCCATAAATTATGCAAGTTTAAAGCGTGCATCACGCAGCTTGAGATTCTTAAGGTATCGCTGGTATTGCACAGCGTTGTCTTGGACGTTGCTTCTAGCCTTTTCAGATTTCTTGATGATGTCCTCGTCGATAAGCATTGAGAACACAATCATTGGATGATATTCAGGAGGAAGTTTTGGGGATGTATTTACTGTGATGTCATCTGGACTTGTCTTGTAGTCGTATTCAAAACCCTCACCAATACCTGGACTTTGTGCAAAGTTTATCTTTCCGTCTGACGGATCGATCCAGCATACGTTGCTGAAGCCACTGGCATTTCTCTGTCCCATTGGAACTATAAGATACGGAGATTTACCACCTCCGATATACAAAACCCTCATGGTAGGTTCTCCAATCGTCGGATCATCGCTGTAGTTTTCAAGAAATTCATCGAAGTCAGTTGAGAGGCTTATCTTTCCATCGCTCTCGATTACCCCTGCTTTCTTTCGTCTTAAAAACTCCCATGGCTGTTCCATGTAAATAAGGCGCAACTTGTCGTTTGCGAGTATCAATTCTTCGTCGCTCGACAGGTCGGTTGTATCGTCCGTGTAAAGCTCAAAGCGATCTATGATTTGTTGTCCTGTAAGTTGTGTTGCCATAATTTTTATATTTCCAATGTCAGAAGCAGTCCCATTGCAAGTACCGCTTCTGACACTGGACCCCAGTGTGAGCTGAGGACAGTGCAGTCTTTATGACTGGAGAAGAACGTCGAGGAACTGTGGCTTTCCATCTGCGAAGGTAAAGATTCCGTAGATTGCATCCGCACGGATGATCTTTGCTCGCTGATATGGATCGTCCACCATTTCCATTTCAGATAAGTCTTGGATAACCACGTCGATCGCACCCTTCTTACCGTAGTAAGCGTGTACGAGGTTTTTGGTGACTGTGTATGTAGCGTTTCCGCCAAATACGAGACGACCTGAGCCAGTTCCGGTAATGGTGATGGTATCTGCACCATCGTTATCAACTGCAGCAAGCTGCAAGTCGACCCAGTTTGACTGATCGTAACCAGGGTCAGTGTCAGTCCAAGCGACATACTTCACGCCCGCGGTACCAGACGTCTGGTGAATCGCATCGATGAGGTTGTCTCGTGTGGCATCAACCCCTGCTTCGATAAGCACGTTACCTGGCGTAGTGCCGATTGCTGCTACAAAGGTGTACACAAATCCGTTGACAGAGAATGTCTGTGCAGCGGTTGGGTTTGAAGCCATCGTGATCACCGCTTCTGCAAGAAGGTTCTCGGAGAGGTAAAGCTCCGCACCACCGACAGGACCGGCATAACCGTTCTTGAAGGCTGCAGCAGCGAGGTCAATGTTTTTAGACATGACGTACTGCTCGATGATCGATCCACCGTAACTATCGAGGACAAGTGCAAGACTAGTTAGATCTTGGTTTGCCTTTCGAAGCTTCGCACGTCCCTGAGCCAAAAGCTGAGGAATATTTGTAGTGGAAAGAGTGATCGCCGTTCCGTTTGAAGTCATCGTGGTGAGGTCACCAGTGTCGAACGTCTGAAGCGCTTTCTTCACTTCAGCAAACACATCGGCATCGATGTAACGAGACAGCTTCTTGGCTACCTCGGCACCGATTGTCTCTGCCGGATTCAGTGGGCCAGCCTGAATCATTTCTTTCTTCGAGACACGGAAGTCCGCACCCTTGTTCTTGTTGACCAAGAGAGTCTCACCAGCATCATTGAGCTGGTCAATGGTTCGGTTTACACCGATGGTAATGTTACGCACGCGGATTGGTGCGAGAGAATACTTAACACGCTTTACGGATGCTCCGTACTCGAGTTTCTTCTCGAGTCGTGTGTTGGCGATCTCCATTGCCACGAGCACTTTGTCGAATACCGCTTGATAAGCGTTATCGAACTGTTCTTTGAATATTGCTAACATGGTTGGATAAATTAAATGGATAATTTAGCCTTCCAGAATCAATTACTTGCGATGTCGTGATCGGTGAGTCAGGCGATCAATCAGGCCATCCTGATATTTCTCAAATTCCTGACCTCCTTTCTCACGAGACTGAGCGATACGCTTGTGATCATCTTCAGTCGGAGCCTTGTAGTCTGGTTCCTTCTGATGATTGCCACCCTGAGAGCTGTAGCCTTCCATGCCTGGTTCTGGCCGTTCAGAGTCACCGTAGAGTTCCTCGAGAATGTCTTCCATCGTGCGCCTGAGGTTGTCCTCACTCGACATGATGTATTTCTTCACGGCTTCCTTTTTGGCGACCTTGGCAAGATCTGGGTTATCGGCAACTACTCGATCAAACTCTTTTGAGATTGCGGTAGTAATCTGCGCGTTCGAAATCTCTTTCGACTGGGCTTCAGTCTTCGTCTTGATGTCTTTGATATCTGAAAGGTACTCGTCTTCGAATTGCTTCTTGGACTTGTTGAGTAGAATGCTTGCCAGCTTCTGTACAAACTTAGGCTGGAGCTCCCACTCTTTGGCGAGTGCGTCGAGCTCGTCGAGAGCATCATCGGCACTTGTACCTCCTTTCTTGATCTGCTGCTGCAAATCACGAATGGTAGGGATGACCTCGTCACGGATCATCTTTTTCATCTCGCGATTCTCTTTCTTTAGGTCGACTATGAGACTTTCTTTCTCATCGCCTTCTTTAGGCTTGCCGTCCTTTGAATCGCCTTCTGTTCCTGCAACTTGTGCAATCGATTGACCATTTGAAGGGTTGTCTGAATCTTTCTTGCCACCCTTATCGGCTAGCTGTGATTCCCCTGCTGCTTTTTCTGACTTGTCGTCAGCGGATGCTGCTTCCTGGTTGTATGGTTTTGGCATATACGTTTTGTTGTCGATGGTTTCGCCCCATCGATGCTCGTTTGTGATACGCAGAGCACTAGCGCGATTAACCTTTTTATTAATAAGAGGTTGGCCCCTCTATGCATGTAAGTTTGATGCAATAAGAAAGCAAAAAGTGGTGCATTACTTTTCCAAAAGAAAAACCACCGATTTTGTCGGTAGTTATTTCTTTATCTTTTCTTGATAGATTCTTTATTTTGTCGCTTTGGATGCTGCGCTTGGTCGCTTGCGTGCAAGTTCGTCGAGCAAGGTATCGAGATCCTCGTTTGCACCGATAAATCTTCGTAACATCTGCACTGATGCTTCAAATCTTGCGACAACAGAGATAAGCTTTCCAAGTTCGGGACTATCATGAAGAACAGCGAACAGCTCGTTCATTGCCTTACGTGATTCGTTCTGCAATCTTTCGATTGTGTCCTTTCCTGCAGGAGTCTTTGACCACGATACGAGATCACTTGCCACATCAATTGCTTGATTGATTTCCTTTACTTCGGCTTCATCAGCCTCTTTCTGCTCCACATCCACTTCTTCTAAAGCATTGTGTGGACCAGTAAGTTCTATCGGCTTTTCTTCTGGTGTTTCGCTCATAGCTTTAGTTGGTTACGGACTTCTTTGTCCTCGTTGGTAATTGTGCGAAGAATGCGTTTCGCTTCTTTCTCCTGATCCTTGAATTGTCTCGCTTTGTTTTCTTGGATCGACAGCATGATAAGTGCATGACGCTTCTTGAGTGGCAGCTTCTTCATGAATGCTACAAGATCAGGATTGGCTCTGCGGATATTGTCTGCAAGTGCTTCCTGCAGTTTCGCATTTGCTTCCATTTCCTTTGACTGCTTGCGAATCTGTTCGATGTTCCTGTTTAGCTCACGCAGTGAAAACTCTGCCATCTGCCCATGCTTGGTGATTCGGTAGTCGCCTTTATCCTTCGACTTCTTTTTAATCTGATAATTATATTTCAGCATTAGATTGTTGCTTGTCCTGCGTTATTATCTTCTGGCTGCTTGTCCTGACTTTCGTCATTTGTTGCAGTTCCAGACGTGTTTGATTCTTCGTGTGCTGTTGGAACAGTATCCGTAGTTGTACTGTTTTCAGGTGCAGAGTCCTGAGTGTCACCTCCGTTGACATCGTAGTCTTCTCGGGCCTCACGTTCTGTATTAAATAATGAGCTTCGGTAAATTACCGATCCCTTTTCGTCGTAGCGCTTCCATAGCCATTTACCTTCAGCTTCTGCGAACTTTACGTTGTTTGATTCATTCATAAATTTGATTGTTTAGTTATTATTTTGATAATGCTGCGGTTGCAGCTGCTTCCGCACCTGGATCTCCAAGTGGGACCTCTCCGGTTGCAGCTAGATCAGTATTCTCAAGACCGGTTGCATCGACCATCCTTCCTCCGCCACTGATCAGCCCTGCCTTTGCAGATTCGGCAACTACCGAACGTGCTGCGTTCTTCTCCACTATCGGCGCTATCAAATCGATGTAGGAGAATACTGCGTTGTGTTGATCAGGGCTTAGCTCGTGATCGTATTTGTCGGATAGGTCATGCAATCTCTGTAGGAATGCTGTGTTTGCATCTTTGTAAAGCGGAGGTGTGTCGCCACCGATTATAATTTGGAATGCTTCGTCTGCCTGTGCTACCACTTCGATAGCATCGTAGTCATTGGTATCGAGGAGTCGCTTGATAGTGTCATCATCCACGCCTGCGATCGTTGCTTGAGTTTCAAAAAGGATTTTCTGATTGATTGTCTGATCCCCTTTGTATGATCCAAGGAAGGTTAGTTTGTTCTTGCTGTCGGCTAGATTGCTCTGAGCTTCTGCAATGCTTGATTCGACGAGGATGTCATAGTCGTTAGTGAATGGTTTCAAATCTCTAGCACTTACCATTTCTATTTCGAGACCCATTGGACCTAGTATCTGAACTGCCATCTTCTTTTTCATATCCTGCATTACACCTTCTTTGTGAAGGACTGCGAAGCGGTAGTATCCTTCGGCATAGCTCTTATTCAAAAGTCCGAAGCGATCTCCTGCCTGCATCATGTTTCCTTCGTAGATTCCGAGAGTGTCTTCATCGCTCGTACCCTTCACGTCTGCAGTCACTCCGCTTTCTGATTCGACGATTGATTCCAATTTGTCGTACACCTTGAAGGGACCTTCAATTGGAGGAGTCTGTCGTGTCTGGAGCACTCGGTTCACGTCCACGTTTCCTTCGATTTCAATGTACCCGTCTTTTCTGTAACGAACTTGCGCTAAGTTGCGCACATAGTCAACGTTGACGGCTGTCTGTGGTCTGTTGATCTGTTCAGAGTTATCTAGGGACTGGTTGATACTCTTTTCTTGTGCTTGAAATATGCCACGTGCGAAGTCGCAATACGATGGTGTCCAGAACTCACGAGGATCAGGGAATGCTGCCCATGTCCATATCGGGTACTTGCCACTCTTTCTGATCTCCTTCCAAGGTTCGCATCTGATGCAGTCTCCGGAAGGAGTGAGGATGAGATAGTAACGATCATCATTCTCGTCTGTAGTGATCCATGTATAAAAAATAAACTGATTCTCATTCTTGTATCGCTCACGTGGAGCACCTGAAGGCTTTCTGTTGTCCTTGTCGTTATCCTGATTGGTTTTGGTTTTAGTATTCGTGCCACCGTCCATCAAATCTTCAGCTACTTTCTTGTAGTAAATGCCATCCTTGATTCCCTTGGTGATCTGCGCTCGCGTGAGCTTTGTGTTCCACCATCCGAGATAGGTTGCTTTCTCCACACCGCTTCCGTCTTCTTCTCCGGTACACAAGCCTCCTACGTCTGGATCAATCAGGAAGTCTTTCGGATCAATAAGGTTGAGAAGACTTTTATATTGCCCCTTATCGTTTCGGGTCATGTATAGATAAATCGCACGTCCGTAGATTGCAGCATCTCGCTTACCCATCAAGTCTTTGAAGTTCCAACGTCCAATCTTCGCATCCTTATCCTTGATGGAGTTCATCAGCTTCGACTTCTTCAGGTCTGCTGTTTCTCCTTTCACGTATTTGAATGTCAGTGGACTGTCGATCTTTGAGAGGATTGTGTGAACGTAGCCATGCATCTTATACAAAGGCACTTGAGCTCTCGTGTCTGCTTGCTGAGTGGAACCGCCATAAGGTGAGATAACTGACGGACTCGACTTGTCTGGGTTCATCATGTCCTCGTTCTTATTCCACGAGCTCATTCGAGCCTTCTTGTATCGATAAGAAAAGTCTATCTCGTTGAGAGCTTGCTTTGCGAGTTCATCTCTTTTCTTGTAGTGGGCTAGTGCCATAGTGGTTTCAGTATGCGTATGATAGAACGCCTTTTTTGGTGCATTACTTTTGTTTTATATCCCTATGTCAGGGTATTGAGGGCTTTCGTCATAGAATTCATCCTCGTATGCGGGCCTAACTTTTCCATATGCTGTGTCGATCACTGGTTCTGGCCTTGCATCTCTCGGCTTTTCGGTTCCTGCAGGACGTGCAATGTCGCTTTGGTATGCTGTAGCATCGCTTGTATCGTCATAGTCTGAATCAGGGAAGCGCATCAGTTCGTTTTCCAAGTCTTTGCATTCTCCTTGGAGGTGGTAGACGCTTCTTGTTTCGTATCGGTAGAGCAGTCCTGTTCTTATTCGATCCTCTTTCGATCTTCCTGCATGCTTGAGCCACATGAGTGGTAGGAATATCTGACGCATCCTCTGCTCATGCCTTAGCATTGGCTCAAGACCCCGAGTAAATGCTGTATCTTCCCATCCGAACTTTATTGGTGGTGTACCTGCTTGGATAAGGAAATTGTAGAGTCCGAACATCTTCTCGATGATTGCTGTTGGACCAAGTTTCTCTCTCCATGCTTTCAAGTGCCACTTGCCTTCTCTGTCTATCCAGTTGATGCAGATGCCAACGAAGTCTCCGTCCTTGCTTACCTCTCCTTCTTTTCGACTCGGAGTGTCTAGCGTTACGTAAGCTGCTACCTTCTTCTGCATTAGGTCATCCCAACTTACGGGCATGAACCAGTCACGTTTGAAGATTGCTTTTGTTTCGTCTATCGGTTGGCAGAGCATCTCCGCTTGAAAGTCCATATCACCTTCTTCTGGTGTCCACATAGATCGTCTTTTACCTTCGATGCTTACCTTCCCAGTTGCTTTGGCTTCCTCGTCTGTCATCACCCATCGTTCAGGCCATGTTGGTGTGTGTATTCCTGTGATCAAGTCTCCTTGGCATATTGGAACTATTCGCACCCTCAGTTCCGGATCATGCTTTGCACGCTCGATGATGCTCTGTACGTTTCCGTATTCCGACAGGATGTTACCTAGATATATTACCCTTCGTCTTGCAGAGTCTAGACCTCGCTTGAATTCTTGGATGTGTGTTCGTATCTGATTTGTTGATGCTTCGCTCTTCAGTGTCTTCTTGGTTTCGAAGTCATCGAGCAGTACGAATCCTGGACGCATAGCTCCATGCACACGTCCTCGGACTGATTCCTGCGTACTGTGTGCTTCGACACGAATTCCTTCCTTTGTAATATTCCCGTCATCATCTTTCATAGGATTGGTGATGAAGTCCTTCACTCTCTTTTGGGTTACCTCGTCTTTGCTTCGGGTAGTGTTGTATTTCTCTCCGAAGTCTTCGATGAATCTCTTATTTGTCTGAAGCTCCCACACCACGTCAAACAGGATACGTTCAGAGTTCGTGCTATCGAATGCATCAGCATTGATGTACGGCTCTATGTCGTAGGCGATCATGTATAGGATCAGTCCTTTCACGAAGCTTGTCTTTGCGCTCTCTCCGAACATGAACCATGCAATCTCTCTTATTCGAAGATCTAGAAGGTCATGCACGTCAGCCATCATCTCGTAGTGGAAATCTGCAAATTCACACCTCACGTATCTTGGTAGGTAGTAAGCAATAAAGTATCCGAAGTGTTCTCTAGTGTGCTTCGTACGCACTTCCTTCCGTGACTCTCGGAGTGTCTTCATTCCGAGTTCCGTCACTGGAGATATTATTGTTTTGGGTTGTTGGGTTTTCATATTTTCGTTTGAATATTCCTTCATGGTCTTCGATTTCTTTTTGTGTCATCACGAGCACTCCGATACGCGCTGTCTTGTTCACTTCAATTGTCTGCGGAACCTTCCCATCGACTCGATCCATTACCATTCCTACAGCCTTGAGGTTTCCATCAACTGCCATGCTTACGACCTTTTTCACGATTAGTTTGTCGAACCCTACCTTTTGTCCATCCTTTGTAATGGCCCCTGCTTCTAGGACGTATTCCCTGAAGATTGTTGTGAAATGTCTAGCACCCATTGGCTTGCCTGAGTTGCCTGGTTTGAACTGATGTTCGACTGGTGGCTTCCACTTCCCGACCTCATAATCCTTTCCCGTATTTTTCCCGTATTTACGGGTATCCGAAAGGTCTGATGGAGCCTCGGAAATGCCCTCATTTGCCTCTAC
>Ga0163155_10007047_pt1 | contig 10685 bp, 8 predicted proteins | sample OliLakLV19SP4G1_FD_148611 | JGI IMG/M metagenome (GOLD analysis project Ga0163155, IMG submission 148611) | Freshwater microbial mat bacterial communities from Lake Vanda, McMurdo Dry Valleys, Antarctica - Oligotrophic Lake LV.19.SP4.G1 | ecosystem: Environmental > Aquatic > Freshwater > Lake >...
ATATAACATACTTTTGAGTGAAATCTCAGGGGTTTGAAAGCCTGCTTCTTCATGCAAATGGAAGGCAGGTTTTTTTTTACTCTTATAAAATAGGTATTTAATACCTCTTAAAAAATAGCGTTGTTGTCCGATTAAAATTAGTAACATGTTTGCAGGTGATTTTTTTTGCCGGTAAGGCGGGAAGACGGGAAGGATGCGGGAAGGAATTTATTTGCCGGGAAGACGGAAAGACGGGAAGAGTACGGGAAGGAATTTTAGGTGATTTTTTTTGATATTCAGTGCGATAATAGGTTAACGTAAAATGTTAAAATAGAGAGAAGAGTAGGCAGTTTATTAACGATTTAGTATAGTTACAATGATGAAAAATTATATACTTCTCGTTTTAACCCTTATTGCATTAAATAAATTATTTGCAAAGGTTGGCGGTGGCGATCCTCCGGTTGCAAATTATAGTTATTATATAGAATATGTCGGATTTGGATCGGAAGTGTATTTATTAAATGAAAGCATTGACGGAATTACCTATTCCTGGGATTTTGGGGATGGTGCTGCATCAACAGACGTCAGTCCCGTTCATGCATATCCCGAACCCGGAATTTTTATTATTTGTTTAACCGCAACAAATGATTTCGGATCGGATACTTATTGTGATACATTAAATACCTTTTATCCTCCCTCCGCCGATTTTTCATTTACCGGAGATCCAACTGTTACATTTACCGATATGACCGTTAATTTTCCCGATAGCTGGGATTGGTTTTTTGGTGATGGAGATATTTCAAATATTCAAAATCCGGAACATACTTTCTTAACTAACGGCGATTTTAATGTCTGTTTATCGGCAGGAAATCCCGGAGGAACTAGTTACGTATGTAAAACGGTTTCGATAAGCAGTTATATTGTCCCCGATGCCGCATTCAGTTATTCAGGCTATCCTGTGGTTTCCTTTATCGATCTTTCGGAAAGGGAGCCATTTGAATGGGATTGGAGTTTTGGAGATGGCAATATATCTGTTTTACAAAACCCGATACATATCTACGAGTACAACGGCATCTATACGGTTTGCCTCACAACAACGAATGCGGGAGGTTCAGATATTCAATGTTAAACAGTATTTATTTCCAGCGCCCTGACTGGTCCTGAAGCAGATTTTTCTTATCTCATCCTAGATCTCGGAATTGCTTTTGTTGATGAATCAGCAAATGATCCCTTTGAATGGAACTGGGATTTTGGAGATGGCAATACTTCCACCGAACAAAATCCAGCACATGTTTACGACGAATCCAGCAATTATGAAATTTGTCTCATTGCAACAAATGCCGGCGGATACGATGTTGCCTGTAAAACTGTTTTTCTGGAAACGACGATCTCTGATCTGTATCGTATTTCATATATCCTCTACCCTAATCCTGTAACTGAAACGGTAAATATTCAACTTCAAAAAACAATTTCCAACGGAGCTATTAAAATATATAATGCGATGGGAAATATTGTTTCACAAAGTAATATGGTACATAATAATATTGTGCATATTGCTACAAGTGCGCTGCCATCCGGAAATTACTTTTTTTTAATTGAGAAAAATGAGGACAGGGTTTGTTTTGGGGAGTTTTTGAAGATGTGATGTACTTCCCAGCAGGGTTCGGCCCCTAAAAATTAACTAACCCGGCCAACCCTCCATAACGAAGTCTAGACTTACCTAATACCAACGTAAAGATAATTCTGTATATTTATTTAATTTTTATGCATTATTGCAACATGAAAAAGATAAATACGTCAATAGTAATCGGATATTTTACCTTAATCTTACTCGGATGTAACAACAACAAAAGTTCTGAGTTACCTAAACCACTCGGCCAGGAAAACGATGTAAATTCCATAAATGAGCCTTGTATTTATACTAATTTAATGGATAATACTTATCCGTTTAATAAAATTATTACCGCAGATATATTAAGATCTAACGCAAATTTGGATAGTATAACTGTATCATATACTGAGAATACACATGATGCGACGATCACAGATTCTATCTTTACCGATTATGTAAATGGCGACAAATTTACATTCTTGAGTAACATTTCTAATTCCTTCATTTTAAGCGCAGATATCAGGACAGATAGAGTTAAATTATTAAAACAGCAACTTGCCATTGGTAATCACGTTGGTACTATACACCCGGATATCAAACCCGGTATCAATTGTGGACAAATTAGAATTAGCGATTCCGAATCAGAATCCTATTTTGATATTTATCAAGCTGACAGAAAAATTACAAGGATCACTTATAATCCATATTTTGATTAGCCTAATTTAGGTAAAAATATAAATAAACTTAAAAAATATAAAAAAATGAAAGTACATGCACTTCTTCTTTTAGCATTCGTTTTATTAATCTCCAATCAAATATTTGGTCAGGATCTCATCAGGATGGAACATCAAATTCAGGTTGATTCAGGGATAACCAATGGAGGTTCAACTGCCTTAGGTCATTTAGATAAAATCGGAATTAATGACAAATTAGAAGAATATGCATGTGATTGCTCGCATAACGCAGGCAATAAATTAATTTTTACTGTTTCTCAACAGTCAGACCTAGTCTATTATGAAACTTATTATGACAGTTCCTATACCCAAATAAAAGAACAAGGTTATTATCGGCTCATATATCGAGATAATGAATATGGATATTGCTGGACAAAAGATCTTATTTGGAATTATTACGATACAAATGGATTATTAACTAAAAAATTGTACTTTAATAAAAATGAAATAAAAAGTACACCAAGGATGCCGCAACCGGAAAATTGATTACGAATCAGAAACAAGAAATGGAATTTATGAGAAGAATATCTTTACTTCGAATTCCCAGCAGGGTTCGGCATTCCATAAAATAAATATAGCATGCCAACCCTGCGTCATGACGGCACAGCCTTGCTGCGAAATACTGTCAACACTCCATCATCAAAAAAATTTCCTTTTTGAAACTTAATTTTGCGCTAACTCATTAATTATCAAAAGACAATATGAAAGAAGTATATATAGTAGCCGTTGCCCGAACGCCAATCGGGAGTTTTGGGGGAGCTTTAGCATCGTTAACAGCGCCACAACTGGGTGCCCATGTTATAAAAGCCGCCGTTGAACGCTCCGGAATTCAGTTTTCCGACGTGCAGGAAGTGTATATGGGCAATGTGTTGTCCGCAAACATCGGTCAGGCTCCCGTTACACAGGCAATGCTTGCAGCGGGCATTCCCGATAGTACCCCATCTACAACAATTAATAAAGTGTGCGCTTCCGGAATGAAAGCCATCATGCTCGGAGCACAATCTATTATGCTTGGAACCAACGACATTGTGGTTGCAGGAGGAATGGAAAGCATGAGCAATGTTCCCTATTACCTTGCCAGCGAGCGTTGGGGAGCAAAAATGGGAAACAAGGAAGTTACCGACGGCGTTATAAAAGACGGTTTGTGGGATCCTTATGGCAACAAACACATGGGAAGTTGCGGTGAAACCTGCGCCAGGGAATATAAATTTTCAAGAGAAGATCAGGATAATTATGCCATTGAAAGTTATCGTCGCGCCGCAGAAGCCTGGAAAAACGGATATTTTGCAAATGAAGTGGTTCCGGTGGTTATTCCTCAAAAAAAAGGAGAACCCATTATTGTTCGGGAGGACGAAGATTTTACGAAGGTGAAAATAGATCGTATTCCAACCTTATCTCCTGCGTTTGAAAAAGATGGAACCATAACTGCAGCAAATGCGAGTAATATTAATGATGGCGCCTCAGCAGTAGTGCTTATGAGCAGAGAAAAAGCGGAAGAAATGGGTATTAAACCCCTTGCAAAAATTATTGGTTTTGCCGATGCTCAACAAGCTCCGGAATGGTTTACCACCACACCCGCGAAAGCAATGCCGAAAGCAATCAAAAATGCAGGTCTGGAAATTAGCGATATCGATTATTTTGAGATCAACGAAGCCTTTGCAGTTGTTGCACTTGCAAATATGAAAGACCTCGGAATTCGACACGACAGAACCAATATTTACGGTGGTGGAGTATCCATAGGTCACCCGGTTGGAAGTTCGGGAGCGCGTATCACCATTACCTTACTGAGCGCTTTACAAAATAATAATGCAAAATACGGATGTGCCGGAATTTGTAACGGCGGTGGTGGTGCAAGTGCGATTGTGTTAGAAAGAATGTAGAAAAGTTTGGGGGGATATACAGAAACGCAGCAATAACAAGAATATTCACATCCTCCCACACAATAATTTTACTTTAAATATCATTTATATGCCTGAGTTTTGTGCTCAGGCATTTTAATTTAATCATCAGCATCCGTTTCAGCCAACTTAACCTCAATGAGAAAAATCATTTTTGCAATTTTAGTTTGTTCAGCATCTGTTTTATCTGCACAAAATGCATCCGAAATATCACCGGAAAACTATTTGAAATTGCAGCAATATGAAGACACGCTGCAGTTTCTCGGCGATTCTGCGGTGCAAAGCAGAAACTGGGAGATCAGAGAAGTTGCCTGTATTCAATTTTTAAAGAGATTAGTTCAAGCTCTCAAAATTGAAAATTCATACCTCTATCCTTTCGATTCGCTCAAAACTATTTCTATTGTTACACCTTCCGATAATAATTTTCGCATAATCACCTGGCAATTAACCATGAAGGATCAATCGTACCGTTATTATGGAACCATACAGATGAATTCGGGCGAATTAAAAATGTATCCACTCATCGACATGAGTTTATTTATTGGAAATGAACAGGATACTGTATTGACCGCCAACAGCTGGTATGGTTGCATCTATTTTAATATCGTAAAACAACAATATAAAAAACAGGATTACTATTTACTCTTCGGTTGGGATGGAAATGATAAATGGAGTAATAAGAAAATAGTGGACGTTTTAACATTCGACCAGTTTGATTCCCCTGTTTTTGGTTCACCTATGTTTTTGTTAAAAGATAATCCCGACCCTAAAACGAGAATAGTTGTGGAATACAAGGAAGATGCATCTCCAAACGTAAATTATGATGAAAAACTTGAGATGATCGTAATTAGCTACCTCAGACCAGAAAACCCAATGTCGGAAGGCATTTACTTCACCTATATACCCGATGGCACCTATGTAGGCTTTTACTTCAAAAAAGGCATGTGGCATTTCAAAGAAAAAGTGTTCGATCAAACACTTGATGCCCCGCCCGACAATACTCCAAAAAGAGAAGGAGTGGATCCAAATATATATCAGCGCTAAGGAAGTTCAAAACCGGCACGGGGAAAGGCAAAGTATAATAAATATCAATCGGATCGTAAGCCGGAAAATTTTGTATACCAGGGAAAAAGAATGATGAATAATAATCAAAAAATAATGAACATCAATCAGTTAGTAAGCTCGAAAAGTCGCAGTCACAATCGCAGGCAGTCGTTAACCCAGAACTCAGAATTCAGAACCCAGAATCTGTCTTACGCTGACGTTGTCGGCAGGAAGGCTAAGAACTAATATCCATCTCACGAATCCAATCCTTTAATTTCCCTTGTCCCGATTCTCGACTCAAGATAAACATCCCTCTCCCCTACCCTCTAATTCGACTGAGCAGAATAGAAGTGGCAACAGCGGCATTCAGGCTTTCCGCTTTGCCATAGGCTGGAATAGATACCTCAGTTGTGCAGTGTTTTAAGACTTCAGGACGAATTCCGTGTGATTCACTCCCAATTACCAGAATTCCGGGTATTTCGAAGTTTATCTGGAAAATATTTTCCCCATTTAGTGTAGCTGCATATTTTATTTTGTGGGACTGTTGAAGAAATTCCCCAATGTTCAAGTAATAAATCTCCACTCTGAACAAGGAACCCATGGTTGCCTGAATTACTTTCGGGTTATATAACTCCACACAATCGTCACTGCAAACAATTGTGTGCACTCCAAACCAATCAGCCGAACGGATAATGGTACCCATATTTCCGGGGTCTTGAATGCCATCCAAAACAAGTATCCAATCTTCCTTTTTCAGGCTTTTTTTAATATCCTGTTTTGGAATTTCAATCAATGCTATAACGGCTTGTGGCGTTTTAAAGGAGGATATTTTTTCCATTTCCTTTTCACTCACTTCTTCCACAGCAATATGTTTTGGAATTTTATGTTTATGCTCTCCAATCCAGGTTTTTGTTGCTGCTAAAAGTAGAATATCAGCATTCTCCACCAATGCCTCGGTGATTAATTTATCTCCTTCTATAACAAATTCGGTATAATTTTGCCGATACTTTTTAAGTTTTAAGTTTTGTAAATGTTTAATACGGGCTTTCGTCAACATAGAAGATCATTTTATCAGTTAGTAGCTGTTTTCCTTTGCGCCATTCCTATTATTACAGGATGCAATGCTACTAAATATCTCAAAACTAATGAATATCTCTACGACAAAACAACTATCACTTACACCGATTCCATAATCGGAGATATTGATCCCGATAAACTTGAAGATGCACTAATCGATCTGAGTAAACTTGAAAAAAATGATGAATTGTTCCGGATTTTCCCGCTGAAAACCTCTTTATACATGCTAGGCGATACCGGTATCGACCACTACATAAAATTTCAGGAAACACACGATACCAAATTCTTTTTTCTATTTGACTACGATAAACTATTAAAAAAGATAAAACCACTCTCGGTGGATACCAGCAAGTTCCGAGTATGGCTTACAACAAAGGCGGGAGATAAACCACAACTTATTGATACAGTTCTTATTTCAGAAACTGTCACACGTATCAATAATTATTTATACAACCGCGGTTTTTTTTACGGAAGTTCTACTTTTTCTGTAGCCTTCGACCAAAAGAAACGAACCGGAAGCGTAAATTATGAGGTCACCCTAAATACCCTCTATAAAATGCGCAATATCTATTACGAGATCAATGATATTGGATTAGCATACCGAATAACCAGAATAGAGGAAAAAAGTCAACTTGCACCCGGCAAACCATTTGACGTTGATCTTTTAAAAAATGAGCGAGAGCGATTAAGTGATAATTTGCGCAACGTAGGATATTATAAATTTCAAAAAGAATATGTTTATTTCGAAGTGGATAGCACCTCCGGAAACGACTCCCTCGACGTTTTTGTTAAAATAAGTAATCCTGTGAACGATACCGTACATCATCCTTTCCGGATAAAAAATATTTATGTATATCCAAACTCAGAAACTGATTTTATTGAGGGAACGGTACCCGATTATGCAATTCACTATTCTGATAGCGCTAATGTTAAAAGGGAAAGCCAGCAAAAAGTATTGGACCGATATATTAAAACCGCTTCCGATACCGCTGCAATGCTTATGGTGAAAAAGCGGGAAATAAAGGAGATCAGCGATGATGCTTTATTCCGGTATTTTTTAGAACACGATAACGCCTCCGATAAACAATTTGAAGTGAGCAAAAATGGAAAAATTAAAAGGGTTGTTCAGAAAAAATTGCGCACAGATTATTATCTCATAAATTCAAAAGATAATTATAAACCAAAATCTATAGCCAACAATATTTTCTTAAACCCTGAAAATAATTATTCCGATTCGCTGATCCAACGAACCGTTGCTTCTTTTAGTACTGTAGGAATGTATAAATATGTTACTGTTCAAGTATTGGAAAATTGGGATTCCACTTCTTATTTACAATATATAGACCTTCTAATAAAACTTGATCCGCTTCCTGCTAAGGGAGTTTCTTATGAAGTTAATGCAAGCACCACTGCGGATTATTTACTGGGTAATTCCTTAAATCTTAGTTATACCCACAAAAATCTTTTTCATAACCTAGATCAATTCAAAATTAATTTAAAAGGGGGTATTGAAACACAATTAGGTGGAGGAGAAGCATTTATCAATACCTCAGAATTAAATGCAGGTGTAGGTTTGCGGATTCCAACCTTTTTATGGCCTTCTCCGTTTAATGTACCGAAAAGGTATTTTCCTAAAACTGATATCAACCTGAATTTCAATTATATTGCACAGGTAAATGATTTTACATTATTTAATACGGCTTTTGAATATTCATTTTCTATTTATGAAAATTCAAAAAAAGATCGTGCTAATAAACAGCACATTGTTAAAGCACCAATACCTACTATTAATATTGTAAGAGTACCGGAAATATCCGAGGAATTTAAAAATGAATTAAACTTAAATCCGCTATTAAAACAGAGTTTTGAAGAAGTTGTAATTGTTGGTTATGGTTATACATTTTTATTAAATACACAAAAACCCTCCTTTCACCGATGGGATCAATATTTAAGGGCATCCGGTGAAATAAATACTCCTTTTTCTGACTTTATCAAAGTAGATGGTGATTATCGGGTTTATTTAAATCTGAATACAAAAAATAAAATCGTTGCCAGAACAAATGCAGGAATTGCAATTCCATTTAAAACTACTGATTCTTCCTTTGTGAATACAGAAGTAATACCCTATGTAAAACAATTTTTTACAGGAGGTGCATACAGCATAAGAGCCTTCACCGTGCGTAAACTTGGTCCGGGTGCATATGTAGCTTACGACACTTCCAACTTTAGCCGAATAGACCAGGTTGCAGATATCAAAATCGAATTTAACTTGGAATACCGTTTCGATATCATTAATATTTTGGAAGGCGCAGTATTTTGTGATGTTGGAAATACCTTCACCTTAAAAAAGGATCCTTTCCGTCCGCATGCAGAAATTACACAACCAAATTTTTTCAAACTTTTGGCTGTAGGTCCGGGTATTGGTTTGCGTTTAGACCTTGCACTTTTTGTAATAAGACTGGACGCTGCCTATCCGCTTTATGACCCCGCTTTGGACGGTCCTTTTGCGGAGGAATACAAAACCTATTACGACGATTTGGATTTTGAAATTCCCGCCAAAAAAGTAGCGCTCAATATTGCTATCGGATATCCTTTTTAAAAATATTTATTGCGTGATAAGAACTGCCGGCGCAGGTTTTTGAATAATAATAATTTCACGTTGCCTGCCCAGTTCACTAGGTTCAGGTTTAGATGTTACGCGTCCGGGCCCAAAAGATTGCGAGCCCTCTGCGCATACGATTCGTTGCACATTTTTCGCTTTCATAGCTCGCTTTTTTAATTGTTATAAATAATAGATGTTGCATTAACTGGTATTACATAAATACAATTTCATGCCAATTTCGCAAATGCCTTATCATATTTACGTAATTTTAACGAAATGTGGTTTCCAAATGTTATTTCGTTTGTATCTTTATGGATATTCAAATTATGAAGAAAAAGGACGGGATACTTCTATTTATTTTTATTGCCGGATTGCTACAAAACATGCAGGCGCAAAATTATATTTTCGATTATAGTATTAAAGTAAACCAGTTTGGAAATACACTCAAATTTCCTTTTGTTGGTGGTTTAAATAATCCGCAATTTTCTGCTATTGATATTAATCAGGATGCAGTAAAAGATATTTATATTTTTGATCGCACCGGAAATAAATCACTGCTACTAATAAATGAAGGATCAGCGGATGAAATAAACTATTTTTATTGGCAACAATATCAACAAAATTTTCCTTCACTTTCTGATTGGGCAATTCTGGTCGATTATAATTGTGATGGTTTAGAAGATATCATAACAGGTTTCGATGGTGGTGTTAAAACTTTCTTAGCTACCTATGATGGATTTACAATTACGTTTACCGAAGATATCTCAAAATTACAATTTACCGAAGCAGGTTTCTTTTTTGATATGGTAGTTGGATATATTGATATTCCGGGATTTGCAGATGTTGATTTTGATGGAGATATAGATGTTTTAACCTTTAATCCGGTTGGTGGAATTGTTGATCATTATATCAATAACCAGGTGGAAGATGGACTTCCCTGCGGAACATTAGCCTTTGAACATATTAATTCCTGTTGGGGAAATTTTTATGAAAGCGGATTAACTAAAGCCGTTGAATTGGATTACGATTGTAAAGGAGTTTCTAAAACTACTGATGGAGTGCATGCCGGTTCAACGTTTATGATATTTGATGAAGATGCCGACAACGACATGGATATTGTTTTGGGCGATCTTGCATTCGGCAATTTAAATAAATTGACAAATGGCGGAGATAAGGATATTGCACTTATTACAGATCAGGATACCACATTTCCGGAATATGATTTCTCCTACGAAGTTCCGATATTTCCTGCTCCGTTTTTAATAGATATTAATAACGACAACAAAAAAGATATGTTAGTATCCCCAAATAATATCAACCTCGCAGAAAATTTAACAAATGTTGCGTTTTATAAAAATGTTTCCAATGATAATACTTACGAATTCGATTTTGAAAACGACTCCCTGTTTGTAAGTGATATGGTGGACCTCGGAGAAGGCGCATATCCTGTATTTTTCGATTACAATTATGACGGCCTCCACGACCTCATCATTGGAAACTATGGCTATTTTGAAAGTGGTGATAATGTTGGCAAACTTGCATTGTATGAAAACACCGGAACATCATCAGAACCCGAATTTACATTAATTACACGCGATCTTGCCGGAATTTCAGCATTTAATTTCACTTCACTTGTACCAACATTCGCTGATCTTGATAATGATGGCGACGCAGATATGTTACTGGGTGAAGGTGATGGTTTTGTGCATCTGTTTAAAAATATTGGTCCTCCTGAAGGA
>Ga0163155_10007048_pt1 | contig 10685 bp, 10 predicted proteins | sample OliLakLV19SP4G1_FD_148611 | JGI IMG/M metagenome (GOLD analysis project Ga0163155, IMG submission 148611) | Freshwater microbial mat bacterial communities from Lake Vanda, McMurdo Dry Valleys, Antarctica - Oligotrophic Lake LV.19.SP4.G1 | ecosystem: Environmental > Aquatic > Freshwater > Lake >...
GCTCAGCTTAGATGGGCACAACGGCGACCTTAAAGCTGACAGCCTGGGCGATAAGCATGCGCTGCCCAAGCATGACGCAGTCAGCCATAAAGTAGAAGCAAAAACCGAAATTGCCAAAGCCGATCATAAAGTTGATGCTAAACCTGAAGCAGTGCGCACTCACAAAACTTTTGATCGCGTTTCACATTCTGTTAAACCAAGTCATCAAACCGCTAACAACACTGCTGCCGCTAAACCGGCCCCAGCAAGCACTGCTAAACCAGCAGCTCAAATTGAGACGGGTCAACAAGCTCAGGCCAATGCCCAGGTGGAACAGCCTTTAAATGAGCAACAGCAGTTCGAACAACAACAGATGCAACAGCAACAAGTTGCTCAAAACACCGACGTCAATCAGGCTCAACCAGAAGGCGGCGACGCTCAAACTGCGCCGGCAGAGCCACGCAGCTACACCATTCGCTCAGGCGACAATTTGTGGAATATCGCCAAAGACAATCTTGGCAGTGCCACCAAGTGGTCAGATATTTATAAAATGAATACTGATGTGATTGGCGCCAACCCAGACTTAATCAGACCGGGCACCACTATTCAATTGCCTGGCGCAGACGTTGCCGCTTCTACTAATGTGGCCCATTACACAGTGCAACCAGGCGACAATCTCTGGGATATCGCTCACGACCAGCTCGGTGACGCCACCAAATGGGGCGACATCTATAAAGCTAACAGTGAAATCATCGGTTCTAATCCGTCAATGATTCACCCTGGCCAGGAGCTCACTCTGGGTGGCCCGGCCGATCCTTCAATGCAACTTTCCAACGCTGCTCAACCAGCTCCAACTCTGGCTTCAGCTGACCCAGGCGCTGCTGCCGGTGCCAATGTCAGTGCGCCAGGTGCTGCTGATGCTCAGGCTCAAATTGCCCAATCACCCACCGACTCTTATGGTGCCGAGGCCGGTATGCCAGACCAGGGTATGACCGGTGAAACCATGCAAGCGCAGCAACCAATGCAGGCAGCACAGACAAATGCAGCAACCACATCATCTACTTCATTCAGCAATTACGACGCCATGCGCCCTAACCATCAATTGCCTGAACCTGCCAGCCTGGGCGAAAAAGTAATTCCAGCCAGGGCTCAGCCTGATGTAATTATTCAGCCGGCTCAGGCTGCTACTCAAAATATGTTTGCCACCAAGCCTGTAGTGAATACAAACCTGGCCAACGACATGCTCAGCTTCTTGAAGAAACGCCGCTAATTAGTTTGGCTGCTTCAATGACGCTCTCAATGCTGGCCTCACCGCCTGCGCAAAAAGGCTGGCCGGCTGTGCAATAAACAGCGTTGAATAACTTTGACTGCTCGCCGGCAGAAAGCGTGGTTACAGCCGGCAGTGCTATTACGTCTTTGCCAGCTTGAGCGGCCAATTGCACCAGCTCGCCCACGGCTTTGCCGCTTAGAGATTGACCATCGAGGCAGCCTTCGGCCACAACAACCAGATCGCACCAGTGCAATTTAACCATCAAGTCTATTCTTTCAGCCAGCCAGTGAAAGCCTGAAACGAAACCGGCAGAAAGAGCTGTAGCTAGACCAAAACCAGCGCCGCCGGCAGCGCCTGCACCTGGCGTGTAGCGCAGCGATGTCTGAGGTGAAAGTGATGGCAGTGATTGCATTTTGGCTTCAAGCAAATTGGCAAAATGAGCCAGGCCTTGCTCGAGCAATATAACCTCAGTGGCAGTTGCTCCCTTTTGCGGGGCAAAAACAGCGGCTGCGCCCTCTGTACTAAGCAGCGGGCTGACTACGTCAGTGGCGATGGTAAAGGTCACACCTCTGGTTTTCTCTTGCAGAAGCGCCAAATCTATATACTCAATGTCAATCAAGCTACCGCCACCGAATATAGTGCTATTACCATGCTTATCGAGCAATTTGGCACCAAGGGCCGCCAGTATTGCCGTGCCACCATCGGTGGAGGCACTACCGCCCAGAGTAATTACAATATTTCTGGCGCCGCCACCAATGGCGTGGGCAATTAACTCGCCTGTGCCATAAGTGTGAGCAGTCAGGGGAGCGAGCTCATGAGCCTGAAGGTGGGCAATTCCGCTAGCCTGAGCTAGCTCAATGCAAGCTGTCTCACCCGATACTAAATAGGCGGCGCTCACAGGTTTAGATGTCGGGCCAAGCACCGTTTCATATATAAGGTCGCCACCGGCGGCGAGCTTGAGACAAGCGAGGGTGTCATCTCCACCATCGGCCACAGGAGCCAGTTCAATTTGAATCAGCCCTGCCGGGTCTTGAGATTTAATACCAGCCGAAATAGCTGTCGCCAGTGCGGAGGCGGTAATGGTGCCCTTATAGGCGCAGGGAGCTACCAAAATTTTCATAGCATCCTTAAACTTGGCTTTTGATAGTTTATCCGACACTAGCCGGTGGCAAGTTATAGATAGCGAAAGTTTTTTAGCACAATATGGAGTTGTAAAATGCCAAGACGCGAAGAAGTGAAAAATCTTTTGACTAATATGCAATCGGCAATCGGACCAGATTCGCTGCATCGCAGATTAGACCTGGCTCCATATAAAGTTGCCCGTGCCTGGCCGGGCAAACCATACCTACTTATCGGCAATTCGTATAACGCTGAAAAAGCAGTGCGCGGCAGGGCTAAAAAACGAACCGCCGCCATCAGCGCACTATTGGCTCAAGCCGGTGCTCGCAATTGCGTCAAAATCGCAGACGCACTGCGTGACGACGACTTTGCCAACGCCCTCAGTCGCTTTGAATATGACTGGCTCAAGCGAGAGCATGCTTCTACCTTGATTGGGCCGGCTTACGATGAACACGGTGATGTTCTGCCGCAAAGCTTTGCTGTGTGGCGCAGACTGCATGTGAGCAAGCCCACAGACTCGAATAAAACTCTTGTGCTGGCAGCTTTGCCCAGCTAACATGGCACCATATTTTTGAGCGTTTCTGGGCCTGGCAGGGTGTTGAGAAAAACTATGGGTATCGGGACAGAGATTTTTGCGCAAAAATCTCTGTCCCGATACCCGGCCAAATTCCGAATTGCCCGCCCATTTAATGCATACTTTTAATGCATACCCTGCTCACCGGCCCGTGGTTGTTCGATTTTGTCCACGCGGCGAGCATGACGCCCGCCTTCAAAGTCGGTGGTCAACCAGGCAGCAATAATTGCTTGGGCTTGTTCGCTACTGGTGCTACGACCGGCCAGGCACAGTACGTTGGCATTATTGTGCTGTCTGGAAAGTTTGGCAGTTTCCACATCGCCAATAAGCGCTGCTCTAACTCTACGCACTTTGTTGGCGACTATAGAGACGCCGACTCCAGAGCCGCAGACCAGAATTCCTTTTTCGAAAGACCCGTTTGATACGGCGTCTGCCACTTTGCGCGCATAATCCGGATAATCGCAAGATTCAAGCGAAAATGTCCCGAAATCTTCAACGGTTATACCTTGAGCTGTGAGTATGCTTTTAATCGCTTCTTTCAACTCAAAGCCGGCATGATCGCTACCAATAGCAATTGCTGTTGAATTACTTTCTGAATGCAAAATTGTGTCCTTTACTATGGCTGAATGCACCGGTTGTGGTGCCAGCTTCTATTCATCAGGAATAAACCGGCAGGCGTTTATAACTAATCTGACCCACATTATTGGGCGCTTCAAAAGTTTCCGCCGTCTCCACCATTTCTTTGATGCGATCAACTCTAAATAAAAGCAACTCGCTGCGTTCGTGACAGAATGCCACCATACGCCAGTTACCCTGCTCTTTAATCATAATCAACGGATTAAGGGTAACAGTGTCTACCGATTCACGCAAGAAGCTGTAGTACTGCACCTGTACACTTAAATGATTGATCATCGCTTTTTCCAGCACCGGCAAAGTTTTATCGGTGGCATACATAGGAAATTCAATCTGGGCATAATGCGCCGCATCTAATTCCAGACTTCTGGCAAAATGATCTTTCTGAGTGCTCTGGCTGTCCATGCCAGGAAACTCTAATGGGAGCTTGTCATAATCAATACCGATGTCGTCCATAATATTGTGATCGTCTTCGGCAATTGAGCGCCGCAATGCCTGCAAATCTTCTTCGTTATAAGAATCAAGGAAGGAATCGGCATCTTGCATATTGAGGGCTAGTGCGTCCGAGACATACGAATAATCGTCTTCCATCTCGCCTTCACCGAGCACCGAATCAACAATGGCATCGGCTAATTCATTCGATAAATGACCGATTTCAGCCGATACGGCGCCGGCTAACTTGCCGATAATTTCTTTGATCAACTCATCGCGCTCTTGAGCATGGATGGTGACACCGGCCACAAGCTTGTCCAGCAATCTGGCGCTGGTGAGAAGAAGCAGGCCTTCTTCTTTGGTAAACTCGAGAGTGAACTTTTCGTTCAGTTCATTGTCTCTAAATTTGTCGCGACCGTTGTTACTTTCTGCCCTGTTGTGCATTTAATTGCCCTGCATTGTCAAAATCAAAGTAAATCATTGAATTTAAAACAGATAAATTTGAGCCATAGCTCTAGCCTAGCATCGCTTGTCAAGGGCGGGAAGACCTCAACCTAAATTGGTCAATAAATCTGGTCTGGCGACCTATAAATTACATCCGCTCTGGAGCTGACACGCCTATTATGCCCAGTGCATTACTTAAAACCTGCTTTGTGGCAAAAATTAGTCCCAGTCTTGCTTTCGAGACTGATAATTGATCAGTGATCACTCTGGAAACTTCATAAAATTTCTGCAAATCATTGGCCAGGTCGTAGGCATAACGAGCTATACGCCCCGGCAGACGTGTTTTGAGGGCTTCTTCAACCTCATCCGGGAATAGTTCCAGTCGAGCAATCAAGGCTTTCTGGTGACCGACTATCGTTGTGTCAAGGTCAAACAGAGCAGTAAAAACATCACCGCCAGACTGATAATCACGCAAAAATTCCTGCCACTGGGCTTGCGTAAATGGTGGCTCATCAGTCTTACCGGTTTCGGCATTAACTGCAGGCTCAAGAGCGCGGCGCAAAATGGCGCAGCAACGAGCATGAGCATATTGAATATAAAAGGCCGGGTTCTCACGGCTGGTTTTCTTGGCCAGATCAAGGTCAAAATTGATAGTGTTTTGCGGACTTGATTCAGCTAGATAATATCTGGTGGCATCGACGCCGACTTCGTCCACAACTTCGCTGAGCATAATCACTGTGCCGGCCCGTTTAGACATTTTGACGATTTGACCGTCACGACTCAAATTGACCATCTGCGTCAAAACCACTTCTAACTTTGAAGGATCCTGACCAAGGGCGCGCACGGCGCCTTTCAGTCCCGGCACCTGGCCATGGTGATCAGCACCCCAGATATTAATGATGAAATCGTATCCGCGGCGGTATTTCTCCAGGTGATAGGCAGCGTCATTGGCTAAATAAGTAGTGGCACCGGTTGACTTACGCAAGACTCGATCGCGCTCGTCGCCCAGTTCTTGAGCCTTCAACCAGTAGGCTCCATCTTTTTCATAGGTAAAACCGTGCTTATCGAACTCTTTTAAAACGTCGGCCACTTTGCCGCTGGCATGTAAGCTGCGTTCTGAATACCAGTCATCAAATTCGATACCAAGGTTTTGCAAAAGCGTTTTTTGATTTTCGATAATCAAATCTTTGACCAGGTCACCGACTACAAAGGGCCCCTGATCAGCAGACTGCAAATACTTATCGCCGTGCACATCAACTACTTTTTGCACGAAATCGCGCAAAAATTCTTCTGGATAACCCTCGGCGGGATACTCAACATCTTGGCCTTGAAGGCGTTGATACAGTGCCCATGCGCATCTTCCCAGATGCAAAATTTGCTCGCCGTAATCGTTGATATAAAATTCTTGATCAACGTGATAGCCGCCAAATTTCATCAAATTAGACAGGCAGCTGCCGAACACAGCATTTCTGCCATGGCCGATATGCAATTCGCCTGTAGGATTGGCCGAGACATATTCCACTAAAACTTTTTTGCCGGCACCAGTTTGTGAGCGGCCGTAATCGCCGGTTTGACGATGGACGTCGTTAATCACGTCGGTGAGCCAGGCGGTGCCCAGTGTGAAATTGATAAAACCGGGGGCTGCCACTGATACTTTGGCAATAGCTCCGCTTTCGACAGCCTTACTTTTGCCGATATATTCCGCCAGAGTCTCAGCTATGCGCAAGGGCGAGGTTTTGACCTGGCCTGCCATTTTAAGGGCCATGCCGCAAGCGAAATCACCATGCTCTGCCGACTTGGGCTTTTCGATGACAATGGCTACCGTGCCACTTTCTGCCTCAGCTTTTGTCAGCGGGCCCATTTTGCCGCTTTCGCAGGCCTCGACTAAGGCCTTTTGCAAAATCTCGGCCAGTTTCTCCTTGATCATCGCTTATTTTCTTCCTGCGTTTCCAGGCTCATGATATTACATTCATGGGCCGCTTCCAGCTTCCGTGTAGGAGCTTGAAGCAAGTTCGGTATCATATAAAAATGAAAATGCCTGCAAATATCAAAAAACTCAATCTTGACTATGTACTGATGCCGGTTTTACTGTCGGTTCTACAGTTGACTGTGACCTCTTGCACTTGTGCCCAGGCCCAGGCACAGGGCTCGCTCCCTAAAAGCAAAGGGACCATGGCTCAAAGCAACGCCATAGACCCCTCAGTTATTGACCCTGTAAGGCAGCTGCAATTGATTTCAGCCGCTGTTAAAGCCAGCCGCATGGAATTGTCGGCCATTGCCGCCGAACTGGAGAAGGTCAATCTTGAACTGGATAAGTTTGAGGGCAAACCGGCCAAGGACATTAATCGCAAACAGTTTGCCGTTCTAGGCAATCGGTTCAACGCCACCCTCGCTCGTAGTGAAACGGTTGAGAAGAAAGTCAGCCAGTCGTTGGCCAAGAGTTTGAAAGATATCGATAATGTCAAAGCCACTCTCAAACGCATTCAAGCACAAAGATTGACCGATAAGAATGCAAAAAAAGTCTTGAGCGATAGTGAACTAAAAGAGTGCCTGAAAGATCTCACCGATCTCGACAAGACAGTGAGAGAGCTGCAAAACAGCTTAAAAGATCCAGGAAAATAGTCTGGATAATTCAGGGCCACAAATTAAGACCGCCGGCTCTAAGACCGGCGGTCACACTTTATTGAACTAAGGTCAAACTTTTAAACGCCTTCAATTTCTTTAAGCAGACTGAAAACCTGGCTGAGAGCAAGATCATAATCAAGGCCGTCCAGGCAATAGCCGGTTTTGCCTTTTGCTTCCACTACATCGAAGCGCGCCATGTGCTCCATTTCGTTGATGGTGATAAGCAGACTGGAGCCTCCGGAAAATTGACAGGCAATTTCAGTTAAAGACGGCAGAAAAGTTGATGAGCCGCTAGAGCGTTTCGATATACGACGAACATAGAGATTTTTATTTCTCCAGTAAGACTCGGTCTCATTGCCGCGGTTGATGGAACCGGCAAGAGCTTCACTGACCTGGCACCACTTCTGGTTAACAGAAACAATGTCGCGTCTTTTTAAAGCAAGCAGGCGAGCACCATACTGCACAGCAAGGTCAATGAGCTTGCGATATTTCAATTCGTCAACAGCAGGTGCGCTGGCCAACACAAGAGTGCGGGCGCTAAAGGCCGATGTACGTTCACGATCGACAAAGGGCACAACATTTGTACTGACGTATTCGTTAATAACGGTTGAGAGAGGTGCGGAGGCAATTCCAGTGGTCATTCAGTTTTTCCTTATCTGGAAAATTTCCAGGGCAAAGACACGCTTCCTTACTTACTAATTAAAGGTTAGAAGGAGCGGATATATTTGTAGAGGAGCGGCGTAACTAAAAAGTTGCTTCAGTCAGTGCGTCCTATTAACAGTGAATCATTATACGAGATTAGTTGCTGGCTGATCAGCAGCACCGATCAGTTTTAATGCTAGCCACCACTGATGGTGTTGCATCGCTGATCATGCAGCTTGTCGTTATCGTTAATAACAACTCGAGTAGGCATTGAGCATACACTGAAGAAATATATTTGTTCAATTGAAAAATTATCCATGTCCAAAAGATCTTCATAAAAGAAACTATTGATCACCAAATAGATATACGATCGAAAACTTTGCAACGTTTGCAAGCAGAATTGATGAACAACGGCTCATAGTAAGGCTTTGCAGCCCTCCGCATTTCTACCAAAACCTGCATTTCGTTAATGAAGGAATGAACAATTAGACTAGAGAGTTGCAACCACTTTTTGCCGCGACAGAGCACCAGCAAAAAAAAGCACTATCTAAATGGATAGTGCTTTTTACTTTTGAACTGACTAGCTTATCTACTTAGTTTGATTTTGATCGATGGGCAAAATTTCGCGCACTCTTCGCATCAAATTTTGAATCTTGTCCGGCATTACTTCAGTTTGCGAACCGGGATTCATTTGCGCTTTGCGATTTTGAATCATAATGCGCATCATGTCTTCCAACTGCTTCTGCTGCTTCTCATCGAGCACTTTACGCTTATTAAGGTAGTTTTGCATAGCGGCGTTGCTGAGCTGTGCTCTGCGAGCAGCAATCGACTGCTGCATCGACATTACTTGCACCGGATCGGCGTTGTGATCAGACAATAGCTTATGTAGCTTTGACTGCTCGTCGCGAATTTGCGGGCTCAGTTCATTGAAATCTTTGTACCACTGCTGTTCAAGCGTTTGAATCTGACTATTTTGCACTGGTGAAAGATTGAGTTTGGTCCAGTCAACATTGCACGAAGCTGGTGCTGCCTGGCTTTCCTGGGCATAACCGGCCGGTGCAAAGTGAAGAGTGCAGATTGTTGCCACCACAGCGGCAGAAATAATAGCGCCGGCAGATTTTGCCGAGTAAGCACTATTCTTCATACACCACCGCCTCGGCCTTATCTGCTGGTTGCAACAACGATGAATCAATTAAATATCCTTCCGCTGAAACCTGACGCACGTTCGATTGTTCCGGGCTATTGAGCCAGAAAGCTCCCAGACCGAAAACCAGTACAAAGACAGCCGCTACAGCAGCAAGTGCATATAGACGTCTATCAAGCCCTTTAACTTTATTTGTAGAAGTCTGAGCCGATTGCGTTTTTGGTGTAAAAGGCACCACTTGCAATTTGCTCTTGATACCAGGCCAGAGATCGAAGTCTTCTGGAATCTCAGGCTTATAAGAGTCGCGCATAATATCGCCCACAGTTGAAATCTTGTTGAACTCAACTTGACAGTTAGCGCAATCGGTCAAATGCTTGGTTATTTCTCTGTGTCTTTGCGACACCACTTCTTGATCGAGGTAAGCGGAAAGCTCATTATCAATCAAGGCACAATCGGCATTGAGACGCTCTTTAATAGATGACCAGAGATCGACACTGACTGTGGCCGGCAATTCAAGCCCTTTAGACAACAAACGGTTGGTCTGATTGAGAGCAGTAAATTTGGCCAGACAATCGGCGCAATCTTTTAAGTGCTGATTAACACCCTCTTGGGCAGGTGATGTTAACTCACCATCTAGATAAGCGGAAAGGTCATCGAGAATGACATCACATATAGAAGGTATTTCAAGAGACATTTTCGACCAGAGGTCGGGCATCTCAGGATCAGAGAGAAAAGCTTTGCCAAGCATAGTGCTCAATGCTTTCAGTGATTCATAGCTTTTGGTGCATCCAGTACAACCGAGCAAATGTTCATTCACTTCAATGGCGAGTTCGGAAGTCACTTGATTGTCAAGCAATGCCGAAAGTTCATCCTTATATTTATCGCAAGCTAAAGCTTCAACCATCGCTAGGAACCTCTGGTACAGACTGAGATTGTTCGATGTAAGGCTTAAGCAATTCTTGCAATTTGGTACGGGCTCTCGCGATTCGCGACTTTACCGTTCCCATTTCCGTCTGTGTGATTACTGCAATTTCGTCGTAGCTTAAACCCTCCACTTCTCTCAAGACGATGGCTGTACGAAACTGTTCCGGCAGCCGCAACATTGCTTGACGGATGACTTCGGAGACTTCTTTGTTAAGGATTTTCTCGTCGGGAAGGATGGAATTATCAGGTATATCGCGGGTTCCACCGTCGGATTCACCGTCTTCTCCGCCGTGAGAATCGTCCATAGACACTGTGGGCAAGCGGCGTGGGCGCTTGCGCAATTCATCATAGAAAAGGTTAGTGACGATTTGAGTGAGCCAGCCGCGGAACGACGCCGGGTTTCTCAAATTGTTAATGGAACGCCAGACACGTATGAAAACTTCCTGGGCCAAGTCAGAAGTGTCTTCCCAGTCAGGAGCCAATTGATAGATTAACGAATAGACAGTGCGTTGGTGCCGTTTAACCAGCTCTTCAAAGGCCTGGGGCTCGCGTTTCTGGCAAGCTAAAACTAAATCACGGTCACTTTTCTGAGAATAGGCGGTTGGCATCGAAGGTCCCTATACACGTTCCTTAATATGGTAACACTTGAAACTAGGCTGGAAATCGCCAAAGCTGATGGCAGAAGCATCAATTTTCGGCAACCAGGACAGCTGAGTTCGATTCCGGGGGCCCGGTTCTGACGATAGATTTATTTCAGGTTCGGCAAAAAATGGTAGCATAGCAGGTTAAGCCAGCTGAAAGCGGCTTAGCTACAGCTTTTAAGCCGTGCCAAATTTTGATCTGCTCTAGGGAGTTACTGCTTTGACCACAAACTATTTGTTCACTTCGGAGTCTGTAAC